>Ga0307423_1001846_pt1 | contig 12457 bp, 8 predicted proteins | sample SalMarWE160310MG_FD_202154 | JGI IMG/M metagenome (GOLD analysis project Ga0307423, IMG submission 202154) | Salt marsh sediment microbial communities from the Plum Island Ecosystem LTER, Massachusetts, United States - WE1603-10 | ecosystem: Environmental > Aquatic > Marine > Intertidal zone >...
CCGCCACTAATCGAATCTTTTCATTGGTGTTGAACTGTCTCCGTGCGGACCGGCCCATCTCGTATAGTACGTTGCTCGCTTCAGTTACTGACCTTTTCCGTTTCTAAGACCAGATCCCACGAACCCTACTCCCCAGATTATGCGGCAATCGCCGCGTTTCCGATTTGCAAGGGCTCTTTGGCGCATTGGTGGCCACTATAAAGTGAATACCGTAGATCTCCCTGAGGACGTCTCTTTGCACTAATTGCCTAATATTGTATTGAAAAGCGAGATAGGATATCATTCCCCCTCCCCCAGCTTGGGTGCATTGTATTTCATTCACAATGGACCTGTCAATCTGATCCAGCCCAGATTTGTCGGACACCCTGTTAAGCGAGTAAATTTCTTGACGGAGGTGATCCATGACAGAGCAGAAGAGTCAGAAGCAGGTAAGCCGTCGGCGGTACTCGGCCGAGTTCAAGGCAGAGGCCCTGGGGCTGGCCGAGCAGGTTGGGGTCGCTGGCGCGGCCAAGCAGTTGGGGCTTCATGAATCCCAGCTTTATGCATGGCGCAAGAAGGCCCGGTACGAGGCCAGCCAGAGCGAGACCGAGAAGGCACTGGCGATCGAAAACGCCATGCTTAAGCGCAAATTGGCCAAGAAGGAAGAGGAGTTGGCCCTGTTAAAAAAGGCGGCCGCGTACTTCGCGAAAGGCCTGAAGTGAAGTACGCATTTATGCATGAGCATACAGGCCAAGCCAGCATCAGAGTTCAGTGTGAGGTTTATGGTGTGTCGTGTAGCGGCTATTATGCCTGGCGGTGCCGGCAAGATCACCCCAGCCAGAAAAAGCTTGCCCGTGATAGGCTGGACCAGTTGGTGGCAACTGCCTTTGCAGCCCGCAAGGGCCGTAGCGGCGCGGTGGGACTAACCCTTGATCTTGATGAGCTGGGCCACAAATACAACCGCAAGACCGTGGCAGCCAGCATGAAAAGGCAGGGGCTGGTTGCCAAGGCGGCCAAAAAGTACAAAGCCACCACCGACTCGGATCACAATTTGCCTGTGGCTCCGAACCTGTTGGAACAAGACTTCAGCGCCGACGGACCCAACCAGAAATGGGTTTGCGACATCACCTATCTGAGGACCGGCGAAGGCTGGCTGTACCTGGCGGTGGTGCTGGATCTGTTCTCGCGCATGGTGGTGGGCTGGGCCATGGACAAACGCATGAAGGCGACTCTGGTTTGCGATGCCTTACAGATGGCCCTATGGCGGCGGCGCATGCCAAAAGGCGTGATGGTCCATTCGGATCGCGGCAGCCAGTACTGCTCCAAGCAATTTCAGGCGCTCTTGGCCAAGCACGATCTGCTTTGCAGCATGAGCGGCAAGGGCAACTGCTACGACAACGCCTGCGCCGAGAGCTTCTTCCACACCCTCAAGGTGGAAATGGTCCACGGCGAGAGCTTCGCCACTCGAGAGGACATGCGCCGGGCCGTCTTCGAGTACATTGAAGTTGACTACAACCGAACCAGGAGGCACAGTGCCAACGGATACATCAGCCCGTTGGCCTTTGAAAACAAATTGGTCGCTTAATTACGTGTCCGTTGTTTCTGGGCAAGATCAGGCTAACTGGAAGCTGTGTGAGCGCTACGCGGCGGACAATGGCTTTGAGAATGTGGACTATCTTCTGGAGTCCATGATCTTCGCCGACGAGTCCTTCCGCGCGTTGGTCATCATAGACGAGTTGGTAGAGGAGTTGGAGACGGTGTTGGTGAGCAGGTTTAAGTTTCCGGTGGAGGTGCTGACCCTGGAACGCTATAAAGCCGGCAGCGAAGTAGCCTATCGCTTCGAACCCTTTTTGCACGACGTCTCAGTTGACGACACCACCGGCGGCAAGGCCCTTGACCCGTCCGAGATTGACACCGTGGTGGTGCCGGCACGTGAGGAAGGTTTTCAGGACGCTTTTATCAATGAGGGCAAATGGTGGGCCATACGCATACACTCCAGCATGATCCCCCGAATCAAGTACATCGCAGCCTACCGGGTTGCTCCCATCTCCGCCATTACCCACATCGCCCCGGTGGAGAAGATCGAGCCCTGGAAGGACTCGGGCAAATACCTGGTGGTGCTGGCCGAGCCGGCCAAGGAGCTCAAGCCCATCTCCTTAGTTAACAAAGGCAGGGTCAAGGCGCTGCAAAACTTGCGGTACACATCCCGTGAAAAGATTCTGTCCGCCAAGAACCTGGACCAGGTTTTTTGACCCCCAAGGCGCGCGCCTTGTGATAACTTCCATCACCATGAACACGCCGCCACCACATCCGGGAGAGAACATGTCCGGGGGGACTGACCTGGAACAATTCATCGAGCGCTGGAAAGAGTCCGGCGGCAGCGAGCGGTCCAATTTCCAGCTATTCATTGGTGAGCTCTGCCGCGTCCTGGGCGTTCCCAAACCAGACGTATATAAGCCCGAGGTCGAGCAGAACACCTATGTGTTCGAGCGCGACGTAATCTTTTACAATCCCGACGGCAGCACCAGCACGGGCCGCATAGATCTATATAAGAAGGGCTGCTTTGTGCTGGAGGGCAAGCAGGGCAGCGGCGGCAAGCAAAAAGAGCTGCCCTTGCTGCTGGCTCCCCCCAAAACCAAGAAAGGCATGGCCAAGCGCCAGACCCGCAGTTGGGACGAGGCCATGCTGCGGGCCAAAGGCCAGGCCGATCAATACGTGCACGCCCTGCCGGCGGAGGAGGGCCGTCCGCCCTTCATCGTGGTGGTGGACGTAGGCTATACCATCGAGCTGTTCTCGGAGTTCTCCTGTTCCGGCGGCACCTATGTGCCTTTCCCGGACGCGGCCAGCCACCGCATAACCATGGACGACCTCAGGGACGAGGCCATACGCCACCGCCTGAGCCTGGTGTGGGCCGACCCCCTGGCCCTGGACCCATCCCGCCGCTCGGCCAAGGTAACCCGCGAGATTGCCGACCACCTGGCCCGCTTGGCCAAGTCCCTGGAGGCCACCGGCAACCGACCCAAGGACGTGGCCCAGTTCCTCATGCGCTGCCTGTTCACCATGTTCGCCGAGGACGTGGGCCTGCTGCCCAAGCAGGGCTTTTCCGAGATGCTGGAGGAGCTGAAGGGCAAGGCTGGCGACTTCAAGCCCATGGCCGAGGACCTGTGGCAAAAGATGAAGACCGGCGGCTACTCGGCCTGGCTCAGAGAAGAGGTGCTACACTTCAACGGCTATCTATTTGCCGAGTCTTGGGCCCTGGAGCTTAGCGAGGACCAGCTAGCCCTGCTGACACTGGCAGCCAAGGCCGATTGGAAGGACGTGGAGCCGGCCATATTCGGAACTCTGTTGGAGCGCGCCCTGGATCCGGAGGAGCGCCACAAGCTGGGGGCGCACTACACCCCACGGGCATACGTGGAGCGCCTGGTCATGCCCACCATCGTAGAGCCCCTACGCGAGAAGTGGGAGGCCTCACGGGCGGCGGCGGTTACAAGAGCGCGGAAGGGCGAATACAACGAAGCATTTAAAGAGCTGGACGCTTTTCACCGCGAGCTTTGCCAGGTGCGCGTGTTGGACCCGGCCTGCGGTTCGGGCAACTTCCTCTATGTCAGCCTGGAGCACCTCAAGCGCCTAGAAGGCGAGGTGGTGCAAATGATAGAGGACTTGGCTCACCGACAGGAGGGCCTGCAGATGGAGGCCGGGCGCACGGTGGACCCGCACCAGTTTTTGGGCCTGGAACTGAACCCCCGCGCGGCGGAGATAGCCCAACTGGTGCTCTGGATAGGCTATCTGCAATGGCACTTCCGCACCCACGGCAAGGCCACCCCGCCCGAGCCCATCATCCGCAACTTTAAGAACATTGAGGAACGGGACGCGGTGCTGGCCTATGACCGGGCCGAGCCGGTGATGGATAAGGACACCGCCAAGCCGGTCACCCGCTGGGACGGGCGCACCTACAAGAAATCGCCGGTTACTGGCGAGTTGGTGCCGGATGAGAGCGCCAGGGTGCTGGTCTATCGCTATATCAACCCCAAAAAGGCCAAGTGGCCCGAGGCGGATTACGTGGTGGGTAACCCGCCTTTCATGGGCATTTCTGGCATGCGCCAAGCCATGGGCGACGGCTACACCGAGACCATACGCAAGCTTTACAAAGACATACCAGGATCCTGCGACTACGTGTTGTATTGGTGGAATCTGGCGGCCCATCTAGCCAGGCAGGGCAAGATAAAATGTTTTGGATTCATTACCACCAACAGTATCAGCCAAACTTTTAACCGGCGTATAATTGAAAAGCATTTGTCAGCCAAACAACCGCTTTCAATTATTTTTGCCATACCCGACCATCCTTGGGTAGACGCCCGTGATAGTGCAGCCGTACGTATTGCAATGACGGTAGGCCAGCAAGGCAAATTGGCAGGTGTAGTAAAGAATGTTGTCAAGGAGGATAAGCTACCTGGCGGTGAGCGAAATGTTAAGTTTTTAACAAAAGAAGGCATGATTTTACCAGATTTAACAGTTGGTGCCGATGTATCGGGAGTAAAACCGCTTGAAGCAATGTTGGGTCTGAGTTGCCCTGGCGTGAAACTTCATGGCTCTGGATTCATAGTAACACCAGCGCAAGCTAATAAGTTAGGATTGGGTAGCGTTCCAGGGCTTGAAAAGCACATCAGGCATTACCGTAACGGAAAGGACTTAGCTCAGAAAGTACGTGGGGTAATGGTAATTGATTTATTTGGGCTAGAAGTCGATGAAGCCCGTAAAAAATACCCTGAAGCATTTCAGTGGGTTTTAGACAGGGTTAAGCCAGAAAGAGATCATAATAAAAGAAAAATCAGACGTGATAACTGGTGGATATTTGGGGAACCTATTTCTACTTTCCGGCCGGCATTGAACAGTGTTTCTCGCTTTATTGCTACCCCAGAAACGACAAAGTATCGTTTTTTTGTATTTTTAGATGGATCAATTCTTCCAGATAATATGCTAATCAATATCGCTCTTGATGACCCCTATTTTCTAGGAGTTCTTTCTAGTAAACAACATGTGAATTGGGCCTTAGCTCAAGGGGGGGTTCTTGGCCCAACCCCTCGCTACAACAAAACCCGTTGTTTTGAAACCTTTCCCTTCCCGGACCCTTCCGAGGAAACCAAGGACCGCATCCGCCAGCTTGGAGATCAACTGGACGCACACCGCAAACGCCAGCAGGAGCGGCACCCGGACCTAACCATGACCGGCATGTATAACGTGCTGGAGAAGCTGAAAGCCGGCGAGGAACTGACGGACAAGGAGCGCGAGATAAACGACCAGGGTTTGGTAAGCGTGCTCTGGCAGATTCACCAGGACCTGGACGCGGCCGTGTTCGAGGCCTATGGCTGGCCTACGAGCCTGAGCGACGAGGAAATCCTGGAGCGCCTGGTGGCCCTGAACAAGGAACGCGCCGCCGAGGAAGACAAGGGCATCATCCGCTGGCTGCGGCCGGAATTTCAGAGTCCCCAAGGTAGTGCCCAGGCCCAACCCGGCCTGGAAGGCCTGGCCGCCGCTCCCACTGGCAACGCCCCCCAAAAGCGCCCCTGGCCAAGCGCAATGGCCGAACAGGCCCAGGCGGTGCGCCAAGCTCTGGAGGCCTTGGACGCGCCGGCCACCGTGGAGGCCGTGGCCAAGTGCTTCACCCGTGCACCAAGGGCCAAAGTCGCCGAGCTCCTGGAGACTCTGGCCGGCTTGGGCCAGGCCCGCCTCTTGGAAAACGGCAGATACACTGCCTATTAATTGAGTGAATGCCTGGCTAAGGAGGCGCATCAGATCCGATGACGTGCTGCACTGCCTCACAGCCTTAGAGACTAACTCAAATACTGGGGTTCGTTTAAGGGGTCAGATTACAGTGACCTCCCCCCAGTAAACGGTACCGCTGAAAAGTAGAGGATTCTGGCATAATGGCCTTCTTTAGAGGAGGAAATTTGCCGTGAAGCGATAGAAGTTTACCGACGAGCAGATCACGTTCGCCCTACGTCAGGCAGAGACTGGCACCCGGGTGGCCGAGGTGTGCCGCAAGATGGGCATCAGCGAGGCCACGTTTTACAACTGGAAGAAGAAATATGGCGGCCTTGGCGTAGCCGAGGTGCGCCGTTTGAAGCAGCTTGAGGAAGAGAATCGTCGCCTGAAGCGCATGGTGGCGGATCTGAGCCGGACAAACAGATGCTGCAGGATGTGCTTTCAAGAAAATTATAAAGCCAGTCCTCAAGCGCCGCCTGGTGGACAGTTTGGATCTGGCCTACCGGGTGGGAGTTCGCCGGGCATGCGCGGTGCTGGAATTCAGCCGTACCAGCTATTACAACAAATCGATCAAGGTCGATGATCCCGTGCTCAGGCAGCGCATACGCGAGATTGCTTAAGCGCGGGTCAGGTACGGCTACCAGCGCATTCACGTGCTCTTGCGGCGCGAGGGCTGGCTGGTCAATCATAAGCGGGTTTACCGCATCTACTGTGAGGAAGGGCTACACCCGCGGCGCAAGAGGCCCAAACGGCGGGTGTCGGCTGCTCACCGCCGCCAGCGCCCGGAGGTTGAGCAGATCGACCAGTTTTGGTCCATGGACTTCGTGGCGGATAATTTGTTCAACGGGCGCCGGATCAGGGCCTTAACTGTGGTGGATAATTTTAGTCGGGAACGCCTTGCGATCCATGTGGAGAACTCGGTGAAAGCTAATCAGGTAGTATCGACCATGGAAGGGCTGCGACTGTTTGCCGGCCGGACCCCTCAGAGGATTCAGGTTGACAATGGCACCGAATGCGTCTCTAAGGCCCTGGATAAATGGGCCTACGAGCATGGTGTTACAATGGACTTCTCCAGGCCGGGAAATCTACAGATAACGGCCTGATAGAGTCGTTCAACGGCAGCTTCAGGGATGAGAGCTTGAACACTCATTGGTTCTTATCGCTTGACGACGCCCGCAAGAAAATCGAATAATGGCGTCGAGATTACAACCGCTATCGGCCCCACTCATCCTTGGGCAACAGCACCCCGGAGGAGTTTGCCGAAGCAAACTGCCAGAGCCGGAAATCTTCATTTTTCTCCGGTGCAGTAATTGGGTGAGGCTCAATGGCCCAAAAATCCTAACCTGGCCCCCGGTGCAAGATTTGGGGGAAGGTCAGGGGCCCCCCTCGCCTAGATACAGATTGGGGGCACCAAGCAAAATTTAGTATTCCATTAAATCCAGTGGCTAGTAGGTAGGAAATATGCTACCCTCTCATCATTTTTAATCTAGGAACGGTGATATTCAGGCCCAAGGGCTTCCTCTGATTGAGGAGGCTTGTTTCTGTGGGGGGGCTATCCTATTATTATCCCGCTAACAGTTCACGCTGGTGGATTATTTTATGTCCATAAATAGCTATCAATTCTTAAATGATACTTTCATCCAGATTGCGGGAATCAAGGACAAGAAAGAAGCTCAAACGCTTGTTTTGAGTGGAGCAAAATATCTGGGTTTTCCCTTGAGACTTTCCGTCCACGAGGAAGATATTACTGACGCAGAGGCTGCGGATATAATCTCTGAGTTACCCGATGGTGTTAATCCTATATTAATTACATATTTGTCTGTAGCAGATGAAATTGCTGAGTTGGGTGATTATTTAGGTGTAAGTTATGTACAAATACACGGCGACATTGATCTCAGCGAAATACAAAAATTAAGAAGACTACGCCCTAATTGGTTCATAATTAAGAGCCTAATCGTCAATAAATATTCTTACGATGAACTGCTTGAAATGGGAAATTTATTTTCAAGTTATGTTGATGCCTTCATAACTGACACATACGATCCAGAGACAGGTGCTAGTGGCGCCACTGGTAAAACTCACGACTGGGACATTAGCCGCAAACTTGTAATTGATTTGGATAAGCCTGTAATTCTTGCCGGTGGCCTTAATCAAGATAACGTAATCGACGCGATAAATATTGTTCGTCCGGCGGGTGTTGATACTCATACGGGACTTGAAAATTCCTCTGGGCGAAAAGATAATAACAAAGTAAAGGCTTTCATTTCTAAAGCAGAAGAAGCTCTACAAAAAAGATCTATTACGTTTCCTAACTCACTAACGGTTGGAACTTTTGACAACCTACTAATAAAAGAATATAAGTCTGCCTTATGTGAAATATCTCATCTGGTATTAGATCTTAGAGAAACTAATTTCATAGAAGTAGCTACTTTGATATATATGCTTTCTCTTCTTGATCAGAGAAGTATGCAGCATCTTGATACTACAATTTTAATTCCTAGCGATAAAAAGGTCAGAGACTTTTGGCGTATATGGAAGTTTCCAGAAGCCATTAAAAGTTGTACAGGAAGAGGTCTTGCTCATTATTGCGTGAAGGAAGATGTCGACCTATATTTCCAAGAGAATACGAGTGATGACGATCTTTATTATCGGGCATACTCTAAAGAAGTCAAAGAGCTTGTAAATGACCGTTTTTTTTCATTAAATAGTTATTTGGTTTCTTCGCACGTCGCCAATACTATAGCGTTAAACTCTGAGGCATCTAGATGGAAGAAGCCATTTATTTTGGAATTTTTAAAAAGAGTGCTCGGTGAAGTAGGTGCTTCAAGCTATGTGTCCGCTAGAGTTGTATATGAAGCAATGACGAATGCCTTTCGCCATCCCGAAGCTGACATTATTTGTACCGCCTCATTTTGTGACGAGAATATTAGGGCGGCGAATAAGTTAATAACGATATCATTTTGGGATAATGGCATTCCAATGCATTATACTTTGAAAAAAGCTTTACATTTACGCAAAATAGTTAGAGGTGATGTAGAAGAAAGCCAACACTTTAAATTTTTTGTTACACATAGATTCCCTAACGGTGAAGAGGAAACAAACCTATATAGTACTGATTCAGAAATAGACAAACTATCCCACGATTATGAATACTTCATTGCGTGTCTATTCCCAGGAGTTAGCAGGGATTTGTCCAGAGAAATATTCTTTGAGACTGACACGGCACCAGGTTGGGGCCTTGTATATTTATTAAATACTTGCTGTGAAATTTACAATGGTAGTGTCGCCTTTAGGTCAGGCAATATTTTCGCTAATGTGCGTAGATGTGAAGGTGATGACAACATACGATTCAGAATTTCTATTAATGAATACGATAACAAAATTCCTCATTTTAATGGAAATATGGTAACTGTCCGTTTGCCAATTGGATAAAAATGGATATACATATCTTCAAATGTGAATTAGGAAGCACAGTCCCTGAACCACTTACGGATAAAGAAATTGAGTTTTACAATTGGTTAGCTTCAACCATTTTAGGAGTGGCTGCAGTTGACGTAAATGTTATTTCAGATTCTAATATACCAATCACGAACAAACAGATTGAAGAAGGAGGCGGTGCAGCTTATAAAGCCCTAATTGATTGCCTTAATTCCATCCCTAAATTGAAGAATGATGACCTTATTGTATTAGACATTGAGGTAAGAAAACTATCTCTTTTACGGGCCCATTCGCTCATACATATATTCAGTGCACTAAAGTCCTATTTTGATTTGCATGCTGGTTTAGTTCCAGGCAAATGTGTTATTTTGCTGGAAGATCTGCCACCAGATAAAGATTTGATTAATAATCTATTAAAGGATATTGCCAAGACTACTTCCTTATTTATTATTGACCAAGATGGCAGATCAGATGATGGGTTTGCTATTGACCGCAGTGAGTTTAAAAAGCGAAGATTATTGTCAAAAAGGCTCCCGCGAGAGAGAATAAGACAGAAGATGATTAAGCAATGGGGGCATTTTCAAAAAAGATATAACGATAAAAATATATGTATTAGAAATTTTTATGATGGGCAATACTGCGAGGAAGATGTCTCTGAATATCTTTTTCTTGAATTTCAAGAGGTTGCTACTAGAGAAACCATTATTTGCTATCACTCAAAGAAATCGCCATGGTTAAGACGAGCTGTTTTAGCTTTAAAAAGACAGCTAGACTGCATGATAATTGATATTTCTAATGAAGATTTACCCAATAATTATAACAATATTATTCTCGTTTTAGATTTTATTGATAGCGGGAACACATTGATCAGATTGCTTGATAAATTTGATAAAAAACCAGAAAAGATTTTATCCATCTTGGCAACTAGATACGGCGAATGTAATGCGGGAATAAAAACGTTTAGAAATACGCCTTATGGTGAAGTAAATGTCGATTATCTGCTTGAGGCCGAATATAAAAAAATCGGCGATCAACCTTGTTACTTATGTGAATTAAATATACCTCGAGATGAATTACAGGCTTTGTCTGTTTCTGGAAAGATCAGAAGTCTCGATTTTTGGGAAATGGTAACGGAAGCAGGTCTATGCGAGGAAATAAATCCTCCAGATTACCGAGAGCCAATTCCCCAGGCAATCAATTGTGTTAAACTCCTTACAGAAAATGGTACCTTTATTGCCTCTCGTATTTTACAATTGATGGAACAAAACCATTTTCCGCTCGATTCTACAATCGTGTGTCCATCTGGTGAAGATTGTTCTGGTTTACTCTCTAACAAACTTTCTTTATTACTTTCCCAGGATATAATCACAGTTCCTAGAGATGTTATCAATATTTATGCTAATGAAATTCAATCTCGAGAGATTTTAACACAAGAAGAATGGTATATAAAACTGTGTTCTCCTACTGTTCAATCATGTATTATCATTGATGATTTTTCAGTTACCGGCAGTACAATAAAAGGCTTGCTGTCACTAATAACGGAACTTGAAAAAAGCATTCTAGCCGTTATTCCGATCATTGATTTCGCTCCTCATATAGGTAAAGACTATACAGATAGACTTTATCCATTATATGAGTGGAGTGAAATTAATTTGGGGTAATTACTTCATGTCACAAGAATCACCATTAATAAGTTGTAACTCCATTCTACATCTACTAGAAGGTACTTCTGAGATAGATTTAGATCTAAAAAGTATGATGGTTCACGACCTCCTATCTAAATCCTATTTAATAGAAGATAAAACAGCTAGGGATGCAATTATCCTTAGAGCCTTAAGATATACTGTCCCCGAATATTTCTCGCCTCTTATTAGCATGCTAAAGGACGAAGATCAAGCTGGACTAGAAGAACAACCCACGAGGCAAAAAGAAATGAAACATTATGATGTGCTAATTATGACCGTCATCCCAAATGAGTTTTGGTCACTCAAAAAGGCTTTAGATTTACCGGAAGATTCCAATCTCGAGTTGGCAAGAGATGAAGTTCAATTTTGGGAGACAGAAATCCGTAATGATAAAATTAAAAGAAATTTGCGATGTTTAGTTTCTATGATTGGCGATGCTAGGAATGTAAATGCAGCCCTTACCGTGTCAACAGCAATGAAATATTACGATATTGGGCTTGCTGTGCTTGTAGGGATAGCTGCTGGGCCGGAAATATTTGTAAAAGTCGGGGACGTAATTATTGGCAATCAAATAATTGATTATGAAGGAAATCGCATAGAGCCTACAGGGCCTCAAAAAAGGCCGGAAGTTATATCAATTGACGGGGGCTTATTTAAGCAAATATCTTACTTTCTCGCTAGAGACGAAATTATGGATGGCAATTTCGCTAATTTTTATAGACCAATTGAAGAGGAATTATTAAGCGTAAAGTTACCCAAATCCTCAAAAATCAATATAAAACGCGCACCAATATTGGCAGGTGAAAAACTTATAGCTGATCATGACACCCTTCAGGAACTTATAGATAAATATCACCAGGAAGCACGTGCAGCTGAAATGGAATCTATTGGATTTGCCTTGGCCTGTGAAAATCCGCCCAAAATACCTTGGCTTGTTTTTAGAGGAATCTCTGACTACGGAAATCCAAAAAAGAGAAACCAAAAGAAATATCAAAAGAATGCAGCTTTATCTGCCATATTGGCTCTTATAAAATACTTAGAAGGACACTACTCTCCATTAAACCTAAAGGAGTTTTAGTCTTTCACTTTTATACTTATACCTCTTGCGATGTAAAAGTATTGAACTGTAATGATGTCCTCCCTGGTCTTGTACTAGGAGCTAGGTTAGGACTTTCAGGCCATCGCTGACAAGAGATTGAGTTCTACGGGGTCATGAAGACACTGACAAAATTTACAATTATCCTAAGCTGCCTTCAATTTATTGCGTATTAGCATTCTTTATTTACAATAAACGAACATTTTAATTAATAAAATGCGCTATCGCTGCAATAATATTGACTAATAATGATAATTTACATTTAAATAGTAATTATAACCATTTTGAAGAAGAATTAAAGAATTAATGTAAATATTAGACTGGGAATCTGTGTGATTCCCAGTTTTTACTTGTGGGGTGGAACCCATTGTTTGGATGGCTACTGGTTTAAGTTTAGCGAGGGTTTTCGGGTCCCACCTCTTGGATTTGCAGTCTGCGCCAAGTGCGGCTTGCGGTTGCTAAGAGCTTGTAAGCAAAAGCTTAAAATGATATTTTA
>Ga0307423_1001847_pt1 | contig 12456 bp, 15 predicted proteins | sample SalMarWE160310MG_FD_202154 | JGI IMG/M metagenome (GOLD analysis project Ga0307423, IMG submission 202154) | Salt marsh sediment microbial communities from the Plum Island Ecosystem LTER, Massachusetts, United States - WE1603-10 | ecosystem: Environmental > Aquatic > Marine > Intertidal zone >...
AAAAACACTTGCAAAAGCTAGTGCCACAAACTCTCCCCTTTTTTTATTTTTTTCTAAAACAAACGTGCTTGTTGGATGGCTGGTTTTTCGCTGTTTTTTTGTGAAAATGGGGATACTCGTGATTTAGCTGTGCTTTGTGAAAATTGGTCTATTTGATTTTTCTATTCGATTTTGTGTGCATCTTAAAAAAGCCGATATTAAGGTGATGGCAATTTTTGAGCCAATCGTCTAAAGTCATTAATGGATATTTTACCATCTTCCTTATTTTTTTCTAGATAATACTTGAAATCGATGGCTTTGGTATGGATTACATAGTTGTGTTCATCAATAAGCTTTGGAAGAGTTTCATTACCGCATTCTAGTCGAATGTGTTTGATGGCTTCTTCTCGTTCTAATTTCTTTTCCGCCATACAGGTATCAATGGCTTCGAACAATTCTTTTTGCATTTTTGGCAGAAAATCTAAAGCGTACATCGAGCCCTTTTTTCTGTTTTCGTTCCCCAGAATTCCTAGACGGATTTTGCGGTCCCACATTACAATCAGGTGAGGAAGAATTGTATGCAAAATTTTTGAACAGCCCGTGGACTCGTAACGACCATGACATTTAGCCACGTAATCAAAAATAGCTCTGATTTTTTGTAAATACTCGGAAGTAAACTTTGCATTTTCCAGTTTCTCATCATATAATTCCTTGATAGTTGGGAGGATTTGTTTTAATATTTCCGCGAATCTTGTTGAATTTTTTCCTCTAAAATGGGGGTCCCATTTGGGAATAAATTGCATAAGCTTCTCTATTTCATCTATGGACATGGAATCTGGCCATTTTTCCCAATTTTTCAGTTCTTTCATGTAAATATCGTAATGCTTAGCTCCCCGCTCTATTTTCCAGAATGCTTTATGCCCTATGAAAAGGTCCCCATAGTACATTGAGCCAACCTCATTAGTTCTGATTGCAGTGGATGAATATTAGATACATAGCCGCTTTATATTTATGAAATTTCATTTTAACATTACAAAAAATTCTATGCTGAACTCAGATAAATTAAATTAAACAATACTGAGCATCGATTTTTTAATAAAATTTGACCAATAGAACCAGAGCTAAAACCTAACTAACCAGAGTTAACCGCTTAGGGTTAAAATTTAAGCTTTTTTTTTAAAAAAACTGCTAACGTTATGCTTGCGCTGAAGATATGAATTGAAGGTCAGCGCAAGGCTTTTGAAAAAATAATTGATAATGAGAAAAAAAGGTTAAAATTTAAGCCCTAACTCGAATTGATGACGACGGCAGCCTCGAAGCTCGCTCAGGATTTTTTCGGCGGAAACTGCTCCACCAACTACATATGTGAGGGGGGCGCGCTCCTTTTTCGCTTCGTCTCGGCTTTTTGTTACCGCAGCCGAGAACTCAGCAAGGGATAAACATCTAGGGTAAGGGCTTTGCGGTTCTGCAAAAAAAAGTTTCGGCGCGCGCGTAACGCCCTTAAGCAATTCTACGGTAATTTCTTTTCCTGTACTCACTGCTATTCTAAAAACCTCTCTTGCGAGCTCGAGGAATTCGGCCTATTGTGCTTCGCTGGCAAAGTTTTCTGTCTTCTTGCGCGGCTTATAAATAACACCGGCAATGAACAAAACAGCCCCAACGATGGGCAATACGAGCACTGTTTCTTGGCCTCTTGCAAAATAGAGGACAAGGCCCACAACAATTAATATTCCCCCAATTCCAAGGAGTCGCCCTTTGTTTGTTTGATAATAATCTTTCATGTCCACCACTTTTCCCACCTCCTCCTCGTCGCTTCCAACTTTGCTACTTCCACTTTGTTAGTATTTCATCTCGTTGAAAGGCTGCTGTACTTACGAAATAAAGAGCGATATCAATTGCGGAAAGAGTACCTGCGATTATTAGAAGCCCGTTTATGTCTAGACTTATTATGTGTATTTCGCTAGCAAAATAAATTAGTAATAATGGTAAGAAAATTAGTATCCCATAACTATTAGCGCTGCGTACATCGTTAACTCTCGATGAAACAATAATGCTGTATAACACGCTCATAACAACCGCAACGGGAACTAGGACCAGCAACAAAACGCCAAATGTCCAATTTGGAAAATAATTATAGCCAAGGCTCCCGAAAGTCACTGCATCAACGCCGAACATAAAGACTGTCGCTCCAGCATACATTGCAACTAACGTTGGCAACAGCGCAGCAATTGCTTTTCCAAGCAAAATCTCCCCATCCGTAAGAGGGGTAGCTAGGAGCGGCTCCAAACTTTTCTCAATTTTTTCGCCCACTATGCTATAAGAAGCAATGCTTAATGGAATGAACGCTGCTCCAATGACAATGAAGAATGAAAATGAATCTATTAGGCTTGGAAGATTTGCTGCTGTTAAGAGCCCGGCGCTTCGTTGTCCAGCATACTGGAGTATGGTTGGAAAGAGAACTGAAATCATAATGGGAAAAACGATGATTGAGTACAAAATATTTTTTTGGCGCCTAAATATTTTAAAATCTCTTAAGGCAACAAGCCATGCTTTGGACAATCTCATGCTGATTCCCTCACAAGCTTTAGATAGGTATTTTCCAAGGTTGAACCCACCACGTTAACGGAACCAACATGACCTCCAGCCAGCACTATAGCCTCTACAACGACCCAGTTCTCTTTGTTAGGGTCTATAACATCAAATGTTATCGTGTTGCCATCGCTGGTCAAGCTCTTAAGTGAGAGCTTCTTTAAAGCGTTCAGAATTGCATCGTTCACTTGCTCCAATACGATAACTGTTTTCTTACCACTAACTGACTGCTCAAGTTCTTGGGGAGTACCTGTTGCCATCAGTTTCGTATTCAGAATCGCTATTCTATCGCATATCCTCTGCGCCTCATCAAGGTTGTGTGTATTTAAGAAAATAGTTCTCTTCTCTTTTTTCAATTCAAGAATGAAATCTCTAACAGTCTTCGCAGACTCAGGGTCCAAGTTTGCTGTCGGCTCATCCATGAACAAAATTTCTGGCTCATGTATGAGGGCACGCGCTATGGCAAGTTTTTGCTTCATACCTTTAGAAAAAGTCCCTACCAAAACGTCCCTCTTCTCCCAAATCCCCAGCATTTCAAGAAACCGTTTAATGTTCTCTTTCCTTTGAGCGTTTGTACAATCGTATATTCTTCCGTAAAAATCCAAGTTTTCATACGCGGTCAGATGTTCCGACAGTCCGACATTATCAGGAACCAAGCCAATTAGCTTACGAATTTTCAAAGAATCATTCTTGTCACCAATCTCATAACCGCCTACTCTTGCACTGCCGCTGGTCTTAGAAATTAAGCAACAAAGCATCCTGATGGTAGTGGTTTTTCCTGCACCATTTGGTCCAAGAAAACCAAAAACTTCCCCATCATTAACTTGTAGGCTGACATTTTCTACAGCTGTCAGGTCACCGAACTTTTTTGTTAAATTCTCAGTCTCAATCAAACCAATCACTGAGTCGGAGGGTAATTACACTGCTACTAAAGAATTATTTAACAAATTCTCAAACAAATGGATTCATCCACTGTGGCGCTCTCGACTAATCTCTTTTTCTCATTTTTGACATAGTTATTTGCGCTTGTCATTCTGCCATAACTATCCTGTGTGTGGGTTTGGGGTTTGCCTTTCATAGGACAGAAATCTTTAAGCTGAATAAGCATTAATGGATATGCGATTACAATGACAAAATGTCCTAACTGCCAGAATGAAATATCCAAACCTGACAAAACATGGAATTTTAGTAAATTTTTGGTTGAAGCTTATTTATGCAACAATTGCAAAACCAAGTTCAGAGACTACTCAAAACAGGGACAAAGAGTTTTCACCTTACAGTTCAAGAAAGGAAGGCATAGAAAAGCACGACAAAGAAGCGTCTTGGAACCTTAGTGTTGAGTTTATCCCTTTTCTTCTAAGGATGCGCGCGCGGCGCAAGCAATTCATATGTTTGGGATTAACTTTTAACCTCACTCTCTCTTTAAGTTTAATCCACCGTAGTGATATTTCATATATTTTGTAATAACTTCAAGACCGTTTAAACAGGTGTATTTTTCGCTTTCCGAGAGCGAATTGAACACAGTTTTTAATAATTCTGGATTATCCATTACCCCATATTTTGTAAGGATTTCTTGAGTTTCTATAATCAAGTCGCGCTCTTCCTCTGAAGCGTTTTTAAAGTTAACACCCCAGTCCCCAAACTGTTGACTGACACTAAAAAAATGCCAAAGTCGTTCCCATTTTGCTTTCAGTTCTTCATTCAATGAATGTCGACTCCTTCATTTGATTGTGATAGCTTATACCCGATAAACTGTTGAGTGACATAAATAATCTGTAACCAATTTGGGTTTGGAGTTAAATTTTAATCTCTTTAGCTGACTTGAGAGTTAAGGAAATGTAAAAAAAATAAATTTCAGAGCAAAAACGCAATGTTTTACTCTTTCATCGGTTCTACTTTTTCCCAAAATGAAAACGGGAGATACTAGCTGAATATTTCTTCTGCGCCGCGGTCTGTATCAAAATCTTTGTCGAAAATCGGTTTTTTGTTTTTTATTTCAATCACATGGATAAATTCATGTATGAGCGCCCAGCCCCAACCGGTTGTGTAATTGTTTGGAGACTCTGTTTTATCGCTTCCTGCAAGATAAACGGGGTATTTTTTCTCATATCGTTCCATGAGATAACTTCTTAGCACAATAGCGTAGTTACATTTATCCAAGTGAGCATGTAATTCTTTATCTTTTTCAAATTCCTTAATTATTTTAAAATAGGCGCAAAAATACCCTTGTTTTTTAAGACGTTTTGATGTATTTAGAAATAAAGTTCCAGCACTGTCTTTATTTAAGCCAATGTTCTTGTTATGATATGATTCTGAGGCTCCAACACTTTTTATTTTTGAAAGATTTGAGACGCCACCATCTTCATCAATATATTTTTTAATGGCTTCATTTAGCTCATCGATTTCTTTTTCATTAAACTCTAGAATTACCATTTTGGGAATCCTTGGCAAAAGCTTTTGTTCTCTAGCAAATTGTTTGAGTATTGTTAATTTTGGGTGCTGAGCAAACCATCTCATGTTAAAAATCTCTTTCTGTTCTCGTTATAAAACCCTACCCAAATCTTCTTCAGCTAATCGTTTCTGCTCTCGTGGTGGCTTTTTCATATTCTCGAAAATGCGGTCGAGGAAGTGTCCGATGCCTACTTTTTCTCCGTATTGTTGACGGTAAAATGTTAAAAACTCATTGAATGATGCTTTGTACACTGTTTGAGTTGATTTGCTTTTAAGTTTAAGAAATTCATCTATTTCTGGCTCAAACGTGCTTTTTGGATACAGTTATAGCATCAATTAATTTATGCGGTTTCGTAAAGTTAAACCTTATTATGTTTTTAATGCTGAGTATGAGATAAATTAAAATAAGTCTTGAGAGTGTAAAATTAAACCTTGAGGGTTCTGGATTGAGCGCGGATATGCCCATAGGATTAACAGTCGTCGAGAAAGTATTCGGGTTGATACTCATCATCGTAGGAGCAATCATCGCATACTCCTCCATCAATCCCCCAGCAGGAGACATAAGCCACTTCGCAGGCATCTTCACAACCGCCGGCGTAGTAATCGCAATAGTGGGAGTCTTCCTGCTCATAACCAAAGCTGAATAACCGCAATCATATTAGAATACTAATAGAGGTACATTGTTGAAAGCAGTATTTTTTCTGAAAAACCAAGAAAGAAAATAATTGGTCTCTTCATTGGCTGTTTCAGAGCCAGAAAGTCACAGTTTAATAACCGAAAATATATCTTGGTTCACGTAACTTGATTAATTATGCTGTGAAGTGATGAATGGTGTATGATGCGATAATTCTTGGTTCTGGACCGGCTGGCTTGACAGCCTCCATTTACACGAGCAGAGCTGGATTGAAGACCCTTGTTGTGGCGGGAACAATGTGGGGCGGGCAACTCATGCTTACACGGGAAGTGGAGAACTTTCCAGGATTCGAAAATGGAATCCTTGGACCCGAACTTATGAGCTCAATGCGGAAGCAGGCTGAACGCTGCGGCGCAGAAATACTCTTCGAGCATGCCACCGCTGTAGACTTCAAGTCAGAGCCCTTCAAGGTTACTGCTGGAAACAAAGTTTACGAGGCTAAGACGGTCATCATAGCCACTGGCGCTTCGGCTAAGTGGATGGGGCTAGAGAGCGAAACGCGGCTTAGGGGCAGGGGTGTTTCGGTGTGTGCTACGTGTGATGCGCCCTTTTTCAGGAACAAGAAAGTTGTGGTTGTGGGAGGCGGGGACACAGCCATAGAAGAGGCTCTTTTCCTCTCCAAAGTTGTGAGTGAAGTCAAGCTTATTCACAGACGGGACAAGCTGCGGGCTTGCAAGTGGCTTCAGGACAGCGCATTTGCGGAGCCGAAGTTAGGGTTTGTTTGGAACAGCACAGTCACTGAGGTTCTGGGAAAGGATAGGGTGGAGGGTGTTAAGCTTAGAAATGTTGTTTCTGGCAAAGAATCGGTGCTTTCATGTGACGCGGTTTTCTTGGCTATCGGCTACACGCCCAACACGGGCATCTTCAAGAACCAAATCGAGCTGGATGAAACAGGCTACGTAATAGTTAAAGAAGATACGCGAACCAACATTGAGGGAGTCTTTGTTGCAGGCGATGTAGCAGATTACCGTTACCGCCAAGCTATCGCCGCTGCTGGTTCCGGATGCAAAGCTGCCCTTGACGCAGAAAAGTATCTGATAGGAACCTGATTGACAAAGCTTTTACACGTGATAACCCAATAGACAGGTTGAATACTTCTCCACAGAAATCGGGAAGAGGCAACTATGAGTGTACAATCTTACTCCAAAAAATTGGGAATCGTCGGCAAACCAAACACGGGCAAATCCACGTTTTTCTCTGCCGCCACCCTAATTCCAGTGGATATCGGAAACTACCCATTCACCACCATCAAACCCAACCGAGGCATAGGATACTTGAGGACGCCCTGCGTCCACACCGAATTCAATGTTGAAGACAACCCAAAAAATTCCCTGTGCCTAAACGGAATCAGGCTGGTTCCAGTTGAGTTAATTGATGTGGCAGGACTTGTTCCCGGAGCCTGGGAGGGACGAGGACTAGGAAACCAATTCTTAGACGAAATCAGAAGAGCAGACGCGCTCCTCCACGTAGTCGACGTTTCAGGGTCAACAGACTGTGAAGGAAAAATGTGCAAGCAGGGAACACATGACCCGCTAGAGGATATTAAGTTCCTTGAAACCGAAATAACGATGTGGATGAACCAGATACTGAAAAAGGACTGGGCGAAACTGGCGAGGATAGCCGACTCTGGCAGAGAAGACCTGGTCTCTCTCCTTGAGGCTCGCTTGAGCGGATTGGCTATTAAAAGATACCACATAATTGAAAGCCTAAGAAAAACAGACCTTAACATGGACAAACCGACCCTCTGGAAAGACGAGGATGTCCTAACGTTTTTGAATATTCTGCGAAGCGTCTCCAAGCCAACCCTGATTGTAGCCAACAAGATTGATCTTCAAACATCAGAAGAAAATCTTGAGCGCCTAAAAGAAAGCGGATACCCAGTTGTGGCCTGCAGCGCAGAGGCAGAACTGGCTCTCAGAAGAGCTGGAGAAAAAGGCTTAATCGATTACACGCCTGGAGACTGCAAGTTAACTGTAAAGAACCCAGAAAAACTCACCAATGCCCAGAACCGAGCACTGGAAGCTATTCAGGAACATATCTTGTTCAAGTTCGGGTCTACGGGCATCCAAGAAGCCATCAACACTGCCTTCCTTGAGCTCCTGCAGATGGTTGCCGTCTATCCCGTAGAAGATAGCGAACATCTAAGCGATCACAAGGGTAGAGTGCTTCCAGACGTTTATCTTGTGCCCTATGGAACTACAGCGCATCAGCTTGCCTACATTATCCACACCGAACTCGGAGACAGCTTCATCCACGCAATCGACATCCGCGGAAAAAACAGAATCGGCGAAGACTACGTGCTAAAGGACAGGGACGTGATTTCGATAGTCAGCGCCAAGAAAAGAGGATAAAAAATTTCTATTTGCCGAAACGGCGCTTCCGTCTCTGGTAAGTTCTAACCGCACGCAGAAGGTCTATGTGCCTGAAGTCTGGCCAGTTCACGTCCACAAAGCAGAGCTCACTGTAGGCGGACTGCCATGAGAGGAAACCGCTAAGTCTCTCTTCGCCTGAGGTGCGAATAATCAGGTCAGCGTCTTGTCTAGGCATGTGAGCCGTGTAAAGATACTTTTCGAAGAGCTTCTCGTTTATTTTTTCGGGATTCAGTTCGCCCTTTACTGCCTTTTTTGCTATCTTTTTTGTTGCGTCAACGATTTCTGCTCTTCCGCCATAAGCCAGAGCCACATTCAAGAGTCGTTCAGTATACGTTTTTGTTGATTCTTCTACGCGCCGAATCACTTCTTGAATCGAGTTAGGTAAAAGGTCTATGCGCCCTATGGCTTTAACTTTGACTTTGTTTTCGTGAATCCGCTCATTCTCAAGAATCAAAAGCAGTTTCTCTTCAATCAGCTTCATGATTGCCTCGACTTCTTTGGGGGGACGCCGAAAATTTTCGGTTGAAAAAGCATACAGTGTAATGAATTTTACATCCAGGTCTATGCACCAATCCAAAAGTTCATCGACCTTGTTGGCGCCATGGCGGTGACCGACCCAAGGGATCATGGCTTTGTTGGAAGCCCATCTCCGATTTCCGTCAAGAATAATTGCCACATGTTGTGGTTTTTTTCCCTCTTTAACCTGGTACCACAGCCACTTCTCGTATAGTTTGTAGATTCCCAAAAAAGAGAGTAAACCTTCAAGCATAGTTTTTACCACAAGAGTAAACTAATGTATGGAAAATTAAGGCATCCGAGTGTCGGCAAGTCAGTCTTCCTCAAAGTCCGTCATTGACTCTTTTGTCCCTTTGAAATAGCTGCTGTATTTTCTACGTAACAGTAGCGCTGTCAAGAATGTGGACACTATAACGGGTATACCCCCGATAATGGCGAGAACCAGTGCGTCATATTTGAATGTTGGTTCGATAAGGATTTTTGACGCCTCAACAAACATAACCGAAGACCATGCGACCCCAACTATTATGATGATTGTACGCCACAAACGTAAGTCCCGCTCAAAAAACCAGCGAACAGCCCTGCCTGAAAGTATAACACACATTCCGAGGGCTATAAGGTATGTTGACCCGTAAAGAAACTCTCCAATAAGGCGTGGAACCTGCGCAAAGGGTTCAGCCGCCGCATTAGCCACATCTGCTACTGCGGTTCCTCCCAGATAGCCGCCAACAAGAATCAGCAAGACTCCTGCAAGCGCTGAGAAGCCTGCTACCTGCACGGTGAAGGGTGGCGGGGAGTACTCTTTTACCCATTTGACAAAGTTGTGAACTGCTTTGTCGACTTTGAATCCGCGCAGAACAAGGAATGCACCTACGATTACGCCGAGGGCGGGTATAGCGTAGTCCAATCCGTGAGGGATAAACGCTAGGGCACCTAGAACTATGAAGAGAATTCCTGGGAGACCTAGGACCATTCGGGAGTAGCGGGGGTTCTCTACAAGAATTTTCATGTATCGACTAAAGAGAGCTGCGCTTTCTTCGATAGATTTGCTGTGCTGTATCACAATTCTTCGAACAGAAGTAACCGGCACTCTTGATTCAATAAGCGGCAACACCATCTCGTCTGTGTACCCGTCAGTAACGAGGATAACGTCTGTGGCTGGGAACACTCTTAGAACTTCAGTGAGCTCGGATACAAGTTGCCTGTCAGCCTCCACTCCTTCCAAGTCGGAGCCTGCTATTGTTGCAACTTCATGTTCTTCCTGTCCTTTTACATTCTTCTTCAGGTTGTCGTAGATTCGGACAGCTTCGAACATCGCATTAGCGTCGGCTTCCTCAGGGTCTCGGAGCGCGAGGCTTGCCGCAGCGTTCACGTTCTCTTTTCTTCCAAGGATAGGCGTGTTTATTCCTGCTTTCATGCCGAGATCGTCGTCCCTGTCAACGCATAAAACAAGAATTCGCTCCGCCTTGGCTGCGTCAGGCATAATTGCTCTCCTACATTACCCCTTTATTTGTAGGGCACACTTTAATCTTGTCTTTATTTTTTCTATTCAATATTTCCCTGAATAAGCTTTCTATGATTACATCGAAATTATAGCATGCCTTTCTCAGCTAATATCTGAAATTCGTCCCACAGCAGCTTCTCGCCGCGTTTCAGCTTCTCTAAAGCCCTCTCCTCCAGCTCTTTCTGGAGTTCACTCTGGCGTTCAGCCTGTTTCTTATCCGCGGTTTCCTTCAGTTCCTGTTGAATGGTTTTGATCTGTTCTATCAGCTCGACGAATTTTTGGTGATGCTGCTGGGCTTGCTGTTTGGTTTCCACAAACTTTTGGTGAGCCTCAGTAGCCGAAGTTTGGAGTTCGCGGGATTTGTTTACGAGTTCCATCATCTGCGCATGGAGTTTTTGGCTCTGCTCAGCCAGTTCAGCCAGTTTTTCGTGAACTGTTTTTGCTTCAGTTCCATAGCTTCTTTCTTCGGTTCGCAGCTGGAAGAGTTTTTCTTTCACTTTTTTTATTTGCTTCTGAACCACAAGCTGGGTTTCAAGATCCCTCACCCGATTAACTAGCTCCTGCTCCTCTTTTACCGGAAGCGAGTTGGTTTGAATCGTCCAATCAATCTCCTCGATTTCCTGTTCTACCTGCCGCAGGTTTCCTTCAGGCCTTTTTTCGTTCAGGTCCCCGATTTTTTCGTGTAACTCCGAAATCTTGTCAAGCTTCTCGGCGCGTTTAGCATTCACCTGATCGCGCAGAGTTTTCAGTTCTTGAACCTGCTTGTTTAAGGCGTCTCTTTTTTCTTTGATGCTGTTTGCGTCATTTCGCAGAGTTCTAACCTTTTCGTTAAGGGCGTTCCTTTTATCAGCCAACTTTTTTGCTTCTAGGTTCAGCCTGTCTCGCTCTTCCTTAATCGGAGTTAATTCTTGGTTTAGTTCCTCAATTTTGTCTTTAGCAGAGCCAGATATTTTCTTCACTTCCTGTGCTGACTTAGTTTCTGCTATAATCTTTTTGGGTTACTTCGCGTCTTTTCATTAACTTGCAACATGATGTAGTTCGAAAATAAGAGTTTTATTCCAGTATGATCCTTGCATCGACCGTTTTTGCGCCCTTCTCGTAAACCATTACAGGATTTAGGTCAAGTTCTTTGATGTCCTGATGGTCCATAATCAGCTTTGATGTGCTCAGCAAAATTTTTGTTATCGCGTCGATGTCACGGGGTGCTTGTCCGCGGTAGCCTCGGAGGATTGGGTATGCCTTTATTTCTGAAATCATTTCTCTGGCGTCCTCTTCGGTTATTGGGGCAATCCTGAATGACACGTCCTTCATTACTTCCACGAAGGTTCCGCCGAGACCAAACATTAAGGTTTGTCCAAACTGGGAGTCTTTTATTGAGCCCACTATAATTTCTGTTGCGCACGGCGCCATCTCCTGGATGAGGATGCCACTAATTCTTGCGTCCGGTTTATGCTTTTTCACGTTTTCTATGATTTGGTTGTATGCGTTTCTAGCTTCATCTTGACTGTTGACGTTAAGGATTACGCCGCCTACGTCAACTTTGTGAAGCACGTCAGGAGAAACGATTTTGAGAACTGTGGGGTAGCCTATTTGCTCTGAATATTTTGCTGCTTCCTCGGCAGTGTGGGCTATCTTCAGTTCTGTGACGGGTATCCCGTATTCTTTACAAACAGTTTTTGCTTCATGCTCGAGAAGAAATTTTCTTCCCTCGCTTCTAGCTTCCTCAAAGATTTTGGTAACTTTTTCAGTCATGGAAACAACCTTTTTTCTTGGCTGCAGAGAGGTAGGTAAGTTTTTCTCCTTTCTAACTCTTTCGCATAAAACTTAGTTTGGCTAGAATGGAACTATATAGATTTTGTTTTCTTCCTTTTTTGCTCTGGTCAATTCAAGGTGCCTCAGGATGGCCAGCTGGTTTTCGGTTTCTGCTTGAGAAAGGTTGAATTTGTTGGAAAGTTCTTGGGTTGTAGCTTTGCCTCTGGATTTTATGAATTCGTATATTGCTTTCTGCAGGTCATTTAGCCGTTCTGTTGCTTCTAGTCCATCTGATTCCTGAAAGCGTTTAGCAGAGTAAGTCGCCAAGGGGTTGCATGTTTTGACGCGGTGGCTTCTCTCCAAATAGCAGTCATCACATAGAGTGAGATCATTCAGCACGTAGCTTTCTTCGAGCGAAATTTCGCATCCACAACCTTGACATTTCGTTTGCTCATTTTTGGGCATCACATTTTCCTCATTAATGCAAGTGGACAGGAAATGATATCACGAGAAGATTTTAAAACATTCTGATTTTTACATGCTCTTAGAGCAATTTGTGTTGTTGCCTGGTTTTTCAGGAAAAATACTGTTTTCAACAA
>Ga0307423_1001848_pt1 | contig 12443 bp, 11 predicted proteins | sample SalMarWE160310MG_FD_202154 | JGI IMG/M metagenome (GOLD analysis project Ga0307423, IMG submission 202154) | Salt marsh sediment microbial communities from the Plum Island Ecosystem LTER, Massachusetts, United States - WE1603-10 | ecosystem: Environmental > Aquatic > Marine > Intertidal zone >...
GAGGTGGACTATGTTGCCCGCTTTGGCGGCGAGGAATTCCTCCTGGTGCTGGTGCAGAGCAGCCTGCCGCAAGCGCTCTTGGTGGCCGAGCGAGTGCGTAATCAAGTTGAAAATGAGGAATTCGAGGTTGCAGAGGGAGAGAGTATTGGAGTCACCGTATCTTTGGGCGTAACCCAATATGAACCCAAGGAGAGCATTGATGCAATGCTGGCGCGGGCCGACCAGGCGCTTTACGAGGCTAAACGTAAGGGCCGCAACCGGCTGCAAGTCGCCCCGTCCAAGCTGAGCGAGAAGAATTTAGCGCTTTTCAAAAGCAGGAGTTAAAGAGTGGCGAATATCCTGGCCATATACGGAAGCCCCCGCCGCAAAGGCAACACCGCCCGCCTCACGGCCCAAGCCGTGGCCGGCGCCCGCGAGGCCGGCGCCCAAGTGGAGGAGGTGGTGCTGCGCGATTTAAAGATGTCGCCTTGTTTGGAGATATACGGCTGCCAAAAAAACGGGCGCTGCGCCATCAAGGACGATTTCCAGGATTTGTATGACAAGCTTAAGTCCTGCCAGGGACTTATCCTGTCCTCGCCCATATTTTTTTATACGGTAAGCGCCCACACCAAGATCATGATGGACCGCTGCCAGTCGCTTTGGGTCAAGAAATATTGGATCGACAAGCGCCCCTTTGGCGAACTGGACCCGGCCAAAAAGGCTCTTTTCATCTGCCTGGGCGCCACCAAGGGCAAGAAGCTTTTCGATGGCGCGCTGTTGACCGTGAAATACTTCCTGGATACCCTGGACATGGGCTTGTGGAAAAGCCTTTTGTACCGCGGTCTGGATTATGAAGGCGATATTGATAAAGAGCCCTCCTACTTGGCCGAGGCCCGCCAGGCGGGCGCTGATTTGGCCCGCGAATTGGACAACTTCCAGCCCTAAAGCAAATACGCTCTTTAATTAACTAATAACTGTAGTACATTTAGGTGTAAATGCGCCACGCATGGGCCGGGGAGCGCCCCGGCCCTGGTTGTGGCAAAGCGTTGGCGCGCGGAGTTTGGAATCATGTTGCAAGGAGACCGCTTATGGAAAAAGTGCTCATCATCGGTTGCAAACGGGCCATGGATGATGTTTGTATCGGTTGTTCCCGTTGCCTGGTGGCATTCAACCGGCGCGAAGGTGTTTTTGAAATTTATGAGGACACCGATGCCGAAATTATGGGCCTGCTATCCTGCGGCGATTGCCCGGGGGCGGGAATCGTGACCCGCCTGGCCCAGGTGAAGCTGTGGAACGCGCCATTGAATGAAAAACCCACAAAGGTGCATCTGGCCCCCTGCCTGGTGGATCATTGCCCGCACAAGGACGAGATTATCCGCAAGGTAAAGGCCAAGGCCGGGGTGGACGTAATCGAAGGCACCCACCCCTATATGCCGGAAAATATTTTCGCCTGATCAGGCGGCGGACTTAAATACCGAAAACAAAAGCCCCGTCCCGCCGGTCAGGCGGGCGGGGCTGGTTTTGCATGGCTGATCGGTTAAACCGGCACCACCACCGGCGGCCGCAGCAAAAGTTCCATGGCTTCGCGGGCGGTGGCGGCCAGGCGGGGATGGGTCTCATCCAGGGAAATAATCTGGCGTAGGTTGTCGGCGGTGCGGTAGATGAGCTGCGCCAGGTCGCCTTCGCCGCCGCCGTACACCGGCACCGTCTCGGCGAACTCGCCGCCCAGGGCCCAGGCAAACACCGCGGCGCCTGCCTGCAAGGGCAAAGGCGGTGTCTCAAAGCCCCATTGGCGCAGCCGGTCCAGCATAGGGTCCAGGCTCCAGCGCAGGGTGGTCAGTCCATCCTTGAGGCGTTGGCCCAAGTAGGGGGGTTCCCCTTCGCGCTCGCGGTCATCCACGAAAAGCGCCACCAGGCCGGCCAAAAGAACCGGGTCCTGGTGGGGCAGGGAGCCCCGGCGGATGGCCTCGGCGATGAGGATGGGCTGATCCAGGCGCAGCTTGGAGGCCCACTCGCCGTCGGCGGTGAGCCTTCCCTCCGTATCCACAAAGCCTTCCGAACGCAGGAACTCCAGGTGGCGCACGAAGTCGTACCAAAAGGCGTGGCTCTCTTCCTGCACTTCGGCCATTACCTTCTGGCCTTGTTCCAAAAGCTCGTATAAATCGTCTTGGGGCGTGAGGCACTCGTTGGCCAGGGGGCAACTGTTGCAGGTGAGCCCGCCCAGTTCCTCGTCCACGGTCAACAGCCTTTCCTGGGCCTCCTTGATTTCGCGCGCGCCCAATTCCTTCATGTCCGGCACCGACAGCGGGGTGGGCTCGGCTGGTATCTGATCCAGCACCGCCTGGGCCAGCATGCGCCCGCCGCCGGCATGGGGCAGATCAAGCACCTCCTGGAAAACCCCGGCTATTTCATCCAACAAGATGAAGTCCAGGCGAGGGTGTCCCCGCTGCAGACGCCGGTCGGGCCGCAGGCTAACAGCCAGCACGCCGGCGTCCTCGCCATCGCCCTCGCGGCGCATCACCGCCGCCAGCGAGCCGAACATGTCCATGAACACCCGGCCCCTGGTAAGGGCGCCCCAAAGGCCGCCGCGTTCTTCGACTGAAGTCAGCTCTGTCTGCAGGCGGCCGCGCAGTTTTGCCAACTGGCGGCGGCGGCGGCGGCGCACCACCGCCTCCTCCGGACCGGGACACAAGGAGCCGGAGAGGCGCTTGGTAAGCGATTTGACCACCTGTTGCAAGCCGCCTTTTTTCCGGGGCCGCCCTTCGGAGCGCTCCAGGCGCTGGAAGGTGGCCAAGCTTTGCCCTAATAACTGCTTGACCTCGGCCGGCCGGTGGGACAGCAGAAGGTTAAGCACCATGGAGAAGTTGATGGACAGCTGGCTCATGATCGGGTCAGGGTCCGAACTCAGCAGGCTTGCCACCAGCGGCACATTGTTGAAAGGCCCTGGAGCCACCGCGCAGAAGCCGATCTTGTCCATGCCCCGGCGACCGGCCCGGCCCGTCATCTGCAATAGATCATTAGCCGAAAGATCCGCGAACTCACGGCCGTTGAAGCGGTCGCTCTGGGTGACCACCACGGTGCGGGCGGGGAAGTTCACACCCGCGGCCACGGTGGAGGTGCTGAAGATGGCCTTCAAGAGCCCCTGTTGCATGAGGCGCTCCACCAATAGCTTCCAATGGGGCAGATGGCCTGCGTGGTGGGCGGCCACATGCTGGCTCTTAAGCGCGCTCAATTGGGGGTGGCTTTTCAGGAAAGGATAACGCTCCAGGAAAGCCTCTACCTGGGCTTGCAGGGCTTGGCGATTCTCCGGCGCCACCTGCAGGTTGGTGCCTGCCACGAAACCGAGAGCGTTGTCACAGTCAGCCCGGGATTTGAGGAAAAAGATGGCTGGCAGGAGATCCGCGGTTGCCAGGGCGGTCAGGATGCGGTTAAAGGGAGGCACGTGCTGCAAGGGCCCCCGCTGGCGTTCCTTGCCCTGCTTTTCCAGGAAGTGCTGCACTTGGGAAAACACTCCGCTGTGGCCCATCAGGGGGGTGAGTTCACCATCAGGCATCAAAAACACCGGGAACAAAGGCACGGGCCGGTATTGGTCTATCACCGTGGCGCAGGGCTCGTCGCGCACAAAGGTGAGCCAGCGCGAAATCTGATCCGCGTTTTGCACCGTGGCCGATAACAGGAGCAACCTCACCCGTACCGGCAGATAGATGATCACCTCTTCCCAAACCACGCCTCGTTCCGGGTCCCCCAAAAAATGAGCTTCGTCCAACACCACCAGGCCGGATTCCAGGTCGCGCCCATGGTGCATGGCGTCGTACAGCTGGTTTCTCAATATCTCGGTGGTGCCCACGATGAGGTCGGCGCCCAGGTTTTCTTTCCGTTCGCCGGTGAGGATGCCTACGCGGGCCTCGCCAAATATATCTATGAATTCAGCGTACTTAGAATTGGAAAGCGCCTTAAGGGGGCTGGCGTACCAGGCTTTTTGGCCTTGGGCCAAAGCTTTTTCAATGGCTTTTTGCGCGATCCAGGTCTTGCCGCTGCCGGTGGGCGCGCTCACCACAACATCTTCCTGATCCAGGCGCTCGACCGCTTCGGTCTGAAAAGAGTCAGGTGTAAAAGGAGCAGCTTCGGGCACACCGATTTCCTGTAAGACAGGCAAAAGTTTCCGGTTCACCCGTGGAGTGAACTCGGTTTCTTGTTCCTGTCTAGGACGTCGGCTGCGTGCCTCGTTTAGGGTGTGCCGGGGCTTGCGGCCGCGTTTGGGGCGGGAGGTTTTGGATCTTTGGCTGCTCTTCATGGTGTGTGCTTTGCGGAAAAAGGCTCTTTGGTTGCAGACGATGCTACACCCTTGTTTCTTGTGAGGCAACCTTTCAATAAAGCGAGATAAAAAAGGGAATATATACTGGCAAGCTAGGTGTTGGAAGTGGTCTCCCCCCGCCTCCGTGCTTCCGATTCGGGGCGGGGGGACACCGGGCGTCACCGTCCATGGCGACTTGCAAGGGTCAGACGCTTCCCTGCGTCTGTTGAACCCATTCACCGACAAGGACCATGCCAGCCATATGGGTTCGTGCCTAAGACTAGCAACCGCCGTGCCAAAAGGGAGCTCATGAAAGACGGATAAGATAATTTGCTATTAATATAAGTTGTTTATGCCAGAAAGTCTGGTAGAGAAAGTCCGCTAATGGTTGGGGTGTGAAATGAAAAAGTGTGCCAACAGGGCCGGGCGGAGCTGGGCAACAAATGCCCCTCCAACTATTTCAAAAGACGGTGCAATACTTGTCTGAATCCTAAACCAGATCAGTTTGCCCGCACATATCGTCCAACTCCCTGCGCAAGCGGTTCAGTTCATCTTCCAACTCTTGTCGGGCTTTTTCCGTTTCCTTGGGGGACATGGTGGGCGGATATTTGAACATTTTGCCGACCACCATCTTTATATGGGCAAAGGGCTTGGGAATCATGGTTAGATCCCAAGTTTTTCTAAGCACCCAGGCCCGGTCGGCCGACCACATGATGGTGACCAAGGGCAGCCCCGTGCGCCGGGCCAGGACGATCATGCCCTTTTTGGCCCGGTAGCGCGGCCCCCGCGGGCCGTCGGCCACGGTGGCGGCGCAGGTGGATCGTCCGCTTTTTAGCGCCTGGGCCATTTCATCCAGGGCCTCGCGGCCGCCGTGCAGGGAGGAGCCGCGCACCGGCACCCCGCCCATCCTTTCTACAAAGCGGGCCAGGTATTCGCCGTCCTTTGACCGGCTTATCATGATGGCCGGTTTCAGTTGGCCCATGTAATAGAGAAAGTAAACGGCGGTGCGGTGCCAAGTGGCGCCCACCGCCCGCAGACGCTTTGCCTTGATTGCAGCTAATATGCCTCTGTCCTGGAGCTCCACCCGGCAAGTGGCGAAAAGGGCCCTAAGCAACCAGGAACCCACCAAGGCAGCCAGCCAAAAGCCCAGGCGCTGGCCCAGGCTGTATTGTTTTTTATCCGCCACCTACAGACCCAGCTCGCCGCCAACTAAAATCACATGCAGGCGCTCGACGTCGGCTTGTTTGTGGATCACCACCGTGGCGTTGCATATGCGATCCGGGCTGTCGCAGTCGGCGCATTGGCCGGTTTGGGCGCAGGGGGTCTTGCGTCCCAGGCGCTTGGCGTTGGCGGGGGCCACGAAATGGCGGATGCGCTCCTGGGCGTAAGCCAGATTGGGCACGAGCTTGTTGCAGCCGGCCACCAGGATCACCTTCTTGGGGCCAAAGAGGATGGGCCCAACCCTGGTGCAGGAGGCGTCCACGAACACCAGTTCGCCCTGCTCGGTAATGGCATTCACCCCGGCGATGAAATAATCCGCGTGCAGGCCTTGGCGCAGGCGGGCCCCGGTTTCGGCCGGGCTGAGGTCTTTTTCAAAACGGTCGATCAGCTTTATGGGCGCCTGGCGCAGGGCCGGGATCACCCCGGTTTCAAATAAAGTCATGGAACCGCCCAAGGCCACGCTAGCGTCCGGCGGGATCATGTCCAGAACCTGCTTAGCCACTTGAGCGGGGTCGGGTGCAAAGCTAGCCTGTATGCGGTTATGCTTGAGCGCCTTGATGACTGCTTGGGCCCTGGTCTCGTAAAACCATCTGATATTCTGGTCCATGCTGGCTCCTTTGCCTAAAAGCATTGCTTGGGACTTAAAGATATAAATATCACGTGAACCGGGACAAGGCTAGAGTGGCCTGCTCCGGATCCTGGTCCGCCGGTTGCCAGGTGGTCTGCCATTTGTCCAAAGAACGGCTTTGCTTTAAAGTAAGGCGGGTAAAGATCATAAAAGCTATGGCTGAAACGCCGCCCACAAATTTGGGGCCTTGCGGGCAGCTAACCCAACCAGGATTTGCAAGGAGACACAGCAGTGGAACTGGAAGTGCTGTTCAGGGATGACAAGCAGGTGGAGGCCAGGTTTGAGGGCTTTACGGTGCTGGCGGATCAGCCCAAAGCAGAAGGAGGCTCAGGCGCGGCGCCTTGGCCCTTTGCCCTGTTTCTGGCGTCCCTGGCCACTTGCACCGCGTTCTACGTTCAGGGGTTTTGCCAAGTCCGGGAGATCGACCAGACCGGCATGAAGCTCCTCATGCGCACCTTTAGCGACTCCCAGGGAAAGCGCCTGGAGCGGGTGGAATTGGAGCTCAAACTGCCCCCGGGCTTTCCGGAGAAATACGAAAAGGCCATTGTGCGGGTGGCCAATCAATGCGCGGTGAAGAAGGCCATCCTGAACCCGCCCGAGATAGAGCTTCACGCCATACGCTAGAAAGTGGTAGGCAATCTGCGGGCATCTTCGGAAGACGCCTGCGAGGCCGACATGGGCGTCAACCTTGGAAATTAGGCAGCATCAGGGGGGCCTGAATTGGATCCCCTTAGGTAACTCTTCTAGAATCCCCCCCACAGCCAAAACGCTACGGCCAAGGCCAAGCAACCAGCCAAGCCGCAAGCCATGAGCAAGAGACGCGAAGCCGCGCTCACATCGAACCTATCTGCCTGGCGGCCCTCCTGGTTGAGCCAGGGCTTGTTTTTAAGCGCTCCACCGTAATAACTGGGCCCGCCCAAACGAATCTCCAAGGCCCCGGCGCAGGCCGCCTCGGGCCAGCCCGCGTTGGGGCTGGTGTGTTTTGCGTGGTCCCGGCGCGTGGCGCGCCAGGCGCCAGAAACGTTCAGACCCACCAAAGCGGCCGCAGCTATCAAAAGCAAGGCGCTTAAGCGGGCGGGCAGCCAGCCGGCCGCGTCGTCCAGCCGCGCAGCGCACCAGCCCAACTGGGCGTAGCGCTGGTTCCTGTAGCCCACCATGGAGTCCATGGTGTTGACGGCCTTGTAGGCCACGGCCCCCACCGGCCCCAGCAGAGCCAGGTAAAAAAGCGGCGCAATCACGCCGTCGTTCAGGTTTTCGGCCATGGTTTCGATGAGCGCCCGTCGCACTCCGGCCTCATCCAAGACCGCGGTGTCGCGGCCTACGATCATGGCTAGGCGCCTGCGGGCGAGGGCCAAGTCGCCGGCCTCCAGAGGCCGGGCCACGGCTCTGGCTTCGCGCCACAGTTGGCCCGCGGCCAGGCATTGCCAAGCCAAGAGAGCAGACATGAGCCACCCCAAGGGCGCCCACAACGCCGCGGCCAAGGCCAAAAGCGCCCAGGCAGCCAGAGCCGAGCCGCCCACCACGGCAAACACCAAAAGCACGCCGGCCAGGCGCAGGGAGCCAGGAAGCGCCGCCCGCAGGCGGCCTTCCAAGCGTTCCACGGTCCAGCCCATTAGCCGCACCAGGTGGGGCCAGGTCGGCGGGTCGCCTATGAGCGCGTCAGCAACGAAGGCCAGAACTAATACCACCGCGTTGAACAAAACAGCCGCCTCCGGCGTTAGGGGTCCGGGGCATGTATAGCATGGCTGGTCTCAGTCGGCCAACACCTCCACCGCACCCATGGGTGCCTGCACTTGGTTGGGCCGGTAGCGGTACAGGGTCAGCTTCAGTTGGTTTCCCAGCACCCGCGCAATCAGGTAGTTGTATTCCTCCAAGCGCGGCGAGGAGCCCCAGTAGAGCTCCGGGGGATAGCCGGGAGGCGGCTGGGAATGGAATTTTTGAGGAGCGCCGCCGCCACCCAAAACCATGTAGCGCACCCCGTCCACCCGGTAGAGTTCGGTGGTGTGCACGTGACCATTGAACACGGTGATGGAAAGATCCTTGGCAAAGGGCGCGATGATACGGTGGGGGTTCCATTTTTCGGGCAAAGGCCCGTGCCCGGTGATGCAAAATGATGGCTTGTGGTAGACGATAAAAACCTGGCGCGCCTTTTCGGTTTTGGCCTGCTGGAGCCAACCGGAGAGAGCGGCCATCTGCTTTTCAAAATCGGGTTTCTTGGCCCACCAGCCCACGCCCAGCTTGGTGTTGTACCCGCCCGAATCCAGGAATATGAAGCGGCAGCCCGCGTGGCTGAAGGAATAGATGCGGTTTTCGGCGGAGAATCCCATTTGCGTCAAATAGGGCAGGGTGGTCATAACGCCCCGCAAATCCTCATCCAGCCAAGTCTCGTGATTGCCCAGCGCCAAGAAAAACCTGCCCGGCAATCCTAGGGCTTGGTCGGCCGGGGGAAGCTTGGCCAGGAGTTCATCCTGCAATTGCTGCCAATAGGGGCTTTGGTCCAGGGATTGGCCCTGGCCTCCCCAAATAAGCAAATCTCCGGTGTGCAAGCAAAAATCGGGATGTTCATTTTCAGAATCCAGGCTGGGATTGAAGGCGGCCGCCACGCGTGCCATCACCCACTTGCGGCCGCTGGCTCGCATGATCACCCGCTGCTGGGCACCGTCGCCCTCCAAGATTAATTGCGGCCAGCCGTCGCGGTAGACCGCGGTGTAAGACGGCTTGCCGGCGCGGCCTTCACTATGCAAGCTGGTCAATTGGCCGCTGATGGGGTCGAAAGTCAACTCCGGCGACTTCCTATAGCGTTCCTTCAATAACGATTTGATGTCCGCTTCCTGTTGCGCGCCAGCCGGCACGAATACCTCACCCCGCGTATCGCCAAGCACCACGAATGAAAAATCGGGCTGAGCCCTATGCGCGCACCCGGAAGCCGACAGAATAATGCAGGCAAAGAGCACAAAAACAGCCGTCAGGGCAAAAAGACGCTTGGTACTTATCTTTGGCCTAAAATACATTTTTGAACTCCGGTTAGGGGGTGCGATTAATAATATTTTGAAGCGTTATGATCGCAGATGCAATTTTTGCGATTTAATTTTACGCCATCAAAATGGTTATACCCATTAACTGGCCAATGACAGAAGCATTATTTGTTAAGGAGAAGGATCATAATTGATTTTAAAATATACCAAGAAGGATTCCAAACTAATAAATAATTTAACTTATCTGTTTAGATAGCATTGCTTAATTGTTTTAGCGCTTGACTATTAACAGGGCCGCCTTTATACAGTTAGTTCATATTGTTTATAGCTGAAAACAAATAAAGAGGAGTGTTGGAATGTCTCGGGCTTCGCGTTGGAGCAAAGAGCAGCGCGCCAAACTTTGGGCTTTGGTGCGTAAAGGTGTGGCTGAGCAGGGAACCCGCGAACAATTCACCACTAATAATGGTAAAGGCCAAGATCGCGCCATGACGGCAGTGGAGTTTGCCCAACAGCTAAAGCAGGCGATGGTGGAAGCCGGCGAGATCAAGCAGGTAACTCCAGTAAAGAAAGCCGCTGTAAAAAGCGAATATGAAGTTACGCGCACCGGGAGGTTAACCATAAATGATTTTGCTGAGATCACAGGAGCTAAGTCAGCCGAAATCTTTATAGTGGAAAATCCGCACGGCCATTCAAAAAAATGGCGCATGGTGCCGGTCGCCAAGTAGGTATTGGTTAGTCTTATCTTTTAGGATGGCGTCTTATCACCAGGGTTATTAACAAAACCACTTGATAATCCTGTTGACGGTTGCATCTTAGGTGTCAGGCCCCCGTGAGGTTTGGTTTTCAGCTTTTACCAAAAACTCTCCCCAAAGGATTCGCATGCCAAAGCCATCCCGCTTGATGCGTCTCTTATACGCCGGCGTCTGCAGCCTGGGGGTGGGGTTGCTGCCTGGCCCCCGCGGAACCTATGGCTCGGCGCTGACCCTGACCGCGGCTCTGGCCTGGCTGGGTACGGGTGGCGCGCCGTTAACGGGTTGGCCTTTTTTTGTCGTATTAGTCTGCTTGTTCGCCCTGGCCGTGGTTTTCAGTCACATGGCTGAGAGGCGCAATATCTTCGGCGACGAATCCGACCCCGGCCAGATCGTAATAGATGAGGCGGTGGGCATGTTGATCGCGCTCTGGGGCCAAGCTGCGCCCATAGCCTGGTGGCAGGCAGGGCTGGCCTTTGTAGCCTTCAGGTTTTTCGATATAGCAAAACCCTGGCCGGTGAACTCCGCCCAGCGGTTACCCGGCGGCTGGGGAGTGGTGCTGGACGATGTCCTGGCCGGGGGCTACGCCCTGGGCGTGGTGGCGCTGGCTAACTGGCTGGCGGCAGGTTAGGGCCGCGCCGTCCGCAAAGGCTCAGTTGCGCAAGGAACTTTTTTTCTGGCAGGACGGGCAGGTGCCCAGCACCTCTAGGCGGTGGCCGCTGGAGATATAGCCATGCTCGGCGGCCACCCGCGCTTCCAAATCATCCAAGACGGGCTCATGAAATTCCACCACTTCGCCGCAATTCTGGCAGCGCAAGTGGCAGTGATGCTCGTGTCCATAGGTGTGCTCGTAACGGGTCTGGCCGGAATCCTGGAATACCTCCGAGATCAAACCGGCTTCGATCAAAAGCGGGATGGTGCGGTAGAGAGAGGCCCGGCTGATGGCGCGTTTTTGGCGCAAGCCTAAATAGAGTTCATCAACCGTGAAGTGATCGTGGCGCGAGAATATTTCCCGAACTATGGACTCGCGCTCCGGGGTGAAGCGAAGGCCGTGCTGCTGTAAGTAGTCGCGTAATACTTCCAGTTCCGAACTCAAGGCACTAGCTCCCTTGCTAAGGCCTGGCGCAGCATCTGCTCATGCATCACAACCTATTGCCTGGCGGCCGGCCTGTCAAGCTGTCCTCCGGCCGCCCGCGAAGCCCCGCCGCCTCTGCCTGCCAGGGCGGTGCCGTGCAAAAACTGGGAGGCGGTCACCATGCGCGCCTCTTTTTTAAGGCGCGGCGCGAATTCACTAAGCGCCTGGATGGTGGCTTGGTGAGGGTGGCCGATGGCTACCACCTGAGAACCTCGCTTGGCCAGGGATAGGATGCGCTGCAACTGGCGGCGTATGGCCGGCAGGGTATGATCGTGGTCCAAAAAAATGGTGCGCCGGGCCGCGGTCAGGCCCATGGTCCGGGCCATGGCATAGGCTCGGGAGTTGGCCGAGGTCATGCTGTCAATGAAGAACATGCCTTTTTCGCTTAGCACCTGCATTACAGGCCTTAACGCCTCGCCATGCTCGGTGAAGCGCGAACCCATGTGGTTGTTGGCGCCCTTGGCCCCCGGTACGCTGGCCAAATCGTCCAGGGTGGTCTGCCGGAGCTGGTCCGGAGTCATGCTGGTTAACAAGGCGCCCGGCCCGGGTTTGAGGTCCGGGTAGCCGCGCGGTTCCATGGGCAGGTGCAGCATTACTTCCAAACCCTGTTTGCGCGCCAACTGGGCGATCTTCCGGCCATGTGGGGAATGGGGCAATATGGATAAGGTCAGGGGCAATCCCAGGTTTATCAGTTCTTTGGCCTGCCCTAGCTGATAGCCGATGTCGTCGATGATGATGGCCAGGCGCGGACCCACCGGAGAGGGCGCGGCCGGAGGCGCTGGCGGGGCGGCCGGCGGAGAGGGCGCGGGCTTTGGTAAGTGCCTGCCCGACTCCAGCAGCACTTTGTGGGTCAGGCGGCCTGCTAAGCTCAGGGAAAACTCGCGGCCGTGACCGTTGAAGCGCCAAACTCCCTTGGCCTTGGTGCCAGCCAAACTTTTCTCCAGGGTGGCGGCGGCTTGGTCCAATGATATATCGGGCGGCAGCTGGGCTTTAATGAGGCTGACTTCGCCGTCAGGGCCGTGGGCTAGGGCCAGGTGGGTGTCTTGGGGCGACACGCCGGTTTGGCGCAAGGCGGTGAAAATCGCCTCGTCCACCATGCTCAGGTCGGGCTGGGCCTTGGGCATGCTTTTGGGCAGAGGCTCTTCATAGACAATGGATCCGCCGGCCGGCTCTTTGCCGTTCATAAAGGCGGTTGATGGCTGATAGGAAGAATCCGGAGCTTGGCTCCACAGGAAAAGCAGAACCAGCGCCGCCAGCGCGGCTGCGCCCCAAAAAATTAATCCCCAGCGTTTGGCCGGCATGATGGAGCGGGTAAGGCTTTTACGGCGGCTCTTGGCGGCGGTCTTTTTGCGGGGCGCTGCCTTGCGTCGCGTCGCTGGGGACCGGCTTTTTTGCTTGCCGCTGCGGGTGCCGGATGCCATGCCACTATCCTGCGCCTGGTCAGCGCGTTGATCGCTCTGGT
>Ga0307423_1001849_pt1 | contig 12429 bp, 12 predicted proteins | sample SalMarWE160310MG_FD_202154 | JGI IMG/M metagenome (GOLD analysis project Ga0307423, IMG submission 202154) | Salt marsh sediment microbial communities from the Plum Island Ecosystem LTER, Massachusetts, United States - WE1603-10 | ecosystem: Environmental > Aquatic > Marine > Intertidal zone >...
ATTTAGAATTCCAAAACCAGCCCCACAGGGCAATGATCCGAGCCGAATATATCATTGTCGATAAACGCTTCCTTGATCCAGCCGTTACGGATAATATCTTCGGTAACAAAAAAATAATCGATGCGCCACCCGATATTGCGCTCCCTTGCCTTGAACCGGTAAGTCCACCACGAATATTTAACGGTATCCGGATGAAAATGCCGGTAAGTGTCCACGTAGCCGCGTTCGACCATCCGGTCGAGCCAGTCTCGCTCGATCCGTAAAAATCCGGATGTGTTTTCGTTGGCTTTTGGATTTTTCAAATCGATCTCATTATGGGCTGTGTTGTAATCCCCGGTAATGACAAGACGTCGTCCCGCGTTTTTATACACATCAATGTAATCGATGAATTTTTCATAAAAATCAAGTTTATACTGAAGCCGCTCCTCACTCATTTGACCGTTGGGAAAATAAACGTTAAACAAAATAAAATCGTCAAAGTCCATTTCGACAATGCGGCCTTCATTGTCAAACTCCTGAATACCGATGCTGTAACTGATGCGTTTTGGTTCTATACGGGTATACGTGCAAACGCCGCTGTATCCCTTTTTGACCGAAGCATGGGACCAGAAAGCCTCATAACCCGGAACCTGTTTCATTTCTTCGGTAAGTTGTGTATCCTGTATTTTTGTCTCCTGAAGCGCCAGGATATCGGGATCCATCTGTTTGAAGGATCTAAAAAAATCCTTTTGGATAGCGGCTCGAATGCCGTTTACATTCCAGGAGATCAGTTTGATTGTTTTCTTTTTCTTCATTTTGACAGATCCTCGCTTGCGACTCGCACCGTCGTACAAAATTATCGAGAAGGTCGTACAATTCATAAATACTTTCGATGGAGACGTGTTCATTGAGGGTATGTTGGCTGTGGTCTCCGTCAGCGCCCCAGACAATCCCTTTTATCCCGAACCGGGAAAGAAATCGCGAATCATTGGCCCCGTCTTCAAACCCGATCCGTGTCTTTTTTGAAATGTCCAGCAACCATTCCAGGTGCCCCGGTACGCCGCCGTCGAACATCGGTTCCACATGATCGATGATGATATCGCTGTGCAAGTCACTTTTCATGGCAAGGAGCATCCGTTCGACATCATCGGTCCGGGCATACCAAATCTCCAATTGCGCCTGGGCCGTGTCCGGAACCCCTTGATGGAATGTTATGGGTTGAATCGAGTTGCAGATGATTTTTCTGTGCCGGTGTTCCGGCGCCGATTTCACGAAATAGATTTCCCATCTGGCAATGTCGGTCTTTAACATTTCCAATGCGTTTCTTTCGGGCTGACGTGCATCGCCTGAATCCGGTTTAATACCGGCGAAAAGAATGACCCTTACAACACCTTTTTCTTTGGCCACGATTTTTTCAATGCTGCCGCCGTCAAGTACAATACAAAAGTCTGTTTGAATGTCCCGAAGGATCTTTTTGGCGCCGTTGAAGCCCCCGATTTCTTCATCGCCGGTGATCAAAATTCCGAACGGCAAATCCTGCTGCCCCCTCCCCTGTCTTCGAAGCCGCTGCAAGTGATTTTTAAAAAGGATCAAAGACAATGCCACCGCATATTTGTCATCAAAACACCCCCGTCCGTACAGTTTTCCGTCCTGAATCACCGGCGTGAAAAGTCTGTCGGGAGCATCGACGACATCCATATGGCTCATCAATAATACGGGCGTCTTATTGCTTTGGGGAAGCGCCAAAACGGCAGGAGAATTTCCATGCTCGAAGCGATTGCAGGAAACCCCCAGGCCTTTTAGATAACGTTCAATATAGGCAGCGCATCGCCGGATCTCACCGGGTCTTGAATGCATTGTTTTGAATTGAACCAATTCTCGGGTGAGATCGATAATCTCCATCATTCCATCATTCCCGCTGGATTATTGAACTAGGTATACCGCTGCAAGGTTACAGGGAAAGATATAGAAAGATGTACTCGCCGTCATTGATATTGACGGCAAGATCCGCGCCTCTGGATTCTGCAAAAAGAATCCAGACCGGTTTACGCCAGTTGCCGCATGTATATTTGGGGAAATAATCTCCGGATTTCCCGCTGTACCATGACAGCAGCATGGGATCTTCCGCCAACTCCGCCGCCTTGCTTTTGGCAATATTTTTCGCTTTTACAAAATCAAGATTCCTGTCGTCAATATCGATTCTGAGGTGATTTCCCCAAAAATTGTTTAGATCCTTCGGTGTCATATTATCATATCCTTAAACTGGGATGCCGGTCATAGATACCGGGACATTTTCATCATAATTTCGTGCTTTTGCATGGCCCCCGGCATCGTCTCCTGCAGGCTGCCTTTATCAAAAACCAATATCTGCGGAACACTCAATATGTTGTATGTTGAAGAGAGCCCCTGATTGGAATCCACGTTCAATTTGCCGACCCTGATCTTTCCTTTGGAATCTTTAGCAAAATCATCTATCACCGGCATGGCCGACCGGCACGTTGGACACCAGTTGGCCCAAACGAAAAGGAGCACCGGTAAAGGAGAACCCAGCACCTTAGCGTTGAAATTGTTTTCCGATATCATTAAAGGCTGCGCCGTAAATAGTTCGTCGGTATCCAGCAATGCGCCGCACTTTCCGCATTTTGCCCCGGCATGGATTTTCTGAAAGGGAATCCTGTTTCGGGTCTTGCATGCCGGGCACCGAAAAAAATAGGACTCGGCACTTTCCGCGCCGGCCTTTTCAATGTCCAGCGCCGCACCGCACTTTCCGCATTTTGGAACACTCCGGACCTTTTCATGGGGTATCCTGTTTTTTGCCCCGCATGTTGAACAGATAACCAGGCGTTGTGTACGCTCTTCCATTTCTTTTAATCTCCGCACGTTTACAGGCATCAAAAGTCTTCAAACTTATCTCATACAATAATATCCATATTATAAAAGTAAAGCATTTAACGATTTAACGAATCTTTAAACAATCTTTACACGTTTGTCATCCAAGCTTTACCATGAGTGTTTATCTTCATATCAACAAGGAAATACGCAGGATTTGAAACTCCCTATCTCCTGGACGTTTAGATTAACCGGTATTATCTTATAATACTCTGATAAAACGGAGGTGCAACATGAAATCAATCTTCATCATAGGAATCATCTTTACAGTGGTCTTGTCTACAGTCATTTTGCTCGGCTATCATGAGGGAAACAGCATGGATAATATGAATGATCAAATGAACAATAAGTCAATGAAAACCGCAACCGCTGTTTTTGCCGGCGGCTGCTTCTGGTGCACGGAATCGGATTTTGAAAAAGTCCCAGGCGTGATCGATGCGATTTCCGGCTACACCGGCGGTCATGTAAAAAATCCCACTTACGAAGAGGTTTCCGCGGGCGGTACCGGTCACATGGAATCCGTGAAAGTCATATATGATCCGTCCAAAGTCACTTATAAACAACTGTTGGAATATTTTTGGGAGCATGTGGACCCCACGGATCCGGGCGGAGAATTTGTGGATCGAGGCAATCAATATCGAAGCGCCATCTTCTACGCCAATGAAAAGCAAAAACGCCTCGCAGAAAAAACAAAAGCAGAATTGGCAGCCTCCGGAATCTTCAAAAAACCTATCGTGACACTGATTATTCCTCTGGGCCCCTTTTACCCGGCGGAAAAATACCATCAGGACTATTACAAAAAAAATCCGATCCGCTATCACTGGTACCGGTACAATTCGGGTCGCGATCAATTCCTGAAAAAAGTCTGGGCGAATTCCAAAATCGATGTCTGGGGGAATTCCAAAGCCGATATGAAAAAAAGCGCCATGAATTCCGGTATGGATAATCATAAGACATCCAACATGGAGAAATCTGCCATGCCGTCCAATATGAATAACAGCAAGACATCCGGCATGGGCAACACCATGGCGACCGGGATGAAAAAAGACGACATGTCATCGACTTCGATGGGAGACAAAACCGGCGGGAAACCGATGTACACACGACCGAGCGACAGTGATCTGCATCAACGCTTGACCCCGTTGCAGTATAAGGTGACGCAAGAAAACGGGACCGAGCCGGCCTTTAACAACACGTACTGGAATAACCATAAAGCCGGCATCTATGTGGATATTGTCAGCGGGGAACCGCTCTTTTCGTCCCTGGATAAATTCGACTCCGGTACAGGCTGGCCGAGCTTCACCAAACCGCTGGTACCCGGAAACATTGTCGAAAAGAAAGATCAGACCCTTTGGATGGTTCGCACCGAAGTTCGCAGCCGGCACGGCAACAGTCACCTGGGTCATGTATTCGATGACGGACCGCCGCCCACCGGTCTGCGCTACTGTCTCAACAGCGCAGCATTGCGTTTTATTCCGGTCAAGAGTCTGAAAAAAGACGGCTACGGCCAGTTCTTAAAACTCTTTGAAAAGACACAATAACAAAATTAAAATGTTCAAACCTGCCCGCCACTTTTGAGTGGGCAGGACGTAAATTTATGTTAATTTGTGTGCGCCCGCCTCGCCCGGACGAACCCGGGATTCGCGATGGCGGGCAGCGCCATGGGGGGTTATACATAGTGTTCAGTGTTCAGTGTTCAGGAGGTAAAGGTTCAAGAAGATAAGAAGTTGAAAAGCTGGGATTTTCTCCAACTCTCAAACCTTCTAACCTTCTTAACTCTCTGAACTCTGAACACTGAACACTGCATTTAGAAAGGAGGTCCATGATGATTCAATTAGCCCACCGTCACATATATAGTATGATTTTGCTGCTGATCATATCCTTTTTCGCCAGCTCCCGGGACCTGGCATTTTCGGATTCCAAAGCAGTTTCGACGTTCAAGGCTGTTTTTTATGTTTACTGATACGATGTCGGCAAATCAGCCCTGGAAGGTCTGAAAGGCGTAAAAGAAGTGACCCGCGGTTTTAAATATTTAAAAGAGATCAACACCGTTTACTATGATCCTCAACAGATTACCGTCGATGATATGATAAAGGCATTGAAAGCCGCCGGTACATACCGGGGAGTGGCGGAATGATCCCTTTGGAGTGTTCAGGGGTTCGGTGTTCAGAGTTCAGAAGGTCAAGGTTTAAGAAGGTAAGATGAGAGATTCGGATTTTCCCCAGACTCTCAAACCTTCTAACCCTCTTAACTCTCTGAACTCTGAACACTGAACACTGAACACTGCGTACAGCGACGCGAAGACGGGTCTTCGCCTCTGGCTCAGGCCGTCTCCATCGGCAGGGAAAACCATATATGTGTTTCATTGTCATGTATCTGAGCGCCGACTTTGCCATTATGGGCTTCAACCAACCCTTTGACAATGGCCAGGCCGATACCCGCACCGCCATGTTCTCTGGAACGAGATTTTTCACCCCGATAAAAACGTTCGAAAATAAAATGCAGATCCTGTTCGCCAACTTCAACACCGGTATTGGCGAAAACCACTCGAACTTGACGATCCATCGGTTGCGTAAATATTTTAACCGTTCCGCCGGAAACCGTATATCGGACGGCATTTTGCATCAGATTGCGGATAATTTGGGATAGTTTGTCGGGATCGGCATAAACTCGAACGGTCTGATCAACATCCCCTGAGTCCACTTGAACGTCCTTGGTCTCAAATTGAGGTCGAAAAATATCGAGCACGTCTTCGATCACATCTCTCACCCGGATTTGCATGAGATCGAGGGTCCCTTTTGCCGCATCTGCTTTGGCCAGGCGCAGAATATCTTCCACCAGATACGTCAATCGTAAGGTTTCTTCGTGAAGAAGCTCGAAGGTGTCACCGGTCCTGGGAACCACATCGTCAATCAATGCTTCCAGATATCCCTGGATGTTGCTGAGGGGCGTTCGAAGTTCATGGGCAACGTCGATCATCATGGTCTTTCGCAGCCGCTCGATCTTCCGAAGGCTGTCCGCCATCCGGTTGAAGGCCATGGCCAGCTGGCCGACTTCGTCCTTGGAGCGAATCGGGATGCTGGCCGAATAATCTCCTGATGAAATTCTGCGCGTAATCGCCGTCATTTGAGCCAGTGGCTCCAAAACACGTCTAATGAGAAGAAAGCTGAGAAGCACGGTAAGCAGCAGTGCAGACAAACTGGCCCAGATCAGGTATCTATGAACGGCGCTCACAAACATGTCATGGATCGGACCGGTAGGTATATTGTATTTTTCCATTAAGACCATGAAATAATTTGCAGAGAGGTAGTCGACAGACAGCCAAACAATGACAATCACAAACCCGATGACCAGGATATTAATACCTAAAAGTTTCCAGATCAAATGTCCGGTTGCCGGAAGGTTTCTATTTTTCATCCGTCGCCGTCTTCCGCAAAATAATATCCCACGCCGCGGGCGGTCAAAATGTACCGCGGGCTCGATGGAAAGTCTTCGATCTTTTGTCGCAGCTTTCCAATATGAACATCGATGACACGATCAATGACAAGCGCTTCACCGGCGGGATACAAATGATTTAAAAGTTCATCACGCGTAAAAATCCTTCCGGGAGACACCATAAGGGCTTGCAAGAGCGCATATTCATGGGGGGTAAGTTGAACGGAACGATTCTTTAAACTCACTTTCCGCTTTTCCAGATCCAGCACCAGATCTTTGAAATACAAAATATTTTTGTCTGCTGATGGGAAAATACGCCCTCTTCTGAGAACGGCCTTCACCCGTGCAACCAGTTCTCTCGGGCTGAACGGTTTGGTCACATAATCGTCAGCCCCGAGTGTCAGGCCGGAAATTCGGTCAACTTCCTCCCCTCTAGCGGTGAGCATAATAACGGGAACATCCGAAATTCGCCTGAGTTCCCGGCATACTTCCCATCCGTCCAGCTTTGGAAGCATCAAGTCGAGGATAACCAATACCGGATGAAGACGTTTTGCAAGGACCAATCCTTCGAGACCGTCATGAACCGCAACGGCATTAAAGCCTTCTTTTTCCAAATACAGTGCGACCAGTGACGCCGCCTTTTTATCATCTTCTATGATCAGTATGGTTTTCACTCGGTGTTATATACCCTCTTGTTGCAACTTTTTATCGTTCGAAATGCTGCGTTGGTAAAACAAAATAAATTTTATCACGAAAACACGAAATTTTAAAAACACGAAAAAGAATATATATTATTTCGTGCCTTCGTCCTTTCGAATTTTCGTGATTGGCTTTTTGACATAAAAGAATAGGGATATTCAATTACTTATAAGCACTGTAATCAACCCCTCGCCGGCGCGCCCGCTCTTCATACCAAGCGTCTTCGTTCTTCGGCGGTCTCTCTCGCTCCGCTTCTCCTTTGCGGACCAGACGAACAGCCTCCGCAGGGCAGGTCGTTACGCACAATCCGCACCCGATGCATCTTTTTTTGATGATACGGTATGTCTTTTCTCCTTTTTCGATGGCGTTTACCTGACATCGCTCATCCGCGCAGATGCCGCAGGCTTCGCACGCTTCAGGATCGATTTGGGCGTAATAATAGGAATTGACCACATCGGAAAGCCCCATGTTTATTGCCCGCAACAACCCGCAACAGCACCCGCAGCAATTACAGATAAACCAGTGCCCATTCTCAACGTTGCTGGTCATATGCACAAGGCCGAGTTCTTCGGATTTTCGAATCAAGTCATAGGCATCTTCCTTGGATATGATTCGTCCGCCCCATGGATTATTCTCAAATGCATCGGGCTTCGGGTCCATGGCCATGCAAACCTCAAGGGGTCTATCACAAGGTTTGTCCAGAATTCCCTGTGTCTTTTTGCAGATACATTCGTTCACCATGAAAGAGCGTGCCGCATCGATAATATTGGAAACCTGTTCATAAGTCAGCGCCTCCTGATGTACGGGAATCTTTTGTTCAATGGGAATGACCTGCATTATCTGAGGCTTATACTTCATAAATTCCGCCCCCCAGTGCATGGAATATTCTCTGCACATTTCGGCAAACTCACGATCCATCCGTTTCAGTTGAAACTCATAAATCCCCACAACCCATGGCATTAATTTAAACGTTCTGATTCCGTCCGACTCTCTTCCGAAAATTTCCCCCCGGTCCCACATCGAGGTCAACATCTTATCGAGTCCTTCCAAAGGCCGCCTGGTACGTTCGACGATCTGTTCCGGTGTTTCGGGAGTCAACTTCAAGTCGCAGGCAAGATCCGCCTCTTCAGGTGTGAAAATCTTTTTAAGGATCCTGATTTCAACACCGCTTTTCGTGGCCGGAAAACCATTGGGCAGCGTGTCGAGTACGCTTGCCAGCTTATGATAGACCTGGTCGCTCATTTTTCATCTTCTCCTGATTGTGATTGATTATTTTTTAACGTGAATACGTATGTTTTTCAAAGCTGAAAGCTTTGCGCTTTAATACGCCCGGATTCGGGGTTAGGCGTGAAGGTTCGATTCCGACAATTTCGGATTGACGGAATAATGGCCGTTAATCCGGAGATCGGGGATTTCAAAATCACAGACCAGCGGCGCATGGTCGGAAAATTTGACCCTCGGAATCTGAAAATGGGTCACTATAATCTCCGGGCTGTGAAAAATATAATCGAGTTGTCTTCGCGGGGCCCTGCTGGGATGGGAGGGTTGGCCGTTGCTGTTGGCATTTCGCAAATCCGTAGCGGCAAGGAATAACTGAAGCTCACGAGCACCCCATAACACATTGAAATCCCCTGCAACAATCACCGGCTTATTTATATTTTTGAGCAGTACATGAAGATCCTGCAACTGGTACTGCCGGTGTCGGAATTTGATGGACAAGTGTACCAGAAAAATAGAAAAGTCTTCGAGTTCGAGTTCAATCACGAGGCGCTTCATGCCGTTGTGAAAATAATGGAATTTTTGAGACACAATTTCCCGGTTGGTCAGGATGGCATTTCCTTGTTTGTTCAATACCGGTACTTTTTGTGCCACTGAATGATTTGAATATTTTGACTGGTAGATATGAAAGTGTTTCAATTCGTGAGCGATGGCTTTTGCCTGGTTGCTTTTCCCGGAGCGAAAAGAACCGGCATCCACCTCGATCAAGCCGATGATATCCGGATAGAACGGTTTGATGAAATCAACGATCTTTTTTAAATTGTCGTTGGTATTTTTGAAATAGCCGCTGTAAGGAACCGGAAGGTGAAACTGCTTTCCGATCCCTGCTGCATACCGTATGTTGTACAAAAGAAATCGCATACTCTTTATTGGTTCGAGACTCCTTGTACCCCTTGGGTTTGAACCGTTATCCAAAATAACCGGGATTTCGTCCGGCCAAACATGTAAACGGGCCGATACTCCTTATTCATATCAAAAAGATATCAAATAATAAAGCGTTAAGCTGTAAAGTCAATATTTTATTTAGAAGTGGTTTCAAAACCTCCCCTCGGTCTCAATCTCTGTGTTAAACTGTGACGTCCAATCCTCGAAATATTCCCGGATATTCCTGCGGTTGGCCATCACAGTTTGCCTTGACCTTGAACCCGATTGAATGTTTTGAAATCACTTCTAATAATTATGTTTCACGATCGAATCAGGTCCATCTTTTTCAAGTCTTTCGCGAGATCGGACAATCCGAGATGCTCAAGGGTTTCGGCTTTTTGCATGCCCGATGCCGGGTCCCAGCCTCGAAGCTCATAAAATTCCTTTCGCATGGTTTTAAATTCATCCTGTTTGAGCGTTACGCCTTTTCGGCTGATTACCTTTCCCCCCGGCCCGGGGACAATCACATCCGGATTCATAAAAACCGTTTCAACCGGGTCCGTAAAATTAAATTCAGCCGGAACGTCATCTATTTTGGGCTGCCGGCCTTCCCGCAACAGAACCCCTCTCTCCAGGTTGAATATTCTCTCGCCGTATTGATTCAGCCCGGCCTCATCGATTTCAACACCGGTCACCGCACTGAATATTCGACTTTCAAGGGATGGATCTCCCACGTAATCCGGCGTATTCCAGGTCACCATCATCGGCCAGACGGAATCGCACAACAAAAGGCTGTCTTTTGTGTACGTTCGATCTATGATGTTTTTCGCCGCCATGGCCTTTCCTTCATGGGTTGTCAAATCCCATGCTTTTTCATGTTTCCAGAATTTTGTCGCGGCTTTTTTAAAGACATCGGATGTCACCGGCGAAGATTCGGAATCAGCTTGGTTCATCACCCATAATCCGATAAGCCAGCTGGTCTCATGAAGCATGGCAATGGGCTGTCTGGGCTCCAGTGCATACAACAAGCCGTTCATCAAATATTCCCGGGCCGAGTACGTCGCACCGGCACCGACCCCTGACACTTCATTGCTAAAGTGAATCTTGGCCTGTTTACCCAGCGTTTCGCCGGCACGGAGGAGACCTTGGGCCAAAATATCGCCGAATCCTTCCCTGTACGCAATCATATGGCCAAGTTTTTCAAAGAATTCGAGCGTCCCAAGTGTTGAAATATCGAGCCCGGTTTCTTTTTCGCTGAGATATCCCGATGCATGGCACGACTCTATCCACTGAATAATATTGGCCATCTCCATCGTGCAGATCGACAGATCATTACAGATTCCCGTGGCATGCACTGCGGTTTCTGCCGACTCGTCCGGTCTCCGGACGACCCACGGGAAATAAACGAACATGGACTGGCATTTCCGGACAACATCCTCGCCGGATGCGGTTCGAAAAGCATTTCTGTATTTGCAATCGAGCCCGCATTGATAGCAGGACGATTTCCCGGTTCTACGGACCTCTTCTTCCGGAAAAGGGGCCGGAAAAGGACCCCGCTTATTTAAATGAATGATCAGGCGATTAAGATCTTTTAATTTATCGGGATGTGCCGCCAATGGATGCCCAGACCCCGAGACCGCGACGGCCTTGAGGTTCTTGGATCCCATGACTGCCCCGAATCCGCCGGTGGCGCTCCCCTCGTTATCGGTCATCAGGTTGGCGCTCCGGCACATATTTTCACCGGCAACGCCGGTGGTGACGAATCGCACATTTTTTCCGTGAGTTTCTTTTAAAACGTCTCTGACATGATAAACACCATTTCCCCAGAGCAACGATGCATCCAAAATTTCGGCTTCCCGGTCATGGATCCACACATATACCGGTTTTTCCGACCGCCCCGTGATGACAACCCCATCATAGCCGGCTCTTTTTAGGTAAGGGCCGAAAAATCCGCCCATATTCCCGTAGCAGAATCCTTCGGGCAGCAGCATGGGGGACTTTCCCACGACCTCAAATCTGGACGCACCTTGGACCCCGCTTGCCCCAAGCGGACCTGTCATAAATATCAGGTGGTTTTCCGGATCCAAAGCACCCACATCCGACCCAACCTCATCCCAGTAAATCCGCGTGGCAATTCCCCGCCCGCCGAGGAAACGGTCTGCATAATCCATGGTTTGCAGTTCGGTGACTCTTGAATCAGAAAGATCTATTTTGAGGATCTTTCCACACCATCCATATGTGCCTGCGGCCATATTATCCTCCTTGTTAACGGAGATAGCGGTATTCTACATGAAATCAACGCAATTGTAATCAGAATATGAGAAGATCGCAACGTACAGGAAGTTAAAAAGGTTAGAAAATCAGAAGGTCGGGGAATCCGAGACCTGCCAACTTGCCGACTTCGCCAGCCGACTCCGCCGTAGTAAGGCTACGAAGGCCGGATAGTAGCCTGTGGCTACGACGGCTGAATCTTACCTTCCTAACGTCTCACCTTCTTGCTCTGCTTCTTTCCTGATTTCTATCTTACAGCGGTCCGCCATCGCTTTATTAATACATAAATCATGAAAATCAAAATCGCCCATATTAGACTGTTGATAATGAGCGGTATAGCGATGAAGTTACCCGGAAAAAACCGCCTCGGGTACCATGCCATAGTCATGACCGGAGAATATAACACTCTTGAAATCATTATCAAAAAATGATCCAAGGAAGACATCCGGGTGCCATTCAGGTTGGCCGTAACTGCGGAAAATGTTATCATTGCAACCATTTTCGTGACAACAAAATGAACAGCCGCGATACAGAGAACGATCAAATATTTTTTCATGCACGACCTGCCGGCGTCAGGATAACCGAAGCGGAGTATATTTAAATCAACCCCATTCGTATCACATACGTATCACTTATCTATCTTATTCCAATATCAATACCGTTGATCCGGTCGTTTTACGATCTTCGAGATCCTGATGGGCTCTGGCGGCTTCGGCCAGCGGATATGTCTGCCCGATTTGGATCTTAACGGCCCCTTTCTCCACCACATCGAACAGGTCACGGGCATGGGCAAGCAAATCCTCCCGCTTTGCCGTATACGTCATAAGGCTCGGCCGGGTAAGGAATAAAGACCCCTTGGCCCCCAGAATTCCGAGATCAATAGGCGGCACCGAGCCGGAAGACTGGCCGAAACTGACCATCATTCCCATGGGTCGTAAACAGTCCAGCGATTTCATGAAGGTGGATTGCCCCACGGAATCGTACACCACGTCAACCCCTTTTTCTTGAGTAATC
>Ga0307423_1001850_pt1 | contig 12428 bp, 17 predicted proteins | sample SalMarWE160310MG_FD_202154 | JGI IMG/M metagenome (GOLD analysis project Ga0307423, IMG submission 202154) | Salt marsh sediment microbial communities from the Plum Island Ecosystem LTER, Massachusetts, United States - WE1603-10 | ecosystem: Environmental > Aquatic > Marine > Intertidal zone >...
TGCTGGCGCTGGCCGTGCTGCTGGTCATCGGCAACACCATCCGCCTGGAGATACAGAACCGCCGCGCCGAGATCGTGGTCACCAAGCTGATCGGTGCAACCAACGGCTTCGTGCGCCGCCCGTTTCTCTACAGCGGTCTGTGGTACGGCCTGTTCGGCGCACTGCTCGCCTGGCTGCTGGTGGCCGGCGGCTTCTGGCTGCTGGCCAACCCGGTGGCGCGGCTGGCCGGCCTCTATCAAAGCGATTTCACGTTCAAAACCCTGCCGCTGCAGTCACTCGGCCTGCTGCTGGCCAGCGGCATCCTGCTCGGACTGCTGGGTTCCTGGCTGGCCGTCGGCCGGCATCTGAACGCGATCGAGCCGACCTGATCAGGGCGTGAGGGGATCCGTCACCGGCCGGCGTAGCACCCTGTTTGCAGCCGGTTATTTGCCCAGGGCCAGCTCGGCCTCGGTCTTCATGCCAAATTTCTTCATCAGCCAGCTGGGCGGACAAAAACCGGTGAATGAACTCTGCAGGCAGTTGAAGCCGATAAACAGCGTTACCCAGGTCCAGTTCGGGTGATGAAACAGCGCCAGCAGGCATGTGAGCATCACCATGATGCCACCGAATGCAAACAGTGTACGTTCCACGGACATGGCTTTCTCTCCTGCTTGTCTCGACAATAAAAACGGTAAAGGTGTCGCCTGGCGGCCGGGCATAGCTTCCACCGGACAACCCGCAATTTCAAGCAAGGACAGCGAACCCGGCATCGTTGGCGGCGCGAACCTGATCAGCTGCTGCTGCAGCGGACGACCGGCCTCCGGGACACGGCAATGCCAGCCTCCATGCCGGATCCCTGCACCGGTGCGGTGAAGAGACACCCGTCACACGACCATGAAACCGGAGGGATCCCGCGGTACCATGTATCCAGCCGCGCCGGTACTGACCTGTCGGGATGGAATCCGCATCGACGCTACCCGTGGCGCCCGCAGCCGCACCGCCCGCGCCACCGGCTCAAGTCCGGCGTCCATCCGGCCGACCTGCCTGCAACTTTTACCGGAATTGGCACTCTATAGGCATGAGTGCTAAAATGGCCACAGGCCGCCAAGGAGTGAGAGAACCCCGATGACAAATGATTTAGTTGTTAATAATCAGTCATTTATTATGAAGCTGCCGACCGGCAGCCTCGAGCAGTATATCACTGCCGCGATGAGCATCCCGGTGCTGAGCGCCGAGGAAGAGCATGCGCTGGCGGTGCGCCTGCGCACGGACAATGACCTCGAAGCGGCACGCAGGCTGGTGATGTCGCATCTGCGATTCGTGGTGCGGGTTGCGCGCGGCTACAACGGCTACGGGCTGGCGCTGGCCGACCTGATCCAGGAAGGCAATATCGGCCTGATGAAGGCCGTCAAGCGCTTCGACCCGGACCATGGCGTGCGGCTGGTATCGTTCGCCGTGCACTGGATCCGCGCCGAGATGCACGAATTCATCCTGCGCAACTGGCGCATCGTGAAAATCGCCACCACCAAGGCCCAGCGCAAGCTGTTCTTCAACCTGCGCAGCAAGAAGCAGCGCCTGGGCTGGCTGAACCAGGCCGAGGTGAACGCGGTGGCCGAGGACCTGGGTGTCAAGCCGGAAACCGTGCTGGAAATGGAATCGCGTCTCAGTGGGCAGGATATCGGCTTCGACCCGGTCGGCAGCGATGACGACGACGACCATCACTACGCACCGGCCGCCTACCTGACCAACCACTCGAACGACCCGGCCCTGTTGCTGGAACACGCGGACTGGAGCGATACCAATGCCGGCAACCTGGCCGACGCCCTGGAGGTGCTGGACGAGCGCAGCCGCGCCATCCTGGAGGCACGCTGGCTGACGGACAACAAGGCCACGCTGCATGAACTGGCCGCGCGCTTCGATGTCTCGGCCGAACGCATCCGGCAGCTGGAAAAGAACGCCCTCAACAAACTGAAGAAGACACTGCTGGCCTGACCGCCCGTTAAGCGTTTTTTAAGGAAACGTGACTACACTATTTATTCGCGAAACGGCCCTGTAGGGGCCGTTTCATGTCATGCCTGTCCATGACAGTTGCCTGCTCCCTGATGACGGAATAAACAGCACTTGCACAGTACACGACTCAGTCTTCTGGCTACCGGTTTCCTGGTGCTGTTCACCAACCAGGCATTTTTCAGGAACGTAACCGCCAGCTACCCCGACTCCCTGGACACGCTGGTGTTTACCGCCTCGCTCGGCATCCTGATGGCATGCCTGCTCATGATCGTGGTGACGCTGCTGGCATGGAGGCACATCACCAGGCCGCTGCTGATCGCGACCCTTGTGCTGTCCTCGGTGACCGCCTATTTCATGGACAGCTATAATGTGGTCATCGACACCGGCATGATCCGCAACATCCTGCAGACCGATGCCAGGGAATCCCTCGACCTGTTCGATGGCCGGTTGCTGGTCTACTTCCTGCTGCTGGGCTTGCTGCCGGCATGGTTTATCCTGCGTGTGCCACTCAGGTACCGGCCTTTCAGGCACGAGCTGTTCGCCAAGCTGAAGGTTATCGCCATTGCCGCATTGATCATCGTGTCGCAGTTGCTGGTGTTCGGCAAGGCGTATGCCTCCTTCTTTCGTGAACACAAGCCACTGCGCTATTACAGCAACCCGCTGACCACCCTCTGGTCGGCCGGCAAGTACCTCGCGGAGAATACGCAGTCCGGACCGCTGATAGTCGAGGCCCTGGGGATGGACGCCGTGAAACCTGCGGACGATCAGCACCGGGAACTGGTGGTCTTCGTGCTGGGTGAAACCGCCCGTGCCGACCGCTTTTCACTGAACGGCTACGCGCGGGAGACCAACCCGCTGCTGGCAAAGGAACATGTCATTACCCTGACCAGCATGCAGGCCTGCGGTACCTCGACCGCGGTATCGGTGCCGTGCATATTCTCCCGCCTGGCGCGCTCGAACTACAACGACAGCGAGGCCAGCGCCACCGAGAACCTGCTGGACGTGCTCACGCATGCCGGCGTCCATGTACTCTGGCGTGACAACAATTCCAGCTCGAAGGGTGTGGCGGACCGCGTAGCGTACGAGGACTTCAGGACGGCCGAACATAACCCGGTATGCGATGAGGAATGCCGGGACGAGGGCATGCTGGCCGGATTGCAGAACTACATCGACAAAACAGACGGCGGTGACATCTTCATCGTCCTGCACCAGATGGGCAATCACGGCCCGGCCTACTACAAACGCTACCCGGAGGCGTTCGATAAATTCACCCCGGTCTGCCGTACCAGCCAGCTGGAAGATTGCAGCACCGAGGAAATCAACAATGCCTATGACAACGCCATCCTCTACACGGACTACTTCCTGTCAAAGGTGATCGCCCTGCTCAAGCAGAATGACGACAGGTTCGAAACGGCCATGATGTATGTCAGCGACCATGGCGAATCGCTTGGCGAACACGGAGTCTACCTGCATGGATTGCCCTGGATCATGGCGCCCGATGCACAGAAGGATGTCTCCGCGGTGCTCTGGTTCGGCGAGAACTTTGATGAGACCCAGGTGACAGCCGTGCAAAAGAACAGCACACAACCCTGGTCACACGACAATATCTTTCACACCGTGCTGGGTCTGCTGGAGATCGACACGGCGGTCTACGACCGGGACAAGGACATTTCCCGGCCGCTGCTCCCCTAGCAGTACCAGCCCGCCCCTGAAGATCGGCAGGCTACGGGGGACAGCCGGCGGGCTCCCGCTGTCTTGCTTCAGCACCCGGGGATCCGCTCGAGGGCAGCGTCACAACAGCGTCACCGACCACGTCCGGGCTCACCGTCCGCCACAAACCCTGGAAATCCGGCAAGCACCCGCATACCCTGACAGCATGACCGGACCGGGAACTCACGCCACGCAGGCAGCGCGCACTTGTGAATCACCGCCAAACTGACCATGGGCCAGATACTCGAATTTCCCGACCCGGTCAGCATGTCCTCCAGTGCAGGCGCCCGCCCGCTCGCCGCGCAACTGGAGCGCATGCGCGGGATGGGCCTGCATTCGGCGCAGGCCGGCTGCGAGACCTTCAATACCGCGGCCATCGCTTACTTTCGCAAACAGGGCTGGTATGTACGGGAGGACACCCGGGAGCCACCCGGTGAGGGCGTGAGTAACGGCATTATCGTATTCGGATACGCCCTGTGAGCGTGTGAGATGGGCATGGACATCAGGAAAATCCCGGTAGGTATCAGCAGTTGTCTGCTTGGCGAACATGTGCGCTTCGATGGCGGACACAAATACGACCGTTTCATCAACAGGCGTCTCGCCGACTTCATCGAGTTCCGGCCGTTCTGCCCGGAAGTCGCTATCGGGCTCGGCATCCCGCGCGAACCGATCCGCCTGGTCAGGACTGCAGACGGCGTGCGCGTCAGGGGCGTCAGGAACACCGCTCTCGATGTCACCGACAGGCTCGCCGCCTACGCTGACCGGGTCGCGGGCAACCTGGACGAGCTGTGTGGCTATATCTTCAAGTCGCGCTCGCCCAGTTGCGGCATGGAGCGGGTAAAGACCTGGCATGAATCCGGGCTGCCTGACAAGTCGGACGGCACCGGCGCCTATGCACAGGCCATCATGCGCGCGCACCCCAACCTGCCCTGCGAGGAGGAAGGCCGCCTGAACGACCCGGACCTGCGCGACAATTTCATCGAACGCGTGTTCACCCGGTACCGCTGGCGGCAGCTGCTGCTGGACGGCCCCACGCCGGCGCGGCTGGTCGAATTTCACACCCGCCAGAAACTGAGCGTCATGGCACACAACCAGGCCGGTTACCGCCGGCTTGGCCAGCTGGTCGCGACGGCGGGCAGCAAGGGCTTCAGGTATCTGTGCATACGCTACGAGACAGAGCTCATGGCGGCGATGAAACGCCACGCCACGCGCAAGTCTCACAGCAACGTACTGCAGCATTTACAGGGTTACTTCAGCAGACAACTGTCGGCCGGAGATCGCGCGGAACTGGGCGAGCTGATCGACCAGTACCGGCTCGGGCTGGTGCCGCTGGCCGCACCGCTGACACTGGTACGCCATCATCTCCGGCATTACCCGAACGACTGGGCGCTCGGACAGACCTACCTGGACCCCTATCCGCGGGAACTGATGTAGGTTCAGTCAAGCGACTTGAGCAATTGCAGCGTCGTTTCGCGCACGTGATCGATGCCGGTAATGATGATGTCCGCGCCGGCCTGGTCATTGCCCAGTTCCTGCCAGTGAGCACTTCACGTCGCGACCAGCTCATCGGCAATGTCGGACATGGGTGCGCCCACGACGTGCGAAAGATCACGCACAGTCAGGATGTAGGCCCAGCCGGTGCGCGGATTGCCCTTGTCCATGTCCTTGCCGTAGTGGCTGTGAAACACCACCTGCTGCAACCCGCCCAGTTTGAGCAGGACTTCGAAGGCGGACTGGCGCTGGTTGCGGTTTGCCTCGGTTTGCTCGTTGCATCAGGTGTTGTAGCCCAGGCTTGATATGGCTATCACGAGGCTGATCAGCGCAACCGCGTTGCGGCGCAGCTGCTCGAACACGGTGTTGTAGTCTGCCCTCATGACCGGCCCCCTCCGCGACGGGTACTTCAATACGCACCCGGCAGGCCAGGTGTAGTCCCTTCAGGCTGTCGTATCCTGCGGTCCGATCCAGAACAACGGGTTGTGTGCGACTTCCCACAAGTGTCCGTCCGGGTCGGCGAAATAGCCCGAGTAACCGCCCCAGAACACCTTTTGCGCCGGTTTGACCAGCGTGGCACCGGCCGCGACCGCCTGCTCGATGACGCGGTCGACCTCCTCCTCTGAATGCACGTTGTGCGCCAGGGCGACACCGCGAAAACCGCCGCCCTCGGCGGATACCGTGGCGTCCCCGGCCAGCGCTTCGCGGCCGTACAGGCCCAGCCAGCTGCCGTTGAGCGTGAAGAAGGCCACCGCGGGCGGCGATTCCATTTGCGGAAAGCCGAGGCCTTCGCGGTAAAATCGCACCGACCGCTCCAGGTCCTGCACGCCGAGTGTGATCATGCTGATTCTGGGTTGCATGCGGCCTCCATGGTCCAGGGTTGCGGCGTCGCTACGGGTACTCCGGATAGACCGGGAGATCATCCCCCGAACACGACCACTGTGCGCGCGAATCCCAGAAGATGCGGGCCTGTGGCCGCACGGGCGGTTCCTCATCCAGTGATCCGGCCGGGATCAGCACACCGTCCAGCTCCGGGATCACGCGCGGCATCGGGCTGCCGCACTGCGGGCAGAAGCAATTGCGGAAGCGTTTTGCCTCGGGCACCTTGTAGCTTGCCAGCAACTCTCCGCCCGCAGTCCATTTGATGCTGTCCGCGGGGGTGACCAGCAGATTGCTGGCATGCCCGGTACCGGTCGCCTTGCGGCAGCGCGAACAGTGGCAGTGATAGAAACGCACCACCTCGCCCTTGATGACGTAGCGCATTGCGCCGCAAAGGCAGCTTCCACTCGCTTCAATATGCATCATGCGGGCAACCTCCCCTCTGGATGGATGTAAATGCGCCGGCTGCCTGCACCGTGCCAGCCCGACATATTCCGCAGCGGCCACGCAGCAGGCTTTTTATAAGCGTTCTGCACGGAAACGGGTAGCTGCGCCGGCCCGGCCTCAGCGTGGCTAGAGCCATTTCTTTCTCTTGAAATACACCAGCAGTACCCAGGATATAAGGACGAAGACGGCCCACATGACCGGGTATGACCATTTCCACCCGAGTTCCGGCATGTACTCGAAGTTCATTCCGTAGATACCCGTGAGGAACGTCAGCGGGATGAAAATGGATGCAAACACCGTCAGCACCTTCATGACTTCGTTCATTCGGTTGCTGATGGTGGAATTGTAGATATCCATGAGGCTGGTTGTCATGTCCCGGTAGGTTTCGAATGCATCTGTCACCCGCAACACATGGTCATGGACATCCCGGAAGTAGATCAGGGTACCGTCACTGATCAATGGCGAGTCGCAGCGCAGAACCCCGTTCAGCAACTCCCGCAAGGGCGCAGACGACCTCCGAATGAAGATAAGTTCACGCCGGATACGCTGTATGGTCGCAAGTGTACCGGTGTCAGGACTGGCCAGCAGGTCATCCTCGACCGACTCGATGATCTTGTCCAGATAGTCCTGCAGTGAAAGGTACAGGTCCACGACCGTATCTAGAATCGCATACGCCAGGTAATCGGCGCCCATGGTCCTGAATCGCCCTTTGCTGTTGCGCAGCCGGACCTTGATCGGCTCGAAGATGTCGTCCTGCTTCTCCTTGAAGGTAAAGACATAGTCATCGAGTATCAGGATACTCACCTGTTCGTAGTAGACCGACACCCCGTCTCGCGCCGGGTACATCACCTTGAACACCAGGAACAGGTAATTATCGTATTCCTCGAATTTCGGTCGCTGATGGGTATTCAGAATGTCCTCGAGCACCAGGGGATGGATATCGAACTGCTCCCCGATGGTTTCGATCATTTTCACATTGACCAGCCCCTCGACGTTGACCCATGTTACCGAGTCGGTATCCCGGTACCGGATGATCTCGTCGACCGAAGCAGCGCCATGCTCCCTGATTCCATCCCTGGCATAGTCGACAACCGTTATCCGGGTTTCACCTTCCAGCACCTCGCCGACATGGACAAGCGTACCGGGCGGCAGGCCGGACTTGCTGGAGACACTGCTCGATGATTCAGACATACCTGTACACTCCGGCGCTTTGCCCGTTTATCAGCCCTGTCCATGAAGAGACGGCACAGGGGTATCTGCGAGGATACGACATTACTATATTTGCAGTTGAGGGAGGTGGCAATTTCACAGGCGCACGCACCGGTCACGGGCGAAAAGCGGCCGCCCTGCGGCGAAAGCGCATCCCAAACGGTGTCGCCGACAGGCGTCAGGCCAGCAGCGGCAGGTAATGATCGACCAGCAGGATGGCGAAGATTGCCATCAGGTACCAGATGGAATAACCGAAGGTCTTCATGGCCACATCCCTGCCCTGCATGAGCTGGATCGCATACCAGAGAAACCCGGCGCCGAGCACCATTGCACCGGCCAGGTAGAAGTAGCCGCTCATGCGCGTGGCAAAGGGCAGCACGCTAACCACCAGCAGCAGGATGGTATAGAGCAGGATCTGCAGCCGCGTGAACGGTATGCCATGCGTGACCGGCAGCATGGGGATGTCCACCCTGGCGTATTCATCGCGGCGATGGATGGCCAGCGCCCAGAAGTGCGGCGGCGTCCAGATGAAGATGATCAGGAACAGCAGCAGCGCGTGCGGATCCAGCGTATCGGTGAGCGCGGTCCAGCCGAGGATCGGTGGCGCGGCACCGGCGGCACCGCCGATAACGATGTTCTGCGGCGTCGCACGTTTCAGATATGTGGTGTAGACGATGGCGTAACCGACCAGCGACAGGAACGTCAGCACAGCGGTCAGCGTGTTGATGAATACCACGAGGATCACCATCGACAGCGCACCGAGCAGCACGGCAAATACCAGGGCGCCGGTCTTGCTGATCTCGCCCTGCGGCAGCGGGCGGTTGCTGGTGCGAGCCATGCTGGCGTCTGCGCGCGCATCCAGCACGTGGTTTATCGCGGCGGCGGCGGATGCTGCCATGCCGATGCCGAGGTTACCGAGGATCAGGACATCCCAGGGCACCATGCCGGGCGGCATGGTGGCAAGGAACATGCCGACCATGGCAGTGAAAACGATCAGCGCCACTACCTTCAGCTTGCACAGGCCCAGGTAGCTCTTTACCAGCGTCATCATGATCGCGCCTTCAGCCGATCCTGGAAAACTTCAGCAGCTTGAGCAGATCCTTCAGCATGCCGGCAGGATCCGCGTCCGGCTGGTAGTACATCATGAGATTGCCGAGCGGATCGACAATATAGACGCGTTCGGCCGCCTGCATACCCACCCCGTCGATGAGAAAGAAGGGCGCGATCTGCTCCGCCTGCGCGGCGGTTACGGGGACCACCGCCAGACTCGCGTATTCCTCGCGCAGCAGCGCCGCAAGCGACTCCGGCACACCGTCACCCTGGAGCAGGAACAGGGTCTGTACCCGTTTCATGTTTTCATTCTGGGCAATTCTGATCTGGCGCATCTTGTAGAGATTATTGATACATACCGCATCGCAGTCGGCATCGCCGATATATACCAGTGTCCACACGCCCTGCAGGAATTCATTCAGCGGCCGCTCCGCTGCCAGCACGTCAGCCGGCAGCTGCAACGGACGCGCCGGGTGAACCAGCTGGCCCTGGTTGGTCATACCCGCCGGGCGCCAGCCGCCATCGCCGCTGTGGTGCATCACCCAGGCGACGAAGGCCGGCGCCATGAACAGCAGGCCGAGCAGCACAAATGCCTGCCGCGATGTCAGAAAGCCGCGCTGACGCCGGAACCTCTGCATGCGTGAGGCCGGGTTACTGTCGTGTTGCCGTTTCATTGCTCATCCAGAAGGTTATTGCCAACTCGTTTCGTATTCACGCCGACGTAGATCAGCACCAGTACCAGCGCCAGCGTAAACCATTGCATGGCATAGGCACGGTGCTTGTCGGGTGTCACACCATACACCGGTTTCCAGTCCCGCACGAAACCGTGTTCCGCATCCTTGTCCAGCAGCAGCAGCACCGGCAGCAGCGGGTAACCCAGCAACTTTTCCAGCTGCGCCATCTCGGGTTGCTGCACCACGCGCGGCCAGCCGGTCTGTGACTCCTCGATATCCGACAGCCGGAAAATCTTCTCCGGTGGCAGCTTGACGGTCGCGCGGATATGTACCTCGTCGGCACTACCCGGCACTTCTGGCAAAATGGAACGATCCGGATGTGCAGGCACCCAGCCGCGGTTAACAAGCACCGCCGCCCCGCCGGCAGCCGGCTGCAACGGGGTCAGCACCTCGTAGCCCGGATGTCCCTGCCAGGTACGGTTGTCCAGCAGCAACTGGTGCTCGAGGTCGTAGTGTCCCGTCACGGCCACCGGCCGGTACTGGTCGGTGGCCGTGACCGGCAGCAGCGCCTGCAGGCTGGTTTCAGGCAGGCCGGCGCGATCGGCATTGGCATCGACCAGGCCCTGTTTCCAGTCCGCCCGCTGCAATTGCCAAGTGCCGAGTCCAACCAGCACGGGCAGCAGCGCCAGCGTGGCCAGCGTGGGCCAGAGCCCGGGCCGGAAGCTGAATTTACCGAATCTCATTACAATGCCCGATTTGATATACTGTGTGACAACTCTTCAATCCGGGGTTACCCCTCATGGCTACCAAAATCATCGCCGTACTGTTCCTGCTCGTCATCGTAGGCAGCCTGTTCAGCGGCCTGTTCTATCTCGTCAAGGACAAGGGCACCTCCGAGCGCACCGTACGTGCGCTGACCGTGCGTATCAGCCTGTCAGTGCTGTTGTTCGTGCTGCTGATGCTCGCCTATGCCACCGGCCTGCTGCACCCGCACGGCATAGCCGGATAATACTGATCGTCGCGCCTGCCTGTGCTCCTACCCCAATAGATGCTCCTGCAGGAGCGGACGCTGTCCGCGACCGGTTCCAACAAAAAGGGCGCTGCATGCAGCGCCCTTTTTTTACCCGGCAAGGTACGCCTAGACCAGCCAGTACACGAACACAAACAGGCCCAGCCATACCACGTCCACGAAGTGCCAGTACCAGGCCACTGCCTCGAACGCGAAGTGATGTTCGGCAGTGAAGTGACCCTTCATGCTGCGAATCAGGATAATCAGCAGCATGGTGGCGCCCAGCGTCACGTGCAGGCCGTGAAAGCCGGTCAGCATGAAGAAGGTGGTGCCGTAGATACCGGAATGCAGGGTCAGGTTCAGTTCGTGGTAGGCATGGCCGTACTCGTAGGCCTGCAGACCAAGGAACAGGAAGCCCAGCCCCACGGTGGCCATCAGACCCAGGATCAGCTGGGTGCGATCGGCCTTTTTCAGCCCCCAGTGTGCCCAGGTGACGGTCACGCCGGAGGACAGCAGGATCAGGGTATTGATCGCCGGGATGCCCCAGGCACCCATGTGCTCGTAGGCGCCGCCGACATTGCCCGGGCCGTTGGTCGGCCAGGTGGCATCGAAGCCCCGCCACAGCAGCTCGTTGGTCATGACGTTGTTGCCTTCGCCGCCCAGCCAGGGCACCGCGTACATGCGCGCGTAGAACAGGGCGCCGAAGAAGGCCGCGAAGAACATCACCTCCGAGAAAATGAACCAGCCCATGCTCCAGCGGAACGACATGTCGACCTGGTCGTTGTACTTGCCGCTCACGCTCTCGCTGATCACGGTACCGAACCAGCCGAACAGCATGAAGATCAGCACGGCCGCGCCTGCCGCCATCACCAGCCAGGTCCCGCCGTGCAGGAAATTGGCAAACCCGGCAAGCAGCAGGAACATGCCCACCGAGCCCACGATAGGCCAGTGGCTCGGTTCCGGCAGGTAATAACCCCCTTTAGATGCTGACATTGGTAACTCCCTCTCTGTTCAAGTTGTTAAATCTTATGGGATCAGAGTCGTCCGCTCCGACCACCCCTGAAAAATCACACGCCGGAGCATGCGCTGCCGATCCCGGACTACATAATGGAATCCAGCTTGCCCTTTTCCATCGAAAGGGTTGCAGCCGGTGCCGCGTCTTTCGCCTGGAAGAAGGTGTAGGACAGTGAAATCCTCACGACATCTTCCGGCAGCGCCGGATCGACAACGAACCGGATCGGCATCTCTTTCGCCTCTTCCGCCTCCAGCGTCTGCTGCGTAAAGCAGAAGCACTCCGTCTTGTTGAAGTACTTCGCCGCCTGGCCCGGCGCCACGCTGGGCACGGCCTGCCCGGTGACCTGGCTATCCTTCCTGTTCCTGGCGAAGAAATGCACTTCGGTCACTTCACCCGGGTGTACCTTGACCTGCCGCACCATCGGCCTGAATTCCCAGGGCAGGTCGCTGTGCACCGTGCCGAGGAACTCCACCGTCACCAGCCGGTCCTCGTCGACCTGCGCGCTGAGCGCCTGTTCCAGCTCGATGCGCCCGGTCTTGCCGTTCAGCCCGGTGATGTCGCAAAACACGTCATACAGCGGCACCATCGCAAAGCCGAAACCGAACATCAGGACGGCGGCAATACCCAGTCGCCTGACGATGCGCCGGTTGGCCTGCGTGCGATCGTCGGCTTGCATGGTCATTTCGTCAACGCGAAGAAACTGGCGACAAAGAAGCCCAGCGCAACCAGAACCAGCACGGCGACGGTGATCACCATGCGTGTTGACTGCTGTCTGCTACCCTGCTGCGCCATTCTCTCTGCCCTGCATCAACGGAGTATGCGGGCGCCGCCCGCATACCCCGGGTCATTACTTGACTTGCGGTGCCGTCTCGAAGGTGTGATACGGCGCCGGGGACGGCAGTGTCCACTCCAGGCCATGCGCACCTTCCCAGACCTGGCCGGTGGCCTTTTCACC
>Ga0307423_1001852_pt1 | contig 12422 bp, 10 predicted proteins | sample SalMarWE160310MG_FD_202154 | JGI IMG/M metagenome (GOLD analysis project Ga0307423, IMG submission 202154) | Salt marsh sediment microbial communities from the Plum Island Ecosystem LTER, Massachusetts, United States - WE1603-10 | ecosystem: Environmental > Aquatic > Marine > Intertidal zone >...
CCTGGATGTTGTTCGCCGCAATGGCGATCTGCGCGACATAGATGTTGCCGTATTGCATGGCAATCATGCCGAGGTCCTTCTTGGGGACACTCTTGCCCGATGCGGCGAACTTGGCCACCGCGCCGAGGGGGGTTGCCTTCGAAGCCTGTCCACCGGTGTTCGAGTAGACCTCGGTATCGAGCACGAGCACGTTGACGTTTCGACCCGATGCGAGGACGTGGTCCAGACCGCCGAAACCGATGTCGTATGCCCAACCGTCACCGCCGACGATCCAGACGCTTTGTGTGACGAGCGAATCTGCGATTGAGAGCAGAGTCTTGACATCCTCCGAGTCCATGGTTGCCAGCTTCTCCTTCAGTTGGGCCACACGGACCCGTTGAGCTGCTATGCCTGCCTCGTCGGATTGGTCGGCTTCGAGCAGCCCGTGTGCGAGCTCGAGCCCGATCTCTTTCGTGAGTCCCTTGACCAACGACTTGGCCTGCGACGTTTCGGCATCGAATGCGAGCCGCATACCCATGCCGTACTCGGCGTTGTCCTCGAAGAGCGAGTTCGCCCACGCGGGACCCCGGCCGTCTGCGTTCTGTGAGTACGGGGTCGTCGGAAGGTTGCCGCCGTAGATCGATGAGCAGCCGGTTGCATTGGCGATGACCGTACGATCCCCGAACAGCTGGGTGAGCAGCTTGATGTAGGGGGTTTCGCCGCAGCCTGCGCATGCCCCGGAGAACTCGAAGAGCGGTTGGAGCATCTGCGAGCCCTTCACGGTGTCCGTCTTGACCTTCGTCCGGTCCATCTCCGGTATCGAGAGGAAGAAGTCGAAATTCACCTTCTCCTCGTCCACGTGATCGATATGCGGCCGCATGTTGATCGACTTGTGCCGGACGATTTCCTTGGACTTGGCGGGGCAGATGTCGACGCACACGCCGCAGCCGGTGCAGTCCTCGGGAGCGACCTGGATCGTCATGGCCATACCGGGGAGCTCGCGGCTTCGCCACTCCTTCGACTTGAAGGTCACAGGTGCGTCTTCGAGGAATGCTGGGTCGTACACCTTCATCCTGATCGCAGCGTGCGGACACACCAGCGCGCATTTGGCACAGTCGATACAGATGTCCGCGTCCCAAATCGGGATCTCTTCAGCGATGTTGCGTTTCTCCCACTTGGTCGTTGCCGTCGGGAACGTGCCATCTACCGGCATCGCGCTCACCGGCAGCAGGTCTCCTTTGCCCTCGAGCATGAGCGACGTGACCCTCTGGACGAAGTCCGGCGCCTGCTCCGGAACGGGCCGGCGCATGTGGATCGTCGACGTCGACTCCGAGGGCACATCTACCGGGTACAGGGCGGCCAGCGCGCCGTCGACCGCGTCGTAGTTCTTCTGGAGGACCGACTCTCCGAACTTGCCGTAGGTCAGGTCGATCGCGTGCTTGATCTCATCGATCGCCTGCTCTCTAGGCAGGACGCCGCTCAGCGCGAAGAAGCAGGTTTGGAGCACCGTGTTGATACGGCCGGGCATGCCGGCGTCGCGAGCCACCGAGTAGCCATCGACGATGTAGAACTTGAGGTGTTTGTCGATGATCTGACGTTGCACTTCCGCAGGGATGTTGTCCCACACCTCCTCGGGACCGTACGGGCTGTTCAGCAGGAACGTCGCTCCCTCGGCTGCGTGTTCCAGCACGTCCATCTTTTCGAGGAAGACGAACTGGTGGCAGCCGACGAAGTCCGCCTTGTCGACCAGATAGGTGGATTGGATCGGGTCCTTGCCAAAACGGAGGTGGGAGACCGTGACCGATCCGGCCTTGCGAGAGTCGTACACGAAGTAGCCCTGCGCGTTCAATGGCGTGTTGGTGCCGATGATCTTCACCGAGTTCTTCGATGCGCCCACCGTGCCGTCACTTCCGAGCCCGTAGAACAGCGCCTTGACCCTGCCTTCGGGCTCCGTGTGGAAGTCTTCAACCGGCGCGAGGCTCGTGCCGGTCACGTCGTCGACGATGCCCACGGTGAAGTGATTCTTCGGCGTTTCGGACTGCATCTCCTCGAAGATGCCGGCCACCATTGCCGGGGTGAACTCTTTCGAGGACAACCCGTACCGACCACCGATGATGGTCGGTGTCTGGTCCCAAGCGACTCGGCCGGCCGCCTGGGCTTCCGCGAGTCCGGCGACCACATCAACGTACAGGGGCTCGCCGAGCGCTCCCGGTTCCTTGGTCCGGTCGAGAACGGCGATCGTCTTTGTCGTCCCCGGGAGGGCCGCAATGAATGCCTCGATCGAGAGAGGTCGGTACGCCCTCACGGCGATCACACCTACCTTCTCGCCGCCGGCGTTGAGGGCATCGACCGTCTCACGGACGGCCCCGACACCGGAACCCATCAGAACGATGACCCGGTCGGCATCCGGCGCTCCGAAGTAGTCGAACAGGTGGTAGGACCGCCCGGTCAGTTCGGCGAACCGGTCCATGGCCTCTTGCAGATGGTCGGGAGCAGCGATGTAGTACGGGTTGGCGGCCTCGCGTGCTTGGAAGAACACATCCGGATTCTGAGCGGAGCCTCGCAGCACCGGGTGCTCGGCGCTGAGACGACGCTCGTGGTGGGAGCGTATGGCGTCCCCGTCCATCATGGCCTCGATGATGTCGTCGGAAATCAGTTCGATCTTGTTGAGTTCGTGGGATGTCCGGAACCCGTCGAAGAAGTGCAGGATCGGAACCCTCGATGCCAGGGCCGCTCGCTGCGCAATCAGCGCGAAGTCGTGCACTTCCTGAATCGAGTTGGAGGCAAGGAGCCCGAACCCGGTGCTTCGGGTGGCCATGACATCACTGTGATCGCCGAAGATGGACAGAGCGTGTGTGGCGACCGATCGGGCTGCAACATGAAAGACCGACGGCAGAAGCTCGCCGGCGATCTTGAACATGTTCGGGATCATCAACAACAGACCCTGAGACGCGGTGAATGTCGTGGTCAGCGCCCCGCCCTGCAGCGCACCGTGGACGGCGCCGGATGCGCCCCCTTCACTCTGCATCTCAACGACTTCAGGGACCTCGCCCCAGATGTTCGTCTTCCCTAGTGCAGACCAGGCGTCGGCGTGCTCACCCATCGGCGAGGACGGGGTGATCGGATAGATGGCGATGACTTCGTTCGTCTTGTGGGCTATGTAGGCGGCTGCCTCATTGCCATCGAGTGTCGCAACTTCGTGCTCCACTTCTCGGCCTCCTCATGGTGCGGTACCTCGACCCCTTGCCTGATCGGTCGAGTCCAGGCAAGGATAGCGGTGCCGTCGGACCGGTCGATGTGCTCCGCCTCACCGGCGGCACACATCGTCTAGGCGAGGGTCATGAACAGCTTCTCGAGGGCTGCGGTGTCCCCGACCTGGTCGTCGTCGACGATGCACCGGGCCAGATTGGCGGCAAGCAACTTGAAGCCGACCTTGTCGAGTGCTTTCGACGCCGCCGCGACCTGTGTGACGATGTCGGTGCACTCACGGTCGTTCTCGATCATGCGGATGATGCCTGAAACCTGACCTTCGATGCGACGCAGTCGAGGGAGAACTGCGTTCCGTGATTGCTCATCGAGCTGCATAGGAGTCCTTCTTCGAGGTGCCCTCATGGTACTCCGTGGGGGTACCGTCCAGATCGCGGGCTCTTCGGACTACTGTCGGTTGTCGGTTGTCGGTAAGACACTCGCCTCGGGGTCTCGTGACAACGCAGGTCGCGTTCTCACCGAGAACTGACAACCCATGACCCATCACCGGCGGGGCGGATCCCCGCCTACAGAGGAAGCACCACTCGAACGGTGGTTCCTTCGTTGACCTTGCTCTGGATCTCGGCCTCGCCTCCAGCTGTCTCGGCACGACTCTGGATGTTGTCGAGCCCCATGCCTCGCTCGATCGAGTCGATGTCGAAACCCTTCCCCTTGTCCGCCACGGTGATCACGAGGCGATCAATGCCCCTGCTGACGGAGATGCTCACCACGTCCGCGCCCGAATGCCGCAACGCGTTGCTCACCGCCTCCCTCGTGATCTGGAGAACGTCGTCGATCAGCTCGTTTGGAAGGTCGTCGACGGGACCGGTGACACCTATGCCGATGCTGGCTTCGTAGGGAACGGCGAGACGTCCGAGCAGCTCCGACAGTTCGTCCTTCAGGTTGCGGCTGCCCAGTACGGTTGGGCGCAGGTCGAAGATGAATCGTCTGAGCGCGGTGATCGAGTCGTCGAGGTGCAATGCAGACTCTTCCAGGCTGGTGCGCATGTCGGGATCAGGGAGACGTGCCGTCAGAGCCTGGAGGGACAGGCCGACGGCGAAGAGATCCTGGATGATCGAGTCGTGGAGGTCCCGAGCGATGCGCTGGCGATCTTCGAGAACGGCTGCCCTGCGAAGACGCGCTTGAAGTCGGATGGTCGAGATCGCCGATCCTGCGATCAGCGCGAGAGCCCGTATCAGCGTCTCATCCTGTTCTGTGAAACCTCCGTGTACCGCGCCGAGATACAGGTTTCCGAACACGTCGCCGCCGATACGGATCGAGACACCGAGAAAGCCGTCGAGCTGGGGATGATGCTTCGGGAATCCGGTGGCACGAGGGTGCGATTGGGCCTCGTCGAGCCGGATCGGGCTTGGCTGCCATGTGACTGCACCGAGCAGACCTCGACCCTCTGGGGGTCTGCCGATCAGCTCGGCGACCTCCTCGGGCACGCCTTGCTGGACGAACTGGATGAGCTGGCCGTTTTCGCTGACGACACCGAGGGCGCCGTACGGTGCCCCCGTGAGGTCCATCGCCGTTGTGACCACCGTTTCGAGGACTGCGGTGAGTTCTGTCTGTCCGGTGACACGCGCGGCGGCACCGATGAGATCGGAGAGTCGCGAAGCGGGGATCATGGGGCGAGTCATCGCTAGCCAGGCTAATCCGAGGTGGGCGAAGCCCGTGGACGGGCGGAGCCCGCCCAGTCTTCAGTCGTCAGTCTTCAGTCGTCGGTAAGAACGCGGCCTGACTAGCCACGAGACCATCGAGCGACAACCGTCTTGCCGGAAACCGATAGCCCAAAACGGCCGAAGCGAGCTTCTACCGAAAACCGAGAACCGAAAACCGAAGACCACTCTGGACCCGTTAGCCTGAGGCTGTAAGGAGGACATGTGCGGATTCTGATCGTCGATGACCATGAAATCGTCAGAAAGGGTCTGGTGACGTTGCTCGATGGAGAGGATGGCCTCGAGGTCGTCGGTGAGGCGGGAACCGTCGAGTCGGCCATTCGCCGTGTGGGGTACGACCGACCGGAAGTGGTCGTCATGGACGTGCGGCTCCCGGACGGGACGGGCATCGAGGCGTGCAGAGAGATTCGTGCGCGCTGGCCGGATGTGCGCGTGCTGATGCTGACGTCGTTCGCTGACGAAGAGGCCCTGTTCGCGTCGATCATGGCGGGCGCGGCCGGCTACGTTCTCAAGCGGGTCAACGCTCGCCAACTGATCGACAGTATCCGTCGAGTCGGCGCCGGTGAGTCACTCCTCGACCCGACGATGACCGAACATGTCTTCCGGCGGATCCGCGGCGATGAACCAACCGATCCGCTCGTGGCGAAGCTGTCGCCGCAGGAGCGCAAGATTCTCGACCTGATTTCCGAGGGCCTCACGAACAAAGAGATCGCCGTAGAGCTGTTCCTCGCCGAGAAGACGGTCAAGAACTACGTCTCGAACCTTCTGAACAAGCTTGGAATGACACGCAGAACGGAAGCGGCGGCCTACTCGGCACGACTCGCAGCAAAGCGCGAGAGAGAGTATCCGCCAGAGCAGTGGGAGGAGTCATGAGTATCGTCGTGGGGACGGACGGATCGGAGCACTCACTTCTCGCCGTTCGACGAGGGGTTGAACTCGCCGAATCTCGAGGAACCGATGTGCATATCGTGCATGTTTCGCACATCCCCAGCAGCCTGCTGGGGGCGTTGAGTCAAGTGCCCGCCGATCTCACAGCGCTCGTCAAGTCGCAGCGAGAGCTCGTCTGGGAGGTCGTCGATCCGTTGCTGGTCGACACAACGGCCGACACTCGCAAGGTCGATCTGGACGGCTATCCGGCAGACGCGCTCGTCGAGTATGCAAAGGGGATCGAGACGGAGATGATTGTCGTCGGTTCGAGGGGACGAGGAGAGCTTGCAGCACTCGTGTTGGGCAGTACGAGCCACCGGGTCGTGCATCTCTCCTCGTGCGACGTGCTCGTGGTGAAGGGACCCTGCGCATGAGGGTCCTCGACGTCATGACCATCGATGTGATCACGACCACGCCGGAAGCGTACCTGAAGGAAGCGGCACGCATGATGGTGGGCGCGGGTGTCAGCGGTCTTCCGGTCGTCGACGAGTCAGGAGCCCTCGTGGGGATCATCACCGAGGCCGACTTCCTCGAGAAAGAAGCAGATCGGTCGCAGCGAAGACTTCTCAACGCGATGATCGAGGAGGGCGGTCCGATAGTCGCCGCCGAGACCGTAGGGGAAGTGATGACGAGGGATCCGGTCGTCATCTTCCCGGAGGCGAGCGTCACAGAAGCCGCTCGCGTGATGGCCCACCACCACGTGAAGAGGCTTCCAGTCGTCGATGTCCAGGGCGCACTCGTCGGGATCATCAGCAGAGCCGATGTGGTCGCCGTGTTCACTCGCCCGGACGACGTCATCGAAGACGAGATTCGCGAGGACATCGTGAAACGAGTGTTGCTCCTAGACGCAGACTCGCTGGACGTCGACGTGGTAAATGGGGTGGTGACCGTCTCCGGCATCGCACCGACAGCGACTGACGCGCGGCTTCTCGAGGAGCTGATTCGACGCATCGACGGGGTCGTCAGACTGGAGTCGACAGTCTCGTACGACGTAGACGACGGCTGAGGCGCGGGTGAGTTCCCAATTCGTCGCGTTTGCCCACGCGACCGGGTTCTGCAAGGAGGTGTGGGGGCCGGTAGGGGAGGAACTCGGTGGTCGACCGTTCATTGCCTGGAACGCTCCCGGCCACGGAGATGCCGACGAATTCGAGCGGCCTGCGGATTGGTGGTCGTTTGCTCGTCACGCGTTGGACGTTCTCGAGCCGTACGACGGAGCCGCAATCGGTGTAGGACACTCGATGGGGGGAGCCACGCTGCTCATGGCGGAGGTGCTGCGACCTGGCCGGTTCAGGGCTCTGATCGTGATTGAACCGATCGTGTTTCCTCCGCCCTACAGGAGGATGGAGCACATGCCGCTCGCGGACGGTGCGCTGCGGCGAAGAGACGGTTTCCTCAGTCCGGAGGCCATTGTCGGCAACTACCGGAACAAAGCTCCATTCGCGTCGTGGGATCCGCGTGTCCTCGCTGCCTACATCGATGGCGGATTCGTCAAACGAGACGGCCGCTGGTGGCTCCGATGCAGACCTGAGGTCGAGGCGGACGTGTATCGGGCAGCGACAGCGCACGGCCTGTACGACCGACTCGGCGAGGTCCGTTGCCCTGTGTTGGTGCTAGCGGGCGAGCATTCGACGACATTCAACGAGAAGTCCGTTGTCGACTTGACCGAGCGGATGCCGAACGCCGGCTACGAGATCATCGCCGGCACATCACACTTCCTCCCGATGGAACGTCCTGGACTGATCGCCGACGAGATCGCCGGCCGTCTCGGCTCGTAGGCTGCCCCCAGTGGAGTTCGAACCTCTCGACCTTGCCAGGGCTGCTGTCGCGGCCGGGCATCCGGTTGTCTACTTCCGGGGAAGGGAGGAGTTCGTAGGGATTGGTGTCGCGTGGCGCACGAGAGACCGACGTGCGGCACGTCCAACCGGTGCGCGGTGCATGTTCGTGTTTCCGTTTGAGGAGGACGCCAGAGGCGATGTAGTGGTCCCCGCCGTCGCTGTCGTGAGGAGCGACGCCGGAACCCGAACTCACACCATGCCGGGTGCGGAGCGGTTGCTCGAATCGATTCCGGCGCCGGGACCACACCATGTCCCCAGGGGTCGAGTCATCGCCGAGGTGCCGCCGCCGCGGGAGTGGGCTCGACTGGTCGAGCGGGCAGTAGCCGAGATCGACTTCGGCACGATGTCCAAAGTCGTGCTTGCCCGACGAGTCGATGTGGCGATTTCCGCAGGGAGTCCTTTTGATCTGCTCGCCGCCATGGCCGAACGATTTCCGAACACGTTCCTCTACGGGTGGGCGGAGGGCGGAAGCGTGTTCCTCGGCGCCAGCCCGGAGCTACTCGTCGAGAAGCACGGCACTTCCATCCGATCATTCCCGCTCGCAGGAAGTGCTCCTCGCGGAACCGGACCCGAGGACGACGAGCGGATAGCGACAGCGCTGCTCTTCGCTTCGAAGGAGCGTCAGGAGCATCGGATCGTTGTCGACGAGGTCGCCCGCATCCTGCGTGGCGTTACGACCGAGCTGCATGTTCCTGCAACGCCTTCGGTACTACGCCTGGCCAATATCCAACACCTTGGAACGGAGATCACCGGCACGGCGCGCAACGAGACGGACTTCGTCGACCTGGTATCCGAGCTTCATCCGACTCCGGCCGTGGCGGGGATGCCCACTGCAGCGGCGCGCCGCTTCATCAGAGAGAATGAACCGTTCGATCGAGGGTGGTACGCAGGGGCACTGGGATGGGTGGACGGAAGCGGCGACGGCGAGGCCATCGTGGCACTGCGCGGGATGCTCTTTCGTGAATCGATCGCACAGGTCTACGCAGGAGCGGGGATCGTGCGGGGCTCGCTTCCGGCAGCCGAGGTGGCCGAGACCGAGGCGAAACTCGCTGCGATCCTCGATGTTCTGACCGGCTGACCTACGACGACGCGACTCGCTTCAAGGCAGCTGCTTGTACCTCGACCTCGAGCGCCCTGTCGGTCGCTACTTCGATGAGGCCGGTCTTCGGGAGTTCCAGTCTCAACTGATCGGCGGTCTCGGCATGCACGGCCCGAAGACCGAATGCATCCGCAATTGGCACAAACGAGAGACCATGAGGAGTACCGAAGACGCGGTCGAAGTGGCGGGGGAGGCCGGCCTGGGGAAGGAACGAGAAGATGCCGCCGCCGTCGTTGTTGACGGCAATGATCGTGATTGGGAGGCCGAGTCTGGCTGCGGCCGCGAGCGACCCGATGTCGTGAAGGAGTGAAAGGTCTCCGGTCAGTACGAAGGTGCGTCGGCCCGTGGCTGCCACGCCGAGTGCAGACGAGATCAACCCGTCGATGCCATTCGCTCCTCGATTCGCCAGCACGCGAACACCGATCTTCGGTGCGTAGCGGTCGATGTTGCGGATCGGCATCGACGAGGCCACGTAGAGCACCGAGTCCTCCGGAAGATGTTCGACGAGCACCTCCACAACGGCCGGTTCTGAAGGGAAGGAGTTGCCGTGCAGCGCCAAGCGAGCCCGTCGGTCCGCGTCTCTCCACCCGTCCGACCACCCGTCTGGAGCCGCCCCAGTGGCGAGTGAACGCGCAACCGAGAGAGGGTCGGCCAGGAGCACCATTGCGGCGCTACGCGACGCATCACGACCCTCTTCATCGACGACGATTTGCAGGATTTCCCTGTGCTCGGCGAGCCACGCGGTGATTGCCTTGGAGGTGACGGTTCCGCCGAGTCGCAAGACGGCCTCCGGTTCCTCGGGAAGGCGATCGGTTGCGAACAGGGAGTCCCCGGTGCCGATCAAGAGATCGGAGTTGCTGCCTCGCAGCTGGCTCAGCGGGTCGGCGATGATGGGCCAGTCGGCGTGGGCGGCTAGCCGAAGCACCTGGTAGGGGAAGTCCGGTTCATCGAATGGACCGGCGACGATCAGCACACGCTTGTCGTCGAGCAGTGTCGACACCTCACGGAGGGCGTCATCGGCGATGGCTTGGGCGGAGGGCATCGCCGGCGTCACCGACGACGCGGGTTGGTCGAGTGTCGAGGGCACGAACGGCTCGCGGAATCCCATGTTGATGTGGACGGGTCCGCGGGGTCTGCGCACCGCCCGACTCCACGCGGCGACCGCAAGCGACTCGATCTCCGCCGGTTGCATGTCGGCCGGCAACACGTCGACAGACATCCGGGCGGCGTTCGCAAACAGGCCTACCTGGTCGATCGTCTGCGGAGCGCCGATCCCTCTGAGTTCCGGTGGTCGGTCCGCCGTGAGCAACAGCAGCGGAACCCCCGCGTAGCGTGCTTCTACGGCGGCCGGGAGGAGTTCCGCGACGGCGGTGCCGGATGTGGTGACGATCGCAACGGGGGTACGGGTGACCTTTGCCATCCCAAGTCCGAAGAAGGCCGAAGAGCGCTCGTCGTGGTGGATCCAATCGGAGACGTCGGGGTGTTCGGCGAACGCCAAGGCGAGTGGCGTACTTCGGGATCCAGGCGTGACACACGCGTAGCGGAGGCCGAGTCGTGCGAGCGAATCGACGAACAGTGCGGACGCCCGATAGGCGCTGTCGTTCACGGGGAGCAACAATACAGACGATGGATGCCGTTCGAAGATTCCCAGGTGTCGAGCCGGCGGTCTTCGCGCTGCACGGGTTCACCCAGCATGGCGGCATGTTCGAAGAACTCGCTGCGGGCCTTCCGTGGGAGATCGTTGCTCCTGACCTCCCCGGCCACGGGTCGGCGTCTGATACGCCGGCCGATTTCGATTCGGCGGTTCAGGCGATTTCGCGTCTGGTCGGGCACCGGCCACTCCTGGGGTATTCGCAAGGGGGACGCATCGCGCTTGGAGTAGCCCTTCGGTATCCGCAGGCGGCTTCCCATCTGATCCTCGTGTCGGCCGGTCTGGGAATTGGTGATCCTCAGAGACGTCGAGACCGCCTCGAGACGGATGCTGCACTCGCCGATCGAATCGAGCGCGATGGACTCGCCTCGTTCGTCGACTCATGGTTGGATCTACCCATGTTCGATGGCCTGCGCAGGCGCGGCTCCGAGTGGTGTGCGCACGACAAGGAGCTGCGCCTCGAGAACACCGCGAAGGGTGTCGCCGCCGCACTCCGCGGGATGGGCCAGGGCTCACAGCCATACTTCGGTGATCGCCTAGGGGAACTCCAGATGCCCGTACTGGCCATCGCGGGTGCGCTCGATCCCGCCTATGTCGAGATCGGCGAGTGCATCGCCGTCACCGTTTCACAGGGAGTCGCCGTCACAGTGGAGGGCGTGGGCCATCCTGTGATCGGTGAAGCCCCCGACAGAATCGCCGGCGAGATTCGCCGGTTTCTGACCGGGTCGGGAGATGGACGAGAATGAAGACGAGGAGGACAACATGGCCAAGCGGATACTGATTCTGGGTGCTGCGGGGCGGGACTTTCACAACTTCAACGTGGTGTACCGCAGCGATCCCGACACCGAGGTGGTCGCGTTTACCGCCACCCAGATCCCCAACATCGACGACCGGAAGTACCCGGCCACGCTTGCCGGACCGCTGTATCCCGAGGGCATCCCGATCGTGCCTGAGATCGAGCTGGAACGTTTGATCCAGACGTACGCCGTCGATGCTGCAGTGTTCGCCTACTCGGATGTTCCTCACGAACACGTGATGCATCTCGCTGCTCGAACGGTGGCGGCGGGTGCATCGTTCGAACTACTTGGCGCCGAGACGATGCTTGCCTCGCGACTTCCTGTGGTCGCGGTCACAGCCGTTCGTACGGGCTCTGGCAAGTCGCCACTCAGCCGGGCTGTCTGGCACGCGCTCTCCGACGAGGGCAAGCGGGTAGCGGCTATCAGACACCCGATGCCCTACGGCGATCTCGCCGCGCAGGCCGTTCAGCGGTTCGCGACGTACCAGGACTTCCTCGATGCCGACTGCACGATCGAGGAGCGCGAGGAGTACGAGCCGTACATCGAGCAGGGCGGAGTGATCTTTGCCGGCGTCGACTACGAAGCGATTCTGACCGCCGCCGAGGCCGAAGCCGACGTGATCCTGTGGGATGGAGGAAACAACGATCTTCCCTTCTACCGGCCGGACCTGCACATCTGTGTAGTCGATCCGCATCGGCCTGGTCACGAGCTTCGCTACTGGCCAGGGGAAGCGAACCTGAGGCGGGCCGATGTGGTCGTCGTGAACAAGGTGGGAACCGCCAAACCGGACGACATCGAGGTCGTGGTTGCGAACGTGCGGTACGCAAACCCCGGTGCCACCCTCGTGAAGACGACGTCGCCGATCACCGTCGCCGACCCCGACCTCATTACAGGGAAGCGAGTGCTCGTCATCGAGGATGGTCCGACACTGACACACGGCAGTATGGCGTACGGTGCCGGCGTGATCGCTGCTCGGGCGGGTGGCGCCGCCGAGCTGATCGACCCCAGACCGTTCGCCGTTGGGTCGGTTGCAGCGACCTTCGAGAAGTTTCCACACATGGGACCTCTGCTTCCCGCGATGGGGTACGGGCAAGCACAGCGTGACGAGCTCGCAGAGACGATCAAGCGATCCCATGCCGATGCAGTGATCGTGGCGACGCCCGTCAACTTGCTGCCCTTGCTTGAACTCGAGATGCCGGGAACCCG
>Ga0307423_1001853_pt1 | contig 12422 bp, 11 predicted proteins | sample SalMarWE160310MG_FD_202154 | JGI IMG/M metagenome (GOLD analysis project Ga0307423, IMG submission 202154) | Salt marsh sediment microbial communities from the Plum Island Ecosystem LTER, Massachusetts, United States - WE1603-10 | ecosystem: Environmental > Aquatic > Marine > Intertidal zone >...
GAAGGTGCCGTCGCAGTCTGTCCGCCAGCTCCGCTGCCGCCTTGTTCGTGAAGGTGATGCCGAGCGCCGCCTCGGGTTCGATCTGGTCGCGAAGAACCAGCGACGCCAGTCGCATGGCGATCGTGGTGGTCTTGCCGGTCCCGGCACCTGCAGCCACTCTGAGCGGCGTGAGGGGATGGTCGATGATTCGCTGCTGTTCGGGAGTTGGGATCACTGGGAGAACGCCTCCTGGCCTTCCGGCCACTCCGGGCACACGAGGCGAACCGCACATCGCTCGCAGGATGGGCTTGGCAACGGCATCCACTCCTCAAGCTGGATGCCGATCGTGGCAACGCGCATAGCATTCTCGATGTCCCCGATTCTGTGTGTGTCGAGGCTGCGAACCGGAATCGACTTCTGGCCCTTCTTCGCCGGATACCACATCTCGGCATCGACGTCCTCCTGCTGGAACGCCTCAGCGACAGCAAGTGAGTAGAAGCCAAGTTGCAGTGATGCGGCAGCCTCATCGAAACTGAGCGGGGTCGCACCTGTCTTGTAGTCGACAACGACGAGGCGGTCGCCGCGTTGCTCGATCCTGTCGGCACGACCTTTCCATTCGACCCCCTCGAACTGGAGAGCAAGATGCTGTTCGAGCGCGACCGCGGCACCGGAGCCGGGCCACAACGTGTAGAGACGTTCCAGGATGAATTCTGCCCTCCGTTTCCATGAGTCGGCCCACGGAGGGCCGCCGAACTGATCGGGATCCCAGCTGTCTCCCAGGTGATCTATGGCCTCGTCGAGTGTTCCGTGTGCCTCGCCGCGTTCCATCGCGGCACGTTCCACACGCTCGAGCACACCGTGGACCACAAGGCCCAGGGTCGCGTAGTTGCTGGGTTCGCCACCGACACGGAGGAGACGCTCGAACGCGAAGCGCCGTGGGCACGCGAGGTATGCCTCCGCACGTGAAGGCGACATCGTCAGGCTGGCGCCGACAAGGCCGGTATCGGGCCCTCGTGGAGCAGTTCCCGCGAATCTCCTCCACGGCCGCATCCCCCATGTAGGGCCTTCGATGAGCAGAGACACGGCCGCAGCCCTCCGGACAGAAGTCTCCGTCGGGTCGCCTGCGATTCTCCGAAGCCACGCCTCGCTCTCCAACGGGGTCACCGGAGTGATGTCGGCGGACGGGCGATCGAGCGCGGCCTCGACCGTGTCGACACCTGCGACCGACGGGAGGAAGCGGCTCGGCATGCCTCGCCCTTCATCGAACCCGCGGGATGTGCACGTCCACACCACCCTCCGACGTGCCCTGCTCATCGCCGTATATGCGAGGCGCATCTCCTCTTGGAGGCGAAAGCGCAGATAGCCTGGAGTGTCCTCGGGAAGGGACTCGTTCAGGTGACGGGAGCCCAGCAGTGACTCTCGTGGTCGAAGGTCGGGAAATGTGCCCTCCACTGCATCGGCGATGAACACGAAGTCGAACTGGAGCCCCTTGGACTGGTGCAGCGTCGTGAGTGTCAGCCGGTCCTCGTCGGGAATCCGGTACGAGAGCAGAGGGGTGGCCTCGAAGTCCTCCGCACCGGCCATCTTGCGGTAGGTGTCGAGGGACATCGACGGGTCTCGTTCGGCGAGCCTGCTCAGTACCTGGGCAAGCGAGGTCAAGGCGGCTCGCTCCTCTGACCGGGTGGGTTCGGCAGCAACCGGCGTCATCTGGGGAAGTCCTGTCCACACTTCCCAGAATCCGTCGATGGCTGAGGTTTCCGTCGCCCAGGTCGGGTCTTCGAGCAGTTCTGCGAGGCGGCTTCCACCATTTACGCTGGACCGGATCACGTCTGGCCAGGACGAAGAGAGGCGGAGGCGCTCCAGGTCGCGCATCTTCCCCAAGGGAAGCTCAAACAGCTGGCCGAGAAGGATTCGACGAACGGCTCGATCTCGATCGCCACCCGTGGACGTCGCAGCGAGCACGCAGTCGAACAGGGTTCTCACTGCCGGATGATCGACGAGCCTGGCGTCTGGCTTGTCGTGTGGAACACGCCGCCGTTCCAATGCTCTCGACAGCTCGGGCAGGAAGCGGCGCTTTGATCGGACGAACACGGCCATCGACGAGTACGGGTATCCCTGTTCGAGGTGGAGTCGCTGAACTTCACGAGCCAGCCACTCTGCCTCTTCGCTCTGCTGGGTGAAGCGGTACGTTTCAACGCTGCCCGTCCCGGCTGCCGGTTCGACGGGACCGGCCGCTCCGGGAAGGGAGCCGCCGGCGACGACCCGTTCGGCCGCCGACAGGATCTCGGCCGGGACCCTGAACGAGGTGGTCAGCACAAAGCGACGGGCATCACGTGAGAAACGGGAGACGTTGTTCAGATCGGTACCACGAAAGCTGTAGATCGACTGGTAGGGATCTGCGGCGACGGTGATGTTGCCGGTGGACAGGCGGTCGAGGAGCCCTGCCTGTGCGGCCGTCGTATCCTGGTATTCGTCGACGAGGACGTAGCGGTAGGGGACGATTGTGGTGTCATGGTCGATCGTGCGGATCGCCTCGACGAGCAACGTTCCGTAGTCGATCCGACCCACCTCGGCGAGATGGGCTCGATAGCGCTCGAGAAGCCCCGGCAGCGCACGCCAGTCGGCTCTGTCCCAGGTCTTGAGTTCGTCGGGATCGATGAGCTGCTCGCTGCATCGGAGGAGGAAGTCGGTCACCTCGGTAGCGAACGCGTCGGTCGACAGCAGTGGCTGGAACGGCAGTGGCCACTCGCGTGGGTCTTCTCGAAGGAGAAGGCGGTGGACGAGCGCGACCTGCTCGGGACCGGTGAGCAACGCCGGCACGGTGTCGACCGCCTCGAGAACGCGGGCTGCCAACGCGTGGAAGGTCATCGCCGGTATGGAGAAGCCAGTGCGATCCAGCCGGTGGCGAAGTCGCTCCCGGAGATCGGCTACACCTCTCCTCGAGAATGAGAGGAGGAGCAGGTCGTGGGGAGCGACACCCTGCCCGACGAGCGATGCGGCACGGCGAACCAGGAATTCCGTCTTGCCCGTGCCGGGCCCACCGACGATCAATTGGCGGCCGTCGATGTCCTCGATCACCGAGGACCACTCTGAGGGGTCGACCCGTCGTTCGATCACGTCGACAGGGTAGGGGCGGGGTGTGACATCACCAGCCGAAGGAAGGCTGGTGAGGCCGGGAAGATCCATCCGGGAGGATGTGTGCGATCCGCGCACCCATCTCCTCGAGAGCAGGGGCGAGAAGCGTCGAGCGGTGACAGCGCGAGGGATCACCTTCGGCGCAGAGCAGGACCACGGGCGCGGTGCGGGCGAGCGTGACGACCTGATGTAGCGACGCGAGAAACGACGCGGAATCGGGTGTTTCGCCGAGACCGCCGAGCGAGTCGCCCATCCATCGATACCCGAATCCCGCAGTCGTCGCCAACTCGGAGAGGGTGTCCTTGTTGAAGTCCGGGGCGTGGCGCGAGTACGGACGAGATCGGACGTCGATCACCGTTGCGATGCCGAAGCGATCGAGGTGATCGGCGACCATTCGGAACTCACTCGCCCCGTGGCCAATCGTGAAGACGGGTGGTCTGTCGGACATGTGCTCGGTGTAGATTGTCGTTGAGTAGGAGGCGTATGGATAGCATTGCACAAGGCGTGGAGACTCGCGAATGGCAGTCCAAGATGTACCAGGAGGCGGTCGCCCAGTTCGATCGGGTGGCGAACCTCATCAACCTCGATCACAACATCTGGGAACGGCTCAGGTATCCGCAACGGTCGCTCGTGGTGACATTCCCGTACCGCAAGGACGAGTACTCAGACGTCGAGACCCTGTTCGGGTACCGAGTACAGCACGTGCTGACGATGGGCCCGACAAAGGGAGGCATCCGCTACGCGCCGGATGTGAACCTGGGGGAAGTCGCCGCACTCGCGATGCTGATGACGTGGAAGACATCCATCGTCGGGCTGCCTTTCGGAGGAGCCAAGGGGGGAGTGAGGGTGAACCCGAGGGAGCTGAGCCTCCCGGAACTCCAGCGGGTTACGAGAAGATATACGGCGGAGATCATCAACTTCATCGGCCCGAACAAGGACATTCCCGCGCCGGACATGGGCACGAACGAGCAGACGATGGCGTGGATCATGGACACGTACAGTCAGACGGTGGGGCACACCGAACCCGCCGTTGTCACCGGCAAGCCGCCGTCACTGGGTGGATCGGTGGCACGACGCGAGGCAACGGGTAGAGGTCTGGTGAGTCTCCTGCCGAGCGCAGCAGCCCATATCGGGCTCCCTCTCGCCGGTGCCAGGGTCGTCGTCCAAGGCTTCGGCAACGTAGGGATGTACGCGGCGATCGCCGCGGCAGAACTCGGCTGTTCTGTCGTGGCCGTCTCGGACGTCCAAGGTGCAGTCTACGACCCGAACGGGCTCGAGCTAGGCAAGGTCGTCACGTGGGTGGAAGAACACGGCTACCTCGACGATTATCCGGATGCGGAGCACCTGACCAATCGAGAGATGATCGAACTTCCGTGCGACATCCTCATTCCCGCGGCAATCGCCGGAGTGATCGACGCGGACAACGCGGATAAGGTTCAGGCTCGCATGGTTGCCGAAGGCGCCAATGGGCCAACGACGATGGAAGCCGACGCCATCCTCGCCGACAAAGGGGTGTTCGTGATCCCGGACGTCCTCGCCAACTCGGGCGGTGTCACCGTCTCCTACTTCGAGTGGGTGCAGGACCTCCAGAACTACTTCTGGTCGGAGAACGAGACAGTAGCCCGCCTACGAGAGATCTTGAACAAGGCGTTCGACGAGGTGCTCTCGATCAGTATCAAGGAGAAGGTCGACATGCGGACCGCCGCCCTCATCAAGGGCGTGCGCCGCGTGGCGGTGGCGAAGCTCGCACGAGGGGTGTATCCGTAGCGCTCACTTTGTCCATGCCGGGCAGCGGTCCTTGAACGAACACCAGTCGCACAGCCTGCCCGGCTTGGCCGGGAAATCGTCCGTTTCGATTGCCCGGTTGATGCGGCTCCAGAGCGCCCTCAGTGTCCGCTCGGTCGCGTCGAGGGTGCTGTCATCGATCGGGAGCCGGTAGAGCACGGGGCCGTTGAGATAGAGCAGCCGCACTTCGGAAGGAGTCTGCCCCATACGGGTGCGGATGAGCAGCGCGTAGATCTTCAGCGCGAAGAACGCCGACATCGCGTAGCGCTCGGGCGGAGCCTTGCCGGTCTTGTAGTCGAGGATCACGAGCCCGCCATCTCCGGTCTCGTCTATGCGGTCGAGAATCCCTCGAATGGTCATGCCATCGAGATCTTCGAGCATGTCGAGCTCCCGGTGGAGGGGAGCAACCTCCGTCGGGTCTTCCAACGCGAAATAGTTGGCGAGGAGCGCGAGGCTCTCGAGCCCCCACTGTCGCTCCATGTCACTGTCGTCGAACAGCTTCGAGTACTCGTCCGTGCCCCGCAGTTCCGTCCAGGCGTCACGGAAGAGTTGATAGAGGTGGTCCGCCGTCCGCTCAGGAGCCGGCAGGTCGTAGAGCCGTTCGAGGGCCAGGTGAGCCGTGGTTCCTCGCGCCTGATACGTGGTCGTCGGCTCGGGCAACCGGTCGATGGCCCTGAACTTGAACAACTGCGGACAGGTCTTGAAGTCGCCGGCCCGGCTCGGGGAGAGGGTTTCGAGGCTCATGAGGCGGACGTTAGCCAGTCCCTGTGACAGATCGCGAAAAGCCGCAACACGCTCGCGAAAACCAGAGAGCGCACCAGGTTGCGCGGATGGAACCGGCCCCTTACATTCCTGATCTCTACGTTGGAGACGTTCGACGTAGGCGCTCGGCGGCCGGGTAACCGGTCGACGAGCGAGGGCTCACCACCCACGCTCCATGGGAGCCGCCCTCCGTGAGGAGGCGTATCGCGGGGCCTTCGGGCCGCACGGTCGGGCTGGCGAGCACTTCCGGAAACGGAAGGAGCTTTGCTCGGATCTCGAGTCCGAGTGGGGCACGAGCCCCGGTTCGCTGGGGTTCAACTCGGCGGGTTTCCGCCGAGCCGCAGAACTGCGGATACGAGGCCGGTTTCCGGCTTCGGCCCGGCGGGCGGTGTTTCGACACCGCACGACGGGACAGAGGAACCCCGAGAGGGCAGATGTTTCGGCAGAAGCTCCCTCGGGGTTTTCCTCATGTGTGGTGGGGGTGTTCGGTCGCGAAATCTGGGTGTTCGGTCGCGAAATCTGATCATGGTGTGGGCTTGCGGGTGGTCGTGGGGTGGGGTAGAAATAGTTTGCACTTTGGAGGCAACTTCGAAGCGCACCTGAGACGGTCGAGAGACCATCCTGGGTTCCCCACCGGGGAGACCGGCCCTTTCGGGGGTTCCGGAGTTCTCGTGGGGTAGGAACCCCGAGAGGGCAGATGTTTCGGCAGAAGCTCCCTCGGGGTTTTCCTCATGTGTTCTCCTGTAACACGACGCCATCAGGTGGGACTTGTCTTGCAGGTCGACGCAGGAATTCCAGCCCACCTGGTTCGGCCCAGGCCCTTGCCGCGATGAGGCTCCGGGAAACCGGAGCTTCTTCGCGTCCGGCGAGGTATCGTGGTGTTGAGGAGAGACCATGTACGAGGCGATCGAGTACGTCGAAGAAGAGCGGGACGGGATTCCCACGGGAACGTCGCTCGAGACGTTGCTTGGAACATTCGAGAGTGAAGATGAAGCTGTCGCCAGGGCACGGGCAGCAAGAGCCGCGTACGGTGATCGCCACGAATACGCCTGGTGGATCGTTCGCGAACAGGGCGGTCGGATTGCGCTGTGGATTGTCGACTCCAGAAGTGGTCGGGAATTCCTCATGGATCTCACGAAGGAAGAGATCGTCGATCTGCGATCCGAGAGCCGGCGGCGGTAGCGTTCCCGGATGCTCGGGTCGTTTCATTCCGTCTGGGGGTGGGTCGCCATCGGGTTCGATACGGCAGCCGGCCTCTACGGGCTCATCCTTGGGGCGAGGAGGCTGGCCCCGGGGAAGGTCTTCAGGGCTGCTATTGGTGCGGCCATCTTGACATCGCTCGTTCAGGTCACCGCCGGAGTGATTCTGTACGCCCTCGGGGAGCGACCTGGCAGGATGCATGTCTTCTACGGTGTATTGACGGCGGTCTCGCTGGCGCTCGTGTACGTCTACCGGGGTGAGATGCGTGAGAAGAGCGTGGCACTCCGATGGGGGCTCTTCTGCCTGTTCCTCGCCGGACTGGGTTTGAGGGCGGTGATGACTTTTGCAGGATGAGAGGAGCAGAGCCATGTTGCTGGCCGGAAAGCGGGTACTCATCACGGGAGTCCTCACCGACGATTCGATCGCGTGGCACGCTGCCCGAATCGCTCAGGAACAGGGAGCGGATGTGATCCTCACGGGGTTCGGCCGTGGCGTGCGCATCACCGAACGGTCCGCGAAACGTCTGCCGGAAACGCCCGACGTGCTCGAAATGGACATCAACGATCCCCAGCAGGTGCAGGCGGTCGTGGACAACCTGGCGGAGCGATGGGGAACAGTCGATGGCGCGCTTCACGCGATCGCCTACGCCCCGGAAGACGCGTTGGGGGGCGCCTTCCTTTCCACCCCTCCGGAGAGCGCGCAAACGGCGTTCATGACCTCGGCGTTTTCGTTCAAGACGCTTGCGGCCGCCATCGCGCCACTCATGACGAACGGCGGATCGTTTGTCACGCTCGACTTCGACAACCGGCAGGCCTGGCCGGCATACGACTGGATGGGTGTGGCGAAGGCTGCGCTCGAGTCTGTGACGCGATACCTCGCTCGAGATCTCGGCCAGGACGGGATCAGGGTGAACGCGGTTGCTGCCGGCCCACTCCAGACGGTCGCAGCCAAGTCGATCCCCGGGTTCAGCCGGTTCGAGGATGCATGGTCGGAGCGGTCACCGCTGTCATGGGATGTCACCGATCCGGTCCCCGTCGCGAAGATGGTGTGCCTCCTGCTCTCCGACTGGATGCCCATGACGACCGGCGAGATGATCCACGTCGATGGCGGATTTCATTCGATTGCGGTTGCCGTACCACCAGAGGACTGATCCACCCATGCGCGGCGGGGCGCCGAGGAGGTCGGTGGCACCTTGGGGAGGCGAACTTCGAACGTTGCGCCGCCCTCCGGCGTTTCCCTGACTCGCACCGTTCCCCCGAGCGTCGAGGTGAGGCCGCGGACGATTGCGAGCCCCAGCCCGGTGCCGCCTTGACGCCGCGTGGTGGCGGGTTCGAGTTGGGTGAACCGTTCGAACACCCGCTCTCGGTCCTCTGCAGGAATTCCAGGGCCGTGGTCGACCACGGAGATCGTGACGGCATCCAGCTCGTCGTTCGTGACGACCTCGATGGGCGACCCCGGTGCGTACAGGACGGCGTTCTGCACCAGATTGATCATGATGCGCCTGATGTGCTCCGGATCGGAGGTCAGCATGAGCGTGGGGCCTGTGACGACCACGCGGCCCGACTCTGGAACCTCACGCACCGCATCCTCGAGGAACGGAACGAGGTCGATGGTCTCGGAGACCGTCGGCAACGCCTTCCCTTCGATTCGGGAAACGATCAGCAGGTCCTCGATGAGGTACTTCAGTCGGTTCGCTTGCGATCGAGCCGAGTCGAGGAGATCTCGGGCCATATCGCTGTCGCGAGGCAACTCTGGCCGTGCCAGAGTTGCCAACGAACCGATGATGGATGTCAGCGGAGTTCGCAACTCGTGGCTCACCACCGACACGAAATCGGTCTTCATCGACGCAAGCTCTTGCATCTTCCGACTCGTCTCTGCCGCCTCCTGGATTCGCCCGAGTTGAGCGATGGCCAACGCCGTGGGCGTCGACAACGAGACGAGGCGATCGAGGTCCTTGTCCGTGAACGGACCGTCGGTCCTGTCAGCGATCACCATCACTCCGAGTGCTCGATCCTCGACGCCAACTGGAGTTGCGATCGCGTTGCGAACCCCGAGCTCGCCGAGGAGCCCGTGACGTTCCGGGTTGTCGTCGAGGTCGTTGAAGATCATCGGGCGGCCGGACGTGTAGACGCGCTCCAAGTCGCCGCCCGCGCGCAGCTGCAGCCGGTACCCTTCGACTTCGAGTTCATGGCCGATCGTCCAGATAGGGCTCATCACGTTGAGGACCGGTCTGTTCGGGTCTTTCAGCAGCAGCGCTCCGACCTGCGCGTGGAGATACTGTCCGATTCGTCCGACGAGCATCGGGAGTGCATCCTGAACGGTTTCCGCGGCCGACGTCGCCGTCGAGACCTCGTACAGCCGCTGGAGGTCCGATTCCCTCGCCGTGAGGGTGTCGAGCCGTTCATTCGCGAGGGAGTGCTCTTGTCGGAATCCCTGCATCAGCGCAGCCACTGCAAATGACACGCTGGCGACCGCAAGCACCGGAACGATGAGTTGATGCACGGGGCTTCCGTTGGTGATAGCGATCGTCACGTAGGAAGCGGCGACGGTCACCGTCACGAATCCGTGAACGGTCAGGCCTGCCATCGCTGCGGACAGCGCCACGATCGCCAGGTCCGCAGCGAGGACTGTCGGCTCGAGCGCGGGGATGGTACCGGCGGCCGTCAACATCGCGACAAACACTGCGAAGAGCAACGCCAGCATCACCGTCCCGATCGGACGATCCAGTAGCGTCGTCCATCTGACCAGCAGAAGCAGGAGCAACGCGAAGCCGGTCAGCAGTGCGGTTCCCCACACGCGGAGGTCTCCCACTACCCCGTCGAAGTAGGCGGTGATGAGAATCCCGATGATGAGCAGGATCATGATGCGCACGCCAAGCAGCGCTGTCTGTTGATCGATCGGGCGCTTCACAAACTCCAAGTATGGTCGGTGAAGGCCCGGGCGACGGTAATCTCCTCGCAGTGATCGGGACGGACTTGTGGCGTTGACAACCATTGCCGGGCTGTTCGGGGAACGCTACGGAGACGGCGCCCCGCGCGTGCTCGCTCTCCACGGATGGGGGCGTGACCACGCCGACTTCGCTTCCGTGCTCACCGGTGTCCCGTCCGTCGCCGTCGATCTGCCGGGCTTCGGGGCGTCGGCCGCTCCGTCGACACCGATGGGTTCGGCAGGCTATGCGGATGCTGTGGAACCCGTCCTCGACGGTTTCCCCGACCCGCCACTCGTTGTTGGCCACTCATTCGGAGGGAGGGTCGCCCTTCAACTGGCGGCGAGACAGATGGTGTCAGGTCTGCTGTTGGTGGGCACACCCCTGCTTCGAGTCGCGCCGCGCGGGCATCCTCCACTCGGCTACCGGCTGACCAGGAGGTTTCGCTTTCTGCTCGGGGATGAACGTCTGGAACGTGCGCGTAGACAATACGGTTCGGCGGACTACCGCGCAGCGACGGGAGTGATGCGCGACGTGCTCGTGATGACTGTCAACGAGAGCTATGAGCAGCTCTTGCCCACGATCGAGTGTCCGACGCGCCTCCTTTGGGGTGCCGACGACACCGAGGTTCCCGTGTCGGTCGCAGAGGCGGCACTTGGCCTTCTTTCGGATGCCCGGCTTCGCGTTGTGCCCGGCATCGGACACCATCTGCCATCTGTCGCGCCGAGCGCCATCCGGGCCGAGCTACTGGAGATGCTGTGACGGCCGCATCGCTGGTAGTCCTGGCCGCACTTGCCGTCGCGTGGGTTGCTTCGCTGGTGCGGTGGGTGCGGGTTGCACAACGAGAGCACTATCTCCCCGGCAGCGCTAGCCGGTTTGCCGTTCGCTGGTGGACGTCCTCGTCACTCAACTCCGCGGGATGGGTCATGGCGGTCTCCGGCACGGCAGCTTCCTTCGCGGAACCGATGTGGGCACTTGTGCCGGCGGCCGTAGTGGCGTTCGGTCCGGTCGGGCTCGGCCTCCGCGGCCGGACCTCACCACTTGCCTGGACGAAACGGGCCCGCCGTCTCGCCGCCACTCTCGTTGTGCTCGGAGCGCTACCAGTCGTCCTTGCGAACGCAGCAGTACCTGTTGTCGCACTCGAAGTGCTGGCACTCCCGGTGCTTGCCGACGTTGCGCTCTGGATGTTGGTGCCACTCGAGCGAAGTCTGAGCAGACGGTTCGTCGATGAGGCAACCCGTCGTCTCCGAGCCGCATCTCCGAAGGTCGTCGCCATCACCGGGTCCTACGGTAAGACCACGACGAAGGGGTATGTTGGCCACCTCCTTCGGCGTGTGGCCGATGTCGCTGTCAGCCCGGCGAGCTTTAACAACAGACTCGGTCTCGCCCGGTCGATCAACGAACAGGTCACGAGCGGAACCCAGGTCTTCGTCGCCGAAATGGGCACGTACGGTCCCGGAGAGATCCGCGACATGTGTTCGTGGATCCCGCCAACCGTTTCCGTCATCACCGCGATCGGCCCGGTTCACCTGGAGCGGTTCGGCAGTCTCGACGCGGTGGCTGCCGCCAAGTCCGAGATCGTGAACGATGCAGAGACGCTCGTTCTCAATGTCGACTATCCGGGCCTTCAGATGCTCGCAGATAGCGAGCAGCCGCGGCGACGGGTGATCCGCTGCTCGTCAACGAATCCCGATGCCGACGTGTACGTCGCTCCCGATTCCACCGTGTTCATCAACGGTCGGGCGATCGGCACGGTGGACGACGACGACATGTTCGCCGGCAACGTCGCATGCGCCGTCGGCGTCGCGCTGGCATTGGACGTCACACCGGACGGGGCCGACCTCGTCACCCTGGCACGGCCCCCGCACAGACTCCAGCCGGGTATGACCGACGCCGGCGTCGTCGTGATCGATGACACGTACAACGCCAACCCTGCTGGTGCGGCGGCCGCGCTCGTCGCACTCGCCAGGCATGGCGCGGGGAGGCGGGTCGTCGTCACTCCCGGCATGGTCGAGTTGGGACGGCGTCAGTCCGAAGAGAACCGGTCCTTTGCGAAGGAGGTGGGGAAGGTCGCCACCGATCTGGTGATCGTCGGAAGGACGAACCGCCGGGCCCTCCTGGAAGGCGCAGCCGGCAGCCGGGTCTCCATTAACGTGGTGGACTCCCGGGATGAGGCGGTTGCATGGGTGCGCTCGACCCTCGAAACCGGGGACGTGGTCGTGTACGAGAACGACCTGCCTGATCACTACCCATGAGGAGCGAGACGATGAGCAAACCGGCGGTCGTTTTCGGAGGTCCGTCTCCTGAGCACGACATCAGCATTCTCACCGGGCTCCAGGCATGCCGCACGCTGCTCGACATGGGACGGGACGTCGAGGCGATCTACTGGGCGAAGAGCGGCGCGTGGTTCTCCGTCGATCCTGCCCTCGAGGCCGCGGACTTCGCAGACGGTGTGCCACGTAAGGCCAGGCCACTGCGCTTCATCGCTGAACCGGGTGCCGGCTTCATGGAGAAGAAGAAGCCCCTCGACGTGTCACCGGTGGTCGTGTGCTGTCACGGCGCTCCAGGTGAGGACGGAACCCTCCAAGGAGCATTCGACCTCGCCGGGATCCGCTACACCGGTCCTGGGGCAGCA
>Ga0307423_1001855_pt1 | contig 12399 bp, 5 predicted proteins | sample SalMarWE160310MG_FD_202154 | JGI IMG/M metagenome (GOLD analysis project Ga0307423, IMG submission 202154) | Salt marsh sediment microbial communities from the Plum Island Ecosystem LTER, Massachusetts, United States - WE1603-10 | ecosystem: Environmental > Aquatic > Marine > Intertidal zone >...
GGAGTCTGACCCAAGACTCGAAACCGGCCTCACGGATTGCCGTGTTTCGGTTCGAGAACCTGGGCTCGCGCAACGAAATGCGGGCATCCGTGAACTGCGAAATGAGTCTTGGGTCACTCTCCTAGCCTGGGTTCTCGATGAAGCTGGTGGCGAATCCGCACTTCTCGATGGTCCGCCCCATGCTCCTGCGATACGCTGGCAGCGAACATTCCCCGCCGGGGCAGTGAAGCTTCACCGCTGGCGGCGAACGGCCGGACAGAGAAGGAGATCGACCGTGGCAGAGGCGCGCGGCAACTGGGCGAAAAGATACCGGGAGAAGTGGTCGTGGGATTCGGTGACCTGGGGAGCCCACTCGGTGGATTGCTACCCGGGCGGCTGTCCCTTCCGGGTCTACACCAGGGACGGGAGGATCGTCCGCGAGGAGCAGGCCGGAATCCTCCACCCGGTCGAGCCCGGAATCCCGGACATGAATCCGATGGGCTGCCAGAAGGGGGCCTGCTGGAGCCACTGCCACTACTCGCCCGACCGCGTCACCAGTCCGCTCAAGCGGGTCGGCGAGCGCGGCGAGGGCAAGTTCGAGGAGGTCTCCTGGGACGAAGCGCTCACCGACATCGCCGACGCCATCCTCGACGCCATCGAGGACCCCGGCTCGGATTCCATCATCACTCCGATGACACCCGAAGTCGGTGCGGGAGCGGCTCGCATCTGGGGTCAGCTGCTCGGTACTCCGACCACCGACGGCAATGCGGAGTTCCAGGACTTCAGCCCCGGCTGGCACGTGACCTGGGGCCTGTTCAACCCGACCTCCTCCATGGACGACTGGTTCCTGGCGGAGCTGACGTTGATCTGGCACGCCAACCCGGTCTACACCAACATCCAGTGGTACCACTACCTGGCCGAGTCCCGGTACAACGGCGGCGAAGTGGTGACGGTGGCGCCGGACTACAGCCCCTCGGCGATCCACGCAGACTACCACCTGCCGGTGCGGATCGGCACCGACGCGGCGCTGGCCCTGGCGATGTGCAAGGTGATCATCGACGGGGGTCTCTACCAGAAGCGTTTCGTGCAGGAACAGACCGATCTCCCGCTGCTGGTGCGCAAGGACAACGGGCGTTTCCTGCGCGGGAACGAGGTGTACGAGGGTGAGCGGGCGGATCAATTCTTCTGGTGGGATGTCTCATCGGGCACCCTGGCCTCCGCTCCGCGCCACACGCTGGCGATCATGGGCGTCGATCCGGCTCTGGCGGGAAGCTACTCGGTGCTGCTCAAGGACCTGACGACGGTGGAGGTAGAGCCGGTCTTCGCCCGTTTGCGGCGGCACTTGGAGGAGTACACACCGGAGGCCGCGGGTGAGATCTGCGGGATCCACCCGGAGAACATCCGCAAGCTGGCGCGCAAGGTGGCGACGCGGAAGACCAAGATCTTCATCGGCTGGAACTCGGGCAAGTACTACCACGGGGACCTGATGGAGCGGTCGATGGCGCTGCTGCTGGGGCTCACCGGAAACTGGGGCAAGAAGGGCACCGGCACCCGCTCCTGGGCCATCATGGGAATGGACGGTCAGACCTTCATGATCCGCAAGCAGGGCCCGGGCCAGGAGGAGGCGCAGAAGCTGATTGCAGGCATGATCGCCATGCGCCGCCTGATTGCCGCCGAAGACCCGACCCTGACCGCGGAGATGATCCAGAACAAGGCGGCGCAGATGGCCGTGGAGCTCGGCGGCCAGGGTCGCATGATGCCGCCCGCCTTCCTCTGGTACCACCAGTACGGCTACAAGGAGCGCTGGAACGATCCCGAGAACAACGATCCCACCATGAAGAGGAGCTTCGACGAGTACCTGAACGAGGCGGTCGAGAAAGGTTGGTGGGGCGAGAGCTTCGCGAAGGCGTACCAGAAGGTGGAGCCCCGGGTGCTCTTCGAGTCCGGCGGCAATCTGCTGCGCCGCCAGCGGGGCGGCCAGAAGCTCCTGCTCGAGCATCTCTGGCCGAAGCTCAAGATGATCGTCTCGGTCGACTACCGCATCACCACCACCGGCCTCTACTCCGACTACATCCTGCCCGCGGCACAGCACTACGAGAAGCTCGGCATCAGCATGCCCTCGGTGCATCACCTGAACCTGGTGCTGACCGACCACGCCACGCCCCCAGCGGGCGATTCGCTCCCAGACATCGAGATCGGCCTTCGAATGCTGGAGAAGATCGAGGAGCGAGCGGCAGCACGAGGGATGACCGAGTTCACCGACCGTAGCGGCAACAAGCGAAGCCTGGTGGGAATCGTGGACCAGGCCACGCTCGGCGGCGCGGTCCGCGATCCCGAAAAGCGCTACGACGAGGTGATTCGCGACAACGCCGTCTACGGCATACTACCCAAGGGGACCAGCCTCGAGACGATGCGCGAGAAGGGCGCGGTGCGCTTCGTCAACTGGGGGTCAGCGGGGCATGGCGTCTCCCAGGCGTCCACCCTTCAGCCGGACGAGGTCCATAATCCGCTGCGCTGGCACACGGAGGACAAGATTCCCTACGACACACTGGTGCGGCGGGCGCAGTACTACATTGACCACGAGTGGTTCCTGGAGGCCGGCGAGGAGCTTCCCACCCACAAGGAGCCGCCGACGCACGGCGGGCGCGACCGGCGCTTCGAGATGACCAGTGGACACAACCGCTGGAGCATCCACTCGATGAACATGACCAACAACATCATCCAGAACACCCACCGCGGGGAGCCCTTCGTCTTCATCAACGATGCAGACGCGGCGGAGCTCGGGGTCCAGAATGGTGAACAGGTCAGGCTGGTAAGCAACGTGGGCGATTCGCTGATCGCCGCAAAGATCTCGCCCTCGGTGCGGCCGGGTCAGGTGATCTTGTACAACGGCTTCGAGCCCTACCAGCACGAGAACTGGTACAGCCAGGCGGACCTCGAGCCGGGTCACGTCAAGCACCTGGGCCTGGTGGGCAACTACGGGCACCTGAAGTACCGGATGCTGTCCTGGCAGCCGATCCCCGCAGACCGCGCGGTTCGGGTGGACGTGGAGAAGATCTGAGCGATGTGATCAGGAGACTCCGGATGAGTGAACCCTTCTTCCCCGAGATCGACGCCGTCACCTACGAGGGTCCGGACTCCGAGAACCTCCTCGCGTATCGCTTCTACGACGCCGAGAGATCCGTGCTCGGAAAGCCGATGCGCGAGCAGCTGCGCTTCGCCGTCTGCTACTGGCACAGCTTCTGCTGGCCCGGTAACGATGTGTTCGGCTTGGGATGCTTCGCGCGCCCCTGGTTCGAAGGAGGAACACCCCTCCAGCTCGCGGAGCACAAGCTGTCGGTCGCATTCGAGTTCTTCGAGAAGCTGGGCGCCCCCTTCTTCACCTTTCACGATCGCGACATCGCGCCCGAAGGTCCCTCCCTGGCCGAAACCCAGTCCAACCTGGACCACATGATCGAGAGCGCGCAGGCCGAGATGATGCGCACGGGAGTGAAGCTCCTTTGGGGCACCGCCAACCTCTTCGGGCATCCCCGCTACGCGGCGGGTGCGGCCACCAACCCCGATCCCGAGGTCTTTGCATTCGCCGCTGCGCAGGTGAGAAGCGCACTGGAGGCGACTCATCGGCTCGGCGGCGCGAACTACGTGCTCTGGGGCGGCCGCGAGGGCTACGACACCCTTCTCAATACCGATCTGCGACGTGAAATGGAGCAGCTGGGGCGCTTCATGCACCTGGTCGTCGAACACAAGCACAAGATCGGTTTCCCCGGCACGATCTTGATCGAGCCCAAGCCGATGGAGCCGACCAAGCACCAGTACGACTTCGACGCCGCGGCGGTATATGCCTTCCTGCAGAAGTTCGATCTCGCCGGCGAGATCAAGCTCAACATCGAGGTCAATCACGCGACCCTGGCGGGCCACAGCTTCCAGCATGAGCTGGCGTTCGCCCTCGCCAACGACCTCTTTGGGAGCGTGGACATCAACCGCGGCGACCCTCAGGTCGGCTGGGATACGGACCAGTTCCCCAACGATCTCGAGGAGGCAACGCTCGCCCTCTACACCATCCTGCGCGGCGGAGGACTCAGCACCGGCGGATTCAACTTCGACGCCAAGCTTCGACGGCAGAGCCTGGACCCTCTCGATCTCTTCCACGCCCACGTCGGCGGGATCGACACGCTGGCCCGCGGTCTGCTGGGCGCGGCGCGGATCGTCGAGGAGGGGCGCCTCGCCGCCTTCCTCGAGCAGCGCTACGCGGGCTGGGACGGTGCGCTGGGGCGCGAGATCCTGGCGGGAGAGCACGATCTCCGCAGCCTCTCCGAGCGCGTACGCGACCGGGGCCTCGATCCCCAGCCGGCCTCCGGTCGCCAGGAGTGGCTCGAGAACCTGGTGAGCCGCTACCTCTGAGCCGCGAGCGCATCGAGGTGCGGATGAGCGCAGCTCAGAAAGCGCTGTCTATCGGACCCGCTCAGCATGCAACTCCTTATCTCCTTTCGAGGCCACGATGAAGATCTGGGGGCCAAAGCGGATCCAATCGTGGGCGAAGAAGGTCAGGTAGGCTGCATCGAAGACCATGCGCTTCCACGCGGACATTTCGCCCTCCAGATAGGAATCCCGGATCCGCTCGAAGGAGAGATCGGTCAGCCTCTTCTGAAGCGAGAACATCGGGAACCCCCAGAGTCTGGCAAGACGCAGGCGGAAACCCATCGCTTCCATTGCCGCGGTGAGCTCTCGGATTTCGAAGTGTTGCGTGTGCCCGGTAAAGACGTCCGACGCGTGGATCTTCCCGGACTGCGTGGTGAGCACCAATAGACCACCGGGGGCGAGGTGCTCCACAATCCATTCGAGCACGACCAGGTAGCTCCTCGTGTGCTCGATGACCTCACTGCAGACGACGACGTCGTAGCGCTTCTCCGTTCTCGGGAGGCCACCCACCTGGAGGTTCGGGCATCGCGTCTTGATCCGAGCCGCCCCGATCGCCTGTTCGGAGACGTCGCAGCCCGCCAGGTTCGCCGGGTCCAGATTGAACTCCGACTGGATGGCACCCAGGACGCCTCCTTCGCCACAGCCATAGTCGAAGATCTGAGAAGATCCGTCGACGCCCTTCTTCCGGATGGTATTCAGTATGAAGCGCCGCCGGTGCCTGACCGTGGGGTAATGCGGGTAGGAGGTCTCTGTCCGTTGCCAGTAGACGTTTGCCTCGTACGGGGAATCCAAGGCCGCGTCGCTGTGGATCCGGTAGGCCTGCGTCAGATTCTCGACCGAGGTCAGAGGGGCGGCTGGCTGCATGCCTTCCCTCTCCTCGTGATACCCCAGCTCCGTGTTGACCCGCCAGATATTCTCCTTGCCGGCGACGCCGGCGGCGATGTTGTCCACAGCCGTCATCGCTGTCAGCATCGAGTGGTCCTGGTTGTTGTAGCGGTGCATTCCGTTTCGACCAATCAGGTAGAGGTTCTCGAAACCGTCGAGGAATCGGCGCACCGTCGAGAACTGGTCGTAGGATCCGAAATACGCGGGGTACGTCTTCTCTACCCGGACGACGCAGTGATCGAGAACGCTTTCGCGATCGATGAATCCGATCGATGTGAGCTCGCGGATCGCGAAGTCGGCGAACTCGTCGTCTGGCATGCTCCAGAGCTCGTCCCCTTCGTTGCAGAAGTACTCGAGGCCAAGAAAGGTCTCGTCGCCGGCTTTCACCATGTAAGGGCTCCAGTTGTTGAAGATCTGGATTCGCCCCAGCTTCACGTCGTGTTCCTGCACGTAGATCCAGTTGTCGGGGATTCGCTTCGAATCGCCCTCCCTGATCTTCAGCTCTCTCACCAGCAGACCGACCGTGATGAAATCGCGATAGACGAGTCCCTCGGCGACCCGCCTCACGTCGGCCGGGACTGCCTCGCCCATTCCCCGGATCAGATCCTTGACGGGCATGGTGGAGAAGAAGAAGTCGCCGCCAACTTTGCTCGTCTCTCCCGTCGCCTGGTTCTCGAAGGTGGCGGCCGTGATGCGACCGTGCTCCCACTCGAAGCCAACGGCCTCGTGCTGGAGGTGAATCATCCCGCCCTTGCGCTGGACGGCTTCGGCGACCGCCTCCCAGATCTGCCCGGGGCCATACTTCGGATAGAGAAAGTGCTCGATCAGGGAAGTCTCGGTGTTCTTCTGGAACACGCCCTCACTTCGAGGAATCAGGCGCTTGAGAAAGTGCGCGATCGCCCGGGCGATGGACAGGCCCTTGATGCGCTGGGCACCCCATTCGGAGCTGATCTCGCGACAGGGGATTCCCCAGACCTTTTCCGTGTAGGACTTGAAGAAGGTCCGGTAGAGCTCCCTGCCGAAGCGGTTGATGAAGAACTCCTCGAGATTTCTCTCGTCTCGAATCGGACAGAGCAGAGAGCGGAGGTAGCTCAGAGTGATCTTCAAGGCGCGGAAGACTCCCAGCTTCCAGAGCGTTTCCGGTGTGAGGCTCAGCGGATAGTCGAAGAAGCTCCGAAGGAAGTAGATCCTGGACTTGCGATCGCGGAGAAGCATCACCCGGTCGTGCTCATCCGGATCCACCCCTTGCTGGGCGACGCCGAGGTCGCGCGACCGTCCCTGGTGGGCGATCGTCTGCCCGGTTCCCTCGAGAGCCTGCAGCGGGAGGATGTCGAGCCACCACTTCATGACGCGGTCGGCTTTGGAGAAGAAGCGGTGGCCACCGATGTCCAGCCGGTAGCCGTTGTAGTTGACCGTCTTCGAGAGGCCCCCGATTTCCGAGGACATCTCGAAGACCAGCGGCAGGATGTCGGTTCGCTCCAAGAGCTCATAGGCAGCGGTCAGCCCCGCGGGGCCAGCCCCGATGACGACTCCGCTCCTCTCGAACGCGTCCGATCCCTGCGTCGACTTCCCGTCAGAGATGCTCGAAGTGATCGTGTGATTCTCGGGCACCATGGCGTATGGCGTTCTCCTGGCGGCTCGCGCCAGGATCCGGGCGCCTCCTCTTCCTCTCGCTGCGGATTCTCTCGGGCTACTCGAGTCGGCTTCGCAGATGCGATGATACCCCTGCTCGCTCTGCCTGTCTGATCCTTTGCGTCGCTACTGCCGCAATTCGAAAACACCGACCCTGCCACTCCTGAACACGGGCCGCAGGAACAGGCTGTTGGCCGGGCGATATCCACCTGCTCGCGCTTCCAGGGGTGAATGGATCAGGTACCTGATGCGATGACTTCGCAGGAGGCGCTCCCGCGCGCTGTCGGGGGTATCGGCGTCGAAGAAACGCCGTAACACCTCCAGTTTTTCGCCAAGATTCAGAGTCAGGTAGAGATGGCCTGCGTAGACCGGGTGATGGGTACGCGCCGGAACCACCGAGGCCAATGGGTACGATGCCAACACGGCGCCGGGATCCCCTCGTTCCCCGAGCCAATCCAGGGCAGAAACGATGTCCCTGGGCAGGTAATGGGGGAAGGGGTGCTTCGACAAGACCTCCAGGTCACGCGTCAGCACCCAGGCATTGCCGAGGCTGAGCACCAGCAGAAGGACCGCAACAGCCCCCCGACGGAGGTGTGTTCGCCCGGCTGCGATCCGATACAACGTTGCCGCACTGAGCACTGCCAGCACTACGTGATATCCTTCGATCAGACGCGCCGGTACATTGGCCAGGCCCAGCGGAAGGTAGGTGAGCACAGGTATCGCCAGGAGCCACACCAACAGCAGCGTTGCGCGCTGTGAGTGGTCACGCAGCAGACGAGGAATCTGCAGCGCAGCCAGCGGAAGCAGTAATCCGTACATTCCGGCGAACTCGAGTACGCTCGGCAGATGAATCCCTGTCTTGCCGACTTCAGCAAATACCGGATCGCGTAGTAGCACCAGCTCGACGTAGAGCAAGAACGGAACTGAGCAGGCGGCGGTCACTCCATAGCCCAGCAGCCAGCGCCACTCGATGCGACGACGATAGACCATCAGCAGCAGGATTTGCCCAAGCAACACCGGGAGGACGATCACCAGGTCGTAGGCGTGCAAGCTGGCCAGTAGCAGCAGCAGCAGTCCGGCGACCAAAGCGTGCCGAACGCGGTCGGTCGCCAGAAAGCGTTGAAATGCGAGCATGCACAACAACAGCAGCGCGATGGATATCGAGAACAGCGGGTAGAGGTAGAGCGACCAGAACGTGCTGGACGCGGCTCGAAAGGTCGCGGAGAAAAGAAAGTGAAACTTGACACCCAGAGAGGCCTCCAACCACTCGAGCCAGCTCAAACCGGAGGAGGTAGTGATGACGATGAAGGCGAGCGTGCGCTGGAGAGACTCGTCGAATACATGCGCCACGAACCGGTAGCAGGCCCACAGCAGCAGCACCGCCCCCAGGAAATGCGCCAGGTGATAACAGGCGATCGAAGAGAGACCCGTCACCGCCGCGACTTTGCCCAGAATCAGCAGGAGAGGATGGAAGAAGACCGGCCGATGGGACTCCAGCGTGTAGGGATTGCTGAATAGCCATTGCCCGCGGCGCGACTGCTCGATCCATGCCAAGTACTGATTGAAGTCTCCGGTGTTGAACGTTACCCCGGTGAATTCCCGATCTTGGGATTGCTGGAGATAGCCGCAGCAGAGCGGGGCAGCGCTGAGCGCGATGACCGCTGCGCTCCACAGTACGAGAAAACGGTGGTGGTTCTTCGCTGAAGTCGAGGCGGCGACCACGATCGCCCGAATATAGAGACCGGGTGGCAGATTCTCTACAGTGCCTTCCTCACTCACTACTCAAAGCTGTCTAGCCCCCTTTCCGGAGTGGCCAATTGGAGAAGCGCCACCACCCCACGGGTCGCTTGTACGCCCGGCGCGCGCTGGCCGCCCGTAGCATCATCGCCTTGGCTGCAGGATCGGGGCTCGTGTTCGGCATCCTACAGGGCTGCTCTCGGGATGCCGATCGAGCGGACGACGCTGGCCTTCCGAGCGAGTGGCGCCGGGCTCGAATCGACCCGGCCATGGGGGGGCGCTACCTCGCGGACGAAAACAGCCAGTTGACCCGTTTCCAGGACCGAGTCCTGCGATCCGGGTCCTCGATTCCCTACCCCCACTATCAGGATTCGCGGACCATCGTCATGGCAATCAAGTCCAGCCTGATCGACGCGAGAACCAGGCGACGTTTGAGGTTCCTGCTGGACAATGAGGCGGCAGATCCCGACCTGTCCGTGCTCGTCGTTACCGATCAGTCGCCAGCGATCGTCGCGGAGCAGCTCGAGCTGGCGACGCTCGCACGGTCGGAGAAGCTCTCCCTCGTCCGGATCGCCCACCAGGAGCCTGCACACGTCAGCTTTCCGTTTCTCCGAGATTACGCCCCCATCGTGCGGGTGAGGCTGACGCCCACCGGAGCTCGGACAGTGGGCCTCGTGCTGTTCAGGCAGTCGACATTGAACAAGGTGGTCGATCGTCCCCTCGGAATCACGAGCCAGAGGAAGGAAGCGACGGTCCGAGAGAAGTATGAGCTCACGCGACATCTCGTCGATCTCTACACGGATCGAATCGGTCACCACATCGAAGTCCACCACCTGGACTTGTTGATGGACGGAGGCAACCTCATCACCGACGGAAGAGGCACCTGTTTTCTCACCAGGGTCTTCCTCGACAAGAACCACCGAAGCAGGGATTTCGTCGAGAAGGAGCTCGCGAAAAAGGTAGGCTGCGTTCGTTCGGTCTTCCTGGACTCTCCGCAGCGACTGGACCTGGCCCAGCACGTCGACACACTGCTCTACTTTGCCGATCCTCAGAACGTCGTACTGAGCATGCCCACGTTGTACGAGAGCGACCGAACCGCCGAATTCAAGAACCTCGAGACCTTGCTCTTGCTGGGCTACAAGATTCACCGGCTGCCCCGCAAGACCGCATCGATCACATACGCCAACATCTTGACCACGAAGGCAAATGTCTACGTACCGCAGTATTCGCTCTACAAGATCGAATCCAGGGAGCAGCTCGCGATCAACAAAAGGATCCGGAGCTTGTATGTGAAGCGCCAATTCGATCGCGCCAAGGTGTTGCTCTCGCAACCCCCGAAGACCACGGTGGTCGAAGCGGATCCGGAGGTCTCGGAAGACAACCGGCACGCACTCGAGGTGGTGCAACGGCTGCTTCCCGAAAAGCGCGTCGTCCCCGCCGATTCGGACGACACCATCCACACCATGGGCTCATGGCATTGCCTCACCCATGAGCTGCCCGAGCGGCTCTGAACTCAACGAGTCCTTCACCGCGGGTTCCGGCTATCGGCCCGCTCCGCTGGCGCTTTCTACGCACTCCGCCCTTGGGCGACGACTCAGCACGGCCATCGTGCCGAGTGCAAGGACGTAGGCCGCTACCCCGGCCCGGAACGTAGTTGAAAAGCCAGACGTCATCGAGATCAGGACTGCGACTACAGACCCGAAGACCCCCGCGCCGCCGTTTACAGCCCAGGCCCATGACACCAGGCTCTGCGACTCGTTCCCCGCATAACGGAGTCCCGTTGGGAACGGCATGCCCATCACAAAGGCAGCCGGCGCGATGCATAGCACGGCGATGGCGATCCGGATTGCGTTGGGGCTTCCCAAGGTCGAATCGATTGCCCACGGAACCACTACGCCGAGCCCAAACAGGACCACACACACCGCTGCTATCACCCAGCTGAGCTGTCCATAGGTAGACCACCTCTTCGCGACGAAGCTGCCCGCACCACTGGCCAGAAGCATGCTAAACAACACGACCGACAGCGCGTATACCGGGTTGCCAAAGTACAGATTGAAGCGTTGAATCAGTACGAGTTCTACCAGGATGTAACCGAACCCAAGGCATGCGAAGTAAAGAATCCAGGGAGCGGGCGAGTGAACTCCAGGGGATCCAATCCTGCTGCTGAGTCGGTTCTTTCCGCGACATCGGCCACCCAACAACGGGAGGAGCAAGAGACACACGGTGCAAAGTGTGGTAACCAGCAGCGCTATCAGCAAGGTTTGGCCGCCAACGGTGAGCTTGCCAGCGCCGTAGGATGGCGCCGGAAGGCCGACCCGATTCGCAATCCAAGCGACAAGCGGCACGCGGTCGAAGAAGAACGGCCGCTCATCACTCACGGCCGAAAGATCGTAGGTTGCGTTCGCGACGAGCGACTCGGTGTCCGCGACCAGAATGCGGCTAATCTCCGCGACCTGGCGGTCTACGTCGAGTGGGGAGTAGCTGACGGCGAAGCGCATCCGATCCGCCCACTGGTCCAGTGCGGCAACCTCCTCGGCTTCGAACGGAGACGGCTTCGCGAGCACCGTGACCATCGAGGCGTGTCCTGTGAGTGTCGGTCGAGTGCGCACGATGTAGAAGTGGCCGGCTGGCTCGAGGATGCCGCGACGCAGCAGCGCGGTCTTTTCGATCATCACCAGCCGCAGTGCCTCAACCGGTGGAGAACCGTACCAGCGGGTGAAGGACACCATCCCGTCAGGCGTGAGATGAGCAAAGAAATCCTCGAATGCATCGACGGTGTAGAGGCTGTTCTCAGCCAGAGCGTAGGCGCCAGCGGATGACGCCGCCCACGTGTCAACCAGGGAAGCCTGAATCAGATCGTACTTTTCGCCCGATGACCGCACGAAGTTCCTGCCATCATCGTGCACGATTCGAACGCCCGGGTGGTCGGTGTACAAACGCCCAGTGAACTCTCGAAACTCGTGTCGCATCAGACCGATGGTCAGGTCGTTGATCTCGACGCCTGTGACGTTCTGCGCACCGGATACCAGGGCCGAAAGCACGTCGCGCCCTCCCCCGGCGCCAATGATGAGGACTCGGTCGTGTCTACGCGAATGATAGGGCGCCGAGGCAATGTCGTAGAGGAGGTACTCGACCTCCCCTAGATCGCCATCAAACCCAACGATCTGGGTGAGTGCGCCGCCATCGTAACGAAGTCCAAGTACCCTCGCGGTCCGCCAGGACTCCAGTTCACTGCTCAAGCCAAAGCCGCGCGGGCGCCGCGCAACTTCCATGTCGTGTTGAGTGCCCGAAACATCGACCCGCGAAAAGGAGTTCCATCGGATTGCCAGCCTCTCCCCCTGTTCCCAACCCTTGACGAAGCGGAGGTCGAAGAAGCCAAGCACCATGTTCGCCGCACCAGCGGCCGTCAACAGAACCACCCCGACCAGGCACACTCTTCTCCAATGGATGTGCCGGACAGCAAGGACAGCGCCAGCCAGGCACGTCACCGCGGCCGTCAACAGGATTGCCGTGGGAGGCCCAACCCAGCTGGTCAGCGGGACGAAGGCGACGCACCCAAGGCCAGCTCCCACGAGGTCGTAGCAGTAGAGGCGATTCGCCTGGTCCGCGCGGTGCGTCAGGATGTGAGCGATTACTGTCCCACCGGCCAAGAAGGGCAAGACAGACAGCCCCATGATCAACGCAATGCCGGTCCAGTTTCTTGCGTTTCCAATCAACGATACCGGCGTATGAAATGCAGCCGCCGCT
>Ga0307423_1001856_pt1 | contig 12398 bp, 7 predicted proteins | sample SalMarWE160310MG_FD_202154 | JGI IMG/M metagenome (GOLD analysis project Ga0307423, IMG submission 202154) | Salt marsh sediment microbial communities from the Plum Island Ecosystem LTER, Massachusetts, United States - WE1603-10 | ecosystem: Environmental > Aquatic > Marine > Intertidal zone >...
TTTTTCTGAACTGGGTCATGAAGGAGCAATACGGCTTCCGTTTACAAAACCTGATGGTGGACACGGTGCTCATGTGCCGCACCGTGTTGATCGAGCCGGATTTTTATGGCCAGCGCATTGGAGCAAAACGTTGCGGCCTGGACGCCCTGGCCGAGCACTACAATATCAACGTGCCCGAGCGCCATACCGCCCTGGGCGACGCCCTGGCCACTGCGCTCATTTTCCAGCGACTCATGCATCAGATGGAAGAGGCCGGCTGGAAGAGCCTAGCTGACCTTATTGATATGGCGGGAGTTCATTAGAAATGAAAAAATCTTGTCCTGACAAGGGCATCGGACCTGATGGCAGAGTGGGTAATATTGGTAACTCGTTTTATATTTGTTTGGCCAACAGGGCGAATCAGCGCGCCCAGTTGCCTTTCGCACTAGGTTGGTGGGACGGGACGTGACTACGTAACCGTCCTCGAAAATATAGGCCGCATCTTTCCAAGGAATCGGCCTTGGCAAGGAAGCACTATTTTAGGACAGCACCCCACGGCAACCGCCAAAGGCTAGAGGGGGCCGGCGGTGGGGTGGGGGCGGTTCCCGCACTAGGCAATCACCGTTACCAGACGCTCTAACTGCGCCCGGCGGGGATCGGCCTACGATACTTGACGCTACCCCTGGAGGAAGGATTGGCTATGTCTGACAAGGTCGTCGAAAAAGATGGGTTGTATTATCCTCCGCAGAGCTTCACGGAAAAAGCCCATATCAAGAGCCTGGATCAGTACAAAAAGATGTATGACAGGTCGATAAGCGACCCTGATGGCTTCTGGTCAGAAGTCGCGGAGCAATTTTATTGGGAGAAAAAATGGGATAAAGTTCTAGAGTTCAACTATGCCAAAAGCAAAGGCACCGTTTCAATCAAGTGGTTCATAGGCGGAAAGACCAACATTGCCTACAACTGCCTGGATCGCCACTTGGAGAAAAGGGCCAATCAACCCGCCATTCTTTGGGAAGGCAACGAGCCCGGCGATGACAAGGTTCTCACCTATCAGCAAATGTATGATGAGGTGACCAAGTTCGCCAACGTGCTGAAGGGCTTCGGCATCAAGAAGGGCGACCGGGTCACCATCTATCTACCCATGATTCCCGAACTCAGCATCGCCATGCTGGCCTGCGCACGCATCGGAGCCATCCACAGCGTGGTCTTCGGAGGCTTTTCGGCAGAGAGCCTCAAGGACCGCATCGTGGACTCCAAATGCTCGCTGGTCATCACCTCCGACGGAACCTACCGCGGCGGCAAGGCGGTGACCTTGAAGCAGATCGCCGACGACGCCTTGAAGGGCTCCATCAAAGAAGGCCATACGGTGGGCAAGATGGTGGTGGTTAAGCGCGTTGGCGAAGGCAAGGGCATTGAATGCCCCATGGAAAGCGGCCGCGACATGTGGTGGCACGACGTGATGGCCAGCGCCAAGGTAGGCTGCGAGCCCGAGTGGATGGACGCCGAAGATCCTCTGTTCATCCTTTACACCTCCGGCTCCACCGGCAAGCCCAAGGGCGTGCTGCACACCATCGGCGGCTATATGGTTTATGTTTCTTTGACCCATAAATACGTATTCGACTATCACGACGGTGACATTTACTGGTGCACCGCCGACATCGGCTGGATCACGGGCCACAGCTACATACTCTATGGCCCCCTGCTGAACGCGGCCCAAAGCCTCATGTTCGAGGGTGTGCCCACCTATCCCGACGCGGGCCGCTTCTGGGACTGCGTGGATAAATGGAAGGTGAACATCTTCTACACGGCGCCCACCGCCATCCGCGCCATCATGCGCATGGGCGATGATTTCGTGACAAAATACTCGCGCAAGTCTTTGAAGCTTCTGGGAACCGTGGGAGAGCCCATCAACCCCGAGGCCTGGCGCTGGTACAACGAAGTGGTGGGCGAGAGCCGCTGCCCCATCGTGGACACCTGGTGGCAGACCGAGACCGGCGGCATATTGATCACGCCTCTGCCCGGCGCCATACCCACCAAGCCCGGCTCGGCCACTCTGCCTTTCTTCGGGGTGCAGCCCGCGGTATTGGATGAAAGCGGCAAAGAGATCTCCGGCAACGGCGTCACCGGCCGTCTGGCCATAAAAGCTCCCTGGCCGGGCCAGCTGCGCACCACCTATGGTTCGCACGAGCGTTTTGAAATGGTGTACTTCTCCGATTTCGACGGTTACTACTTCACCGGTGACGGCTGCCGTCGCGACGACACCGGCTACTACTGGATCACCGGGCGCGTGGACGACGTGATCAACGTCTCCGGCCACCGCATGGGCACCGCTGAAATCGAAAGCGCGCTGGTTTCCCATGAAGCCGTGGCCGAAGCCGCGGTGGTGGGCTACCCCCATGACATCAAGGGCCAGGGCATCTACGCCTACGTCACTCTCAAGGTGGGACGCGACTACACCGATGAGCTGAAGAAGGAACTGGTGGTCCATGTCCGCAAGGAGATCGGGCCGATCGCCACTCCGGATGTGATCCACTGGGCACCGGGACTTCCCAAGACCCGGTCCGGCAAGATTATGCGCCGCATTCTGCGCAAAATGGCGGCTGGCGAATCCGATTTCGGCGACACCAGCACCTTGGCCGACCCCTCGGTGGTGGATCAGCTCTTACAGGCAAAGGGCTAAAACATTTAACCTGCCGGCCCCGGGGCGTTTCCCCCGGGGCCGCGCCCTGATATCATTAAACAATAGCGGCGTCATACTTTCCCAAAACCGGAGTAGGCGCCCGAAGGAGTTAGACAAACCTGCCGCCCCCAAGCAGGCCAGGAGCCCACATGACCGCCAGAGCACAGCCGCCAACCCTGTCCCGAGAAGATATCCTGCGCTTTTTTGAATACACTCCGCCATTCAATGAAGTGAATCGCGAAACCTTGGAAGAGATGGCAGACACTTGCAGGGTTGAGTTTTATCATGAGCGCACCTTGCTCTTGGAGCGGGGCAAAAGCCAAGTCAACCATTTACGCCTGATTTACAAGGGCAGGATCAAGCTGTTTTTGCGTGACGAGGAAGGCGAGATTACCCTGCAGGACTACCGGGGGGAAGGCGAAGCCATCGGCGCCTTGGCGATCTTAAGGAATAGCCTTTCCAATATGGACGCGGTTACCGAAGTCGATACCTTCTGCATTCTCATTACCCGTGAGGATTTCCTGGAACTAATCCAGAACAACGCCCGCTTCAGCCAATATTATCTCAAGACCATCACCGAGGGTTACGTGTCAAAAGTCCTCACCCGCCTGGAAAAGCCCCGCAGCCGGGTAGACACCGAAGGCACTCTTTACCTATTCAGCGCTCAAGTCGGCGATGTAATCCGCCGCCGTCCGGTGTCCATAGCGGCCACCAGCAGCGTGCGCGAAGCCGCGACCACCATGGACACTGAAAAGGTCGGCTGTTTGCTTATTACCGGAGATGAAAACCAGTATATAGGCCTGATCACCGACCGCGACCTTCGTACTAAGGTGGTGTCCCAGGGCCTGGACTACGCCACGCCGGTAAAGCAGATCATGTCTTCGGACCTGCAAACCATACCAGCCCACACCGTTTGCTTTGATGCGCTTTTGGAGATGATGAAGCGGCGGGTACACCATCTGGTCCTGGAAAAGCGCGGCGAAATCATGGGCATCCTTTCGGGTCACGACCTCATGGTCACCACCGGGAGTTCGCCCCTAGCCCTGGTACGCGAGATCACCGTCGTACAAAAAATCGAGGAACTTTACGACATTTCCTTGAAAAGCCCCCGGGTGGTGTCGTCGCTTATCTATGAAGGCGCCAAGGCCTCCAACGTCACCCGCATGATCACCTTGATTAACGATTACATACTGGACCGGCTACTGGATCTGCTGCAGGAAGAGCTGGGCCCTCCTCCGGTGCCGTTCTGCTGGCTCCTGATGGGCTCAGAGGGAAGGCGTGAGCAGACCTTCCGCACCGACCAAGACAACGGATTGATCTACGACGATCCTAAAAACGAGGACCAGGCCGCACAATGCCAAACCTATTTCCGCAACTTCGCCACCATGGCCATCGAGCATTTGGTGGCTTGCGGCTTTCCCCGCTGCCTGGGCGGCATCATGGCCTCCAACCATAAGTGGTGCCAGCCATATTCTGTGTGGAGCCGCTATTTCGATGACTGGATCAACACGCCTGATCCCAAAGAGGTGCTGAACGCCACGATTTTCTTCGATTTCAGGGGAGGTTATGGGGAGTTGGAACTGGCCCAACGCCTGCGCAGCCATTTGATGAGAACAGTAAAGGGGCAGGAAGTGTTCCTGCGCTATCTGGCCAAGGACACTCTAACCACGCCTTCCGCGCTGACCTATTTCCGCAACTTCGCGGTGGAAAAAGAAGGAAAACACAGAGACAAGCTGGACCTCAAGCACAAATGCCTGGTGCCCTTCATCGACTACGCCCGGGTCATGTCTTTAAAGAGCGGGGTTCCCGAAACCAACACTCTGGGACGCTATCAACTCCTGGATCAAAATCAGGTCATAAGCCATAGCATGTATCAGGACGTCACCCAGGCTTTTGAATTTCAGATGCAGCTAAGGCTCCTGCACCAGCAGATGCTGCACGAAGAAGGCCTGGAACCGGACAACTTCATCGACCCGGAGCATCTGTCCGACATGGAGCGCCGCACCCTAAAGGAAACCCTGCAGGTGATCAGCGACATCAAGGCCCACTTGCGAAACGAGTTCCGCCTGGACGCCGCCTAGACCTGGTCCCGACTTAGGCTTGCCAGCCGCAACTCGTGCCGCCCTTGCATTCCTTCCGCCGACGCTGGCCGCAGCCCATGCGCCCTAGCTTCCCAAGACCCGCGTCCCCGGCCGGCTTAGCCATCCAGGTTCAAGGCCGGGTTCAGCTTTTTAATGGTCTGCCGCAGTTGCAGCTGGAACTCGGGGTCGCTTTTGGGTTTAGGCGTGCGGTAGATTTTTAATAATGGGTCGGCCGCGCGGGGATCGTTGATGGCCTGCAAGGCGATTAGGGCCTGCAAGCTGCCGCCCTTGGCCGCTTCCAGCAGCGGCTCGATCGCCACCGGGCCCATGGCGGTCAGCACCTCCAGCGAGCCCTGGCGCAGGCACCCCAAATCATAATCGCTGGTCGCCATGCCCTGCAGTAAAGGGGGTACCGCCTTGACGCCCTCTGCCAATAATAGCTTGCGGGCTTCGTTGCGCACCTTGGGTTGGCAGAGCCGCACCACCAGATCGCTCGGCGATTTAAGGAATCGCCAGCCCGCCTGCTGATAGGCATAGTCCCCCCCCAATAGGACCAGCCAGATCCCCAACAAGATCCAGACCTTTTTACCCACCGGCCGGGGTCCCAGCTCCCTGGCCAAGCGCACGCCCTTGAAGATAGCCATAACCAAAGCCACGCAGATCAGCACCACCACCAAGGAAGGCGAAAGTATCAACAAGGGGTGAAACACGTCGCCCAGGCTGTTGATGGGGTTGGCCGAAATATAGGCGGCCATGGGCCGGGCGAACTTATAGGCGAAAAATGTGGCGGCCAGGGCGGAGGCGGCCATGGTGGGCAGCCCCGCCCACCAGCGCCCGCGCCACAGCAAAAAGCTCAGCCCCACCGCCAGCACCCCCGCGGCGGTCAGGCCCAAGCGGCCCAGGTGCGCCGCCTGCAGTATATCCACGGCATTGGCGCTGATCATTACCGTAAAAACCACTATCGCCGGTGCCGCGGCGGCCAAGGACGAGCGCAAAAGAGTCTTGTACTGTGGATTAACAGGAGAGAGCTGTTCAGGCATGGCGCCTCCTTTGCCGGGAGAGATCATCGCCCCCGCGCCCAGGGCTTTAGCGTCTCTTTTCAATTTGACATCCCTGGAGATGGTAGCCCTTTGGCGGTCTCTTGTCCAGCCTGTGGGTTTACGCATGAAACGGGGGCGCGCCGCCAAACGGCGCGCCCCCGGATGAGGTTCATTGGTTACGAATTAGTGGTCAATCGCCGCGCCAGCACCCTTGGGGATGCGGACCATTTCCACCAACTCCTGGATCTCCTTCGGCGGAGCCTTGGTGAACTGGGTCACGACTCCGGTAACGATGAAGTTGAGCACCATACCTACGGTGCCGATGCCTTCAGGGGTGATGCCCAGGAACCAGTTGGCCCCGCCCAGGAATTTGGCGTTAATAATGTAGATCGCGGTGAAGAGGATGCCTGCCAGCATGCCGCAAATCGCCGCCTCCCGGGTGACCCGGGTGGAGAAGATGCCTAGCAGGATGATGGGGAACAGGCTGGCGGCGGCCAAACCAAAGGCAAAGGCCACCACCTGGGCAACGAAAGCGGGTGGGTAGATCCCAAACCAGCCCGCGCAGGCGATAGCCACACCGATCATGATGCGGGCCACCAAGAGGCGCTGCTTCTCGGTCGCTGTCTTATTGATAACGCGGTAGTAGAGGTCGTGGCTGACCGCCGAACCCACCGCCAGGAGGAGTCCGGCTGCGGTGGATAAGGCTGCCGCCAAACCACCTGCCGCCACCAAGCCCACGACCCAGGCCGGCAGCCCGCCGATCTCAGGACTGGCCAGCACCATGATGTCGCGGTCGATATACAATTCGTTCTTGTTGTCGGTTATCTTGTTGGCCAAAAGCGGCTCGCCATACTTGCCCAACTCGTGCTTACCGTCTTTCATCTTCCATTTGGGACGGCCCGCAAACGCGGCACCGGGCCGGTACTGGATCTTGCCGTCGCCGTTCTTGTCCACCCAGGCGGTCAAACCGGGCTTTTGCCAGTTCAAGTACCAGGCGGGCACGTTGGCGTAGGGCTTGTCGTTCAGGGTTTCGATCATGTTGTAACGGGCAAAGGCCGCCACCGCGGGGGCGGTGGTGTAGAGCAGGGCGATAAAGAACAGGGCCCAACCGGCCGACAAACGGGCGTCACGCACCTTGGGCACGGTGAAAAAGCGGATGATGACGTGGGGCAGGCCCGCGGTACCCACCATCAGCGCGAACATGATGCAGAACACGTTCAGCATGTTCACGTTGGTGCTGGCAAAGGCTTTGGTGTATTCGATGAATCCAAAATCATGCGCAATGACATTGAGGGTGTCCAGCAGGTGCTTTCCCGCATAGGCGCCCACCGTGATGGTGGAACCGAAACCGATCTGGGGGATGGGCACTCCGGTGATCTTGTAGGAGATAGCCCAGGCCGGGATCAGGTAGGCCAGGATCAGGGTGCAGTACTGGGCCACCTGGGTCCAGGTGATACCCTTCATGCCGCCCAGGCCGGCGTAAATAAACACGATACACATGCCGATGATAACACCGGTATTGATGTCCACCTCCAAAAAGCGGCTGAACACGATGCCGACGCCGCGCATCTGGCCGCACACGTAGGTGAAGCTGATGAACACCGTACAGGCCGCCGCCACCATGCGCGCGCTCTGGGAATAGTAGCGGTCGCCCACGAAGTCGGGCACCGTGTACTTTCCGAACTTACGCAGATAAGGCGCCAGCAGCAGGGCCAGCAGCACATAGCCGCCGGTCCAGCCCAGCAGGTAGTAGGTTCCCGGATAGCCCAGGAACGAAATGAGACCGGCCATGGAGATGAACGAGGCCGCGCTCATCCAGTCGGCGCCGGTCGCCATGCCGTTTGCGATCGGCGGCACGCCCATGCCCGCCACGTAGAAGCCCTTGGTGTCGGACACGCGGGAACGCCAGGCGATGTAAATGTAAACAGCAAAGGTCAACCCGACCCAAAAATAAGTCCATCCTAGAATTGCACTCATACTGGCACCCCCTAACCTTCATCTACATTGAATTCGCGGTCGAGATTCCTCATCAATTTGCAATAGACGAAGATTTCCACCACGAATACGTAGATGGCTCCCTGCTGGGCGAACCAGAACCCCAGGGGAAAGCCTCCCATTTTAATGCTGTTCAAGGGGACCACCAGGAATATGCTAAGCACATATCCCATGATGAACCAAATGAGCAGCAGCCAAAATTGGATCTGCAGGTTTCGATGCCAATAGGCTTTCATGTCCTTTGTACTCTCGGCCACTTATGCCCCTCCCTTTCCTCGCGTTAACGCCGGGGCTCTTTATCAGCAAAGCGCCCTCAGCGCCAAAAGACTCCGGGCGGCCGCACTTCCTTTGCCGGGGCTGTTGGTGGGGGCCTAATCAAAGGCTGCCCGGCTTCGGTTTTGGTGCGATCACCCGCGGCGGGGCATAAGCACATTGGGGATGTAGCTTTGCTGCGTGGCCCCCGCCGGAGTCATGGGCCTTCAACTCTGGCTACGATCATAGCTACCCGGCGCCTCACGATTCCATGGGGGGAAACCCGTAAAGATGCGGGGGGGAACCCCACTTTTTGTGAATTAGTGATAAAGATCGCAATCTCGGGCCCGGAAATGGCCCTGCGGCACCAAGAAATCTATTACTCCCAGAGTTCGGGGTCGATGATGCCCAGGCGAATGGCTATCTTGACTAGTTCCAGACGGTCCTTAAGTCCCATTTTCTTCATGATGTTGGTGCGGTGCTTTTCCACGGTTTTGGGACTCACGGAAAGGACATCGGCTATTTGGTTGGTGGAGTTACCTTCAGCTACCAAACGGAATATCTGCTGCTCGCGTTCAGACAACAGGTCATAGCCCTTGACCGGCGGCTTGTCCTTCCGCGAATCAATGTAAGCCCCCACAACCTCGGCCTTTATCTTGGAACTAAGGAAGTATTCGCCCCGGTTGGCGGCGCGTACCGCCTCGATGACGTCGCTGACCGGCGAGGCCTTCAACACATAGCCCAGGGCTCCGGAATCAAGCACTCGATGAATCATGGATTCCTTGGAGTGCATGGTAAGCATTACCACGGCGCACTCGGGGTTGTTTTCCAATATCAGGCTCACCACCTCCAGTCCACTGATGCCGGGCATGCCGATATCCAAAAGCACCACATTGGGTTTGGCGGCTCGCACCAATTCCAGGGTCTCCAACCCGTCGGCGGCCTCGGCCACCACCTCTATGTCCGGCTCCCGGTTGAGAATCTCGCGGATGCCCTCGCGTACCACCGAGTGGTCGTCGGCTATGAGAACCCTGATCTTGCTCATGCCCTGCTCACTGCCTTTAAAATTCGTACATTGGGTATTGTATTGTTCCGCAAGCCTGCCTTTCGGCGCAAGCCTCCATTTTCTTTTTGCAGATCAGGCCTTGGCGCGGCTGGCCCCGGCCCACCCCCAAGAATCGTCCTGGTCCGACGGCAGCGGCCGGGCAGGAAGGGTGACCCTTATGCTGGTGCCCTTGCCCGCAGTGCTGCGGATATCGATTTGTCCCCCCACCGAAGCCGCCCGTTCACGCATGGAAACCAACCCTATGCCCTTGCGGACATTTTCATTCTGCTCCTGAAAGGCGAATCCGCTTCCGTTATCGGTAATAAGCAGGATGACCCGGGGATGGCTGTAGGTGAGATGCACTCTCACACGCGAGGCCCCGGCATGCTTGGCCACGTTGTTCAAGGCCTCCTGCATAATCCTGTACAGCACAATTTCTATCTGGGCGTCCAGCTTGCGGCCACCGAATCCCACGGCCTCGAACTCCACCTTTACCTCGCTGGTGCGGCCGCTGAATTCTTCCACATACCACTGAACCGTGGGCACCAGGCCCAAATGATCCAACATATCCGGCCTTAAATCGCTGGAAATGTTGCGCACATTTTCCGCCAAGCCCTCTATGGTGTCTATGAGCTTTACGCAGTTGGCCTTTTGGCTGTCAGCCTCGAGGGGCAATGATTCCTTCAGCGATTCCACCCTCATATGCAGGGCGGTCAGCGCTTGGCCGAACTCATCGTGCAGGTCCGAGGCCAAACGCTTGCGTTCCTCCTCTATGCCCTCGATAAGACGGCGGGAAAGGTTGCGGATATCCTCCTCGGCCCGGCGGCGGGCGGTCACATCCCGTAAATAGACCAAGTTGATGGTCTCTCCCTGGTAATTGATAATGGTGGCGCTCACCGCGATGAATACTATGCTGCCGTCCTTGCGCACGCCCATGAAGTCATAGCGGGTGGGAGCGTCCTGGCCGGCCTGCCGCGCCCGACTGATAGCTACGACTTTTTGCCGGTCACGCTCATGCACCAGCACCCCCACCGACCGGCCCACCAGGTCACCACGCCTGGGATATCCGAAAATCTCGGCCAGTTTGCGGTTGATGAATAGCATGCGGGTGTCCTGGATCAGGGCCACGCCGTCGGAAGAATACTCAATGGCCATCCTATAGCGCTCCTCCGACTCCCGGAGCTGCCGCTCGGCCGCGCGCCGTCTGGCCACCTGTTTCTCCAACTCGGATATCTTTTCCTCTAGTTCCTCGGAATGGGCCTTGATCAAGGCTTCGCGTTCCTCATAGAAATCTATCTTCCGCTTCAAGTCTTCCGGGCGGGCTCGCATGTTGGCCAATATCTCGGCATATAGGTCGGTAAGGTCCTCGGCCTCGAAGGGCGAAAACAAGTCCGCCCGGGTCAGCGCCCGGTGGGCGGTGGCCGAACCGATCGAGCCTCCCAGGGACTTCTCAACTAGGTCGTAGAGCTCAGCCAATTCTGTAATGGAGGCCAGCTTCTTTCCGAAAAGACCCACTTCCTTAAGGTCGCGGTCGGTGAGTTCCGTGGCCATTTCCGGCCCAAAATAGCGGGCGTACAGCTTTTCTATGCGGCGGCGCTTGTCAGCCACAGGGCTGTATGCCTCATGCCGGCCCAAGCTGCGGTAAATGCTGGAGCCGCTAAGCGCCCCCACAAAGGCCTCGGCCCGGCTTTGGCTTTCCTTGCTCGGCTCCAACCACAAGCTGCCCAGGATATACAAACCCACATTAAACAACAGGCTCCAAAACACGGTGTGGGTGATGGAGTCCAAGCCCGATAGGCCGAAAAGCTCTTCAGGGCGCAGGTAACTTATGCCCAAAAAACCCTGTTCCATTATGCTCGGCGAAAACCAGCCGGCCGTAACGAAAACCGGCACCAATTGGGTGTAGGCCCAGATGGCGAAACCAGCGGTCAAGCCCAGCAGGGCCCCGTTTTTATTACCTCCCTGCCAATACAGCCCCCCTATCATGGCCGGGCCAAGCTGCAAAATGGCGGCGAAAGCCATGAGACCGATATTGGCCAAATGGAAATGTGCGCCCACTAAAAGCTCGAACCAATAGCCCATGAGGATAAAAAGCGCCACCGACAGCCAGCGGGCCTTAAGGAGATGACGCTCGATAAAGCCCAGCTGGGGAATCCAATCCACCAGGGGCAACAGCAGATGATTGGAGATCATGGTGGCCATGGTCATGGCGCTGATGAGAATCATGCTGGTGGCCGCCGAAAATCCGCCGATAAAAACGGCCAGGGCCAAGGCAGGCGAACCGAAATCCAGCGGCAGGCGCAGCACGAAGGTATCAGCCTGCGAGGCGGGGTAGCCCAACAATAGACCGCTCATGGCAATGGGATAGACAAAGAAATTGATCAAAAACAGGTAAAGCGGGAACAGCCACATGGCCCAGCGGATGTGGTTCTCGCTTTGGTTTTCCACCACAGTGATATGAAACTGGCGGGGTAAAAACAAAATCGCGTTGGCGGCAATTATCAGATAGGAGGTCCAGGTCAGCACCCCGGCCCCCTGCCCCTCGGCGCCAGCCACGCCGACCAGGCCGGGCACCTGGGAAAGGCGATCCAGGATATCCCCCACGCCGTCAAATAGCACGTAGGCCACAAACACGCCGGCAGCCAAGAAGAACACCAACTTCACCAAGCTCTCGACCGCCACCGCCATGACCATGCCTTCATGGCGCTCGGTGGGGTCCAGGCGGCGCACGCCAAACATGATGGTGAACAAAACCATCAGCCCCACCATGATGGGCCCCACATGGGTGCCTATCCAGGAACCGGTCTCGCCCTCGTGAGCGGTTATAACCGCAAAAGTGGCCAGAAACGCTTTCATCTGCAAAGCCACATAGGGGACCGTGCCCACCAGGGCGATGATCGTCACCACCGCGGCCAGGCCCTCGGATTTCTCATAACGGGCGGAAACGAAATCGGCGATGGAGGTGATGCGGTGGGAGGACTTGAGGCGCACCATTTTGCGCAAGAGCCCGTCAGCGAAGATAATGACCAAAGTGGGGCCCAAATATATGGCCAGGAACAACAGCCCGTTGCTGGCGGCCAAGCCCACCGAGCCGAAGAAAGTCCATGACGTGCAGTAAACCGCCAGGGATAGCGAATAGGTCTGGGGATTGTTAACCAGGCTTTGGCCCATGGCGGCCCGCCGCTCGGCCCATTGGGCCAGGCCGTACAAAAGCCCCATGTAAAGGCAAAAGAACAGTATGACCGCAAAACTGGAGAGCATCAGCGCTCACCAATGCCGGCGTCATCGTCCTGGCGGCGCTTGTTCCGCGCGGCCAGGCTGAG
>Ga0307423_1001859_pt1 | contig 12384 bp, 9 predicted proteins | sample SalMarWE160310MG_FD_202154 | JGI IMG/M metagenome (GOLD analysis project Ga0307423, IMG submission 202154) | Salt marsh sediment microbial communities from the Plum Island Ecosystem LTER, Massachusetts, United States - WE1603-10 | ecosystem: Environmental > Aquatic > Marine > Intertidal zone >...
TGCCGGCGATCACCGCCGCCATGTCCAGCGCCAGGACGCGATGGTCCTTCAGCGCCTCCGTGACCTCGTTGCGCGCGATGAGTTGGGCGAGACCTTCCACGATCGCGGTCTTGCCCACGCCCGGCTCGCCGATCAGCACGGGGTTGTTCTTCTTACGCCGGCACAGGATCTCCACGACCCTTTCGATCTCGGTAGTGCGCCCGATGGTTGGATCGAGCTTGTTCTGGCGCGCGAGCTCGGTCAGGTCGCGGCAGAAGTGGTCGAGCGCCGGCGTCTTGGACTTCTTGTCGCCCGGCTTGGTCGCGGCGCCCTGCGGGGCGGCGCCGGAGCCGATGCCGGCGGGCTCGGAGGGCGTGACGTCGGATCCCAGTACCTTCAGCGTTTCGGCGCGCGCCTCTTCCAGCGTGACGCCGAGGGAGTTGAGCACCTGCGCGGCGATGCCCTTCTCTTCGCGGAGAAGCCCGAGGAGGAGATGCTCCGTGCCCACGTAGGAGTGGTTGAAGTCCCGGGCCTCGGCCATGGCGAACTCGAGGACCTTCTTGGCGCGGGACGTATAGGGAAGCTCCCCGAGGGCGATGGTGGCCTTCCCCTTGCGCACGGACTCCTCGACGCGCTCGTGGATCTGGTCGAGGTCGACGTTGAGGTTCGTGAGGACCGCCGCTGCGACGCCCTCTCCTTCCCGGATGAGGCCGAGGAGGATGTGCTCCGTCCCCACGTAGTCGTGTTGAAGCCGGATGGCCTCTTCCCTGGCCATCGCCAGAACCTTCCGGACCCGGTCGGTGAAGTTGTAGTTCATCTCACGTCTCGGCTGGCTCGCCTCTCCTCAGGCACGGGCGGAATCGTCGTCGTCCCCGGAGGATCCGGGTTGGACGTCTCCTTCGGTCGCGAGGATACGCCGCACGTACGCCGCACGGTGCGCATCGCTTTCGATTGGAGGGAGGTCACGGCTGGCGGCCTGCTCGAGGTGGGCAGGCTGCGTGAAGATCATGATCTTGTTGAGCGTGTATACACGAAGCCCCGGGAGGAGTTTCAGGCTCGCGCCGAGTCGGACCCCGGACAGCAGGTTCATCAACTCCTCGAACGAGAGCGTCCGGGCGTAGCGCAGCAGTCCGTACGCTCTCCAGATCTTGTCCTCGGTCACGGCGCGGGCGTCGCGCAAGAGCGTCTGGCGCGCCTTCGTCTCGTACTCGATCACCTGGCGCACGATCTTGTCCAGGTGATCGACCAGGTCCTCCTCGGTCTTCCCGAGGGTGGTCTGGTTGGAGACCTGGAAGAAGTTACCGACCACCTCGGAGCCCTCGCCGTAGAGGCCCCGGAAGGTCAGGCCTACCTGGGCGAGGCCCTGGAGCACCCGCCCGATCTCCTTGGTGAGGACGAGGCCGGGGAGGTGCATGAGCACCGACGCCCTCAAGCCCGTGCCCACGTTGGTCGGGCAGCTCGTCAGGAAGCCGAACTCGTGGTGGTAGGCGTAGGGGAGGTCCTGGCCGAGGTCCTCGTCCAGGCGGTCCACCATGCTCCAGGCGTCCTGGAGGCGCAGCCCGGAGACCAGGCTCTGGATGCGCAGGTGGTCCTCCTCGTTGATCATCACGCTGAGCGGATCGTGGTCCGTCAGGAGCACGGCCGCCCCTAGCGGGGGACCCTTGTCGGCGTCCCCCAGCAGATCCCGCGACACGAGCCGGCGCTCGAGGAGGATCCGGCGCGCCCGCACCCCCACGTCCGCCATCTGCAGGAGCGTTCCCTTCCCAGCGTTCGAGGAGGCGGCAGCCGACTCGCGGAAGCGGCGCAACACGGCCTCGCGGTCGTTGACGCGCGCCCTCGGACCGAAGGCGTGCCCCTGCAGGTTCCGCGCGAGGCGGACGCGCGTGGACAGCACGATGTCCGCGTGGTCGCCGCTGGCCTCCAACCAGGACAGGCCGTAATCGGGAATGGTGGTCAGGTCTTCCACGGGGCCCTCATCCTGCCGGCTCGAGGGTGCGGATCTGGTCCCGGATGCGTGCCGCCCGCTCGAAGTCCTCGGCGTCGACCGCCCGCTGCAGCTTCCGCCTCAGCGCCTCGAGCCGCTTCTCCATCTCTGTGGCGGACGGGTCGGGGGGAAGGTAGACCTTCCCCATGTGCTGGGTCCCGCCGTGGATGCGCCGCAGCAGCCCTCTCAGATGCGGCTCGAACGTCGCGTAGCAGTGGGGGCAGCCGAGCCGGCCGGTCTCGCGGAAGTCCGCGAAGGTCAGGCCGCAGAACGAGCAGCGCTCCTCCGACGAAGGGGTCTGGGCGGTGTCCTCCTGGCCCATCTGCGCCAGGAAGTCGGTCAGCGGGAAGTTCGCCGGCTCGGGCGCCGTCTCCAGCCCCTTTTCCGCGGCGCACTTCTCGCAGAGGTGGAACGTCGACATCTCGTTGTTCACGATCTGCGTCAGGTGCACGACGGCGTCGCCGGCCCCGCAGTTGTCACAGACCATGGCTCCTCCCCTGCTTCTTCCTACGGTATCCCACTCCCCTCGCTACCCCGCACCGTTGTCGTGGAGCCTTCCCCCGGCGAGCAGGAGGGTGCGGTCCCCCCGCTCGGCCAGCTCCCGGTTGTGCGTCACGATGATCATGGAGAGCCCCCGTTGCTCCCTGAGCCTGAACAGGAGGTCGTGGAGGCGCTCGCTGGTCTGGTTGTCCAGGTTGCCCGAAGGCTCGTCCGCCAGCAGAACCAGCGGATGGTTGACCAGCGCCCTCGCCACCGCCACCCGTTGCTGTTCGCCACCGGAAAGCTGTCGGGGCTTGTGATCCCCCCGGTCGGAGACCCCGACGGCTTCCAGGAGATCCCGCGCCCGGGCCCGGGCCGCCCCGAGCTCGTCGCCCGCCACCAGCGCGGGCATCATGACGTTCTCGAGCGCCGTGAACTCACGGAGGAGGTGGTGGAACTGGAAGACGAAGCCCACGTGACGGTTCCGCATCGCCGCGAGCGCCTCGTCGTCCAACCCGGCGACGGGCTTCCCCCCGAGCAGCACCTCGCCGTCCGTTGGCCGGTCCAGCGCGCCCAGGATGTGGAGGAGGGTGGACTTGCCGGCGCCGCTGGCGCCGACGATGGACACCGCCTCGCCCGCTTCCACGCGCAGCCCTACACCCTTCAGGATGTGGAGTTCGCTGCCGTCGCCCATGACGAAGCGTTTGTCGAGGCCGCGCGCCTCCAGGGGAGGTGCGGACGTCGCCCCGGGACGGTTCTCACTCATGGCGGATCGCGTCGACCGGCTCCAGGCGCGACGCCTGCAGCGCGGGGTAGATCGTGGCGGCGAAGGCGACCGCGACGCTCGCGACCACGATCTGCACCACGTCGCTGACCTGGACCGACACCGGGAGGTGGTCCACGAAGTACACCTCGGGTGGAATGGGGATCAGCTGGTAGCGGCCGAGCGCCCAGCTCAGGACGAGCCCCAGCACGGTGCCCGCCACCGTGCCTACCACGCCGATCCACGCGCCCTGGAGCACGAACACGCGCAGGATCCCCCGCCGCGTCATGCCCATCGCCTTGAGGATACCGATCTCGCGGGTGCGGTCGGAAACGACCATTACGAGGGTGCTGACGATGTTGAAGGCCGCGACCACCACGATCAGGAAGAGGATCAGCATCATCGCCAGCTTCTCGAGCTTGAGGGCCGCGAAGAGGGACCGGTTGGTCACGATCCAGCTCTCGACGTAGTAGGGGAAGCCGAGCTTGGCCTGGATCGCGTCGCCGATCTCGGTGGCCATCCCAGGGTCGACCGTGCGCACACCGATGCCGGAGACCTCGTCGGTGTTCTCGATCCCCAGGAGCTCCTGCGCGTCCTCGAGGCTCGTGTAGACGTTCTGGGTATCGTACTCGTACATCCCCGTGGTGAACGTGCCCGTGACCTCGAACAGCCGCGTCGCGGGCATGATGCCGAGGAGGCCGCGCTTGAGGTTCTCGAAGGCGTACACGATGAGCGTGTCGCCGACGAAGAGCTGCATGCGATTCGCCAACCCGCTGCCCACCAAGATGGGCGCGGCGCCGGACGGCGGCGTCTTCAGGTCGAGCGCGCCGTCGAGAATCTTGCGCTCCATCTGCGTGGCCGCGCCTGCGGCGGTGTCGACGCTGACGCCGTAGAGGGTGGCGGACTGGGTGTACTGGTCGCCCCCCTGCCCTCGGGTCAGCGCCACCTGGGTGAGCACGAAGGGTGCGGCGCCGACCACGCCTGGAACGGACAACGCGCTGTCCTTCACCGCCCGCCAGTCGCCCATGCGCAGGGAGCTGCCCTGTCGCAGGATGAAGATGTGGGGCGTGGAGTCGAGGATCTTGGCGCGCAGGTCCTCCTGCATGCCGTTCATCACCGCGATCACGACGATGAGGGCGGTCACGCCGACGGTTACGCCGCCCAGCGCGATCCACGTGATGAGCGACAGCAGGCCCCGGCTCCGACCACCACCAAGGTAGTGGCGCGCGATGAACCAGTGCAGGTTACGCATCGGCGCGGTCCGGGCTGCTGCCGTCGGGGGCCGTCACTCGTCGCTCCGCAGGATGGGGAACAGGATGACGTCACGAATGGAGGACTGGTTGGTCAGGAGCATGACGAGGCGGTCCACGCCCATCCCCACGCCCCCGGTCGGGGGCATCCCGTACTCGAGCGACCGGATGTAGTCCTCGTCGATCTGCTGGGCTTCCTCGTCGCCTTCGGCGCGCAGGAGCGCCTGCTCCTCGAACCGCCGGCGCTGGGCCAGCGGGTCGTTCAGCTCCGAGAAGGCGTTGAAGATCTCCATGCCGGCCATGTAGAGCTCGAAGCGCTCGGTGAGCGTCGGCTCGCCCCGCCTCGCCTTGGCCAGCGGCGAGAGCTCCCTGGGGTGGTCGAGCACGAAGGTCGGCTGGATCAGGCCCGGCTCCACCAGCTCCCCGAAGAGCTTGTCGATGAGCTTGCCCCGCCCCGCCCCCGCCAGCTCGGGGATCGACAGCTTCTCGGCGCGCCTGCGCAGCTCGCCGTCGGGGAGCTCGTGCACGTCCGCCGAGAGCGCCTCGGAGAGCGCGTCCACGAGGCGGATGCGGGCGAAGGGGGGCTCGACGCTGATCTCGTGCTCCTCGAAGGTGAAGGACCGCCGGCCGAGGACGCGGTCCGCGATATGTACGACCATACGCTCCACGAGAACCATCTGGTCCTCGTAGTCGGCGAACGCCTGGTACCACTCGAGCATCGTGAACTCGGGGTTGTGGAACCGGTCGATGCCCTCGTTTCGGAAGTCCTTGCTGATCTCGTAGACGCGGTCGAGACCCCCGACCAGGAGCCGCTTCAGGTAGAGCTCGTCGGCGATGCGCAGGAACATGGTCCGGTCGAGGGCGTTGTGCAGCGTCACGAACGGGCGCGCCGAAGCGCCGCCGTAGAGGGGCTGTAGCGCGGGCGTCTCCACCTCCAGGAACCCCTCGTCGTCCAGGAAGCGGCGGAGCTCCGTGATGACGCGGGCCCGGGTGCGAAAGACTTCGCGCACGTCGGGATGCACGGCGAGGTCGGCGTAGCGCTGGCGGTAGCGGGACTCGGTGTCCGCGAAGCCCGAGTGCACGGTCCGCTCGCCCGTCTCCGGATCGACCTCGACCTTGCCGAACGGCAGTGGCCGCAGCGACTTGGTCAGCAGCGTCCACGCCTCCACCCGGACCGTGACTTCCCCCATGCGGGTGCGGAACACCGGGCCTTCGACGCCGATCCAGTCGCCCAGGTCCAGAAGGTCGAGGTCCGCGAAGGCCTGCTCGCCGAGGACGTCCTTCTTGAAGTAGAGCTGGATCCGCCCGGACACGTCCTCCAGGTGGGCGAACGCGCTCTTGCCGTGCGAACGCCACGCCACCAGGCGCCCTCCCAGCCGGACCCTCCCTCCCTCCCCGGGCTCGCCGAGCGTGCCCGCCGCTTCGGCCTCCTCGAAGGCGGAGGCCGCGGCGGCGGCGCGGTGCGTCGGCCCATAGTTGTAGGCGAACGGCTCGATGCCCCGGCCCTGGAGAGCCTGCAGCTTCTCCCGTCTGGCCCTCAGGACCTGGTTGAGATCTTCCATGGCGTTGGCTGGGGCTACGCCGCCGACGCGGCGCCGAACTGCTTGAGATAGGCCTCGATGAAGGGGTCCAGATCGCCGTCCATGACCCTGTGAACGTCCCCGACCTTCAGCTCCGTCCTGTGGTCGTTGACCATCGTGTACGGCTGGAAGACGTACGAGCGTATCTGCTGTCCCCACGCGATTTCGGTCTTCGTGGCTTCGAGCACCTCGCGCTCCTTCTCGCGCGCCTCGAGGGCGTGCTGGTAGAGCGCGGCCCTGAGCATCTTCATGGCGGTCGCCTTGTTCTTGAACTGGGACCGCTCCTGCTGGCAGGCCACCACGATGCCGGTGGGCTCGTGCGTGATGCGCACGGCCGAGTCGGTCTTGTTGACGTGCTGGCCGCCCGCGCCGGACGCGCGGTAGGTGTCGATACGCAGGTCGCCCTCGTCGATGTCGATCTCGATGGAATCGTCGACCAACGGGTAGACGAAGACGCTCGCGAAGGAGGTGTGGCGCCTGGATTGAGCGTCGAAGGGCGAGATGCGTACCAGCCGATGGACGCCGGCCTCCGCCTTGAGGTATCCGTAGGCGCTTTCGCCCTTGATCTCCAGGGTCACGCTCTTGATGCCCGCCTCTTCCCCCGGCTGAATGTCGAGGATGTCCACCTCGAAGTCGTGCCGTTCGGCCCAGCGTGTGTACATGCGCATGAGCATCTCGGCCCAGTCCTGCGACTCGGTGCCGCCGGCACCGGGGTGGATCGTGACGATCGCCTCGAGGTGATCGTCCTCGCCCTGGAGCATCGTCTTCAGCTCGAGCGCTTCGACCCCGGTGGTCAGAGCCTCGAGGCTCCGCTCCCACTCGGCCAGCAGCTCGGCGTCCGATTCCTCCTCGAGCAGCTCGGCCATGGCGCCCAGGTCATCCGCCCGCCTGCGCAACTCCGTCCACGGCTCGACCCAGGCCTTGATGCGATTCGCCTCGCGGATGGTGTCCCGGGCCTTTTCCTGCTTGTCCCAGAAGCCCGGCTCGGCCATCGCCCGATCCAGCGCGTTCAGCTGCTCCCGGCGGTTCTCGATGTCAAAGATACCCCCTGAGCTCGGAGACCTTCTCTTCGAGCTCGGCGAGTCTCTCCTGCTGTTCCTTGTTCATGGCTCCACCGGTTCGGGAACGCACGAGAGGGGCCGTCCGCCCGGGACGGCCCCTCCTCAGGCCCAACGGACCGAAATATACGGGCGCCGCCACCAGGCATCAACGCCACGGACGCGCGATCCCGAACGATCTCAGAACACGCGCTCTCCCTTCGCGAGCACGTCGTTGAGCGCTTCGGTCCAGTAGTCGTTCTCCCGGGCCATCTGCTCGCCCACCTGCTCCACGTACTCCTTCCACGACTTCCGGATCTCGTCCTCGAAGTCGTCCTTGAGTGTCCCTCGGGCGAGCGCCCGCTCGTGCCGCTCCGGGTTGTACATGATCATGTCCGACACCAGGACCCGCGCCAGGCGGCGCGCCTTGTCCTTCGGATCGCGCTTGCCGAGGGTGAACGCCCCTACGCCAGGCGGTGGCGAGGCGGGCCTCGGCTCGGCCTCGCGGTGGACCTCCGCCGGGGGCTCCGGGATCGCCGGCGGCGGCTCCGCGTACGACGGGGGCTCCGCTTCGACGGGGGCTGCGGGCTCGGCGGAACGAGGTGGCTCCGGGAAGGACTCGGGCGCCTCGGCCGTCGGCTCCCCGAGATCCATGGGCGCCGTGGTCGGCTCGAAGTCGAAGGGCGTCTCGGAGAAGGTGACCTCCTCCCGGACCTGGTCGGAGCTGGTCTCGACGGTTTCCAGCGGCTCGAAATCCAGGCTGCTCGTGTCGATGTCGGGATCCCGTTCCACGACCCAGTCGTCCGTGGCGCCGACGGACGTCTCCAGCGGGGCCTCGGGCGGGAGATCCTGCCCCTCGAACGAGGCCTCCTCGGCGCCTCGGGTCGTCTCGCTCTCGGGCTCGGCGGCGATCTCGGGCGCGGGCGAGATCTCGAACTCGGGCCGTGGCGTGATCCACGGCTCGGGCTCCACCTCGGCGGGAGGCTCGGTCGCGGCCGCCGGGAAGTCGGTGCGCCAGTGTTCGGCCGACTCGTCGGCCGCTACCTCCCGGGGCTCCTCCGGCTCCGGGGCCTGGAAGTGCGGTTCCTCGTCCACGATCGGCTCGGGCGCGGCGGGCGGAGGAGGCTCGAACGGCGCTGCGGCTTCGGCCACGGGCGGAGGAGGCTCGGCCGGCGCTGCGGCTTCGGGCGCAGGCACCTCTTCGGCGACGGAGGGTGGAGGCTCGATCTCGACGGCAGGGGCCTCGACCGGTGCGATCTCCGCCTCGGGTGACAGCGGAGGGAGTGGAGGCGCCACCTCGGCCGGACGCTCGACCCGGAAGATCGCCGAGCAGGACGAGCAACGGGCCTTCACCCCTTTCTCGGGGACCTTGCGGGGATCCACCGGGAAGGACGTTGCGCACGAAGGGCACTGGACAGTGATGACCATGGTCAATCCATGTCTCCAGATGATGGCCTCAGGTGGAAGCTTCGGTCGACGGCTCGGCGCTCTCCGGCGTCGCCAGGGTCTCCGCGTCCTCGGCGGAGGCCGTTTCGAGCGTGGGAAGCTGATGGCGGCGATCGACCACGTAGACCGAGCCAGGCAGCGACTTGGCGTAGGTCTTCATCTCGGCGGCGAGCTCCGAGATCTGCCCCGTGTGCTCGAACGACTGGAACTGGTTCGTCACCACGCCGATGGACAACGTCATCAACGGGATGCGGTGAATGTGGCCGCGCCGGTCCTTGCCGAGGAAGTACCCGGCGCGCCGGTCCTCCTCGGTGTACTGGTAGGGGATCAGCTCGTCGAAGAGCTGGATGATCTCGTCGCAGGTGTCTTCGAGGTAAGGGAGGGGCACGTTGAAGATGAAGTCGTCGCCCCCGATGTGCCCGACGAAGCCGCCCGGCGCGAGCCCCCGTACCATGTCGCGCAGGATCCGCGACAGGATCCGGATGACGCCGTCCCCGTAGGCGTAGCCGTAGCGGTCGTTGAATTCCTTGAAGTGGTCCAGGTCCGCATAGCACACGGCGAAGTTCTCGCCCGCAGCCAGGCGATACGCCATGTCCCGCGCGATGTGGTTCGTCCCCGGCAGACGCGTCGTGGGGTGCACGCTGACGTCGCGGTCGGCGCGCTTCAGGACCTGCTCGAGCCGCAGGATCTTCTCCCTGGCCGACAAACCCTCGTGCACGACCTCGTCGGCGCCCGCGGCCAGGAGCTCCGACGCCAGTTCCGGCTCGTCCGCCGGTACCAAGACGAACACGGGCACGATCGCGGTGAAAGCGTCCTGCTTCACGCTCCGGCAGAGGTCGAGGGCCTCCTCGGCCTGTGGCCCCGTCTCAATGACCAGGCACTTCGGGAACGTCCTGTTCAGAAGCGCCCGCACGTCGTCGGCTCGGCTCACCGTAACGACGGAGAGACCGTCACGCTCCCCGAACTGGGAAACGAGGGGGGCCGGGTGGGGCTTGCCCGGTCCGAAATAGAGGATCGTCTTCTCGGATGCCATCGCGGTATATGGGGGGCGGACGCCGGGGGAGGAGGTTACCGCCGCCTCGGCGGCGGTGTCAAACCTCCCGACCCGTCAGTCGCTTGACCAGGGTGAAGTCCACGTGACGCGCCTCCTTGTCGACCCGAACCACCTGTACGCGCACGCGATCTCCCAGGCGGTAGCGGCGGCGTCCGCGGTCTCCCACCAACGCATAGGAACCCTCCAGAAACCGGTAGAAGTCGTCGTGCAGGCTGTTCACGTGGACGAGGCCATCCACGAAATATGCATCCAGTGTGACGAAGAAGCCGAATGCCGTGACGCCGGAGATCCTCCCGTCGAACTCCTCACCCAGGTGCCGCTCCATGAATTCGACCTTCTTGAGCGCCACAGAATCGCGCTCCGCGTCGTCCGCGGCCCGCTCCCGGGCGCTGGTCAGCTCACCGAGCCGGACCAGCTCGTCCGCGTCGCGCTCGCGGGGCGGCGCTCCCGACACCAGCGTGCGCACGACCTCCCGATGGACGACGAGGTCCGGATAGCGCCGGATCGGGGACGTGAAGTGCAGGTAGGCCGATGACGCCAGGCCGAAATGGCCGAGGTTCTCCGCGTCGTAGCGCGCACGCTGCATGGACCGGAGGACGACCGTGGAGACGAGCTCCTCGTCGGGGCGCCCACGCGCCGTCTCGAGGAGGTGCTGCACGTCCCGCGGCGTCAGCTTCTTCCTGCGGGGAAGGCGGAGCCCCAGGCGCTGGAGGAACTCGACCAGCTCCTCCGTCTTCTCCTTGACCGGGGGCTCGTGTACCCGGTACAAGACCGGGAGGCTCCGGCTGGCGCAGGCCCGGGCGACCGCCTCGTTCGCCAGGATCATGAAGTCCTCGATCAGACGGTGCGACTCCAGCCGCTCGACCTTCCGGATGTCGAGGGGCACGCCCTCGCGGTCGAGGAGGACCTTCGCCTCCGGGAGGTCGAGATCGAGCGAGCCGCACTCCTCCCGGCGCGCGCGCACGAGCCTGGCGAGGTCGTCCAGCCTCCGGATCGCGTCGTCCACCTCCGCCTCGACCGAACGCCGACCGTCGAGCACTTCCTGCACTTCCTCGTAGGAGAAGCGGTGACGGCTGCGTACCACGGTCCTGGCGAACGACTGCTCCACGACGTTGCCCTGGCGGTCCAGGGTGAGGAACACCGACACTGCCAGGCGCTCCACGCCGGCGCGCAGGGAGCATGCGTCGCCGGACAACGACTCGGGAAGCATAGGGATCACCCGGTCCACCAGGTAGACGCTGGTTCCGCGCTCGCGGGCCTCCGCGTCGACCGGGCCGTCCTCCGGCACGTAGTGGGAGACGTCGGCGATGTGTACGCCGACCTCCCAGCGATCCTGGGCGAGCGCGCGCACGGAGAGCGCGTCGTCGTGGTCCTTGGCGTCGGCCGGATCGATCGTGAAGACCAGCAGGTCCGTGCGGTCCTCGCGGTCGGCCCCGGGCTCGGCGAGCCCCCGCGCGGCGGCCGCCTCCGCCGCTCGGGAGACCTCGGGCGGGAAGTCGAGGACGAGGCCGTAGCTGTAGGCCACGGCGAGGACGTCCACGCCCGGGTCGGACAGCGGCCCCAGCACCTCCGCGACCTCCCCCACCGGGCCGACGTTCCCCTCCCCGTAGGAGGTGATGCGCACGGCGACCACGTCGCCCTCCGACGCGTCATCCTGGTCTCCGTCCGGGATCAGGACGTCCTTGCCGAGCCGGCGGTCCAGGGGCACGACGTACCAGAACCGGCGGGCGCGATGGAGCGTCCCGACGACCGCGCCGCGCGCCCGCTCCAGCACCTTGATCACGCGCCCCACCGGGCTCCGCCCGGGCGGATGGCTCTCGATGCGCACGACCACCCGATCGCCGTCCATCGTCGAGCCGAGGTTCATCGAGGGGACGAAGACGTCCACACCTCCGCCCTCGACGCGCACGAACGCGTCCCCGCTCCGCGTCACGGAGGCGGAGCCCACCCTGAGGTCCATGCGCTGCGGGAGGCCGTAGCGGTTGCCCTTCACCCGGTAGACCTTCCCTGAGCGCTCGAGACCCGCCAGGAGGCGCTTGAAGCGTCGGTAGTCCTCGGTGGAGACCCGGAGCGCCCGCGCCAGCTCTTTGGGCTTGAGGGGGCCACGCCGGGAGGCCGACAGCGCCTCCAGGACCCGGGCCTCGAGCCCCTCGGACCGTGCGCTCATCCGGACGGCCGCAGGTGAACCGCGAACGTCCAGCCCGCCGGTCCGACCGAGAAGCCCGGCGCCACCCGGAGCTCGACGTCGGCGGGCGCCCGCGCGGACAGCCAGGCATCGACGCCGGCGAGGAGGTGGTTGGCCAGAACCGCGCCCAGGGCCGTCGTGGCCTGCCGGAACCGGTCGTCGCTGCTGCGGATCAGTGCCTGGTAATGAAGCAGCGCGGTCTCCTTTCCCGACCAATCCCAGAGAAAGGCCTCCCCGTAGGCATGCTGTGCGTAGTAGGCGAGCGCGCGGTCGTAGGCCGGGTCACCTCGCGACGGGTCGGAGCCCGGTGGGAAGTACAGCTCCCGGGCCCGCTGCCAGATGAAGCCGTTGAACGTGCCCGCATCTCCCTCGGGCTGCACCCCGGCCCGTGCGGGGTCGCCGTCGTAGGCGCCGGAGCGTGTCCACTTCTCGAGCGTCTCGTAGTAGGCCCAGTCCGCGTCGGTCCGGGTCCCGGTCGCCAGACGGGCCTCGGTCCACGCCAGGTCCCTGTAGGCGCCGCGGGCGTCGGCTCCGAGGGACCGCCGGTCGGCCCACAGCGTCCACAGGGCGGCCTCGACCGCGAGGTAGGCCCAGGCCCGCCTCTGGCCGAGCACGTGCTGGCCCCA
>Ga0307423_1001861_pt1 | contig 12366 bp, 6 predicted proteins | sample SalMarWE160310MG_FD_202154 | JGI IMG/M metagenome (GOLD analysis project Ga0307423, IMG submission 202154) | Salt marsh sediment microbial communities from the Plum Island Ecosystem LTER, Massachusetts, United States - WE1603-10 | ecosystem: Environmental > Aquatic > Marine > Intertidal zone >...
CGGATTTTTATAGAAACATCCTGCACTCGGCCAACCAATGGGCTGCCTTTTTTTTCGTGTTCTCATAATTTCTCGAGCCGTTCTTTTGAGTGCTTCGGGGTCCGAAGGATAAAAACAGAACCGGCCGTCCAAAATAACCGTTTGATCGCGATGACCATCCGTCAACTCCGGGCGCCATGAAACCTTCCGATATTCAAAATTTAGCGCTTCTTTTTTAATTGTGCGTGTATCGCCTGTGGGCAAAAGAACATCTATGGATTGAAGCACATTTTCTATGGAACCATGAGATGTTCCGGCATTCATTATAATACCACCCCCAACCGTTCCGGGAATACCCAAGGCAAAATTCATGCCTTCTAGACCCTGTTTCAGAGCATAGGAACAAAGGGTCTTCAGGTTTACGCCCGCCATGGCCCTAACCATCACCCCGTCGGTATTCGTATCGCTCTGATCAATTTTTTTCAGGCACTTTGTCAACGCAATGGCAATGCCATGGATGCCGTTGTCCTTGACCAGAAGATTGGTTCCCTTGCCGATGATCAGGTAAGAAAGTCCTCTCTCCCACGACCATTTGACCAGTGTTTCTAAATCTTCAACATTTTCAGGTGTTACAAAAGCTTCGGCCGGTCCGCCGACCCGCAACGATGTGTGCCTGGACATCGGTTCACCAAATTTGATATTATGTTTAAAACGGCTTTTAAGCCATTTGATTGAATCCGAGTCAAGCGCCACAATCGTCATTTCCTTTTACAACTCTTTCAGCAGCATTTCCCCAACTTTCCAAACATCTCCTGCTCCCAGGGTAAGGAGAATATCATTCGACGCTAAAATTGTTTTCAGATGCGAAACCGCTGTTTCAAGACTTTCCGCATAAACGACATCCTTATGCCCATGGCGTTGAATTTCTTCAAACAAGGCAAACCCTTCGACACCGTCTATTTTATCTTCTCCGGCGGCATAAATGGGAAGAACAACGAGAAGATCCGACTCGTAGAACGCACGGGTAAAGTCTTCAAACAGCGCCTGGGTTCTGGTATAGCGGTGTGGCTGGAACACCACCACAATCCGCCTGTCCGGCCAGCTCTCTCTTGCGGCAGAAAGCGTGGCCTTAATTTCCGTAGGATGATGGCCGTAATCATCAACAACCGTAATCTCCTTTCTTTCTCCCTTAATTTCCAGTCGCCGTTGAACGCCTTCCACAGTTTGAAGCGCAGATTTTATCACATCAAAGGGTATATCGAGTTCGATGCCCACAGCGATGCTTGCCAGAGCGTTATAAACATTATGGATGCCCGGAAGATTTAAGGTGATCTCTCCCAAAGAGGTTCCAAGATGATCCACTTTAAACCTGCTTTTTAACCCTTCAAAAACCACGTCTCTTGCCTTAAAATCTGCCTGCGTACTCATTCCATAGGTTGTAAAGCGTTTATGAATTTTTGGAATCAGCGACTGGATGGGCTCATTGTCCAGACAAAGAACCGCCAGACCATAGAACGGTATTTTTTCAATAAAGCTCAAAAAAACATCTTTGATGTGGTCCAGATCCCGATAAAAATCGAGATGCTCTCGATCAATATTGGTTACTACAGCGATGGTCGGGGAAATTTTCAGAAAAGAACCGTCACTTTCATCTGCCTCGGCAACGATGAAATCCCCTTGTCCAAGCAATGCATTGGAATCGATACTCTTGAGTTTCCCACCAATAACGATAGTAGGATCGAGCCCTCCTTTACCCAGAACAGCGGCGACAATCGACGTGGTGGATGTTTTACCGTGTGCACCGGCAATGGCCACGCTGTATTTTAAACGCATGAGTTCCGCCAGCATCTCCGCTCTGGGTATGACCGGGATTGATGCTCTGCCTGCTGCAACGACTTCAGGATTTTTAGCGCCCACGGCTGATGATATGACAACAACATCAGCCCCGAGAATCTGTGCTTCGGAATGACCGTTAAATATGATACCGCCAAGGCTTTCCAGGCGCCGGGTAATGTCTGAAGAGCTGATATCGGATCCGGACACCTTATAGCCAAGGTTGAGCAAAAGTTCGGCGATTCCGCTCATCCCGATACCGCCGATTCCCACAAAGTGAATATGGTATTTTTTTAGAAACATTTGTTTATTTCAATGCTTTGTTGGTTAAATAGTTAAGATAAGTTTCACTCATCCTAAAATATTGGGTCACCTTGCGATGTCATGGTTCATATCGCCTTTTTTGAAAATATATGGCGATGGACCGTCTTCATCGAAATTCACTTAAATGAGAAGTCTAGTTTTTTTTATTTGTTAGATCGCTCCATGAATAATGCTTTTTTTCAAACCGTGTAAACTCGTGGTTAAAGGATCGTAAAAAAAAACCAGAATTCAATATAAATACAATAGGTTCGACTCATAACAAATAATTTCTTTCTGTTAAAATGATTCGGTATGCGTCTGTTCTTTTTAACGATCCCTAAACCACTCAAACAGTACACGCTTTGAAAAAAAAGATTATCCATTCCGCTAATATATAAGTGTTTATAATAAAAACTCCCCGACTCTTCACTTAAATAAAACCAAGCAATTCATAACAATCATCGACAATCATCGCTGCCGCATCAACACGTCCAAGGTCTCTGGACCGTAACGCCATTTGTTGCAGGGCTTCCGGCCGTTGAACATAATAATCGATTCGTTCTGCAAGGATTTTGCCGCTGAGATCTTTTTCAAGAATCATCTCGGCAGCCCCTGTCTTTACCAGAGATCGGGCGTTTAGTACCTGATGGTTATCTGTAGCAAAAGGAAACGGAACAAAGATAACGCCCTTGCCAATGGATTTGATTTCCGCCACAGTGGTTGCTCCTGCACGGCATATTATGAGATCTGCGCCTTGATACTGACGGGCCATGTCCTTGAAAAATGCCCGTGTATCGTTTTCGATGCCGTGTTCGTCATACTTTTGCTTTACCTGTGTTTCATCCTGTACGCCGGTTTGATGCACAAAGAATATATTTTCTCTATCTTCGAGATGTTCGAGGGCTTCAAGGAGCGCCATATTTATACTGTGAGCTCCCTGGCTTCCGCCCAGTATCAGAATCGTGAATGTTTTCTCTTTTTTCGACGTCTTGATATCTGTATTTTTTAACGTTTCTGCGCATTGAACGATTTCTTTTCTCACCGGATTTCCGGTAAACCGAATTTTTTTGGATGTCACGCCCATTATCGTTTCTTCAAAGGAAACACATATCCGGTCTGCAAAGCGTGAAAGAATTCGATTGGTGATCCCCGGCAGAATATTCTGCTCATGCAAAACAATTTTAATCCCCAAAAGCCGGGCCCCCATGACCAAAGGCCCTGCGGAATATCCGCCGACGCCGATTACGATATGCGGTTTAAAGTCTTTAAGGATCGAAATCGATTCAATGATCCCTTTGGGTACTTTTAAGATCGAGACAAGCTGATGCCAGACCCCTCGCCCTTTAAAACCCTCGGCTGTAATGCGTTTATGGGCAAAACCGGTTTCCGACAAAACCGAAGTTTCAAACGGTTTCCCGGTACCTACAAACAAGACACTGCTTTCAGCATTTTTTGCCAGAAATTCCTGGGCAATGGCAATTCCCGGAAAAAGATGGCCGCCGGTGCCCCCTCCTGCAATGACGACCCGAAGGGCTTTTGTAGCGTTTTGCAACTGGCGAACCTTTTTTTTATCATCTTGATCCATAACTGCCGCTTGCTATCTGTCAAGGGTCACTCGTCACTGGTCACTCGATTGCGAACCTTTTTCATTGCACTGATATTCATGAGTACCCCGATGGACACCATGTTCATCAAAAGGGATGTGCCGCCATAACTTAAAAATGGGAGTGTAAGCCCTTTGGTCGGAAGGAGCCCTAAAGCTACCCCCATGTTGACGCAAATCTGTAAACCTATTGCCGTTGTCAGGCCGATGGCCACAAATGATCCGAAAGTATCTTCAGTGTTTCTGGCAATGGATATTCCCCTCCACAAAATCACGGTATAAAGTCCCAGAATAATCAAAACCCCGATGAGACCGAGTTCTTCCCCAACCACCGAAAATATAAAATCGGTGTGAGGTTCAGGGAGATAAAACAGTTTCTGATAGCCCTTGCCAATGCCGGTGCCCCATATTCCTCCTGTACCGAAGGCCAATAGGGAATGAACGACCTGGTAGCCTTTATCCGCCGAATATTGCCACGGATTCATAAAGGACATGATGCGTTCTATTCGATAATCGGCACTGACCATTAAAGAGTAGATGATGGGGATGACCAAGACCAGAGATCCCAGTAGATATGAGATACGGACCCCACCGACAAAAAGCATGATCCATGTAATGGCACCAAAAATAACCACAGAGCCGAAGTCGGGCTGTAACATGATCAGAACCGTAAACAGGCATAGGACCAAAACATGGGGCAAAAAACCAACTTTAAACTCCTTAATTCGACTCATTTTTTTGTTCATTGAATACGCCAGATAGATAACCAGAACAAATCGGGCAAACTCTGAAGGCTGAAACGTTAAGCCGGCAATTCGAAACCACCGTTTTGCCCCACCTGCCGAATATCCGAATCCGGAAATAAGAATCACAAAAAGAAGTATAACGGCCAGAATAAGCAATGGATATGTCAAAGAACGAAAAATATGATATGGGACATGGCAACTGATGACCAGTACAACAATACCCAACAACGCAAAAATGGATTGTTTTTTTAAAAAATAATAGCTCGATCCGAACTTGTTCAGGGCCAATGCCGAACTCGCGCTGTAGACCATGACAATACCGATTCCCACCAGGAATAATACCGGAAATAATAGCGCGATATCGTATTGCAGGGGCTGTTTTCGAACATTTTGTTTTTTTTGTTTTTCACTGGCCATGGATTATATTCCGATCTGGATTCTCAAGATTTTCAACCGCTTTACAAAATACTTCCCCCCGCTCTGCATAACTTTGGTACATGTCAAAACTGGAACAACCGGGAGATAATAGCACCACATCTCCAGGCGATGCCGCCAGATACGCTAAACTCACCGCATTCTCCATTGTAGATGCATTTTGGGCGTCTTCCTGGCATGAATCTCCAAGAGCCGATTTTATGACACTTTCTGCTTCACCCATAACGATCAATTTTTTCACATGTTGCTTCACCATCTCTCGCAGTTGTCCAAAGTCTCCACCTTTATCACGCCCGCCCATAATAAGAACCACCGGTTTATCGAAAACTTCAAGCGCTCTGACCACTGCATCGATGTTTGTTCCCTTTGAATCATCGTAAAAGTGAACACCGTTGATGGTTTTGACAAATTCCAGACGATGGGGAAGCCCTTTAAAATCATTTAATGCGGATTGAATCCCTTCCATGGTCCCGCCGGCGGCCAGAGCTGCCAAGGCCGCTGCCGCGACATTTTCCATATTGTGCCGTCCCAAAAGATCTACCTGTGAAAGATCGAGAAAACCTTTGGGGTTTTCTTTTGAAAAAATATTGATCATCGGTACACTTTGTCCATCTCTTCCACTGATGACGGCATATTCTCGGTTTTTATTATTAAGATTATCCTCATGATAAAAGGGCAATATACGGGTTCTAAGCGTTTGGCTGATTAAGGAAATAAATGGATCAGAACCATTTATCACTGCTGTATCACCTTCGGCCTGGTTTTTAAAAATACGACTCTTGGACATTGCATAAGAATTAAAATCCGGATATCGATCAAGATGATCCGCACTGATGTTCAAGAGGACACTGACCCGGGGTCTGAACGTATCGATGGTGTCGAGCTGAAAACTGCTGACTTCAGCCACAACAATGTCGGCGGTTTTCTCTCCTCCGGCATAATCGATCAATGGGTTGCCGATATTCCCACCCACAAAAACCTTAAACCCGGAGCTTTCGAGCATATTACCCAAAAGCCGTGTTGTTGTTGTTTTACCGTTGGTACCGGATATAGCGATAATAGGTTCCCGAATATATCGTGAAGCAAGCTCTATTTCCCCTAATACCGGGATGCCTTTTTTTTTGGCCCGTTCAATGGGCAAAATGGTATGGGGAACCCCGGGGCTCACAATGATAAAATCAGCGCTCTCAAAAGTCTCGGTGTTATGACCTCCCAGTTCGGTCCTAACATCTATTTTACGCACCTCCTGTAAATAGCCGGCCAGGTCGTCTTCTTCGGCAATATCGGTTATCGTCACGATCCCTCCATTGTTTTTGGCGAATCGCGCTGCGGCCATACCGGATATTCCGAGACCTACGATAAGAATGTTTTTTTGATGAAGATCCATATAATCGACCCGGTAAGAGGTCCTGGGTAATGGGTCACAAGTTATAGATTATGGGTTTATATATTTTTTTGCTGTTATTCCTTAACCCATCACCCATCACCTATTACCCATTAACTATTTATTATCTTAATTTCAGCGTACTCATAGAAATCAATGCCAGTGCGATGGCGATGATCCAGAATCGAACAATAACTTTGGGCTCCGACCATCCTTTGAGCTCAAAGTGGTGATGAAGGGGGGCCATTCGGAAAATTCTGCGACCATTTGTCATTTTAAAGAAACCGACCTGAAAAATAACGGACAGCGTTTCAATGACAAATAGCCCGCCTACCAGCGCCAAAAGTATCTCCTGTTTGGTGATCACCGCCGCAGTGCCTATGGCTGCGCCCAGCGACAGGGAACCCACATCCCCCATAAAAATTTGTGCAGGATACGAATTGAACCACAAAAACCCCAAACCTGAACCGGCCATGGCGCCACAGAAAATTGCAATCTCTCCGCTTCCCGCCACATAGTTGATCTGCAAATAATTGGCGATCTTAACGTGTCCGGCCACATATGCAAAAACCATGTATGTTGCAGAAGCAATAATAAACGGTCCGATGGCAAGACCATCCAGCCCGTCGGTGATATTGACGGCATTCGACGTACCGATAATGACCAATGCAGCGAACAGGACATATCCCCACCCGAGATCAGGTGAAATGTTTTTAAAAAACGGAATGGTTATGCGAGTAGAAAAGTCCGGACTCACATAGACCAGAATCCCTGCAACCATCGCCAAAATCGCCTGAAGCAGAAATTTTTTTCGAACAGTCAGTCCCTTGCTCTGCTTTTTGATCTGCATGAGATAGTCGTCAATAAAACCGATACCTCCGAATCCAAGAGTCACAAAAAGTACGATCCACACAAAATAATTGGTCAAATTGGCCCACAGAAGCGTGGAAACCGTAATCGAAAAAATGATCAACGTTCCACCCATGGTCGGTGTTCCGGCCTTTTTAAGGTGTGTCTGTGGACCGTCATCTCTAACATATTGACCGACCTGCATGTAGCTCAGTTTTCGAATCACCCAGGGTCCCAGAAAAAAACAGATTAAAAAAGCCGTCAGACTGGCATAGATGGTTCTAAACGTAATGTATCGGAATACATTAAAAACCGAAATCGTCGTATGAAGCGGATATAGTAAATGATAGAGCATGCTTTAATTTTACTCTTCCGGTTGCAGCTTTAATCTTTCTAAGAACCTGTGTTAACAGAGCTTCAAGTGTGATTAAATTTTATTAAACGTAAAGCGGCAATTTTTCGACTAAGTTAAATATTATATCGATTTTAATTATCGGCCCACGCCAACAGCCCTTGGACAACTTTTTCCATAGCCATTCCCCTGGACCCCTTTACCAGAATCCAATCGCCGGCATCAAGCCGGTCTGTAACAGCCTCTATGATCTCTTCCCGGGTTCCTTTAAAAATATCATTCGGATTCATATGTTCTTCCAAAGCACCTTTTGCAACATCTTCAGCGAATTTTCCTGTGACATAAAGACCGGCGATATTCGCCCTGGACGCAATGGAACCTATCTCACGATGCATGGGCGCCGAGTGTTCTCCCAGCTCAAGCATATCACCGGCAATCAGAAACCCTTTGTTCTTTCCTTTCAATGACACAAGCGTGATTATGGCAGCCTGCATTGAACCCGGGTTGGCATTGTACGTATCGTCGATGATATGGACTCCTTTACCGGTTTTATGGATGTTCATCCTGCCTTGAACCGGTTTGAAGGCTTCAATTCCGTTCTTGATTTCAACGGCGGTTAAACCCAAAAGATGGCCCGCCGCCGCCGCCGCCAGAGCATTTGAAATCATAAACATTGCCGGAGTTTTAAGATGAACGGAAATTGTTTCACCAGGCAGCACCAGGCTGAAAGAGAGCCCTTCCCCTTTTTCCTCAACAGATTCAGCTCTTATTGCGGCATTTTTGGACATGCCGAAAAGCAACACATTTATGGGGGTGATATCTGCCAGTTTCAGCAGCCTCGGATCATCTGCATTGAGAATCGCCGTACCCTCCGGCTTGATTTTTCCCAGCAGTTCACCTTTGGCCTTCATTATCGCTTCCATTGAACCCAATCCTTCGAGGTGTGCAGGACCGATATTTGTAATAAGGCCAACATCCGGCAGACAGATTTCAGCCAGCCGTTCGATCTCTCCGGGTCTGTTCATTCCCAGTTCCACAACAGCCCATTGATGGTCTCTGGTCAGGTTAAGCAGCGTTAAGGGGAGTCCGATGTCATTGTTTAAATTTCCCTGGGTCGACAATGTGCAAAACCGACGGGAAACCACGCCTGATATCATTTTACGGGTACTGGTTTTTCCGTTTGAGCCTGTAATGGCAATAACCGAAACCGGTGTGCGTCTTCTATTAAATGCTGCCATATCACCCAGAGCTTTAGTTGTATCATCTACAGCAATACAAACGACACCGGCGTCTGACAATTCGAGTTTGGAGAACATGTCGGTTTTTTTTTGATCGATCAAACATCCATTAATCCCTTGGTCAATAACACTTTCGATAAAACGATGGCCGTCATGAACTTCTCCTTTAATGGCGATAAAAAGATCATCGGCAGATATGCTTCGAGAATCGATGGAAACTCCGGTGAACGTTCGTGCCAAATGCCCGCAAAACAGCCGTCCCCCGGTGGCTTCTATAATTTCGGCAACACGCCATGGGATCAGATCGGAATTTGAAAGGTTTGGATTATTGGACAGGACTTTCGGATTTGATCTCGTTTTGCATCCAGGATTCTTTACGTTTAGCGTTGAAAGGGCTTTTTCCGCTTCTTTTCTGTCATCAAAGGCAATGGTTTTGTCTCCGATGATTTGGTAGGTTTCGTTTCCCTTTCCCGCGATCAGAATCGCGTCGTTTGGTCTGGACACTTTTATTGCAAGGGTGATGGCATTTTTTCGATCCGGCTCAACCACATATCCTTTCATGGGGAAATTTTCACTGAGATCCGATGGTGTAAACGCATGAGCAATTGATATTTTTGTACCCTCAAGAATCTGGTCGATAATCTCCATGGGGGGTTCGCTTCTTGGATTGTCCGATGTAATGACAACAAGATCAGAGAACCTTCCGGCGATGTCACCCATTTGGGGTCGCTTTGCTTTGTCCCGGTCGCCGCCGCAACCAAATACGCAGATAAGCCGGCCCGGAGTGCATTCTCGTAACGAAGCGAGAACATTCTCAAGAGCATCCGGTGTATGGGCATAATCCACATATACAAATCGTTTGTGATCATTGGGAATAGATTCGAGACGCCCAGGCACGGCTTTAACCGATTCAATGCCCTGTTTGATGGCTTCCACTGAAAGACGGAGGACAATGCCCACACCTGCGGCGCAGAGAATGTTCTCCAGATTATGCTGTCCCACAAGATGTGATTTGAAATTAAAAGCACCGTTAGGGGTGGAAATTTTACCTGTAATGCCTCCCAAATCGTAACTGAAGTCTTCGGGTCGTATGAGGCTGTTGTCTGAAAAGCCTACAGAGAGCACAGACCCTCGGCCAAGACGTGATTCGAGATTATGGCTAAGCTCTCTTCCTTTTTCGTCATTATGATTGATGATCGCCAGCACCCGATCATTTCCCGATTTGACGGCAAGAATTTCTGTGAAAAGCCTCTTTTTACAAGACCAGTAAGAATTCATATCCTTATGATAATCCAGATGATCCTGGGTCAAATTGGTAAATATTGCGAGATCGAATTGGCAGTGATGAACTCTGTATAAATCGAGGGCATGTGAAGAAACTTCCATGACCACATGGGTCACCTGGTTATCCAACATTTCTGCCAGGATTTTCTGGAGATCAAGAGATTCGGGGGTTGTCATGGGATTTGGAAACGTCTTGCCGGCATATCTGTAGTTTAAAGTTCCGATGACGCCCACATGGATACCTGTTCTATCAAGAACATGTTCGATTAAAAATGCAGTGGTTGTCTTTCCGTTAGTCCCTGTGATACCGATTAAAAAAAGTTTTTCCGATGGATTTAAAAAAAATCGGGCGGATATGGCCGCTAAGGCTTTTCTGGTATTTTCGACTTCGATAATGATGGATTCACTTTTGACGGGTTTCTGGCTAACAATGGCTGATGCGCCCCTTTTCAGCGCTTCATCGATAAAGTCATGGCCATCAGCGGTAAGCCCCTTTATGGCAACAAAGAGTCCGCCCGGTTGAACATCCTGGGATCTGTAATGGATGGAGCCTATCTCGGGATCCGGTGAAAGCAAAAATCCGGCATCCGGATCAGGGTGTTCTAAGTTTCCAGTATCCGAAACATAACCGCTTTGCCCTGCCTCTATGCCGTAAAATCTAACAGGATCCGCAGTTTTTAATAAATCTGAAAGCCGCATTCGTTTTGTCTATCTCCGCAGAGAAACCATTAATTTGTCGGTTTTTCTTTTTGGCGCTATGTGCATATAGTCCAGTGTTTTCTGGGCGATGGCTTTAAATGCAGGCGCTGCAACAATACTTCCGTAATGTTGCTTTTTAGGCTCATCAACAACAACCAAAACAGCAATTTTTGGGTTTTCCACAGGGGCAAATCCTACAAAGGATGCCACATATTTCTCATAAGAATATCTCCCATTTTCGTCGATTTTTTGAGCGGTGCCTGTTTTGCCGCAAACAGAATATCCGTCAAGGGCGGCATTGACACCGGTCCCTCCTTCGGTAATGACCGATTGCATAATTCTGCTTAACGCCCCGGCGGTTTTTTCTGAAATTACCTTTCTGATCCTCCTTGGACCAAAGCTCTTGATCAGCCGGCCATTATGATCGGTAATTGCCTGAACCACATAAGGCCTCATGAGGATTCCCTTGTTTGCAATCGCGGATGTGGCTGCGATGAGCTGTAAGGCAGAAACCGAAACTCCCTGCCCAAAAGAGATGGTTCCGGTATCCACTTTTGTCCATCGTCTGAAAGGGGGCAGACTGCCTGCAGTTTCCCCGGGGCAGTCGATTCCGGTCTTCGACCCGAAACCGAAATTTTGAAGAGTATTGGATAGATATTCAGGCCCCGTAATTGCACTGAATTTAATAGCACCGATATTGCTCGAGTATTTGATAATCTGCTGTAGGGACAGCCATCCATGCTCATGGGTGTCGTGAATAATATGTCTCCCCATCTTGTAAGCACCGTTCTCGCAAAAAAAGATGCTGTTTGGAGAGCTGCTCCCTGATTCTATTGCCGCCGCCGCACTGAAAATTTTCATGGTTGAACCCGGTTCAAACGGATCGGTGATAACCCTGTTTCTCCAGATTTTTCGGTGAAATCTTTCTAATGCATTGGGATTGAATAAAGGAACATGCGCCAGTGCCAATATGGCACCGGTCTCGGGAACCATGACCACGGCCATTCCGGATTCTGCCGAAAATTCTTCCACGGTTTCAGCAAGCACCTTTTCTGCAATGTACTGGATGGTGCTGTCAACGGTAAGGACCAGGTTTTTGCCGCTGGAGGATACGCCATTCATGTTTTCAGCTTCAAATCCACGGCCATGCGCATCTCTTAATACCTTGTATTGGAACGCTTCACCGCTGAGATCATCGTTATAATTAAATTCGATGCCTTCCAAACCATGATCATCAATATCGGTGAATCCAATGAGTTGGGCGGCAAGTGTTTTGTTAGGATAAAAACGTTTATGTTCAGGTATAAAATCAAGACCGTCCATATTAAGCTTTTTGACGGCTTCAGCCTCTTTGGGTGTTACTTTTCTTTTAATCCATACAAACTTTTTCTTGGATTTCAGCTTTTTGACAAGTATTTTACGGTCTATGTTAAGGGCTTTTGAAAGCAATTTTGCAGCGCTTTTGGAATTTTCAATCTGTGTCGGGTGTGCAGCAATAGACATAACATCGATACTCACCGCCATTTCTCTGAGATTTCTGTCGAAAATGGTTCCGCGTTTCCCCGAAGATTTAAAAGACACTTCGTATTGATCCGCAGCCTTCTGGGACAGCCAGGAGCAGCGAAAAACCTGAAGGTACATGGCCTTTACGCCGATGATAA
>Ga0307423_1001863_pt1 | contig 12356 bp, 11 predicted proteins | sample SalMarWE160310MG_FD_202154 | JGI IMG/M metagenome (GOLD analysis project Ga0307423, IMG submission 202154) | Salt marsh sediment microbial communities from the Plum Island Ecosystem LTER, Massachusetts, United States - WE1603-10 | ecosystem: Environmental > Aquatic > Marine > Intertidal zone >...
GCAAGCTCAGAAGGTTGATGAACTGGCTACATCGGTTGAGCGTCTTGAAGGTTTGCCGTCCCAAGTGGCTGACACGTTGGCAAAGGGTGTCAACATCGGGGGCCACTTCAAGTTCTATGCGGCGGATCAAACGTACGGAGAGCGTAATAACAAGAACCAGAACGATAACCTTTCCGCCGGCATCAATGATCTGTACCTCTACTTCAGCAAGAGTCTGTCGGATTGGCTGTCGATCGACGTGGTGCCTCACATCTCTGTTTTCGCCAGCGCGACACCGCGCCTTGGAGGAGACATAAGCCGGGCCGATTCAAGTTCAGTCGATATCGATCTTGACGAAGCATACATGGGGATACAATTGCCCTATCCGTACGAGGTGGGATTTAAGGTGGGCGCTTTTTATCCGTTTTTCTGTGAGGAATACGCCAGACAGACGTGGTGGCACGAGCAGTATCACGGAAATAACGGGTTGCTGAATCTGGAATCATGGCGATCGAATGGAATTGAGGTCTACAGAAACTTTGATTTCGACCGGTTCTCCCTTCCGGTCTATTTTTATCCTTACTTGAACGGAGACAACAGGGATAGCCCCTATGTGGACAACAACACCACAAAGAACATGCTGCTGCACCTTGCCCCCGAGTTTTACGGTTTTGGGAGCACCTTCAGGCTGTTGGCCTCTGGGGGCTGGGGCAAATGGGATGACGACGACGACAACGATATGTGGGTATACTCCATCGGCCTCGACTTCAAGCGGGGAGGGATAGGCCTTTCCGGTGAATATCTGGCGAGAATGTATGACGACGTACCGCTTCCTGGGGGCGGCGCAGAAGACGGGGAGAATGAAGGGTACTATTTGAGGGCCCTGTATACTTTCAATCCGAAGTGGCGTGTATTGCTCAAGTGGAGTGACGTGGACCTCTATTACCCCTCGACGAGCAGCATGTTGACCGACAACTACAAAACCCTCAGTTTCGCGGTGAACTGGTGGCCCGTGCAAGGGTCGACGGTTATTCCGCAACTCGAGTATGTTGATGCGGACAGATCTGATGGCTCCGAAGAACTCAAATACCTTCGCTATACACTCGGTTGGCGAACGACGTTCTAGCGTGTGGCTGACAGAAAGGACGGGATCACGATTCTTGGCTTGAGAAAGGTTTGGCCAACAGCGCAGGCGGGTGAACCAAGCATGGGTAGAATCGTTTTCTTGTTGCAGGAGAAAGGTTCGAAGTGAAGAAGAGGCGGCCATTTAGAAAGCTGGGACTCGCTGTCGGATTGGTCGGCATACTCCTCCTGGCCGCACTGGGCGTAAGGATTTACAATACCCATCGATTTCATCTGGAAAAGCAGACCCGCTTCATGATGGACACATTTGTGACCATCTATGCGGTCGGGCCCGAGACGGTTACTTCCCGGGCGATTGATCTGGCCCTGGACCGGATGCAGGAGGTCGATACAAAGTTCAATATGCTTAACCCGCAAAGCCTGCTCTATGCCTTTAATCATAAAGGCGTGCCCATCTCAGACCCGGAGATTCTTGATGTGGTCCGAACGGCCCTTCAGGTCGGTGATGAATCGGACGGGGCATTTGATATCACGGTGGCCCCCCTGATAGAGCTTTGGGGGTTCTATGGAGATTCGCCCCACGTTCCCAAAAAACAGGAAATCGAAGACTGCCTCACCGACATCGGCTACAAATACCTTACCATCAGGGACGGGAAACTTGAAAAGAGCAATGAGCGGGTGCGCATCGACCTGGGCGGCATTGCCAAGGGGTATGCGATTCGCGAAGGGGCAAAGGTCCTGAAAGAAGGCGGGGTGACTTCTGCTCTCATTGATGCCGGAGGGGATGTGTACGCCTTGGGCAGGAAAGGCCGCAAGCCATGGAACGTTGGCATCAAGAACCCAAGGGGGGAAGATCTTTTAGGCTACGTGGAAGTCGAAGATCTGGCGGTCCTGGGCTCCGGGGATTACGAAAGATGTTTTTTCAATGAGGGTAAGCGGTATCACCACATCTTCAATCCCAAGACCGGATATCCGGCAGAGGGCCTGACCGGCATCACGCTCATTTATCCGGACCCCATGGTGGCGGATGCCTGGAATACCGCACTCTTTGTTTTGGGGCCGGAAAAGGGGCTTGAAGTCTTGGAGAAGATGCCTGGCATGGAAACGATCATGGTCACCACTTCGGGAGAGATTCTATATTCATCCGGTTTTAAGGATCAGCTGAAGGCGCTGCCAAAAAGTGAATGATTGGAGAACGAATATGCTTAGAAAAGTCTTTGTATGTATGGTTGTTGTTTTGTGTGTCTTTTTTTTCAATTCGCCGGCCGGTCATGCGTTTACGCTCCTTACCCAGAAACAAGCCATTCAAGAAGTTTTTGGGAAAGATGCTGAAATCTCCGTTGAGACAAAAATCCTGGAGGGGGAAAAGCTGGACGCGGTTATGAAAAGGCTTGGCGGCAAGCTGGTCGATTATCAGCAGGGATCAGAATCGGAAATGGTTTACGCCAAGACGAAGATTGATTTTTACTTTGCTTCCAAAGGCGGAAGCAAGTACGGCGTTGCCATCATTGATGTGCAGCCCGGAAAATGGGGACCTGTGACGTTTATCATCGGGATGACACTGCAGGGGGTTGTGAAAAGAGTCAGGGTACTTGAATACGTGGAAAAAAGAGGGCGTCCCATCGCGCGAAGCAGTTTCATGGGGCAGTTCGCAGGAAAATCAAGTAAGAGCCTCCTTGAGGTGGGGAGGGATATTACAGGCATAAGCGGTGCCACAATTTCTTCCCGTGCATCTGCCTTTGCTGTAAAAAAGGCGATTGTTTTGTATGAGGAACTCTATCTTAAATAAAAGAAAGCACGAGCCAAGTAAAGGGAGGTCATCATGACTAGGACATTATTCAGGTATCTGGCTACGGGCCCCGTGCTCGTCTTTGTGCTCTCACTGATCGGATGCGGCAGCGAGAGTGGGGGAACCAAGGAAGCGGTTCGGCTTGTTCAACAAACGTTCGATGAGCAGTGTGTCTTTTGCCATGGCTCAGGAAGGGATCAGGATGTTGCGGAGGTTCACGCCCGCGCAACTGACACCCTCACGATCACGAATATTGCCGTGACCATTCCCAACAATGCCACGACCGGCGGTCGCCCCACCATAACGTTTACGGTATTTAATCAAGACGGGGCCGGGGTGAGGGGTTTGACCGGATTCGGATTCACCATTGCGAAGCTGATCCCCGGGACCAACGGCGACGCCAGCAGATGGCAGAGCTACATCAACACAATCCAGGAGGTTGGTAACGAGGGCCCCGGCTGGCCGCCTGCCACCAATGGTGTGGCGCCGGACGGCACGACTGCGATTCAGGCCACGCTCGAAGAAGATACAGAGGGGCAATTAACCGACCATGGTCTCATGGGCGGTATACCCGGAAACTATACCTATGAGTTTTTGACTGACTTGAGTGAAATCACAACCGAGAATGGCGAAGTACTCGATGTTTCCTACGAGCCGCTTTTGACCCATCGGTTTGGTATCGAGTCTCCGCGTGAATCGCCACGGGCCAGTGCGACTTTGGACTTTCGACCCTCAGATGGTGAAACCGACAAAGACATTATCGATCACCGCGACATCGCCTCGAGTAACTCGTGTAACGAATGTCACGTTGAGCTGGCCACGCATGGGGACCACAGGGTTGGGGTGACGTACTGTGTGACATGCCATAACCCGGGGACGACCGATCCACACAGTGGAAACACCGTGGATTTGAAGGTCATGATCCACAAGATCCACTCCGGCGAGAACCTACCCAGTGTTGAAGCCGGCGGCCATTATATCATATGGAGTTTCTTCAACAGTAAGAACGACTTTTCTGAGGTGGTCTTTCCGCAGGATATCCGAAACTGCACGAAATGCCATGACGGGAGCGACCCGGATACCCCGGACGGGGATAACCCGAGGAACGTCCCCACCATGGAGGCCTGCGGCTCCTGCCATGACGACATTGATTTCGGACCCGAGGGGAACCATCCCGGCGGACAACAGTTCGACAACAGTAACTGCGCTAGCGCTGAGTGTCACACGCCCGAGAAGATCGTAGAGGAGCACGAGATTCCTGAACAAGTGGCCGCGGAAAGGTTCGAATACAATATCCTCGAAATCAGCAACACAGGTCCGGGGGAATTTCCGGTGATCACGTTCTCGGTCACCGACCCGACCAACGCGGATACGCCCTATGACATCCTCAATGATCCGGAGTTCACCGCGCCTTTCGGCAACAGCCGGCTCGCCGTTATCATCGGCTGGATCACCGCCGAGTACAACAATACGGGCAGCCGCAGCACGCCGGCTCAGCCCATATCCATCGATGCCCTCGCCAATGCCGTGGATAACCTGGACGGCACGTATACCGTCACCTCAACCAGTCCCATCCCGGCTGACATCGAAGGAAGCAGCGGGGTCGTGGGGATTGAGGGTCACCCGGCTGTAGAGACGGTCCCCGGCTCCGGCACTTATGATTTGCGCGTGCCCGTCACAAGCGTGGTCGAGAGTTTCCCCATCACCGACGAGGAAGCGCAGGATCGAAGAAGGTCGGTGGACGCGTCCAAGTGCAACCGGTGCCACGGGTTGCTGAGCCTGCACGGCGAAAACCGCAATAACGAGACCCGGATCTGTGTTATCTGCCATAATGACAACGCCACGGACATCAACCAGCGCCCCGCCGATCCGGCAGAAACGGCGGACGGTAAGGTGGAGCAAGCCATTGATTTCAAGTATATGATTCATGCCATCCATGGCGCCCAATTCCTGGAGACGGGGATCGTTGTTTGGGGCTTCGGACCCGACGAGCACGACTTTCGCGATATTCAAATGCCCAGCCCCAGTGGCCCGGGGGAGGAGAATTTGAATCTCATCAATTGCGAGGGCTGCCATCTGGAGGGAACGTTCGAAGTTCCCCTGGATCCGAACGCTTCACCCACCACGGTGAGCACGGGGAATAAACGGGCGGACCCGGATGATGATGTCAATATTACGCCCACCGCGTCATCCTGCGTCTCCTGTCATGACAGCATCTTGGACAAAACGCATATGGCAGAGAGGGGGGCAAGCTTCGATTTTGTTTTGTTCGCGCCGGAGACCTCCACTGCCGAGGGGCAGTCTCAGGTCGCGCTGTGTGGACCCGGGCCGATCAGTGCCCAGCCACCGGGGCATTCTACAAGGTTGGACTGCTGCAGTTGTCACGGCGTCCAGTAGTATGACGGCGCGTGGAACAGGGAGGGGCAGGCTGTGAGGTAGGATAAACGAAAAAACAGGATGACCAAAAGGGGCGCTCCTAAGGGCCCCTTTTTTTTGGATTGCTTGTGGCGTCCTTACCATGTCCTGGCGATCGGCTGGCGCGGTGAAATCGCAGTCGCCATTCTGTTTGGGGCCATTTTCCGGACACCATCCCATCCGGTGATGAAAACGGCCTTTTGCATGGAGTTCTTGCCTATGGTTCATATTTCTATTATCAAGTTTGACGGCTTCGTAAAAAGTCGGAAAATCGACTTTTCCGTCATACCGGCCCCGCATCAAGAGCGGGATAAACTGCAGCCGGTATCCAGTAAAATCAAGAAGTTAAAATCCCTCTGGACCCCGGTTTTCACCGGGGTGACGACTTTTTACGAAGCCGTCAAGTCGCACAAGCCTTTGACGGCTCCCGTACGCTATTGCGAAGAGCCGGAAAAGTTTGTATGTTCGGCCCGCCCTTGCATCTTCTGTGGACTTTTCGGCCTTTTTCTCGTGCGGCAAGGGGAGGCTATCTTAACTGATTGATGTTTTGGAGGCATCCTTCATGGTGGACAAAGCCATGCTGGTCCCGACCCCATCAGAACTGTTGATCGGCACAGCGCCAAAAAAGCGGTTGAGTCAATGGCTGGCGACCGGAATATGCGGTAACGACATCACGTCTTCGTGTCTTTATGTGGCAGCCATAGCAGCCGTCTACGCGGGTGTGCTTGCGCCGGTGGTGCTTTTGCTGGTCGGTTTTGTTCTTTATCTGTACAAGAAGGTTTATACCGAAGTGGTTGAGGCGCTTCCTCTGAACGGTGGAACGTACAATTGTTTGTTAAACTGCACTTCGAAGTTTGCCGCCGCCATGGCGGCCTGCCTGACCATCCTCTCGTACATAGCCACGGCCGTTATCTCGGGCAAAACAGCCATGGAGTATCTGCACCACATCTTTCCGGCTTTTGGCGTCATGGAAGCGACCATTGGCATCCTTGTCATCTTTGCCGCCCTGACCATTGTCGGCATCACCGAATCTGCCATCGTGGCCCTGGCCATTTTTGTGTTCCACATGGCCGTCCTGGTCGCCTTCTGCCTCCTGGGATTTGTCCATTTTCCGGTTGATTTCAGTGTGTTCAAGGCGAACCTTGCAAGCCTTCCGGGAGGCCGCGACCTGTTCATCGCTATTTCTCTTGGCTTTTCCGCCGCATTGCTGGGGATCAGCGGTTTTGAGAGTTCGGCCAATTTCGTGGAAGAACAAGATGTGGGTGTGTTCCGCAAGACTTTGCGCAATATGTTAATCGCCGTGGTGATATTCAATCCCCTAACCTCCATTATTTCTTTGAATCTTTTGCCCTTGGCCGAAATTGTGGGCCACAAGGAACACCTTCTGTCTCAGATCGCTCTGAAAACAGGGGGAGACACCTTTCGCCTGATCGTGGTCATAGATGCCACAGCAGTGCTCTCCGGGGCTGTCTTGACAAGTTTTATAGGCGTCACAGGATTGGTTCGGCGCATGGCTCTTGACCAATGCCTGCCGCAGTTCCTGTTGAAGCAAAATCGGAGAGGCACCAGCCACCGGATCATTATCGCCTTCTTTTTGCTTTGCTTTTCCATTTTGCTGATTACCCGAGGAAGCCTCCTTGCATTGGCCGGCGTCTACACGATTTCGTTTTTGGGGGTCATGACCCTGTTCGGCCTGGGGGATATTCTCCTGAGGATAAGGCGAAGGGAGCTTAAGCGGACCTACCGGGCCGGGTGGACCACGATTCTTGTTGCCATGGCCGCCACGAGCCTCGGTATTGTGGGCAATGTCATCATTGACTATCACAATCTCACTTACTTCTTGTACTATTTAATCCCCACAATTTTGCTGGTCATTCTCGTCTACATGAGAATGCCGATCCTGAGAGCCGTCCTGGAAGTGCTGAATAATCTGATGACCAAACTCCTTGTATGGCGCACCATGGTCATCGACCGCATGGTGGCATTAACCGACCAAAGGGTCGTGCTCTTTACCCGTGGCGGCCAGCTGGATCGCCTGAATGCGGCCTTCTCGTACATTGTTAAAAATGAATCGAGCCGTTCCGTGGTTGTTTTTCATCTGTACAACACCCCGGCACAAAACCAGGAGGAAGCCATCAAAGAAAGCCTGAAGGTCATGGAACAAATCTTTCCCATGCTGAAAGTACAACTGGTTGCGCGACAGGACAGATTCGGACCGGAGGTCATCGAAGCGGTATCCCAGGAGTTTGGCGTACCCAAAAACAACATATTCATCGGGGCCCCGGAGGAAAAACATCATTTCTCAATTCAGGATCTCGGAGGGGTCCGGGTTATTTTCTGAGCGTCTGAACCGCAATATCGAGCGTATTTCCCGTCGGCAAAGATGCCCTGCTTGCGCGCGCGGGATCGTTTCAGATGAAAAACATCGGTCTCCGAAACGGACGATGACAATGAAGAGGATCTTAATCGACGTGGCGCGCTCGGGCGGTCCGAACCTTGAGAAGTCCGTGAATGAACTCATACTTATGATTGATGACCTGATACTGAGCATTCGGGAAAGGCCAATGGCTACAGCCGAGAAATTCCGAGAAGTTGGCCACCGAGCCAATTTGCTGGTCGCCAAAGGAGAACTGATTTTGTCGGACGTGGAATTTCATCCAAACCCGGCTCCTTTGGGCCCGAATTCTCTAAAGTGAGGTGTTTAGCATGAAAAAGCGGCGAAGACCCCCGAACTGTTCTTGCGCGTCATGTCAACTGGAATGGTCGGAGCGGATTTGCATGAACGAGGATGGTAAAGGCTCGGCGGGGTGTCCGACGCTCACCAGGCAAGATGTCCTGGCCGATTCCAACAAGGAATATGAATTGCCTGATCAGAGGGAGTTTGCTCGGCAGGCTTCCATACAGGAGGCCGAGTGCTACGCCAATCGGCATCAGCGGCCCTACGTCATGCAGCCGACAAAGACTCGGATAGTGGAGATCTGTGAATTTGCCGAGAGGATGGGGTATAAACGCCTTGGCCTTGCCTTCTGTGCGGGGCTGATCAGGGAGGCCAAGGACGTTGCGGAGATTCTGAAGGGCAGGGGGTTTGACGTGGTTTCAGTCGTGTGTAAAGCCGGCAGGACGCCCAAAGAGCTCATAGGCATCACGGACCCGGAAAAGATATTTCAAGGCACGGAAGAAGCCATGTGCAACCCGATCTATCAGGCCAAAATTCTCAACAATGAACGGGTGGACTTCAACGTCCTATTGGGATTGTGTGTGGGTCACGACTCTCTTTTCTTCCAGTACGCTGAAGCCCCCACCACGGTCCTGGCGGTCAAAGACCGGGTGACCGGACACAACCCCCTGGCCGCTATCTATTTGGCAGATTCATACTACAAAAAAATCAGGTCCCCCGAGCGATAGATGCGCCCTCATTTTGCAAAGCCGCCGGTCTGTGTCCTGAGCGTCGAATGTCCGAACCCGGGACTCATGGCAAGAAAAGAGGGAACAAGTCCTGGGACCGGTTCCCTCCTTAAAAGACCCTTTCAATTCCGGTTGGAAGGCCATATTGACAAAACGCTATCAGGGGTTGCTTGGCAATGAGGCAGACGGTTCGCCCGAAGGCGGCAACGCGCCGTTTCTAGCGCATTCCGGTACCCCTTCCAAACACATCGCGTCCCGCAAGAGGATTATAAAGCTTTAGAATTGCGAACTTCATGACATCGAGAGATTTGTTGCCCACGACAAAGCCCATGAGGGTGGCTTCTGCTTGTTCAGGGAGCACGCACGCATTTGAAGCATCGAACGTCAGGTCCGAGAAGCCCTTAGCCAGCTTCTTTTGTTCCTTTTTGCTAACCTCTACCTGAACCGCTTTTTTGCCGGCGATGTCCTTGACCTGGTCGCCCAGGCCAGCTTCCTGAATTTGCTTAAGTTTTTCGTCATCCATAAAGATATTGATATAGTAGTCAGCCATGATACATACCTCCCGTTTATAAAGTCTTGACTGTCCGGTCTCAGTAGCAACAAGCTATTCTTGCGCTATAGAATCTCCTGCGCATCAAAAGCCTGCCATCCCCCCTTTCGTTTGCGACAACGCCTCGCGAAGAGATTCACTGTGCGATTCTGAATTCCCTATCGCTCTTATATGATAAGAGCATCGATGTCAAGGCAGTTATCTCGTCCCAAATCCACCGCCCAAAAAGCGAAAAGCTTAAAATTCAAAAAGATTGCATGGCATTATGTCAGTGCACCTTGTGGTATTTTTCACCGGAACGAAGCGCGCGGGTCGAAGATTTGTTCTTGGATCGTCGGCTAAAGGGGCGTTGGGGGGAATAAAAAAGGCCAGGGGACCTTCTCAGGGAGGATGATCAGCCATATCTATCGGACCTGAGAGGAGGGGGAGATCCCTTCTGGCCTTCTTTTAAAATTCAGGGGAGCAAATCCCAGATCGGGGTCGTCGTTCTCTTCTCTATTATTTTATTAATTGCAGAGAGAACATTTTTTCGCCACTGACCCGAGAATCTCCCCTCAGTTTTTATGTCACAGCATGCCGGGTGGAAATGCCATATATCGTGATGCCTCGTCGTTGTGTTAGCTGCACAGAGAACCTACGTTTTCCTCTATCTCTCGAGCACAGGCAGCCCGGTCCTTCTCCGGGACACTTATTTCCACGGCATTTGTTGTCATGTCTATTTCTATGTTGCCACCGTGTTTTTGCACAATTGAGCGAATGACATACAATGACAGAGCCCGAAGTCTTGCCTGCTCATTTGTTGCCCATACAAAATCCTCGGGCACATGCTTATTGTAAAAGAACATCGACTTTTCCGTCGTATTGAAGCGTCTATTGTAGTGCATTACCACACCACCCTTCTGGGAACCCGCCCTCGTCGGAAAGGCTTGGCAGTGCCCGTTGGCTATGGTCGTTCAGACCGCTATTCTTTAAGAAGGATTCCAGCTGATGTGTCTGGTAAGTCGTCAGTTCCATGAATTTCGCGCCGCATCGCCTGATGGGTATAAAACCCAGAAAGAGTTCATGACCGACTTGGAGGTCTGAAACAACTTCGATCTTGAGGTTCTCTAAGCAGAGGCCGACGCGGTCGCTCAATATCTCTAATTCGAATGAGCCGTTCATCAACCTGCTGGTCGCAACATAACAGAAGGCCAGCCCTCCTTTGCTGACGTCCATGATTTGAACCCACTTGGTAAAGCCATGTCCGGTCAAAACGGCGTCCGCCGCGCCCAGGACTTGAATTCGCTCATGTTCTCTCTTTTCAATTCGATCCTCTGCAGAAACTGTGTGGCCATCTTCTTTGGTTTGGGCTGCCAGCAGCATTGTCAGCGCTCCATGTTTTTGGGGTTTGAAGGAAATGGCACAGAAGCTGCCTTCCTTGAGCTTGATTGGGTGTGATTATAAGCAGGGGAATAAGATAAGGGTATCGGGTTTATTCTGATTTTTTTGTGGGTATTTCCCTTATTATCTTGTCGGCTTTTGTCCTACAGGGTTGAACGCGTGGGGTCGAAGGGGAAGAAGACTTGGTGCGGACACGTCTTGTGAGGGCTATACAGAAGCGGCGATTTCCCGTTCCGGAAAGCTCGGCCAGGGAGAGCGGGAAGGCTTCACAAGGGCGGTCGCGAAAGCATCCGGGGCACCCGTGCCGGGGATGCTAATCGTGTTCCTTTTTGAATGTCTCAATACGCCCGAGCAGTTCGTCGGCTCTCGCCTTTGCCGATTCGGATCTCAGGCGGGCCTTGAGAGCTGTGACGCGGGCTTCTATCTGTTCCACTTCCCGCATGGCTCCTATAACGTCCGCCGGTGTGTCGATGCCGCCTATGGAAGCCCCCCGACTCCCCTCCAGGGACTTTCTCTGGGCTTCCAGAAACTGGTCCTCAAAATGCTTCACTTCTTTTTCCTCCTGAGTCAGAGAAGCCGACGGAACCAGTTTCAGTTCCCCTGTTGTGAAGTAGTTATAGGCAACAAGACCCGCAACAGCGATAATGATCACAACCACAAGTCTTTTCATGGAGGATCTCCTTTCTCACTTTTTCGATGATGTGTCTGATCCCCTCACATCCGCCCCAGAGTCGTTCTGATTCCGGATGTCTTTTACCCAGTAGACCGGGATGGGATCCTCAACGTTCTTCAATTCCTGTGGGCCCAGCGGTTCACAGTCAAACACGTTTCCCAGCTGGCGGTAGGTTTCCGGGCCAACGTACACCCGGGAGCGACCGGACAACTTCCCGATTCGCGCCGCCAGGAGGGTCACCAAGCCGGAAGCGGTATAGGTCCAACGTTCGCCGGAAAGGCATTTCATCTTGGTGGATCCGACCCATCCGGCACCCGAATTGATGCCCAGGTGAAGTTCGGTTACACCCCACGGATAAACGGCCTCTTTGTTGAGTCGCTCGTTCTGGGCGACAATTTCAAGGGCTGCCTGAACGGCATGGGTGGCATTCTCTTTCAGGGAGCCATCCTTGAAGATGACCATTAACCCGTCCCCGGAGGTTTCCGTGATCTCCCCGGCATGACGGCTTATGCAACCAAGGTATTCGGAGAAGTGGCATTCGACCATTTCGTTGACGAGCCTTTGGTCTGAGCTTTGAATGATTTTTGAAAAATTCTGGATGTCGATGAAAAGGACGGAAATGTCCATGGGCGTTTTATCGAGTTCCACTTCATCCGGAGCTTTTTCCACCACTCTAGCAACGGAGGAAGGAACAAACTTGGTCAATTGACACTTGATTTTTTCCAGTGTTTCGATGTGTACGAGCGTCGCTTTGAGTTTCTCCAGGTAGCGGTTCACTTCGCCGAAAAGTTTTGAGTTCTCGAGAGCGATTGTCACATAGTGAGACACGGATACGATCAACTCCTTGTCCTCGTCCGTGAAATCGCCGGTCTTCTTGTTAATGGCTTGCAAGGTTCCGATACATTCTTTTTTCCGGTTCATGACCGGGACACAGATAATGTTTCTTGTCCGGTAACCGGTTTTTTTGTCGATCTCCGAATAGAAACGAGGATCATCATAGGGGGCATTGATTATCATGGGCGTTTTACTCTGAAACACCCACCCGGCTACGCCGGAATCGGCGGGTATGCAGATCTCATTTT
>Ga0307423_1001865_pt1 | contig 12345 bp, 8 predicted proteins | sample SalMarWE160310MG_FD_202154 | JGI IMG/M metagenome (GOLD analysis project Ga0307423, IMG submission 202154) | Salt marsh sediment microbial communities from the Plum Island Ecosystem LTER, Massachusetts, United States - WE1603-10 | ecosystem: Environmental > Aquatic > Marine > Intertidal zone >...
CGGGTCGTATCGCCGCCACCACTTCTCGGCCGGCTTCGATATCCTTGTATGTCGTTGTGAGAGAAAGGATGTCGGTTTCAATAGAAATTTCGCCGTCATCACCGCGAAGGCTGGTTCGGCCCTCGATCAGGTTGATCGTCGGGCTGCCTATGAAATCCGCTACAAAGAGATTCGCCGGTCTATTGTAAATGGTCTTCGGCGGGGCCAACTGCTCAATGACTCCGTTGTTGACCACGGCGATGTTGCTGGCCATGGTCTGGCCTTCCACCTGATCGTGCGTAACGTATACTGTGGTGGCTCCGGTCTGGAGGTGAATGTTCTTGATCTCTTCCCTCATCTCGAGCCGGAGCTTTGCATCCAGATTCGACAGGGGCTCGTCCATCAGCAATATGTCCGGCCGGGTCACGAGCATGCGCGCCAGTGCGACCCGCTGCTGCTGTCCCCCGCTCATTTCCTGGGGATACCGGTCTTTCATGTCGTCCAGTTGCATATAGGTGAGAATATCATCTACCTTCTTGCTGATCTCTTCCGATCCCTCCCGTTTCACTTTAAGGCCGAAGGCGATGTTTTCAAACACCGTCATGTGCGGCCACAAGGCGTAGCTCTGGAAAACCAGTCCCACCTCCCTTTCCCGGGCCGGGACAAAGACCCCTTTTGCGCTTGAAAAGACGAGCCTGTCCTTGAGGTAGATCTCTCCTTCCGTGGGAATCTCCAGGCCGGCGATCATCCTGAGCAGCGTGGTTTTGCCGCAACCGGACGGTCCCAGGAGAACAAGGAATTCCTTTTCCGATATGGAAAAGGTCACATTGTTCACCGCCGCCACTTTCCCGAAAACCTTGGTCAGGTTTCTAATTTCGATGATGTTGGCTGCCATGCCCCTTCCTGTGATACTGATTCTGTGAATCTTGTTCTTTTACAAGATCCCAAAACGCGAAGCGTGCCGGACAGGCGTCCTCGCTCATACCGAGCCCTTCCTGCCGAATTTCTTGGAAACCAGTTCTCCGAATAGCACGATCACTATGATCAATACGCTGATGGCGCTCGAAAACTGCGTGTAGCCCTGCTCCTGATAGCGGAAAGTCATGGTGGTGAGCGTCCTCGTCTCAGGTGTGACGAGGAGAATAATGAGTGAGAGCTCCCGCATGACGGTGATGAACACGAGGACGAATCCGGAAATTGCTCCCTGAATGGAGAGCGGTAGAATGATCTTTCTGAACCGCATGGTCCATCTCGCGCCGAGCGTTTCTGAGGCTTCTTCCAGCTCGCTTCCGATCTGCAGCATGGAAGTGATTCCGGCCCTGCCTGTGAAAGGGAGGTTCTTGGCGATACAGACGAGCGCGACAAGAAAGAATGTGCCGTAGAGCGCCGGAATCGGTCCGATGTTGTGGGAAAACAGAGCCAGATATAACGCTCCGAAGGCGATCCCAGGCACAAGGTAGGGGAGAAAAGACGTCTGCTCGACGGCTGAAGCGAGCTTCGTGTTCCTTCCTTTGACCACGGCATAACCGATAAAAATGCCGAAAAACCCCGCCAGGGCGGAGGCCGTGAGTGCCAGCTTGATGCTGTTCCAGGTGGCCCCCAATATTGCGGAATTTCGCAAGATGCCCGCTTCTCCTTCCGCGAAAACGGTGTTCGGCTCACCGATCCAGAAAAGCAGCGTGAGATGCTTCAAAGAATAGTCGCCGGGATAGAGTGTCAGCGTTTGCCAGACCAGAAGTACCAGGGACAGGACTACGGACACCAGAACCAGCAGAACAATCATACCCAGCAACGGATACCGCAGTTTTCCGAGCGGTGTATCGTTAACGAGAAATCCCTTGCCCCCTATTGTGACGAAGCTTTTGCTCCTGCCGATCATCTTCTGGTTTGCGTAAATGATTGTCGAAGAAATGAGGATGAGAACAAACGCCAAAATGTATCCCACCGAAGGAATGCGGTTTGTGATGTTTGCGTAAATCTGAGTGGAAAGCGTGTAGTATCGGACCGGAGATCCGAGAAAGTAGGGCGTTCCAAAAGTTCCCAATACTCTTGAAAAGGTCAGGATGAAGCTGGACAAAAGGGCCGGCAGGACCAGCGGAAAGGTGATTCGCCTCAGTATGTGGAGCCGCGAAGCTCCCAGAATTTCCGCCGATTCCTCTAGGCGCGAGTCGATACTTGTGAAGGCCGCCGATACCAGGAGAAAGGTAAAGGGAAAGTAGTGAATCGAAAGGGTCACTACAATGGGAAGAAAACCATATGAAAGCCAATCCGGCGGGACAATGCCCGTCAGATACTGGAACACGCCGGCCGCGCCTCCGATCCTGTTGTTTTTGAATAAAGCGATCCAGGCCAGAGCATGGATGTAGGAAGGAATCACATAGGGGAGAACGGACACGGTCGCGATCGATTTTTTCAAGGGGAGGTCCGTTCGCGACACCAGCCATGCCAGCACAGAGCCGATGAACATGGCGCAGACGGAAACACTTACCGAGGTGGTGAGGGAATTGAACAGCGGCCGGGCCAGAATATTGTGCGTGAGCTCGCTTGAAAACACCCGTTTCCAGTGAAACAGTGTAAAGCCTCCGGGATGAGCGCTTCTCGACAGGCGTATGTCGGCAAACTGCCAGATGAATGAGTCCTCTATCATTCTGGCAAAGGGAAGGATGACAATAAAGAGAAGAATCCCCAACAAGATGAAGGAAATGACAATGTGGGGCCGGCGGATGTAGTTCTTGAAATGGCTGAAATTCAGATACTGTTTGCTCTTCATCTTGGAAGCGGCGGTGATAGGGTCGAAGTCAAGGCAGTTTGTGCTTCCCAGTTACCGGGGTGTGGACAGAGCACCTCTTCTGGTGACCATGTCATTTGTCTTTAATACCCGCCCTAGATGCAGGCTTCTCTTTCTGATCAAGGCGAGAAGACAGTTGGCAACGTTGGACTTTTGTAAGCTCGACGGATCTGCAGGGGCAAACGTTTGTTCGCTCCTTCCGTTTGAATGAGACCATTGCGTCTCCAGCCCCTCCCTCCGGGGGGAGAGGCTTTACGGACTAAGATGTGCCAGCCAGAAGTCCAGGACTTCCTGGCCCGACTGCCACACGTAAGTCGGGTCCGCATTCCAAAGCTTCAGTTCCGAGAGCTTCTTGGCCCCCTTCGGCGCCGGCACGTCCGTCCGAACGGGGAAATCGCCCAGGACATAGTACGGCTTGTAACCGTTTCCGCCTTTGTCGTCTCCCATCATCCAGTGGATCATAAGCTTGGCTGCGTTGGGATGTTTCGCCTTGTTCACGACATCAATGACAACTTCGGTGGCGACGCCCACCACCGGTGTGACATCGAGCATCACGTTGAACTTGAGCTTCGGGTTCTTCTTAATGTCTCTCAGGCGTGAATAGGCCGTAAACCCCACCGGCGGATTCGGCTGGTCGGAAAGACCTACCGCCTGGGCCACGCTGTTGGTGGATCCCAGTATGATGAGGTCGTTGTTGAGCAGCCTGAGGATCCACTCATAGCCGGCGTTCTTGACACCGGGGCTGAGCGTGATCTCCTGCCCGAACACCCGCTTGTATTCCGCTGCCATCTCGTCAGCATGCTGTACTACGGTCGCCAGCACTTCGACATATTCCGAAAGCTTCTGCGGGTCGGAGAAAATGACACGGCCTTTCCACTCCGGCGTTGTCAGGTCCCAAAGGGACTTGAACGGGGGCTTCCTCATTTTGTCATTGTTGTAGATGATCGCATCGACGCTTGCATGATGGACGAGAAGAGGCTCTTTGTAGACAGCAGGGATAAGATCTTCCAGATCCGGGGGAACGTAATTATAGACGAGCTTCCTGTTGAAGAGCTCATGGACAACCGTGGCCGGGTCCTTGAGGAAGATCACATCGGCGACATAGTTCTTGGCGGCTTGTTCCGCCAGGACCTTCGTCACGATCTCCGATGAATCCATGTCGAACCCGTTCACTTTGATTCCCGGATATTTCTTTTCAAACGTCTTACCAAACTTGAAGACCCGTGAAGAATAGGAATAAACGTTTACTTCACCCTCCTGTTGGGCAGCTTTATACAACTCCTTTTCATTGAATACACCGGCGGCTGCAATGTTGAAGGAAAAGCACAATGCCAAAGACAAAAGACTCAGGACCGATACCACCTTCTTCATGGTCACCCTCCTTTCGTGACACATCCAGGGTATGTCGAAAAGGGCCTATCTCTGAAGCTGAGCACTGAAAACAGTCAACAAATGGAAAAAATAAAGGAAAACAAACCGGGTGTCAAGCGGAGATTTCACTCGTAAATCCACCACCTAAGTGAAACAGTTGAAGGCAGTTGCGTGCTAATAGACATTTTATCACCGGTGCCCCTCGATTTTTGGATTGCTATACCACCGAAATATAACCTTGGCAGCACCCAAAAGTAACGACTACGATACGAATCCCTCGCCCGGAGGCGTGATCTGAAAAAGCGATGCGAGCGCCAGTTTGCGAGTAATGCTTGATTTGGGTATCCGTGACATTTCTGGGACAAAAGGATTATACAAGCTATGTTAACTTGGACAATCTCAAAGGCCCCCATTTTTGGAGTAGTCTCAATATATCACTATCGGCCATTTTTCGGGATTATGATTGACTAAATCCCATCTAACTGGTTATAAGTATATTTAAGATTGTTTTGATTTTCCTATTCCACCTGACCTGAGGCGATTCTCAAATTACGGAGTCGAATTCTACCCCTCACCGATTTCTCTGTTCGTTCCGATATACCACATCCTGAGTTCCTCTGTTTGAAACCTCAAAAAGTAGGCCATTATGGCAGATGAAGGTTTTAAACGTAAACTCACCGCAATCCTCAGCGCAGACGTTGAAGGCTACAGCTGCCTTATGGGAGACGACGAGGATGCCACAATCCGGACCTTGACTGTCTATCGGGAACTGATGTCCACACTTATTCAAAAACACCGGGGCCGGGTGATGGATTCCCCCGGGGAGACAACCTTCTGGCTGAGGAGGAATCTGCATCTCGGGCACCGTCTATGACAGCATCAAAAACAAGCTGTCCCGGGGTTATGAGTCCCTAGGTGAACATACCGTTTTAAACCAAGATATTCGAGACATGAGGCACCGTTCAACAATTCAAGGAATGAAAAAAGGAGGCAGTTATGAAAACTACAATTCTTGGAGTTCTAATAGGCGCATTCATATCGATAGGTTGCGGCATTGCGTCAGCTCAGGCCGAAATCAAGGTGGGTATCGCCGGGCCTTTATCCGGCCCCACACTCTTTATTGGCGAACAGCAGGAAATCGGCGCTCAAAAGGCGATCGCCCATCTGAATAACAAAGGCGGCCTCCTTGGCAAGGAGATTGTCGTCATTTCAGTGGATGATGCGTGTGAACCGCGACAAGCCAAGGCGGTGGCGCAGCAACTGGTGAGCGAGGGCGTTGTTTTCGTCGTCGGGCATGTTTGTTCCGCCTGTTCCCTTGCCGCCAGCAAGATCTATGAAGAGGCCGGAATTATAATGATCTCACCCGCTTCGACAAATCCCAAGGTCACCGATGAAGGGGGCCCCAATGTATTTCGGGTGATCGGCCGCGACGACCAGCAAGGCACGATCGCCGGCGACTACCTGGCCGACAATCACAGCAACAGCAAGATTGCGATCATCCATGACGGTCAAGCCTATGGTTTGGGCTTGGCAGAGTTTACAAAACGCCAACTGAACAAACGCGGCGTTACCGAGGTTTTGTTCGACAGCTTCACCCCGGATCAAAAGGACTACAAGTCGATTGTAAATAAACTCGTCAATAAAAAAACAGATATTCTCTATGCCGGCGGCTACCTAGAAGATATTGGAATTATTTTGCGTCAGGCCAAAAAGGAGCTGCCCAATCTTCGCTTGTTTTCCGGCGACTCGCTGGTGAATGTCCAGTTCCTGTTCGTCGCGGGCAAAGCAGGTGAAGGCACCTATTTTACCTTCGGCCCTGATATGCGTCTAAAGCCGGAGGCTGCAGACGTTGTTGCTGCCATTCGCGAAGAGGATGCCTACGAACCGGAGGGTTATACTTTGTACAGCTACGGTGCGGTTCAGGCGTGGGCGCAAGCTGTTAAGCAAGCGGGCTCCTTGAAACAGAAGGCTGTCATCGATGCCTTGGGAGCAGGCAGCTTTGACACCGTGCTCGGTAAGATTGGCTTTGATGAGAAGGGCGACGTTACCGGTATCAGCACCTTCGTCTGGTATGTCTTCGGCAAGGAAAACTACTCGCCGGCCAAATGAGCGAATTGACGAGTGTCTCACCCAGTTTCATCCAGGTGCCGTAACTCGTCGAGACGAAGGCCACGGGAATTGATGACGAATGGATGAGCCAAACAAATCTGCATCGATGGGCGTTCGAGGGCGACTGCTGCTGGCGTTTCTGGGAATTTCTATGTTCTCACTGGTCGCTGCGGTCTCTGGTTTGTATTCTCTATCGCAGGTTGGTGGCGCGCTCAACACGATCACTGAGCAACGCGTGCCCGAAGCGCTGTCTTGGCTGGAGCTGTCGCGGCGCGTAGAAAGCCTCGTACGCGCGGCACCAGGCTTGTTGGTCGTGAAAACCGATAGTGCACGGATCGAAGTTTCGAAGGAAATCAACTCGCAAATCGCACAGCTTGAGCCGTTTCTTCAGCGCAACAGAAGCTATGAGACAAAAGATGAAAAAACAGCAACGGCTGAAGTCATGAAATTGTTCGACGACATGACCGAAAATCTCGTGAGTCTGGATGAGCTTGTGAAAAAAAGGCTTTCCATTGTCGCGCTAGAAAAAAAACGGATTCGCGAGCTATCCAAGGCCAATAGTATAGCCCAGCGAATGCTGTCGCCTAGTGAGCGCATACTCGGTGCCCAGATGGCGGATTGGAACAGGAATCAGGAAACGGCCGAAGCAAACCCATTGTCAAACGAAAAATCGGATCTTGTGAATTCGATAATGAGCTTGATTCCACAACAAAGGGCCGCGCTTCTGGTCGACTCGATTCACAACGATCTTCTGAAAATTACAGACGCTGATACCGCTGAACGAATCGATGTCTTGATATTTCCTCTGCAAAAATCTCTCAAGGAACTGTATGAGGTTTCCCTAATCGTTTCAAAGCGCGCGAAAAGACGTCTAGCGCAACAAGTCGCGATATTTGAGGGCCTGACAGTGGGCCCGAACAGTCTCTCGCTGGTCAAAAAGAATGAACTGGACGTCATCGCCCAGGCCGAAGAGCTCTTGGGTGTCAACGTGCGGCTGTCAAAATTTCTGACCAACAGAGTAGACTTCCTGGTCAATAGCGCGAATTCGGATATTGAGAAAGCGAACCGCCAAGCTACAACGATCCAGACGCTCAACCGAAATATTTTGATCGGCATTGCCGCTCTGAGTCTCGTGAGCTCCTTCCTCATCGTGTGGCTCTATGTCGGAAGAAACCTGATTGCCAGACTGACCGCACTCAGCGACAGCATGCTCGCGATTGCCGGAGGCAACCTCAGAGCGCCTTTGCCGGAACCCGGCAGTGGGGATGAGATCGGCCGCATGGCAGCGTCCCTGGTCGTTTTTCGTGATACGGCGATCGAAGTCGAAGAAAACAATTTACGCGACATTGAAACGGCACGTCGAAGACTGGTCGATGCCATTGAAAATTCATCCGAAGGTTTCGTGTTCTTCGATCCTGAAGACCGTCTGGTGCTTTGTAACACCCGTTATAAGGAATTGCTTTACCAGGGTAGGGACATCGACATCGAGCCGGGAACGGTGTTTGAAACGATCATTCGGAAAGCTGCAGAGAATGGACACATTGTTGACGCAGAGGGCCGTATAGATGAGTGGGTTGTAGACCGTTTGGCGTTTCATCATGACCCGGGTGAACCACGGATCCAGCAACGTCGTGGTGGTCAGTGGATTCTGATCACTGAACGCAAGACCGGGGATGGCGGAACTGTCGCAATTTACTCCGACATTACGGACCTGAAGCAGCGCGAAGAGGAGCTTACCACGAAGTCGAACGCTTTGGAAGAAACCAACAAGAGACTCAAAAAAGCCCAAGAACAAATCTCGAAGTACATTGATCCGCATGTAACTGAAAAAATATTCAAGGGTGAATTTACAGCAGAGCTATCTCACAAGCGAACAAAGTTGACGATGTTCTTTTCCGATATCAAGGATTTCACCCAATTTACCGACGCTTCTGATCCTGAAGATGTGGCAAAGTTGCTCAATGAATATTTAGGGGAGATGGCTCAGATCGTCCGGACATGGGGTGGAACCATCCCGCAGTTTACCGGCGATAGCATTTATGCCATCTTTGGGGCACCGGATTCGAAGGGGGAGCGAGGAGATGCTTTGGCGTGTTTAGGTATGGCGTCGGAGATGCAAATGAAGATGAAAACCCTTCGAGAGAAGTGGTGGAACCAGGGTATCCAATTTCCCTTCCAAATACGGTGCGGTATTCATACCGGTATGGCCAATGTGGGCAATTACGGTTCCGAAGGATTTATGGAATATTCAGCCATCGGTCTGAACACAAATCTTGCCTCTCGCTTGGAACAGGCCTGTCAACCAGGTGATATCTATCTATCGCATACGTCGTGGGCCCTGGTTAAGGATGAGATACCTTGCGAGGAAGTCGGCACCATTGAGGTTAAAGGGTTCCACTATCCCATTCAGACTTACCGTGTTTTACAGCATAATGTGGGAATGGCTCCTGAATCTTCAAATTGAGTTTAATAAAATACAGCATATTACAACCAATTATGCTGATCAAAACAGTATGATAATTCCAATGACTACGATACGAATCCTATCGTCCGGAGGTGTGATCTGAAAAAACGACCTGGGCAACCATATGTAAGTAAGAACCTGATTTGTTATGGTTGATATTTCTGGGACAAAAGGATTATGTAAGAATGGTTGACGGTAAGGACTCCCTCGAAGGTCAAAAAATATTTGGGGTAATGTGGAATCGGTCGATTTCGGGTATTGAAAGTTGAAATTTTTTTGGCTTAAAAGAGGACTATTTAATGACCAATAAACCCACCTATGAGGAATTGGAAAAAAGCGCTTTTGACTATCAGCAAATTCAAGGGGCTCTTAGGGATAGCGAGGAGCGTTACCGAATGGTTGCTGACTTTACTTACGATTGGGAGACATGGCGGGGAACAGATGGCAAATACATTTATGTTTCACCTTCATGCGAGCGAATCACTGGTTATAGGCAGGATGAATTCATTAAGGACCCCTGGCTGATTGAAAAGATAGCCCATCCAGCTGATAAGAATCTAATCACTGAGCACTTCAGAAGGAACTTTAGCAAGATCGAAGTGAGGCATGTTGATTTTAGAATCGTAACCCGAAAAAAAGAAGAAAGGTGGATCAGCCATTACTGCCAGCCTGTCTACGGAAGTGATGGGTCTTTTCTCGGCCGGCGTTGCAGTAACAGAGACATCACTGAACGAAAGCAGATTGAAGAGGAACTGCAAGAAAGTTCTGAAAAGCTAAAGCTCTTTTCCTATTCAATATCGCATGATCTTAAAAGTCCACTCATAGGTCTCTATGGCCTCACAAAACGGTTGCGCAAAGATTATGCGGATATTCTTAATGAGAAAGGGCAGAGGTACTGCGAGCAAATCTTGAAAGCTGCTGAACAGATTGCCGCGCTTATTGAGCAGCTGAATGTTTTCATTTCAACCAAAGAAGCCCCTTTGACTATTGAAAGATTAGCGCTAAAAGAGGTTCTTCAGGTGATTAGAGAAGAGTTTTTCTCTCAACTTAGCGTTCGAGAAATAAGTTGGTCGGAGCCTGATTACATCCCTGAAATCGAAGCAGATAGATTGTGCATAATGAGGGCATTAAGGAATCTTGTAGAAAATGCACTAAAATATGGTGGAGAAGCATTAAGTGAAATTAGTATCGGATATAAGGAATCTCGTGAATCCCATATTCTTTCCATCACGGATAATGGCATTGGTTTAAAACAGGGAAATTATCATGAAGATATATTTACCCCTTTCATTAGAAAAAAAACATCTAAGGTGATTCAGGGATCCGGCCTGGGGCTGGCTATCGTAAGAGAGATAGCCAAAAAGCATGGAGGAGATGTTTGGTTAGAACCTGGACAGGAGAAGGGAATAACGTTCTATATGTCAATCCCAAATCACCTACAACTGTCACGGTGATATCCATGGTAATTATCCGATTGGCTAGGGCGGATGGCGGTCAAAATCTGCGATATAATAAGACCATTCAACGGCGAGGATAACGGCAAGTACTCTTGCTGCGGAAGAACCGACCATCGTACCCTGAGATGAATCTATTCCGATTTTGGTTGACTCCTTTAAATTCCGTTGTTTAGTTGGTTGTAGAAACCCCCGCCCTCTGGGCGGGGATTATTTACTCAGAGGTCACGGGCTCATAGCAAGCATTGATACTATCAAAGGTCCGTGCAGCGAGCTGCCGGTGATCTTTTCCCGCCGGTATCGCCTCTAGAATTTCAATGGTGGCGAGAACGAAACTGAGCGACAAAAGCTCATTGAAATGAGGAAAAAATGACATGTCCGCATACCAAAAAAGAGCGTCGCGATTGGATCGAGTCACCGGCTCACCGTTGATTTTACGATAATTGATACATATGGGAAGCACCTTTTTCCCTGATTGGATTGCGGCGACAAAAATGGACCGTTTAAAAGGGAGAAGCTGTTCCCCATTGGTGCTTGTGGCCTCAGGGGCAAAGCTGACATTTTCTCCTCTGTGCAATGCATCTGAAATATCCTGAACCTCGTTCTTGATATTGGCTCGGTCGCGTCTTTCCACATACAGCGCACCTGCGCCTTTCGCCAGCCACCCAAGAAACGGGGTTTCTTTGACTTCCACGGATGTCACAAAACGGGTAGGCATGATGGAAGCAATGATGACGGCATCAAGGTAGGACAGATGATTGAAGGCTATCAAAAAGTTCTCATCCTTTGCCGGCTTTCTGCAGTGCCATCGGATTTCAGTCTTAAGCGCAAGTATCTTCAGGAGCAGCCGGGCCCAGCAAAGGCTGATCCAACAAAGGAAAACATTTAGAGCAGGACGGGGGATAAAGAAAAAGCATCTGGTCAACGCACCGATAGTCAGGAAGGAAACGACTAGGCCGAGAAAGGCCGGCCATCTCAGGCACACCAGCATCAATTTAAAATTTCCCTTCACTGGATTCACCGCACAAATTTCCTCTGATAGGAGTCAGTCAACTCGTTCAGTTCAAGCACAGTGAAAAAATCTGTGCATTTAAACGCCATGTCGATAGCAGGATCGCCAAGAAACCGCGCGCCAGCCTTGAGATACGCTCTTAAAAGCCCGGGAAGCTTCGGGTTCATCGGGGTATTTGAGCCTTGCCGTGAATGAAATCGCCGATACTCGCGTTCAAACTGCTCAATCCGATAAGGATCCTTGGCCATGATACCGAACCCGTCTTTAAGTCTTCCTTGATCTTTCAGGTATCGATACACGCGGAATATCTCATTCTTGGCAACCGTCTTGATGCTGCTGCAGCCGAAAAGATGTGATGCGCCTGTTGCTTTGAAATACTCGGCAACCCCTTTCCACAGCAATGCTATGACCGAACCGTTACGGTAATCCTTATGGACACAGCTACGGCTCAACTCGAGCTTGACGCCGGGTATTGCCAGGAATGCGTCTATATTGAACTCACTGGCAGAATAAAATTCGCTGCTGTACAAAGAGCAAATCAGACGATAGGTACCCACCGCCTGTCCGGTTTCGCGATTGCTGACAACCAGGAGGTCGCTGAACGGATCGTAACGATCCCAGTCACTTCCGAAAGAAAACGCATTGCCGGCATATTCCCTTTGAAAAACGTTATAGCGAAGTCTGCTCACCTGCGCCAACTCCCAGCTCGAATTGACCGTGCGTACTATAAGTTTCCCGGAGATTATGTGTATGGGCACCTTGGCAACAAAATCCCTGCTTCCCAACTGGTTAAATCTTGTAAAACTCTGCATCGATGTGAGCAAGTTAGACTGATTTTTATTAATCGGCATCTGACCAGAAGCAGTATTCATGGTCTTCCGCATTGGAGCCTCCCACATCCGGGTTCCCGTTGATAATGATTTTGATGAGGAATGTTTAACTCTTGTTTTTTTGCCAAAGCCGGACTCAACAGGTAATCTTCCTTCCAGGATTCGTACTATGATGTCCAGGTTCTGATAAAAGGTAAAGGAATCCTGCTAAGGAAAATTATGATGAAGGCCTTAACATTTAGAAAGTACATCCTGCAGAATTCACCGAAGTCATTCTAAATCAGCTCCGCAGGATGAGTCAGCGCATCTCGCCCGCCCTGGATACCACAATTTTTGCT
>Ga0307423_1001866_pt1 | contig 12338 bp, 9 predicted proteins | sample SalMarWE160310MG_FD_202154 | JGI IMG/M metagenome (GOLD analysis project Ga0307423, IMG submission 202154) | Salt marsh sediment microbial communities from the Plum Island Ecosystem LTER, Massachusetts, United States - WE1603-10 | ecosystem: Environmental > Aquatic > Marine > Intertidal zone >...
GACATGGTCCTGACAGTGACGATAAAGAGCCCGGCGACGATGAGAAGGGGAATGGATATCCAGAGGACTTCCAGCCAGAGGTTCTCGCTGAACTGCTTCGCCTCCCGTCCTTTCCGTCGGCGGAATTTGATCACGGCGTACACCACCAGCCCTGCGACAATAACAAAGATAAAGGCGGAGACGCCGAGCACGATATAAAAAGAGCTGAGAATATCGAAGCCCTCCTTCGTTACCGGTTTCAAAACAGATGTAAAAGTATCCATTTTTTACCGCCTCTTAACCTCAATATTCCCGGTCCGGATACGATCCAGGAACCGTTCGGCCAGCTCCTCGTTGTCGTTGATAAGAATTCCCTTTTGGGAACAAAATCAGGGGAAATTTAAAGTTATGTGATACAATAGCGTTTACCCCAATATTTATGGTCAGATTTCACCTATCAAGCAGCATACTGAACATCCGCTGATAGAATTTGCATGACAGATAACAGGCATTAAGTCAAGAGAAGATTTTTGCCGAAATCCACCGAGGCGCGCAGGGCGCCGGCGCGCAGGACAATGGCCAGATCGTGGGCTTCTTCGGTAGTAGCAGAACCGGAAATTTGCGATAAATTGTTTTCAACCCGGGTATCCCCTATCCGATAATCTTTTTTACCAGCGATTTGACATTGCCTTCGTAACGCTTGACGATCATCACCGGCGTCTTTGAATACCGGGCGACCTTTTCCGGGATTTCTCCGAACAGAACGCTTGAGAAGAGGCCTTCCCGTGACGCTCCCAGCACCAGTAAATCGTATTGGGCTGCCGCCTTGACGAGGGTGGTGGCAATGGTGTTGCCCTCGAGGATGCGTATATCGACTTCTCCTGCAAGATCGGTGAGACGAAGGGTCTTCTCGACCCATTCTTTGGCCAGTTCCCGGTCGCGACTGCCGGCATTCGGGGGGACCACGTAACAGCAGGTGACCTCGAGATTTCCTAACTTGTGATACAGCCCCACATATTCTGCCGCCAGGGTTGCATGGGGTCCCCCGGCGGTGGGGATCAAGATGCGCCGGATGGGGCGGTCTCCTGCCAGCTTTACGGTGATCAGATCACAAGGGGCATAACGGATCAACTTGTCGGCTACCTCGCCCATGATCCGATCGCGGGTGCTGGTATATCCTTTCCAGCCCATGAGGATGAGAGATACCTTTTCAGTTTCGGCGGTATGAAAAATACCGTCCCACACCTGATTGGCGATGCGCATTGCCGAACGGGTTGCCACACCCTGTTCCTTGCCGTATTGGATCGCTTTTCTCAGCAGCGGCATCTTGTGCTGGAGAAATCGCATACCTTCGTGGGGCGGCAGGTTGATGGGAACATCGATCACCCCGAGTACGATGATTTCGCCCTGATTCGCCTTTGCCAGGGGAATGGCCAGGTTCATCAGCGGCATCACGTGATCGGGGTTATGGAGAGGGATCAAAATCCGGTATGAATAAGTACTCGGGCTCTTGGCCTGCTGGACTTCAAGTACCTTCGGTGTATCTGCAGCGGCGAGTTTTTCAAAGTAGACAAAATAGATAAACAGTCCGACCAGGATCCAGACGACGGCAATATAACAGGCCCGGGGATCGAAATTGAACTGGTAGATTGCGAGGAACATATTGAGGACTACAGCGACGATGGGGGTTGCGGGGTAAAAGGGCGTCCGAAATCCCCCCTTCAATTCGGGGAATTTGCGTCGAAGCGTGATTAAGGAAAGGTTCACCAGGCTGAAGGTCAGCAGGAACATGACGCTGGCGGCGGAACCGATGACCTGAATCGGGAACAGCAGCGCCATCACCAGAACGATCCCGCCGGTTACCGCTATGGCCTTATGGGGCGTGCGGCGCTTGGGATGGATGGTGCTCAAAAACGTCGGCAGCATCTTGTCGCGGCTCATGGAAAAGGCCACCCTCGATGACGCCAAAATGGTCGCGTTCAAGGCAGATAAGGTGGAGAGCAATGCCCCGAAGGTAATGAGTATTGCCCCGAATAAAGGCATGAAATTCTGGGCCGCCCTGGAAATGGCCGTTTCCTGGAAATGGCCCAAAAACTGCCAGGACTTGCCGGCTGCCGGTTGAATGGCGCCGATACAGACCAACAGGACCAAAAGGTATATGAATACGGTGACGCCCAGGGAGATCAGCGTGGCCCTGGGGATGTTTTTTTCCGGTGCCTTGATCTCCTCGGCAACGGTTGCAATGAGGTCATAGCCTTCGAAGGCGATGAAGGTCAGGCCCATGGCGATAATTACGCCGCCCGCCCCCTTTGGCATGAAGGGCGTGAAGCTGGCCGCCGCCTGGCTGGGGATGGAGAAGATCCGCTTCACGCCATAGGCAATAAAGACACCCAGTATGATGATCTTGGCCATGGTGATGATATTTTCGACACTGCCGGTCAGGGCTGTGCCTCTCATGTTGATGAGAATGAAAATAGCGGCGATGACCGTGGTCGTTGCCAGTACCGGAACCTTGTGGCCTGCAAGATTGAAAACAAGATCCGCAAAACCGGGAAAATTGTGGTGGACGAATTCCCAGAAATAGCTGCCGAAGCCCAGGGCATAGAGGGCGCAGGCAATGATGTAGCAGAACCACAGCATCCAGCCGGAAGTGAATCCCACCGGACCGGGAAATGCCTTGGCAATAAAAGAATAGCCGCCGCCTGATTTTGGATAGACCGAAGCCAGTTCGGCATAGGATAAGGCCGTCAGCAAAGTGACCAGCCCGTTGAGGCCAAAGGCCAAGAGGGCGGCAGGACCGGCTTCGCCGGCGGCGATGCCGGTGAGTACGAAAATTCCGGCGCCGATCATTGCGCCGATTCCGATCATGGTTGCATCGAACAAACTCAGATTCCGGGCGAACGATACCTCTATTTCATGGGAATTGTTCGATGACGCTGGAGCCATAGCTGGGTCGATACCTGAATTTTGTATGGAATTTAGAAGCCATCTCAAAAAAGTCTTTTCGTCCGATATCGGCGTTGAGCCCTCGTCTCAAGTCCTCGACATACTTGAGTATGCCTGCGGAATGATCCTCGGCCTCGCCTTGATCTCGACCGAAAATCCTAATTTTGAGATGGCTTCTATAAATTAATAGATAAACCATCCGGTTTTCCTGTTATAATGACGATTGATTCAGCCATCATACAGGAAAGATATGGATGGTAAGAAAATACCAAAGATTAACAGGAAAATTTTCCCAAGTAAAGTGTCTTAGAACAAATCTTTTCGAGTGCTTTAAATATCGAATTCCTATGACCGGTGGAAATTGCAGGAGATGCACAGGATGTTCAAGTTTCGGAAAAGGGCTTGACACTGATATAAAATAAAAATACAAAGCACGTTTATGTTTTGAAGGTGTATAAATTTTAGTTCAGCATAGAAACCTTGGCCCTAAGGGCCAGGACAGAGTCTCTGCCTAAAGAAGCGCTGAAAGAGTTTGAAGTGATCTAAAGTTTAAAGTGAGCTAAAGTTGAGGAATTCTGTCAATTATATAAAATTACCGGAGCAACGCGACTCAATAACTTTAGGCACTTTAGATCACTTTAGACACTTTTAACTTATTCGGGTTTAGGTAGACCAACCCCTTGCAGGGGTTAAATCAAAGGCGACCTCTCTGGGGACGGATATTTACCTTCAGCGTCAGCCATCGGAATTTAAAGCGTGGAACAGGTTACGGGAATCGTCATTATTGTCGGCAACTACGGCAGCGGGAAAACGGAAGTTTCCATAAACCTTGCCGTGAATCAAAGGCGTTCGGGTTCGGAAGTAAAGATTGCGGATCTGGATCTGGTCAATCCCTACTTTAGAACCCGTGAGGCAAGAAAACCGCTTTCGGAACTGGGAATTGAGGTGGTGCTTCCCGATGAGAAATATCTGCAGGCGGATTTGCCTATTTTGAGTCCTGCCGTTGCCGGCCTGATTCAGCGGCCGAGCCAATTGACCATCATCGATGCCGGGGGAAACGATGTCGGCGCGACCGTCCTTGGGGCGCTGGCCGATTCCTTGGGTAAACAACATGTCCGGATGCTGCAGGTGGTGAATCCTTTCCGGCCGTTTACCGACACCATTGAAAACTGTTTGAAAATGCGCGATGAGATTGAAAAGGCTTCAAAGATGACCATCAACGGTATTATCGGCAATGCAAACCTGATCGATCTAACTTCATCGGATGATATTTACAATGGTTATGATTTTGTGAAAGCCTTGTCCGAAAAAAGCCGGCTGGCGCTCAACTTTGTCACCGCCCCGGTAGAACTCTTGTCCGAATTGGACCTTTCTCGTTTTTCCTGTCCGGTGCTGCCCATAGAAAGACAGCTTGTTCCGCCGTGGAAAAAGGCCGTCGAATTGAAAAGATAAATCCGCAATTATTTCAAAGGAGCTTAGGATATGTCCTATCAACATACCATCGATAAGGATCGATGCAAAGGATGCGGGCTCTGTGTGTCCGTCTGCCCAAAGAACGTACTGGAACTGTCCGATGAGGTGAACACGATGGGCTATTTCCCTGCGTATCAGGCGCGCCCCGAAGACTGTATCTATTGTACAGCCTGCTGCATCATGTGCCCTGATGTGGCGATAACCATCACCAAGATCGAGGAAGAAACAAAAGAGGAATGTTAACCGGAGGAAACACATGAGCAAAATATTAATGAAAGGGAATGAAGCCATCGGTGAGGCCGCAATCCGGGCCGGATGCCTCAATTATTTTGCTTATCCCATCACCCCTCAATCCGAGGTTGCCGAATACCTGTCTCGACGGATGCCGGAGGTCGGCGGGATGTTTTTGCAGGGTGAAAGCGAAGTGGCTGTGGGATACATGCTTTTCGGCGCCGCCGGGTGCGGAGAAAGGGTTTTTACCACATCGTCAAGTCCCGGAATCAGCCTGATGAGCGAAGCTATCAGTTACATCTCGTCTGCCGAGCTCCCGGTGGTTTTTGTCAATATCGTTCGCGGCGGTCCGGGGTTGGGCGGCATATTGCCGTCCCAGGCGGATTATTTTCAGGCCACGAAAGGCGGCGGGCACGGCGATTATCATTTGCTGGTGATGGCGCCGGCCAGCGTTCAGGAAGCCGTGGAAATGGTCATGGCGGCGTTTCCTTTGGCGGAAAAATACCGGAACCCGGTCATGATTTTAGGGGACGGGTTGATCGGTCAGATGATGGAACCCGTTGAATTTTCGGATCGCCTGATATCCAAACCGACCAACAAGGACGACTGGGCCACCAACGGCATGGATACCCGTAAACGCAACGATCGCAACCTGGTGAAGTCTTTGTTTTTGGATGCCGGGCAGCTTGAAGAACACAATCTGGCTTTAAAAGCCAAGTACGATCGCATGAAGCAGGAAGAGGTTCGATATGAGACGTACAACATCGATTCGGATTTTCGGGCGCTGATCGTCAGCTACGGCACCATGAGCCGGGTATGCAAGACCGCCATCGACAATATGAAGGCCGAAGGCTTTGAAACGGCCATGATCCGGCCCCAGACGCTTTTTCCTTTTCCTGTACAGCCGATAAGACAGGCAGCCTCAAAAGACGGCTGCGAGGCGGTCATCAGTTTCGAGCTGAGCATGGGACAAATGGTCGAAGATGTCGAAAGAAGCGTTCAGGGGAAATGCCCTGTTTACTGGCATGGGAAAGCAGGCGGAGAGATTCCCACTCCAGAAGAAGTTGTTGATGCGGTTAAATCTTTTGTCAAAACAAAATGATACTTTAGAACCGCTCAACCGATGTTAAATTTTTAAGGAGATAATATCATGGCAAAAACATACCGAAAACCCGAGGCGCTGGCCGATCAGCCGACCCATTACTGCCCCGGCTGTACCCACGGGGTGATTCATCGATTGTTGGCAGAAGTTATCGATGAGCTGGGAATTCGGGGACGGACGGTCGGCATTGCCCCTGTGGGCTGTGCTGTTTTGGCCTATAATTACTTTACGTTCGATTTTCAGGAGGCGGCCCACGGTCGCGCACCGGCCATGGCCACCGGCATCAAAAGGGTTCGTCCGGACCTGATCGTCTTTACCTATCAGGGAGACGGCGACCTGGCAAGTATTGGAATGGGAGAAATCATCCATGCCGCCAACAGGGGAGAAAAGTTTACCACCCTATTTGTAAACAACACGGTCTACGGCATGACCGGCGGGCAGATGGCGCCGACGACATTGCCGGGCCAGCGGACCACCACCTCTCCCGGGGGACGGAATGTTCAGGACGTCGGCATGCCCATCAAGATCGCCGAATTGCTGTCAGCCCTTCAAACACCGGCCTATATTACACGGCAGACCGTGCTGAAACCGAAATATATCGTTAAAGCCAAAAAAGCGATTAAAAAAGCATTTCAGTATCAGATGGACGGCCGCTGTTTCAGCCTGGTGGAGTTCGTCAGCACCTGCCCGACCAACTGGGGAAAGACACCGGTGGAGGCGATTGAGTGGGCCGAAGAAAATATGCTGCCCTATTACCCGTTGGGCGAATTTAAAATACCCGATTAAAGAAATGCTTCGGGATTTCTTTATCTTACATTCCAATAATGTAATGAGCGAAGCGAATTAATCTTAGGAGGATGGGATGCAACGTGAAGTCATGTTTGCAGGTTTTGGCGGGCAGGGTATTCTGCTGATCGGGAATATCCTTGCCCACACCGCAATGGAGGAAGGTTCCGAAGTGGCCTGGGTGCCGTCATATGGTCCGGAGATGAGAGGCGGTACCGCCTACTGCCTGGTGGTGATCAGTGACAAGCCCATTGGTTCGCCGATTATAAAAAATCCCATGCATCTTGTTGCCATGAATCGTCCTTCTTTGGAAAAATTTGCACCGGTTATCAAGCCGAAGGGGGTTGTGGTCATCAACAGTTCACTCATTCCCGTAACCTCGGGCCGCAGCGATATCGACGAACTGTTGGTGCCGGCAAACGACATCGCAATGGACCTGGGGAGCACCAAAGTCGCCAATATCGTGGCGCTCGGGGCTTTTGTCGCCCGCAGTAAAATTGTCGACTTTGAGTGTATGCGGCAATGTGTAAAGGAGCAGTTTGCTTCGAAAGAAAAGCTTATCCCGATCAATATGGCGGCCCTCGATGCCGGCCAAAAAGCGGCACAGTCAAAGTAGCTTTCAGATTGAATTTAGGATTTAATAAATCCATAAACGACTTTAAAATATATTCTGATCACCTGACTTATGAAAATATCTGTTCCGGATTATATTTTATCCATCACGCCGTATTCGCCCGGGAAACCTTTGGAAGAGCTCGAGAGAGAATACGGCATCGCCGATTCCATCAAGCTCGCCTCCAATGAAAATCCTTTAGGGCCGTCGCCGATGGCGATCGAGGCCATCAAAAAAGCGATGCCCCGGCTGAATCGATATCCGGACGGCAGCGGGCATGATCTTATTCGAAAGATTTCAGATCACCTTGGCGTATCCCCCCGACACATCGTTTTGGGCAACGGTTCGGACGAGATTATCGGCATGTTGGCCTTTGCCTTGCTTCAACCCGGCGATGAAGCCGTATTGCCGAACCCGTCGTTTCTCATGTATGACATTATGGCTCGCGGGGCCGGTGCAGTTCCCATATTTGTTCCCCTGACATCTCTGGCCATCGATCTTGACCTCATCCTGGAACGGATAACGCCCAAAACGCGAATTATTTTTCTGTGCAACCCCAATAACCCGACGGGAACCATTATCACCAAAAATGATTTTGATGCCTTTATAAAAGAGATTCCCGAAGACATCATTGTGGTGATGGACGAGGCGTATATCGAATTTGTAAGGGATCAAAACTGCGCCGTCGGTTACGAATACATGGACAATAAAACGCCGCTGGTCATCCTTCGAACCTTTTCGAAAGTCTATGGGTTGGCCGGGCTTCGCATCGGTTATGGTGTTATGCCGGCGGCAATTGCGGATATTTTAAACAGAATAAGGCTTCCGTTCAACGCCAATTCACTGGCCCAGGTGGGCGCATGCGCGGCACTTGAAGATAAGGGGTTCATTGAAAAAGTTGTTTCCCTGATCCATGAAGGCCTTGATTTTCTGTATGATGCCCTTGATCGCCGGGGGATACAATATTTCCCGACCCAGACCAATTTTTTTCTGATCGATGTTCGCAAAGACGCCGACGACATTTATGAAAATATGCTGAGGCAAGGGGTGATTGTCAGATCCATGAAATCATACGGATACCCCAATTATATTCGGGTCAATGTGGGACTTTTTGAAGAAAATGTCCGGTTTTTGCAGGCCCTTGAAAAAAGCATGACATGAAACGATTGATTATAACAATAGACGGTCCTTCGGGAGCCGGCAAAACAACGGTCAGCCGGATACTGGCCGATCGTCTCGGATACCGGTATATCGATACCGGTGCCCTTTACCGGGGGGTGGCTTTGGCGGCCATATGCTCGGGTTTGAATCCCGATGACGATGACGGACTTCTCACGTTGTTCAAAACGCTGAAAATGACGTTTGTGGCGGGTGAAAAAGGATTGCGTCTTTTCCTGAATGGCTCGGATATTACCGATCGAATTCGAACCCCTGAAATATCCATGGCGGCTTCGGCGGTTTCCGCCAAGCAGGTGGTGAGGGATTATCTTTTGAATTTGCAAAGGGATTTGGGCCGGGAAAAAAATGTTGTGTTTGAGGGTCGCGACATGGGAACCGTGGTATTCCCGGATGCGGATTTGAAGTTTTTCCTGGATGCATCCATACAAACCCGTGCAAAAAGACGATTCAAAGAGCTGTCATCGACAACGCCTCAGTCATTGGAAGCGGTTGAAACGGATATGCGACGCCGAGATACCAATGACAGCACCCGGGATCTCGCGCCCTTGAAACCGGCGGAGGATGCGATCAGAATCGATTCAACGGATCTGACCATCGAAGATGTTGTCGACAAAATAGTTTCAGCCGTCAACGCTCTGTCTTGATTGAAAAACTTCATCCTTTCGTTTTGCCGACTTTCCGTCACTCCTATTGAAAACACGCGAATCGGGTCTGAACAATTTATTTAAAATAATCATTGTTTTTTGGAAATGACTCTGGTAGCTATGGCATTTATGCTGTGCCGAAAGAGACCTTTCAAAAAAAGCTCATTTTTTTCGAGTTCAAGGAAGGCGAAAATTTTAACCGCAGGAATACATTGAGTATTTTGAGGATTAAAATTTGAGCCTGACCCCAGAGAAATGGGCTGTGCATTTCACGGGGCAGGCGCAGAAACTTGTCCGCCTCACCGCCAGCGGTATCTTCGACCGGCGGATTGGGCAAAAAGGGGCGTTTTGCAAAGGTCTCCGAACAGGTATCAGCAAAAAGGGGCCCTTTTTCGGTCTCAAAAATAAAATGCGGTTAGGGGGTATTGTATTTAATGGAAAATTTTGGAACAAACGATTCAAACAAAGAGTTAATGGAAGAGACAACCGAAGAGCGATCGGATGCAGAAAGCACGCAAGAACAGGAAGAGATGAAAACAGAACCGTCTGAGAAAGCAACACCGCAGGCGGATGTTCAAGAACCGATCGAGAATTCAGAAGAAGTTCAGGAACCATCAGAAAATTCTGAAAAAGATCAGGAAGCAGCCGATGCTTCGAAAGCGGTCTCCGAAGCAGCCGATGCTTCTCAGAAAAGTTCCGCTGCAAGCGAAGGCGGTAAGTCTGCCGGCCAGCCGGGTGAAAGCATGGACAGCATGATGGATATGTACGAAGAGAGCTTCAAGCGTTTCGAGGAAGGAGAAGTCGTAACCGGAAGAATCATTTCCATGGACAAGGATTATGTCCTTGTGGACATTGGGTACAAATCGGAAGGGCAGATAAGAATTCATGAATTTCAGGATGAATCCGGAAAGTTGGTTGCCAATGTGGATGATACGGTTGATGTAATGGTAGAATGGTGGGATGACGAAGAAGAGCGTGTGGTCCTTTCCAAGGAAAAAGCCGCCAAAGTAAAAGTCTGGGAAGATATTAAAAAAGCTTACGACGAAGATCGAACCGTAGACGGCGTTATCGTCAACCGCGTCAAAGGCGGATTTTCAGTAGATATCGGTGTTCAGGCATTTCTACCGGGTTCACAGGCGGACTTGCGTCCGATTCGCAACCTTGATGAAATGGTTGGGAATACATATACTTTTAAGATCCTCAAATATAATCGAAAACGGAGTAATATCGTTTTGTCGCGGCGAGCGATCCTCGAGAATGAACGGGATTCCAAGCGGGCGTCGACCCTGGCAACCATTGAAGACGGAAAAGTTGTCGACGGCATTGTCAAGAATATCACGGAATACGGGGTTTTTGTGGATCTTGGGGGTGTCGACGGTCTCCTTCATATCACGGATATTTCATGGGGAAGGGTGAAACACCCGTCGGAGCTTTTTTCTGTCGGTGACAAAATAAAGGTGAAAATTCTAAGCCTTGATATCGAAAGGGAGAGGGTTTCATTGGGAATGAAACAACTGACCGAGGATCCCTGGCTGACTGCCGCAGAAAAATATCCCATAGGCTCCCGTGTAAACGGAAAGGTTGTCAGTTTAACGGATTACGGCGCATTTGTTGAGCTCGAGGAAGGGATCGAGGGGCTGATTCACGTTTCTGAAATGTCCTGGACCCGGAAGGTTCGCCATCCCTCCAAAATCGTTTCGGTGGATGATGTGGTCGAAACGGTGGTGCTGGATATCAAGCCCGATAACAGACGGATATCTTTAGGCATGAAGCAGGTTGTTCCCAACCCGTGGGATATCATCAGTGAAAAATATCCTGTGGGCACAACCATCGAAGGTAAAATCAAAAATATTACGGATTTCGGCCTTTTCATCGGCATCGGCGAAGGAATTGACGGGCTTGTGCATATTTCCGACATTTCCTGGACAAAGCGGATAAAACATCCGTCGGAATTGTTTAAAAAAGGCGATGTGGTACAGGCCATCGTATTGGATATCGAAAAAGAGCAGGAAAGGTTTTCGTTGGGGATCAAGCAATTACATGAAGACCCCTGGGAAACAGTGGCCGAACGGTATGACGTAGGAAAAGAAATAACCGGTACGGTGACCAATCTCACAGATTTCGGTGTATTTGTCGAGATCGAAGAAGGGATAGAAGGACTCGTGCATGTATCCGAGATCGGCAAGGAGAAGATAAAGACCCCTGTCGGAAAATTCAATATCGGCGATGTTATTACCGCCAAGGTCATGAATATCAACAGCCAGGAAAGGAGAATCGGCCTGTCGATCAAGCGGCTTGAGATCGAAAGTGAACAGAGCTTGTTGAGCGAATATGTCAACAACACCGGCGGTACGACATCGACCTTTGGAGAAATTTTACGGGAGAATCTTCAGGGGAAACTGGATGAAGAATAGAAGCATCTCAAAAAAGTCTTTTCGTCCGATATCGGCGTTGAGCCCTCGTCTTGATCTCGATCAAAATCCTAATTTTGAGATAGCTTCTATGTCCGGCATTCGGACTTAAAGATTCCGGTTGGTCGATGCGGTCTCATAGAGAATACGCATGGGATTATGTTTACACGCAGACATCCATATCTTTTTTTTATTCTGATTTTTTCCGCTGTTGTCGCAACCGCAATGGTCGTGATGACGTTTTTTTTTACGCTCGGTACGAGCGAAAGCGATTTCGACTTCGGAGAAAAAGTCGGGGTGATAGAAGTCAGCGGCATCATTGCAGAATCCAAATCAGTGCTGAATCAGCTCAAGCGTTTTCGTGAAGACAAATCCATTAAAGCCATCGTTGTTCGAATCAATTCCCCTGGGGGAGCCGTCGGACCGTCACAGGAGATTTTCAGGGAGATCAGAAGAACATCCGCCGTAAAAAAAGTGGTGGCGTCAATGGGAACAATTGCCGCATCCGGGGGATATTATATCGCTGCCGGGGCAAATGGAATTGTCGCCAATCCCGGCACCATAACCGGCAGCATCGGGGTGATCATGGGGTTTACAAATTACAAGGATCTGCTCCACAAGATCGGACTGGTCCCCATCGTTATCAAAAGCGGCAAGTACAAGGACATCGGTTCCCCGGTTCGAAAGATGAAACCCGAAGAAAGAAAAATATTAACGGATTTCGCCGATAAAATACATAAACAATTTATTCAGGCCGTCATTGACGGGCGGAAGATGGACAGGAAAAAAGTAGAGTCGCTGGCCGACGGTCGCATCTTTACCGGCCAGGAGTCAAAGAAACTCGGCCTGGTAGACCGCCTGGGAAATTTGGAAGATGCCATTGAATGGGCGGGCCGGCTTGGAGGGATCAAAGGGAAGATTTCCACGGTTTATGCAAAAGAGAAAAAATTTTCCATTTTGAAATTATTAACCGA
>Ga0307423_1001868_pt1 | contig 12328 bp, 12 predicted proteins | sample SalMarWE160310MG_FD_202154 | JGI IMG/M metagenome (GOLD analysis project Ga0307423, IMG submission 202154) | Salt marsh sediment microbial communities from the Plum Island Ecosystem LTER, Massachusetts, United States - WE1603-10 | ecosystem: Environmental > Aquatic > Marine > Intertidal zone >...
GTAACACTTTGTTATCCGGCGGAATACCGAGGGTCTGATTCAGCGCATGTCGCTCGTTCTCGTGTTCCTGTTCAAGTATTAAAACGCTGTTCCGGGCCTGTAGATAGGCGGCTTTTGCAGCGTTTAAATCCAAGACGGTTACCACTCCCATAGAGAACCCTCGCTGGACAACGGTAAGATTTTTTTTGCGTTGTTTCACAATGTTTCTTGCCAGGAGCAATTGCTTTTCGGTAAATATCAACCGGTATACGTTTAACCTTGCTGCCTGGGCGACTTGCCACTCCTTCCATGCGATATCAAGATCAACTGATTGGGCATGACTTCGGGCCATATCCAGTTTTGCGCCATGAGTAATCAGCGAAGTAATGTCCCAGCCCAGCCCAAAACCAAACGCATTGACGGTGTCTTGTGTATTTCCGCCTGTGGGCACATCCAGATTATAGGAAAGTTGCGGGTTGGGTAGAATGCCGGCCTGCAAAAGCTGTGCCTCAGCAGTTCCTTTATGGTCCCGAATGGCCCGAAGGGTTGGATTGGCGAGTACGGCCAGAATCGCCGCCTCATCCGGTGACAGACCGTCACGGATATTGAACTCGACCGGTTTTAGAATTGGATGCTGAATCGATTTCGCCTTGATCCGAATGGTTTCAATGCTCGGAGGTTTGAGACTTTCAGAAACAGTACTCTGATCCAACGGCAATTTGTGGTAGGTTGCACATCCACTCATAACAATTGTCAAAACAATTAGAAACAAAAGGCTGTTAGTATACTGATGTCGCATATGTTTACCTGATTCTCGCATCCTAATTACTGGCATCTGCAAGCAATATTTTAAAATCTATCCACCGAGTTAATGGCCAGCAATTCCTGAAGCCGATCAGCTATTTCCTGAGAAATAACTGACTCTCCGGCGATAGGCTTGATGTTATCCTTGGCTGTAAGAAGGTCTTGGGGAGTTTTAACCACCCTGAACGAACTGCTCACGGTTTTACCAAAGAACTGATCCAGAAAGATGTCGTTCACAATAGGCTTCGTCTCTTTGACAACATTTTCTACCACTGCTATCTTATTAATGGAATACCACCCAATTCGCACTAACATAACCAACCTGCCATATGGCGTCTGCTGGTATAGAGGAATAATGTCTCCTATTTCCCCATGATGTCTTCTTATTTCGTCGTAATATCTGAAATTTTTTGTATAGTATTTCAGTGGACGGCCCAGCAACTTTTGTATCTTTGGTTTGTCATCCTGCGTTAGGGTAAATTCTCTTTGTTCATAATGGTCTGAAGTCCATCCCATCTCCTTGAGTTCACTATAAGCAATCTCGTCTTTGGTAGTTGAATGAAACATCCCTGCACAACTTGCCAGCATCATAACGAGCAGCGAACAAACAATTATGAGCAGTATATTTCTATTGAGCATTTTATCCTCTTTGATAACCTTTGTTGTTTTATTATAATTTTCGAATTCACGTTCATTTCTGAGCGTAATCTCGTTCTGGCTGAGGACAACGAATAATAAGACTATTTCCTTTCTTTTGTATCTGCTTTTTCTTTTTTCTCAACTACGAGCCTTGCTTCCATTCCATCCTTAATATGGTGCGACTCTTCCTTATCAACCATTACCATGGCATGGTGGGACTCCATAGTCTCTCGAACCCTTCCGCAAGCAATTTGTTCACCTGAAAATGAGTAGATGCATACGGTGGCTCCCATTACAAATCCAACATCCTTTCCCTCATCAATATAGACGAACCCTTTATTTTTATTCACATTCTTAACCTTTGCTGACTGTTGAGCGCTCACTGTGATTCCTCCCAAGGCAATGAGAACAGCCAGGGCAAAGCCGGTGACAATTATGATCCTTTTCATATTTATAACCTCCTTTCATACAATATTTCTTAGATCAAAACGCCCTTCATTAAACGTCGGGATCGAGTGTGTATCCAGTGGAACAATCTGAAAAAGACCAAAAGCAATAGTGGCTCCCCAATGGCAACGGGTAAAATGCGGCTTGAGGCAACAGTGGGTTTGGTTTGAATATCAAAAGGAATAAGATCGCTCACAATCGGCCGGTTCTCGAGAGAATCCACAACGGTCAAGGCCACACCAAACCGGCCGGCCTGGATCAGTCGCATGGGCCAGTCTTGCCGGTTGGTTTCACCGGCCACCAATTGATCGATACGAACAGCCTTCTGTGCAGACCAGTCTTCCAGATCCACAGGATGCTCATCTCCGGGTTTTAAGGCTACCAGAGACAGATAAACCACCAGACCCTGTAAATTATGCTGTCCCGAGTTTTTCACAACTCCCTTGAAAACCGGTCGATCTCCCATTTTCAACGCGCCTGTCGGGGCTTGTATGGAAACATGGATAAAAGGAGTTCCATCAGCATGGCTATTCCCTGCTACTACAAATAGCATGGCCATCATAAAGCCAATACACAAAACAAAATATTTCTTCATAATTCCACCCTCTTTGTCGCCATGGACAGAACCCATATGGCGGCAATGGCGTAGGAGACCAGGATGGCAAGGGGTATTATTTGAAACAAAACACCAAGGCTGTCCACAACCACACTGTCAAGCATGTTCAGAGCATTGGCAAAGGGATTGATCAGATCGCCAAATCGGCCGACAGTGCTTTGCCGCAACGACGGTCCTAAAAGGATAGGACTCCCGGACAATAAAAAAGCGGCAAGTCCGATGGACAGAGTCCCTTTCAACGTTTTCATCCGGGCCGATAACGCCAGCGTAAAACCACCGAAAATTACGACGAGCAACGTCCCGGAAATAAAAAGATATTCAAGTGCCGGAATAAGGTTCTGACCTGTGCTTCCCACGGCCCATAGATAAGGAATGGAAAGAAGAAAAAGGACCAGCCATGAAAAGATTAGCGCCATTAATTTGGCAATGGCAACCTCATTAGGACTGACAGGTGTGATTAATAATGTTTCAAGAGTCTCGCGTTCACGTTCTCCGGCAAACCCGTCACTACCCCGGATAACGGCAATCAAGAGGGCCAAGGCAATGATTATCGCCGACATCATATAGACAGCCTGGGCATTATCTAAAAGACTCAATTCCGTATTGCTGACAAGCAAAAGCGAAAAGACACTCAGAACTCCGCACCCTACAATATAAAGTGCTGCGCCTCGAGATGAAATAATTTCTTCAATACACTCTTTCCCAACCAAAGTTTTAAAATGTCTCATCACTCTTTTCCTTGTGCTGTAAAGTTTAAATACATGGATTCAAGTCCGCTATTAACCTGTATCGCTTCTGTAATCGGTATTTCCTTCTGAACCAATAAACTTAAGGCTTTATCCGGGTGAATGTTTTTTATCTCGCAGGTTACCCATTGCCCCTTTTTTTCCTGACATGAAATGCCCGGAACGTTCCATGTGGTGGGTATATTTTTACCATCCGCCAAATGAAGCCGATAGCGGATGGATTTTCCAACTACCGGTGCAAAAAGAGGGCCCTCATATTGGATCTTGGAATTATGTAAAATTGCGATACGATTACAAAGACGCTCCACATCATCCAGGATATGGGTGGAAATAATGATCGTCATTTCTTTTTCACGGTTGAACTTAAGCAAAAGATCATGGATTTCCCTTCTTCCCTTGGGATCAAGACCATTGGTCGGTTCGTCCAGAAAAAGGATTTCCGGATCATTGAGTAATGACCGGGCAATCCCTAAGCGCTGTTTCATACCCCTGGAAAAGGTCCGGATCGGACGTCGGTCGGCAGGGTCCAGCCCCACCTGATCGAGACGCATGCGACAATCCGCGGATGTAAGTTGCAACCCATACAATTGCCCAAAAAATCGCAGATACTCCTCCGCCCGCATCCATCCGTAGAACCCGTGAGACTCCGGTAAGACATTTACACGCTGTCTTAATTGTTCCCCATCCAAAGAAGGGTCCATATTCAGGACAGCCACTTTTCCTCCATCAGGATATAAAACTCCTAATAATATCCGCAAAGTCGTCGTCTTGCCGGAACCGTTAGGACCTAGAAAGCCGTAAATGTCGCCATGGTATACCGTCATGGAGATATCTTCCAGAACCTTCTTTTCATCAAAGGACTTTTTCAAAGACTTAATTTCAATAACTTTCATCTCCTTTTTCCTAACAATACCTCCAATATTTAAGATTATATACCGACTGCCTTCTATGCATTGAAAAAGGCATGTGCAATTTACGAAATGATTTTGGAACCCCTTTCATCTTTTCGTTATGTTTATATTATAAATTGCCTTGGTGAAGAAATGATGAAGAAAACGAATACGAGAGAAGTTTTTTTGAAATTATTTTCTTGAAGGAGAACTGACTATATTTGGCAGATTAATATTTACTCGGGTCCAGGCTTCGGGTTTGCTTTCGATAGTGATATTACCTCGGTGAAGTTCGATAATCCGTTTGACAATGGTTAGCCCGAGTCCTGAGCCGCCATATTGAGCGGATCTCGATTTCTCCACTCTGTAGAACTGCTCAAACACCCGATCGATATCTTTTTCATGAATTCCACTGCCGGTGTTAAAAACAGACAGATAAACCTTATCGTGTTTTGCTTCGGCAGTTATGTCTATTTTGCCGCCGTCAACGTTGTATTTGATGGCGTTGTCAACAAGATTAATCAGGACGCGCTGCAGGGAATCTCTTTCTCCCATGATACAAAGTCCCTCCGGTATATGAATTGACACATCAATCTGCCTGGCCTCGAACACCTCGACAAAATCTTCATGAATCGATTTTGCCAACTCAGACAAACTAAATTCTTCAACATCTATACTCTCTTTTATTTCCAGTGCCGAAAGATCAAGCAAATTTTTTACAAGACGTCGCATCCGTTGTAAAATATCGGATTGTCGAATTAGCCGAAGCCTGAATGTTTCCGGCAATTTATTCAGGCGGATTGCATCCTCCATAAAGAGAGACAATAAGGTAATAGGAGTCTTAAGCTCATGGGAAGCATCGGCAACAAACTGTTTTTGCATGGCAAATGAATACTGCAGACGATCAAACATGCGGTTAAGAGATTCGGAAAGCTCATACAGTTCGTCTTTGCTTTTACCCAGCGGTATCCGTTGGTCTAAAGACCTGTCATTAATATCTCGAGCCATTTGGTTAATCACGTTGATCGGCTTTAAAATTTTTCCGGAAATATAATAACTTAAAACGATCAGGAATAACGTGGTAGCGATCAATCCCGTTGCAATGCCCTGAACCAAATCAACGATTTCATCTTCCAGTTTTTCCACTGGCTTGCCTACTAGAACCTTGCAGGGTTGATTTCGAAGCCTGTTATTGAAAGTTTTTATTCGAAAAGCCACCTCGTTTTTGCTATCCTGATCCAGACTTATACGTTCTCGAGGAATAATTCTTTCTACCATATAAGGCTGATTCGTGTGTTTAAACGGAAGGTCTGTATACCGTGTCAGCTTTGACTCATATAAAACATTCATGCGATCATCATATACCTTAATCCAGTAACGTCCTGTATCAAAAGGGAATTCTTTTTGAGTGGCGTCTTTAGATTGGTTTATCGTCGTTTCAAAAAGACGGACAACCGCTCCTGCCATGGAATCAAGATCCTTATCGATTAATCTGTAAGGCTGTTCTATCATTTCCCGAAAGACGATCACGGAGAATACAAGGCTTGCCAGAACTCCGGCTCCTGCAATCCACAAGGTTATTTTATAGCGGATCTTCACTCCTGTTCATCCTCTATGATAAACCCTATTCCACGGATGGTCCGGATAATCTTTTTGTCTGAATCGTCAATTTTCCGTCTCAAATTTTTAATATGAACGTCGATGAAATTTGACATGGTAAATGGATCGAATTCGTCTCCCCAGACATGTTCCGCCAGGGTAAATCTGGAAACCACCCGGTTTTGGTTATATAAAAGAAATTCAAGAATTGAGAATTCTTTGGGCGTTAGTTCCACTGTTATGTCCTTCTTGCTGACCTGGCGTGTTTTAGTATTCAGTGAAACATCGTTAATGGTCAGCAGCGGATTTCTATGGTCGGAAGTTCGCCTGAACAGAGACCGAATCCTGGCCATAAGTTCCGCTACTGCAAAGGGTTTTGCAAGATAATCATCAGCACCGTAATCAAGTCCTTTAATTTTATCTTCTACAGTCCCTTTCGCCGTCAGCATAAGGACCGGGGTTTCGATGTTTGCCTTTCGGATTTCTCTTAAAATCACAAGTCCGTCGACTTTGGGAAGCATTATATCAAGAATGATGAGATCATAAAGATTATCGAACAGTTTATCCAGAGCCGATTCTCCATTATCAGCCGTGTCCACATCATATTTTTGGCTTGTGAGCGTCTCCCGAAGCTGTTCAAGCAAATCGGGCTCGTCATCCACCACAAGAATTTTCATGTCAGCCTCCATGATACTAACGTGTAACGAATAATTAATATCTTGCAAACACAAAACCGTCTTTTGGCATGATGTCTGATGTATTTTTAACGTTGGTTTTCAAAAATAATGGTTTGGGAAGTTTTCCCTTCAAAGATTGATATTTTCGAAAATTAAAAACAGCAACAATGCGGCCGGGATATTGTTTAACCAGCGTATTAAAGCGGTCAATGGTTAAAAGACGATCTATTGAATCTTGATATTGTAGCCCGTACATCAATTCTCCTGCTCCGCCAAGCAAATACACATCATTTCTCTTATAAAACCAACAAACAGCCCGTACCTGGTCTTCATCCGATACCAAAATCGTGTCCGGATGTACCAGTTTTGAATATTGAAGCAGAAACTCCCCTGGAGTTTTGTGCTGTAACGTTACGTCAGGCAAAATAAAGTGTGTGCTAAAAATGATGAAAATCGGAGAAATAGCATAAAACACAATCTTTTTTTTGTATTCTGTTTCCCGGCATGCAATTAATAGTGGGCAGGCAAATGCTATCAGTCCGGCAACCGATAGCGCCCACTTCCAGATTTGAGAATAGGGTTTGAAACCATTAAAACCGATACTCTGAACCCCTATGAAAACAACAGCAATTCCCGCGATAAGTAGCGCCAGAGATTTACCGCCAACGTTGAACGCCTTTTTACCTCCTGTTTCAAAATATTGATCCAAACCGGTTGATATCAGAATGGCAAGAGGAGGGAAACACGGCAAGATGTAAGTAAGAAGTTTCCCTTTGGAAATCGAAAAAAACAAAAAGGGGAAAAAAAACCAGCATACTGCATAACGGTCCATTGAATTTTTAAGCCCTGTCTTTTTTAAACCTAAAATAGCTGCCGGAAATAGAAACGACCAGGGCAAAGCCGCCGCAGGCAATAAAAGAAAGAAATACATAAATGATTGGCTATGCTGGGCATTTTCGGACATAAATCTTTTAACATGTTCAGTCCAGATAAAATAATGCCAGAAACCAGGTTCCTTCAGGTGGATCAATGCCGCCCAAGGAATTATGACCAAAATTGCAGCAGCAATGGGAATCCACGAAATGATAAAAAGCTCCTTGAACCGGCGTTCCCAAATCATAAAAGGAACAATGACCAGCAAAGGAACTACAAACGCCAGAAAACCTTTTGTGAGAAATGCCAGTCCGCAAAACACACCGAATAGAAAAAGAAAACTTTGTTTTGTTCTGATAGAGGTGTCGGCAGTATAGGCAAAAAAGAATGACGCCATGGCAGCAGTCACGAACATGGCCAGCATACTGTCAAGAACATTGAAGGTGCCAACGCCATAAACTTCAAAACATGTGAGAAAGATAACTGCGGTGATGCATCCCAGAAAATTTCTATTTGAAAACCGGCGAACCAGCAAAAAAATAATAAAGGCCGAAAGGCCGGTGGCCATTGCCGACGGGAAACGAACGGCAAAAGCATTTTCACCAAACATTTTGATGGATATGGCATTGAGCCAATACCCCATTACCGGCTTTTCAAAATACCGGAGTCCGTCCAGATGTGGAACAATCCAATCTCCCGAAGCGATCATCTCACGGGGAATTTCAGCATAGCGCGATTCATCGGGAATAAAAATCGGCCGAAACCCTAAAGGAAGGATATAGAAAAACAAAAAGAAACCGACTATTAGTAATTTGAATTTTCTTGATAATACATCTTCCATGATTTAATAATATCTCATCAGAACATGGGCAATATTGTGATAGAACGGATTTCTAGTCAAAGATATCGTACTTTTACATCACTTTTATGAAGGATTTATGAAGACATGTCAATGTTCTTGCCCGGTGAGGCCGAACAAAAGCGCAGGTAAAATCGCTGACGAAATGAAAATTAAATAGACAGGAGGATTTTTATGCCGACTCAACGGCCCATGCACATCGAAACCAAACTGATTCATGCCGGTGAACCGGAGCCCCGGATAGAAGGAGCGGTTACCCTGCCGATATTTCAATCATCAACCTTTCAATATGGCGGCCAAGACCATTATGACAAGCTCAAATACATCCGCATGAACAATACCCCGAACCATGTGGCCCTGCATCAAAAACTGGCGGCCCTTGAAAATGCCGACGCCGCTCTGGTCACTGCCAGCGGTATGGCCGCTATTTCAACCACTCTTTTGGCCCTGTTATCGCCGGGAGACCATTTTCTGGTCCAGGACTGCCTGTATGGCGGTACTTTAGACTTCATCAACTCGGACTTCAAAATCCTGGGAGTAACCGTTGATTCTATTGATGGAAACAATCCCGATACATGGGCCAAACAATTAAAGCCCAACACACGTGCCATTTATGTGGAAACCATCACCAACCCTTTGATGGCGGTGGCGGATCTAAAAGCGGTGGTAGCGTTCGCCCGAAACCATGGATTGATTTCCATGATCGACAATACCTTTGCCAGCCCCATCAACTTTCGTCCGACAGAATGGGGATTTGATCTGTCGTTGCATAGCTGCACTAAATATCTCAACGGCCATTCCGATATTGTGGCCGGCGCCGTTATCGGGCGTAAAGATTTGATTCATAAAATTGCCCATAAACTCATTCATCTCGGCGGGTCTCTGGATCCACATGCGTGTTTTCTTCTCCACCGGGGGTTGAAAACGCTGGCTGTTCGAATGAAACACCAGAATGAAAGTGCGCTGGCTATCGCCAAATTTCTCTCAGCCCATCCAGCCGTAGAAACAGTCAATTATCCGGGATTGAATACCTGTACCGGATACCATTTGGCTCAGGAATTGTTGGATGGTTTCAGCGGAATGCTCAGTTTTGAAATCAAAGGAAATGTGGCAGCCGCAGACAATTTTATTGCACACACTCGGCTCCCTATCAGTGCACCGAGTCTCGGCGGTGTTGAAACGCTGATCACCCGCCCGGCAACCACGTCTCATTTGGGCCTGTCTCCCGCGGAACGCAAAGCTGCCGGCATCTCCGACCGTCTGATTCGACTTTCCGTGGGGCTGGAAACCACCGAAGATCTGATCGATGATTTTGATCAGGCTCTAACCTAAATTACGGGCAACAATATTGGCATTGACTTTTATGATAGAACTAATGCATGCTTTTCGAAAACAGGAAAACCATCTGGTATGTTTATACAATTTCAGGAAAAAACATCAAAAACACTCGGGCAACATTTTCTACAATCTGTTTGGCAGTGTGCTGCCATGTTTGCTCTTGCTGTTTTTCTCGGGTTTTCTATCAATCAGTTTCGAGTCAGCCGGCTGCCGCTGATTGAAGACTGGTCCATGGAAGCCCTTCTGAAGTCTCCCTCTGGTGATCGGCTGGATATGTCTCTTGTCGAAGCAAAAAACCTATTTTTCCAGAAAGCAGCGATTATGATTGATGCCCGCCCGAATGATGATTATGAAAAAGGCCATATCAGGGGTGCTCGCAGTCTTCCCTGGCATGAAGTTGACCAGCGGTTTATGGAGGTCACAAAAGATATATCTGTCAACACACCCATTATTACCTATTGTGACGGAAAAACCTGCAGGCTGAGTCATGATCTGGCAAATTTTCTGCTCGATATGGGGTTTACCAATGTCAGGATACTTGTAAACGGCTGGACAAAGTGGCAACACGCCGATCTTCCTGTAGACAAGTAAGGTTCGAATTGATTTTGATTTTTAAAACAATTGTCATAAATATAGAAAATAAAGATGCCGAAAAAAAGAAACCATCTCTCTCGCGTTTTTTACCATGGTGTACGATTGATTCTTGGAGTGATATTTATATACGCCAGTTATGACAAGATTTTACACCCCAAAGCATTTGCCGAAGTCGTTTATAATTACCAGATTCTTCCGGACGGACTCATCAATGTAACCGCTATTTTTTTGCCATGGCTTGAAATGCTGATGGGTATCTTTTTGATTATGGGATTCTGGATGCCGGGAACGGTAATATGGTGTAATACCCTGCTTGTCGTGTATATCGGAGCATTATGTTTTAATTTGGCGAGAGGTCTGGATGTCAATTGCGGATGTTTTTCAACCACCAAGGGAAGTACCATCAGCATTGAAACCATCCTGTGGGATGTCGCTTTTCTCGCACTTTCAGTCTATCTGTTTTTCTTTGTATTTTTTAAAAGAACAAGTGGTAATAGAAGGTTTATTTAGGCAAGAAACTTGAACTGGCTTTTAAAAGTTATTTATTTTCTTGGATTCAATTTTCTTTAAATTCTGTATGATCGTATCACTAACCGCTTCTATGTCCATGGAATCCGTATCCACAAAGAAATCCATGGCCCTTTCATAAAACGGATTTCGTGCAAGAAGCGTTTCCCGGATCTCTTCAACCGATCCTTTGGAAGTTAATGCCGGCCGAAAATCCTGGGTCGTGTTATCTTCGATGATCCGTTTCTCGATGGTTTTGATATCAGCCCTTAACCAGACAAGCACACCCCTTTCTTTCATTCGTTTTACATTTTCTTCGTCCAGAACAGCACCACCTCCTGTGGCCACCACTTGATTGTCACGTTCACATATGCATTGAATCACCCGTTTTTCTATATCACGAAAGGCTGCCCATCCCTTTTTGCCCACGATTTCTGATATTTTTATTCCCTGTTCTTTCACCAGCTCCAAATCCGTATCAAAAAATAATCGTTCAAGGCGTTTGGCAAGGGATCGGCCCACAGTTGTCTTTCCGGTACATCGATATCCAATCAAAAAGATGTTCATCTGCTATACAGCCCTTCAAACACATTCCAGAAATTGGGAAATGACTTTTCAACACATTTTTCATCCCTGATGGCAATGCCCGGAACTTTTAGTCCGGCAAGGGCGAAACTCATGGCCATACGATGGTCCCCGTATGTATCGATTTCAGCGCCTTTCGGGCTTCCGCCTTTAATGATCATCCCCGTATCGCTGCAGCTTGCTTCGATTCCCATCTTGGAGAGTTCATTGACCACAGAGCCCAAGCGGTCACTCTCCTTTGCTTTAAGATGGCCCACATTTTTAATCACCGTTGTTCCGTCGGCAAATGCAGCAACCACTGCCAGCGTCGGCACCATATCCGGCATATCCGTCATATCGGCTGTTATGGCCTTAAGGGGTCCGCCGGTGACTGAAATGCCGTCGGTTTCGTGGTTGACGGTACACCCCATGTTTTCAAAAAGTTGAGTTAAACGGACATCACCCTGCCGTGTTTTATGTGTTGTTCCCTTTACTTTAATCTTTGAACCGGTTATGGCGGCAGCGGCCCAAAAATATCCTGCCTGAGAACAGTCGGACTCCACTTTATATGATCCTGCTGTGTATACCTGTCCTCCGGCAACACTGAATTGCTCGTAACCATTACGTTTGACGTCTACGCCAAGTGCTTCCATGACATCGACGGTCATATCCACATAAGGTTTTGATACCGGTCCCTCGGTGATGTTTATTTTAACCCCGTTTTGAGTGTAAGGTGCTATGAGAAGTAATGCAGAAAGAAACTGGCTGCTGACGCCGCATCTCAGTGCCACGCTGCCGCCTGCAACATTGCCGCCCTTGACTTCAACGGGAGGACATCCCGTTTTGTTTATCGAGCAGGCGGTCACTCCCATCTGGCCAAGTCCATCCAAAAGATCCTGGATCGGTCGCTCCTCCATCCGCTTTATTCCGGCAAGTGTATAATGCCCCTGCCCCAGGGCTGCCACAGCGGTTAAAAGACGCATCGACGTCCCGGAATTTCCTATATACACCGGATCATGACACGGCTTCAATTCCCCCTTTTCTCCGTGCACTACAATCCGATCATCCCATTCATCTATGGTGATACCCATTTGTCTTAATGCCCTCAGGGTAAGTAATGTATCTTCGCTTCTAAGGCCGTTTGTGATGGTGCAAATACCGTCTGAAAGGGCTGCTGCAATAAGAATTCGATGCGT
>Ga0307423_1001869_pt1 | contig 12328 bp, 9 predicted proteins | sample SalMarWE160310MG_FD_202154 | JGI IMG/M metagenome (GOLD analysis project Ga0307423, IMG submission 202154) | Salt marsh sediment microbial communities from the Plum Island Ecosystem LTER, Massachusetts, United States - WE1603-10 | ecosystem: Environmental > Aquatic > Marine > Intertidal zone >...
AAAAGCTCAAGAGCTTCAGCGGTCCCGGCCCCGGCTGGTACGCCTGCGGCCAGAAAAGATCCTGGCGGGATGACAGCGCGGCCCAGCGCAAAAAGTGCCTGGACTGGTGCCAGGCCAACCGGCAATGCGAAAAATGCGTGACCAGCAAGACCGCTTGCCCCCAAGGCACCCATGTCTACTCCAGCTTCGAAGGCCCGGGCCAGAACTACTACGCCTGCGGTCGCCCCGCAGTGGTCGGCACCCCGGCGAGCCAGCCCCCGGAAAGCCAGCGCCGGCCGGGAACCCCGGAAGTCCGTTTCGGCAACTGATGGGTTGAAACAGGGAAACAGCCCGTCTCCAGCGCAGGAGACGGGCTGTAAGGTGCCGCCGGGTTTTTAGCAACCACAGTCAAGTACGTTCTTGTATAGCCAACTTGTACTACGGTACACGCGCCCCATCGCCGTCGTTGATTGGTGCATGTGGATTCATCGTTTCCATTGGCTCGCTACTACCGGAATGTTCGTGTTTGACCAGCGAAACTTGAACGGGCTATTATGTTCGAAAATTGGGCAACATCACTTTCCGCCGTGCTTTCAGTGAGAAATCATTTCTAAAGATAAGTCACGAGGCCTTTCTTTACGTCCGGGACAAGCGCTAGGGTACACCGGGGGCGTTAAAAGGCCGAAAAATGAGGAGGTGCGGCGACTGCCGCATAATTTGGGTCAAAGGAGTAACAACGTGGAATTGGACCCCGGCCTGGTCGGCGCTCTGATTAAAGAATATCAAACCATAATCGAGTGGCGCGACACCACCAACTATGCCGCAGCCATCAGTGACAACAATGCCAGTTATTTTGACGATACCTCCCAAGCAGGCATTGTGGCCCATCCCATGTTTCCGGTTGCCGTCACCTGGCCCATTGTGAGCCGATTGGACAAATACCTTGATTCGTCGGAGTTTCCTACTGAAGTTCTCATGACCCAGGTGCACTACTCGGAGCACCTCATCCTGCACCGCCTGATCCGCCCCGATGACATTTTATCCCTTACTGGTTGCCTGGCCGCCCTCTTGCCACATCGCGCGGGAACCCATGCCATTGTCCGCCTGGATGCCGTGGACGCCAAAGGCGGCCCGGTCTTCACGGAATACCTGGGCGCTTTGCTGCGGGGCGTGCACTGCGGCCCGGGTAGTGGGGCCCAGGCCGTGCCCGGCCCGCCGGAGCCCGAGGCCCCGGGGCGCCCCCTTTGGAGTTCGGACATTTTCATCGACCCGGAGCGCCCCTATATCTATGACGCCTGCACTGACATTGTCTTTGCCATCCACACCTCGCCCAGCTTCGCCCAAATGGTTGGTCTGCCGGGAATCATTCTGCAGGGCACCGCCACCCTGGCCTATGCGGTGCGCGAAGTGGTTAACCAACAGGCAGGAGGGAACCCTGCCCGGATAAAAGAGATAGGTTGCAGGTTTAGCGGCATGGTGCGACCCGGAAGCAGCATAAAGGTCTGTTGCCTTGGCACCCAGGAGCACCAGGATTTCTCCCAGGTTTTTTTCGAGGTGCTCGACCATGAAGGGGGAAAGGCCATTCGCAAGGGACATATAAAAATCGCGAAAGAGTGATCAAAATGAACAACAATGAAAGACTGCCCCTGGTCAGTTCCTATATCGAAAAGTGGGCCCGGGAACAGCCGGACTCCGTAGCCATGATCCAGCACGAGGACGGCCGGAAAGTCACCTACAAGAACTTTGCAACCATGATCGATTTCTTTGCCCTGAGGCTGTTGGACCTGGGCCTAAAAAAGGGCAGCCGGGTGGCCACCCAACTGGTATTGCTGCCGGAACACATGGCGCTCATGTACGCCTGTTTCAAAGTCGGAGCCATCATCGCCCCCCTGGATGTGCGGCTCAGTGAAGATGAGGTGGTGCGGGACATTAACAAGATCCAGGCGGAGGCCTTCTTTTTTCTGGGCGACACCCCGGTGCGCGACTTCCGGAAAGTGGGCCAAGCCGTGAGTCAAGGCTGCCCTTCGGTGAAACATCTGGTGCAGTTCACCCCCAACCCCCAGCCGGGGGAAATAATTGAAGGGGCCGTCAGCATCACGGGGCTTATGAACAAAAAGCATCTGGTTTGGCTCAAGGTCAAGGACATTTTCACCCACCGTCTGGACAAGGCCTATGCCCAAGTCAACACCAGGACCCCGGCCTTGATCATCTACACCACCGGCACCACCGGCGAGCCCAAACCGGCGGTGTTATGCCACCAAAACATAATCGTCCAGAACCAGATATTGGAACGGGGTATTGACTATCAGGGCGACAGAAAGGCTTTTTCTATTCTGGTGAATCTGCCGCCAAGCCATGTGGGCTGCGTTACCGAAACCTTCATGACCACCATGTTCATCGGGGGGACGGCGGTTCTCTTGCGGATATTCGACGTCAAGAACACCCTGGAGGCCATTGCCCAGCATAAGGTCAAGGTCATTGGGCAGATACCCACTATGTTCCGCATGCTCTGGAACCATCCCGACTATGACTCCTTTGACCTTTCAAGCCTAGAATTCGTGGCCTATGCCGGGTCTGCGGTGGACACCACGTTTCTGTCAAAATTGGCACGCATGGCCCCCAGGTTCGGCACCGGCATCGGCATGACCGAGAATGCCGGTTTTGCCACCTTCACCCCCGCAGGCATATCCCTGGAGGAAATGGCTGGCCAGGTGGGCCGGTCCTTCCCCGACCTGGCCCAGGTGACCATCAGAAAGCCCATGAACCCCGACGGTGCGGCCGGGGAAGAACTTCCTGACGGTGAAGTGGGAGAGATCTGCTATCACCCGCCCATTGTGTTTCTGGGCTATTACAATCTTCCGGAGGAAACCGCCAAAACAGTTTCCAAAGAGGGGATCCTCTATACCGGTGACATGGGGTACTTCAAGCAAATGGAGGGTTACCGGGCCCTGTATCTTTCGGGCCGTAAAAAGTTTGTGATCAAGCAAAAGGGATTCAACGTTTTCCCGGGGGAAGTGGAAGCGCACATCGCAAAGATGGACGGGGTGGACGTGGTGGAGGTCATCGGCTTGAAGCACGAGCTATTCGACGAGGGGATCTTTGCCTTTGTGCGCCCGACGCAGGGGGCCCAACTGAATGGCGGTCAGGTCATGGAACACTGCAAGGCGATCGCCTCCTACAAGAGACCCCAGCACGTGGAGATATGGCCCGCCGAAAAGGAACTGCCCCTTACCAGAAGCACCAAGGTGGACAAACTGGCCCTGGTGGAACTGGCCGGGCCCATTGTAGAGGAGTTGCGGAGCCGGGGGATGTGGGACGCTCAACAGGTTAATGAATAGAAAATTTCAGAGGAGAGGCTGACGCCTAACAATCAAGAAATCGGCCAAGCGGGTTTTCTCAGTGCAGGCATGCTGGGCGAAGCGTTAGAGCCTGAATGATCTAGGTAGCAGTCTCTCTCTTAAAATCCAGGAGCAGGGACACTGTGAGGTTTTCGGCTAAACCTCTACAGAGAAGTTTTTTGTTAATGCAGCGGACCCAATTGGCTCAATTTCGCTCTTCAGGGATCGCAGCCGTCATTAAAATTCGAAGCGGGAACTTTTAGGAAATCAATGAACAACTAGAAGGGCTTTTTCGAGCCTTCCGGCAAGGGCACATCGAAAGCGAAGATCACGCCCGCGATCATCTGATAAAAGCCGCACAGCGCCACCAGCTCGATCACGGATTCCAGACCCAGCTCCTTTTCCAAAGAGTTTTGCAGCTCAGCGGGAATCGATACGCGCGCCAGCGCATAGTCCACCGCTTCCAGCACCCGGCGCTGGGTGGCGCTTAGGCCCTCGGGGAGCTGGCCTGCCTTCAATTCATTGATGACTTCTGGGTCTATGCCAGCATCGCGCGCGCAGGGCTCGTGTTTGACCCATTCGTAAGCCGCCCCCAGTTTGCGGGCCGTGTGCAGGATCGCAAGCTCGCGTAGTCCGTCCGGCAGCCTTGAATCGCCGAAACGGAAATAGGTGCCCAGCTGGGAGACGTGCTCCAAGAGGTCGGGGTGATTCAAAAGCGTCCGGTACATGCCGTCGATGCGGCCCCGCGTGGCGATCAGGTGATTGTAGATATCCTGGGCTTTGGGGCTCAGGGGAGCTTTCGGTTCTGTGACTCGCGCCATGATAGTTTTCTCCGCCAGGCCAATTAGTGATCGTCGGTCCACTCTTTTTTGGCCTGACTGTAAGGGGTGACCGGGGTGGTGTATTTTTTGTCGCAGCGCACGTCCAGGAGATAAGGTGCTTTCGCGTCGCGGGCGCGGGCAAAGGCCCCGGCCAGATCTTGGGGCCGTTCCACGGTGGCCGCCTGCAGCCCCAACGAGCGGGCGAACCCGGCCCAGTCGTGGGTGGGCAGCGTGGTCAGCTCCGAGGGGACCGGCCCTCCCTGGTGGGCCCGCAGCCAGACATTGGCCAGGGCGCCGTTGTTTATCACCACGTATATCACCGGGAGGTTATAGCGGGCCGCCGCCTGGATCTCGATGCCGTGCATAAGCATGCAGCCGTCGCCGGTCACCACCGCAAGCGGCAGCTCGGGCCGGGCCGCCTTGGCCCCCACCGCCGCCGGTATGGCCCAGCCCATGGGTCCCAGGTTGGTGGCCGAGATGTAGCTCTTGGGCCTGAGCGCCTGCCAGTAGTGACCGCAGAAGGCCCGATGGGCTCCGGAATCCACCACCAGCACCGTCTCCGGCGGCATGGCTTTTCTAAGCTCATGGATCACCCGGGCCGGATGCAAGGGCACGGCCTCGCTATGCAGGTTCTCTTCGTCGAAATAATTGGAGCCCGTGGAGCGTAGGCGATCAAGCCACTCCCTGCGCTCTCCGCTGCCAGCCTCCAGAGCCGCGGCCCGGGCGGATTCCGCGACATTAAGCCGCCGCAGCACCTCCTTGCAATCGCCGGCCAGGGGCACCTCCACCGGCCACGTGCGCCCGATCACGGCGGGCTCGATATCCACATGCACCAGCGCCCGCTTGGGCAGCATCTTGGGATTCCAATACATGGTGTCGCGCTGCATAAGCCCCGAGCCCAGCACCAGAAGCACTTCAACCTCGCCGGAGAGGATGGCCTCGATGGCGTGGCGGTGGCCGGCGTAGCCGAACACCCCAAGCGATAGGCGGTGGTCCTCGGGCAGCACGCCCTTGGCCCTAAGCGTGGTGGCCACCGGTATCTCGAAGCGCTCGGCGAACGCCTTAAGCTCGTCCCAGGCCCCGGCCTTCTCCACCCCCGCCCCCGCCAGGATGGCTATGCGCCGCGGCCCTTGGCCCGCAGCGGAGGGATTTAAAAGCGACCACAGCCGCTCCAGGGCCAGCTCGTCCACCATGGCCGGATTGTAGGCCGCCTCGTCCAGCGGCTGCCACCGGCCTTCGATCTCATGGGTCTGCACGTCCAGGGGAAGGCTGAGGTGGGCCGGTCCCTGACCGCCGGCCAGCATGGCCTGCAGGCAGGCGCGCAGATGGTGCTGCAAAAGGCCGGCGTTTTCCACGGCAAAGGACGCCAGGCTGACCGGGCGCAATATGCTGATGTCGTCCAGAGCGGCGGGGCTGGAGTCCTGGAACCCTCCCCTGCCCTCCCAACTGGTGGGGACCTGGCCGGAGATTATCAAAAGCGGCGAGCCATCGGTGCGCGCCGCCTCCATGGCGGTGACCGTGTTGGTGATGCCCGGGCCGCCGATGGCCAGGCAAACCCCGAAACGCCCGCTGGCCCGGGCGTAGCCGTCGGCCATGTAGGCCGCCCCGCCCTCCTGCCCCGCCACCACAGGCCTTAGGCCTTCCACGCTGCCGAACGCGGGCAGAAAAGGATCCACCAGCCCGCCGGGCACCATGAACACGTGCGAGATTTTTTCAAGCTTTAGCGCTTCCAATAGATAGCTAACGATTTTTTGGCCCATGTCTTCCCCGCTTGGCGTGTTCATGAAATATTTTTAAAAGGCTATTATGCCAACTTTTAACCCGGGGCGCGGAAGGTTTGTTTTTTAGCGGCCTGCAATAAATCGCCCGGATTGACGTCTCCCCCCAGGCAGGATAACATTTCCGTTTAGCCGGAAAACCTTTAGTAAGGCTTGCAAATTATGACTGATGCCCTTATTGCGGAATTGGCCGATAAAATAAAGCATACTCTGCAAGAGGGCGGCGCGGCGCTCGTGGGTTTCGCCGAGGTCAAGGGCCTGACCGGCGATAGGCTCGCCCACTTCGACCATGCGGTGAGCTTTGCCATGGCCATGGACCCTTATATCATGGCCGGGCTCAAGTACGGCCCCACCCGGGAATACGCCAAGCTCTACGAGGCCATGAACCAGGAGATAAACGTCCTGGCCGAAAAGGTTGAAGACCTGATTTTAGACGCGGGCCATGACGCCTGGGCGGTGCCCGCCTCGGTGCGCAGCGACCCGATCAACATCCGGGGCGACTTCCCCCACAAGACCGCGGCCACCCGGGCCGGGCTGGGCTGGGTGGGCCGGCACTGCCAACTGGTGACCCATAAACTGGGACCCTGGCTTCGGCTGGGCACGGTGCTGACCAACGCCCCCCTGCCCCCGGCCAAGCCAATGGAGAAAAGCTTTTGCGGCGAGTGCCGGGCCTGCATCGACGCCTGCCCGGCCGGGGCGCTCAGGGGCGGGGTGTGGTCGCCGGGCATCGAGCGCTCGGAGATTCTTGACGCGCCGGTTTGCGATGACTACAAGAAAGAGCACTTCTTCGCCTTCCACGGCGGCCACAACTGCGGCATCTGCACCAGCGCCTGCCCTTATGGCCACAAACTCTTGAAGGCGGAGTCCGATAAGGCCGGTTAAGCTGGCACCGCTTCAATCCTAGGCCGCTGCCGCCCGGAATCCTTTTTATTTCCCAGCCCTGGGGTTTTGCCCCACGGCCAGGGCTTGCCCCAAACCCAAATCTTGTCTCTATTTACCTGAAGTCATATACTTGTTCCTATTAGCCAAGTCAGTTGATTGCCAAGCCGCCGGCCAGCCGCCTGAACCGGAATCATAGCCCTGAGGAATGATATGACCAGAGATGTCTGCAACCGAATTCCCAAGGATCTCTTGCGCGCCCTTTTGGAGAACCCCCACGAGAGCCAGATCGTGGTGGACGCAGAAGGCATCATCCGTTTCGTAAGCGTGCACACCGAGGAGTTCTACGAAGTCCCGCCCGAGGAGATGATAGGCAAGCACATTCTGGAGATGAACCCGGAAAGCAGGCTTCCCCAGGTCTTGGCCACCGGCAAGGCCGAGATCGGCAGCGTGCTCAGGATGGGCGGCAAGGAGCGCATAGTCGCCCGCATCCCCATAAAAAACGAGAAGGGCGAGATCGTGGGCGCGGTGGGTAAGCTGATGTTCTGGCACCTCACCCAGCTCAAGGAACTGGTGCGCCAGGTGGAGGTGCTGGAAAACCGGCTGGACTACTACGAGAAGGAGCTCAAGCAGGTCTATTCAAACCGCTACGCTCTGGATCAGGTGGTGGGCCAGAGCCCGGCCATGCGGGAAGCCAAGCAGGTGGCCGCCCAGGCGGCGGAGTCTGATTTGACCGTACTGATAACCGGCGAGACCGGCACCGGCAAGGAGGTGTTCGCCCACGCCATCCACCAGATGAGCGCCCGCGAGGGCAAGCCTTTTGTCAAGGTGAACTGCGCGGCCATCCCCCAGGAGCTTTTTGAATCGGAGCTCTTCGGCTACGAGGCCGGGGCCTTTACCGGAGCCAGCAGCAAAGGCAAGCCCGGCAAGTTCGAGTTGGCCGACGGGGGCACCATCTTCCTGGACGAGGTGGGCGATCTCCCGCTGGCCTTGCAGGTCAAACTCTTACGGGTCATTCAGGAGCAGGAGGTGGAGCGCCTGGGCGGAACCCGCACCCTGCAGCTCGATTTCAGGGTGATAGCGGCCACCAACCGCGACCTAAAAGAGATGATGCAAAAGCACGCCTACCGCCAGGACCTGTACTACCGGCTCAACATCTTCCGCCTGCGCACCCCGGCCTTGAGGGAGATAACCGAGGACATTCCCCGCATCGCCTACCATATCCTCTCCGGATTGCATCAGGACGGCCGCAGCCAGGTGAACCGCATCAGCCCCGAGGCCATGGAGCGCATGGCCTGCTACGCCTGGCCGGGCAATGTGCGCGAACTGCGCAACGTGATCGAGCGGGCCGCGGCCGTGGCCCGCGGCGGAGCCATCAGCCAGGAACACCTGCCCGTGGATCTTTTGGAGGGAGCCTCCGGTACCACGGCCCGGCCCCAGTTGCAGCCGCTGCCGCTTCGGGAGGAGATGGCCTTGGCCGAACGCCGAGTCATCGAAAAAGCGCTGCGCTTCACCGGCGGAAACCGCACCCAGGCGGCGCGGCTATTGGGGATTCACCGCACCGGCCTGCATCAAAAGCTGCGCGCCTACGACTTGAGCTGAAAGGCCCTGTTGTTGTATAAAATATTAGACCAGTATATTTTTTTATACAGTATAGTCGTCTTGGGTAACGCGGAAAATTGCACAATATTTAGGTTGCTTACTTGTTTCAGCCTTATAATAGTGTCTAATATTTTCTACGTTTATTGCTATTAAATAACCGTTCTCAATTTTCTCGCGCAGCAATCACTCAAATTACATCAAAATTACAGCAGGTTATGCAATTAAGCCCGCGTGGTATGGTGGTTGCATGGGAGCTGTGGCGAGCCCCACGGCGGGCTTACATCATTAGCTTAAATGGGCGCCCGGCGCCCCCTACCGGAGTTGCAACATGGATTACAGCATACCCGAAAACCTGCGCATGATGGTCGACACCGTGCGACGCTTCGTAAAAAAGGACTTGGAACCCATCAGCCAGAAAGTCGAGGAGGAGGATCGCATCCCCGAGGAAGTGGTCCAGACCATGCGCGAGCTGGGCCTGTTCGGCCTGGCCATCCCCGAGGAGTACGGTGGCCTGGAGGTGGGCACCCTGGGCGAGTGCCTGGTCTACGAGGAGCTCTCCAAGGTGAACGCCTGCTTCCGCACCCGGATCGGCACCAACAACGGCATCGGCTCCCAGGGCATCCTCATAGACGGCACCGAAGAGCAGAAAGAGCGCTACCTGCCCAAGCTGGCCTCGGGCGAGTGGACCGGCTGCTTTGCCCTCACCGAGCCCGATGCCGGCTCGGACGCGGCCAGCATTAAGACCACGGCCGAGCGCAAGGGCGACAAGTGGATCCTAAACGGCACCAAGCATTTCATTACCAACGGCAACATCGCCGATCTGGCCACGGTATTCGCGGTGACCGACAAGGCCAAGAAGGCCAAGGGCGGCATCACCGCCTTTGTGGTGGAGAAGGACTCGCCGGGCTTCTACGTGGGCACCATTGAGCGCAAGATGGGCATGCGCGGCAGCCATACCTGCGAGCTGATCTTCGACAACTGCGAAGTACCAGCCGACGCTGTCATCGGCGGCGAGCCTATGGTGGGCCAGGGCTTCAAGACCGCCATGAAGACGCTGGACAAGGGCCGGCTCACCATGGGCGCCTCGGCCCTGGGCTCGGCCCAGCGGCTTTTGGAGCTTTCCACCGAGTACGCCAAGCAGCGGGTGCAGTTCGGCAAGCCCATCGCCGAGTTCCAGGCCATCCAGTTCATGCTGGCTGAGATGGCCACCAATATCTACGCCGCCCGGCAGATGCTCTACCACGCCGCCTGGCTCAGGGATCACAAAGGCGTCGCCGTCATCAAAGAGGCCTCCATGGTCAAGCTCTTCTGCACCGAGATGGCAGGGAAGGTGGCCGACATGGCCATCCAGGTCTACGGCGGCATGGGCTATATGAAGGAGGTGCCGGTGGAGCGCTTCTACCGGGATTTACGGCTCACCCGCATCTACGAGGGCACCAGCGAGATCCAGAAACTGGTGATCGCCCGCGAGCTTTTGAAAGGATAACGTCTCATGGCTATCAACAAGGTATTCATCATGGGCGCCGGACTCATGGGCTCAGGCATCGGCCAGGTCTGCGCCCAGGCCGGAGTGCCGGTCACCCTCTGCGATGTGAGCCAGGTGTCCTTGGACAAGGCGGTGAAGAGCATCGCCTGGTCCGCAAATAAGCTCATCGAAAAGGGCAAGGTGCCGGGCACCCTGGATGAGGTCATGGGCCGCATCACGGCCAGCATCGATCCGGGCCCGGCGGCGGAAGCCGATCTCATCATCGAGGCGGTGTTCGAGAACCTGGAGGTCAAGAAGGAGGCCTACGCCAAGCTGAACCAGGCCACCCGCAGCGAAACCATCATCGCCACCAACACCAGCGCCATCCCCATCACCGAACTGGCTGCTTTTGTGGAGCGGCCGGAACGCTACCTGGGCCTGCACTTCTTCAGCCCGGTGCCCATGATGCAGGCGGTGGAGGTTATCAAAGGCATGGCCACCAGCGAGGAGGCTTTCCAGGCCGCGGCCGATTTCGCCCGGGCCATCGGCAAGGAACCTATCCTGGTGCAGCGCGACGTGGCCGGCTTTGTCATCAACCGCATCAACTTCCCCTCCACCATGGAGGCCATGCGCCTGGTGGAGGCCGGGGTGGCCACGGTAGAGGACATCGACAAGGGCCTGCGCCTGGCCTCGGGCCGGCGCATGGGCATCTTCGAGACCGGCGACATGGTGGGCCTGGACGTGACCTATGGCGCGCTCATGGCCATGTTCCACGAGACCGGCGAGGAGCGCTGGTACCCTCCCCTCTTGCTTAGGCGCAAGGTGAAAGCCGGGCAGCTAGGCAAGAAAACCGGCAGAGGCTGGTACGTGTACGGCCCGGACGGCGAGCGTTTGGGCATGGCTGACTGACAACCCTTAAATAAGAAGAGCCGTTTGCTACTGGAGCAAAAAACAGATAATTGCTGATCGGATGGAGCCTTGGCCGGATTATTCGACCCCATAAGCATCAACAGCATGAAGCTGGCGAACCGCTTCATCCGGTCAGCCACCTATGACGGCATGGCCAAGCACGGCCTGGTTACCCAACCCCAGATCGAGCTGTATAAAGGCTTGGCTCAAGGCGGGCTGGGATTGATCGTCAGCGGCCTCACGGCAGTTTCCAAGGATGGCCGCCTGTCTCCTTTTCAAAATTACATATTCAACGACGACCACCTGGAGGGCCTGAGCCGCCTGACCCAAACAGTGCACCAGGCTGGCGGCAAGGTGGCGGTTCAACTGGCCCACGCCGGCCGCGAGAGCAATCCAACTGGCGGCAATCCGCCGGCCGGGCCCAGCGCTCAGGAAGGCGGCCCCGGCTATGAGGGCAGCTGCCGGGCTTTGAGCGCTGAGGAGATCGCAGACATCGTGCAGAGCTTTGGCCGGGCCGCGGGCCTGGCCAAGCAGGCCGGTTTTGACGCGGTTCAGCTGCACGCGGCCCATGCCTATTTGCTGGCCCAGTTTTTATCGCCCCTGGCCAACCGCCGGGAGGATGAATGGGGCGGCGAGCTGGCCAACCGGCTTCGCTTGCATCTGGAAATCCTGAAGGCCCTGCGTGAACAATTGGGCGAGGAATATCCCCTGATGATCAAGCTGGGCGTGGCTGACGGCGCGCCCGGAGGCCTGCAACTAGCCGAGGGCCTGGAGGCCGCTTCCCAACTGGCCCAGGCTGGTTTTGACTGCCTGGAGATTAGCCAGGGGCTCAGAGGCTCCACCTGGAAAGAGATGGAGTTCCGCACCAAGCTCACTGCCGAACGCCAGAACTACTTTACCGATTGGGCCGCCAAGGTGAAACAGCGGGTGGATAAACCGGTGGTCATGGTGGGCGGCCTGCGCGACTTTAAGGCCATAGCCAAAATCCTAAACCAAGACCAGGTTGATATGGCGGCGTTTTGCAGACCCTTGATCCGCGAGCCTGATCTGGTGAAGCGCTGGCAGGCGGATGTCATCTACAAGCCCAAGTGCATCTCCTGCAACCAGTGCCTAATGCTTCTGCGCGGCGGCCGCGTCTTGGCTTGCGCCCAGGACGACCCGGCTGCCCGCGAATACATCAAAAGCATAAAACAAAAAGAGAAAGACGCTGATCATGAGTAACGTAGTAATCCTGAGCGCGGTGCGCACCCCGGTGGGCCGCTTCGGCGGCAGCCTCAAGCCGGTCACGGACCGCGAGTTGGGCGCCTTGATCGTCAAGGAAGCCGTAAAGCACGCCGGGGTGGCGCCGGAGGCGGTGGAGGAGGTGATCCTCGCCCAGCAGTACCGCACCGGCAGCCTCCCGCCCAACATGGCCCGGCCCATCGCCATCGACGCCGGCATTCCCATCGAGGTTCCCAGCTACACCGTGGCCAAGGCCTGCGGCGGCTCCATCAAGACCATTTCCCTGGCGGCCCAGGCCATCAAGGCCGGCGACGCAGATCTCATCGTGGCCGGCGG
>Ga0307423_1001870_pt1 | contig 12316 bp, 9 predicted proteins | sample SalMarWE160310MG_FD_202154 | JGI IMG/M metagenome (GOLD analysis project Ga0307423, IMG submission 202154) | Salt marsh sediment microbial communities from the Plum Island Ecosystem LTER, Massachusetts, United States - WE1603-10 | ecosystem: Environmental > Aquatic > Marine > Intertidal zone >...
CGTACAGAAGGCAACAACACACCTCTCAAGATCTATGAACTGCTCGCCAGCGGCAAGCCCTTGATTGCAACAAATATCCATTCACATACCCAGGTACTGACAGACGAGGTTGCATTCATGGTTGATCCCACAGCCGCAGGCATCGCCCGGGGCATACTTGAATGCACGACAAACCCCGGTGAAGCTGCAAACAAAACCGCTGGCGCCCGCCAACTCTATGAAGAAAAGTATTCCCGCAAGGCCTACGTGGCAAAAATGCGCAAACTGCTGGACCTGGTCACATGTGCGGCATAGCCGGCATCGCGGCATTCACCGGCTCCAGTCCGCCGACGAAGGACCGGATAAGGACAATGTGCGACACCATAGTACATCGCGGTCCTGACGATGAAGGACTGGATGTGCGTGACAATGTCGCATTGGGCATGCGGCGCCTGGCAATTATCGACCTGGCGGGCGGCAAACAACCCGTGTTCAACGAAGACAGAAGTGTGCGTACCGTTTTCAACGGAGAAATCTACAATTTCCGTGAATTGCGTAACGAGCTGGAGCAATGCGGGCACATTTTTACCACTGCATCCGATACCGAAGTCCTGGTGCATGGCTATGAAGAATGGGGCACCGAGCTGCCTTGCCACCTCAACGGCATGTTCGCCTTTGCAGTACACGACTGCGCCAATCATCGCCTGTTGCTGGCCAGGGATCACATTGGCATCAAACCCCTGTTCTACTCTTGCAACGGCAGGCATCTGGTATGGGGTTCGGAAATCAAAACCGTACTCGCAAGCAACCTGGTAGAACGTCATCTTGACTATGACGCACTTGGCGAGTTCATATCCTGGGAATACATCCCGGGCAAGGGGACCCTGTTCACGAACATACACAAGCTTGAGTCCGGCTGCCTGATAGACATTGATCTTGCCAGGCCTGTCTGCGAACCCCGGGAATACTGGGATATACCGGTAGCCGATGGCTCAATCCGTCACACAAATGATGACTGGCGGGCACTTGTAACAGACAAGATACATGAATGCGTACAGAGACAAATGATCAGTGATGTTCCGCTTGGCGCCTTTCTTTCAGGTGGCGTCGATTCATCCCTGGTCGTTTCTGCAATGCACCGGGCGAGCACTTTCAGTATCGGGTTCGATGATCCTTCCTATAACGAACTCGAATATGCCCGTCGGGTCGCTGATCACCTTGGCGTCGACCACACGTTCGATATCATACAGCCACATGTTGCCGACCTCTTTGAGCACCTGATGACATTTATGGACGACCCCATAGGGGACTTCTCTATTTTTCCAACCTTCCTGGTCTCACGACTGGCACGAAAGTATGTAACTGTGGTGCTTAGCGGTGATGGCGGGGATGAATTGTTCGGCGGCTACGAAACCTATGTGGCAAACAATGCCGCAGGATTCTATTCATACTTGCCACGTATAGTCAGGCAGGGAATAATCTCGCCGCTCGCATCTTCGATTCCTCCAAGGACCGAGAAAAAAGGACTGATCAACAAGTTCAAACGCTTTGTGGAGGGCGCCGACCTGCCGGGCGACCTTGCACATGCACGCTGGAGGATCTTTGCTTCGGAGGCCATGCGTACACGATTATTCACGAACGAGACGTTGCAGCAGATGACGCGATCGGCTGACTCGCATATCAGGCAACTGTTCGAACGTGCCGGGCCTCGCAGCCCGCTCGCGCGCAGTCTGTACGTGGATGTAAGGAGTTACCTGTGCGACAACTGCCTTGTCAAGGTGGACCGCATGTCCATGGCCAACTCGCTGGAGTCCCGGGTACCCATGCTCGACCGCGAGCTGGTAGAACTGGCCTTCCAGGTACCGGATAATCTCAAGCTGAATGGCGGCAAGACAAAGATCCTGCTGAAACAGATTGCCGCGCGGCAAATACCACGCGAATGCGTTTATCGTCCGAAGGAAGGCTTCAGCATTCCGATTAAACACTGGCTTGGAACACAATTCAGGCCGCTCATGGAAGACCTGCTGGGCAGTAATAAAATTAAATCAGAAGGAATCTTTAACGTGGATACCGTCAACAATCTGAAACGCGAACACCTCGCCGGTAAGGCAAACCACAGCCATGTACTATGGTCAATGATGGTTTTCCAGGCATGGCGTGCGCGCTGGCTGCAGGCATGAACAGGATACTCGTTACAGGCGCAACCGGATTTACGGGCGGTCATCTATGCAAACGCCTGGTGGAAGCCGGCGAACAGGTTATTGCATTCGTTCGCGGCACCAGCAATACACAGCCGCTCGAGGATATCGGCGTTGAATGCCGTGAAGTGGATATCCGCGACCCGCAATCGGTAAACGAGAATTTCAACGATATTGACCGGGTCTATCATATCGCCGCGGCATGGCGAACCGAGCATGCCGACCGGGATGAATTCCATCGCGTCAACGTGGAAGCCACACGCAACCTGCTCGAGGCAGCAAAGGTAGCGAATGTGAAGCGCTTCGTGCATTGCTCCACGGTCGGCGTCCAGGGTGATATCGACGATGCGCCGGCCGATGAAAGCTACCGGTTCCAGCCCGGCGACCATTACCAGGATACCAAGCTCGAAGGCGAACTGCTGGCGCGGGATTATTTTTCAAAAGGTCTGCCGGGTGCGGTATTCAGGCCAGTCGGCATCTATGGCCCGGGCGACACACGTTTCCTGAAACTGTTCCGCCCGATCAACAAGGGAACCTTCGTCATGATCGGGTCGGGAAAGACCCTGTACCACATGACCTACATCGACGACCTTGTCGATGGAATCATTCTCGTAGGCACACGGGACGAGGCATTGGGTGAGGTATTTACACTGGCCGGCGGCAGATACACGACACTGAGTGAACTGGTCAACGCTATCGCCGACGCCCTGAACAGGCCACACCCGAAATGGCGTATCCCGTTTTACCCGGTGTTTCTGGCATCTGTTGTCTGTGACCGTGTATGCAGGACACTCGGTATTGAACCGGTACTCTATCCTCGCCGTGTCGAATTTTTCTACAAAGACCGGGCCTTCGATATCAGCAAGGCAAAACGGTTGCTTGGTTACCAGCCCAGGATTGATCTGGCAGAAGGCCTGAAGAAGACGGCTGACTGGTATCGCGAGCAGGGACTCTTGTAGCGAGTACCCGGCAGGAAGAAATGACAACCATCGAGCGGAATCCTGCGTCTGCCGAGTCTGATCACTATGACATCATCGTCGTAGGTGGTGGAATCTATGGCGCCATGTTATTGCTGGAAGCTGCCCGGCGGGGTCAGCGCGCACTGCTTCTGGAGAAGCAGGACTTCGGGTCCGGGACCAGCTATAACAGTCTGCGCATCATCCACGGTGGACTAAGATACTTGCAGAGCCTTGATCTGGCACGCTTCTTCGAGTCTGTCGCGGAACGGCGATGGTTCCTTCAGACATTCCCCGACCTGGTGAAACCACTACCGTGCCTGATGCCGCTTTACAAGCGGGGTCTCAAGCGTCCGGCTGTCCTCAGGACAGCATTGCTGGTGAATGACCTCCTGTCCTCACATCGCAATACAGGTGTCCGGATTGCACAGACCATCCCTACTGGCCGGATCCTTGATGCCGGTGAAACAAGGCAGCTGTTCGCAGGGGTCGATCCAGACGAGCTTTCCGGTGCGGCACTCTGGTATGACGCCCACATACCGGATTCGCAGCGTGTCATCATGGAGACCCTGCGCTGGGCGTGCCACCTGGGAGCACAGGCGCTCAACTACATCGAAGCGCATGACTTGCTGACAACCGGTACATCGGTCGCAGGCGTGCGGGCTTGCGACAGGGAAACCGGGGATTCATTCGAGTTCCGGGCCGAAACCGTCATAAATGCAACGGGACCCGGCAGCCGCGCCTTATCCGCATGCTGGGACCGCGACATACCCGCGTTATGCCGGCCATCGCTGGCATGGAATGTATTATTTGACTGTCCTGCGCCGTCAACCCACGCACTGGCGCTGACGCCCAAACGGTCCAGCGGGCAGACCTACTTCCTGCATCCCTGGAAAGGCCGGTTACTGGCGGGCACCGGTCACGCCCCCTGGACGGGATCACCCGGGATACCGGCACCAGGCAAGGAACTACTCGGGCAATTCGTGGGTGACATGAACATGGTACTGCAGGATTCGGCACTTGCAATGGATAATATTGTCAGGGTTTATGCTGGTATTTTACCGGCAACAGAAGACGGCGGAACAGAATTGACCAAGCGCCCCGTCATTCATGCCCACGGTAATAGCGGGGGTCCGCAGGGACTTTACAGCGTGTCAGGAGTAAAGTTTACTACGTCACGAATGGTTGCCGAACATACACTGAAATACGCGCGGTCAAACGGTCTTTCTGCCAGAATCGGGCGTCCTGAATCTGATCAGCGACCACCGGGTAGCAACACCATGACCAGCATTGACTATGCCTGGATGCCCGAAGCGGGAGACGAGCGCTGGAAATCGGACCTTGTAAAACTCATAGTACAGGAATCGGTACTGCACCTCGATGACCTGGTGCTGCGCCGAACCGGCATCGGTGACAACCCTGCACGTGTGCGCAGGCTTTCGGCAGAAATTGCAGCATTATTCGATTGGGACGAACACCGGCGAGAGCAGGAAATCAGGGAACTACTTGACGGTGTGGCGACGGGCTCATTCATCCATGGCTAGTACAAGGGCCGCCCCGGGAAAGCACACATAAACCGGATGACAAGTACATGCAGCAGTCACTTTCTCATACCACACTTATCCAGGCCGGCGCAGTCTATCTTGCACTCGCGCTTGGACTCTTACTGCTGTACCTGATCAATCGTATACGGGACGGGGGCATATCCGGCACGACTGAAGACCCCGCCGCAGGTCCATCTGGCTTCCAGGTCTTTTGCGTTACAAATATTATCGTCGCGGCACTAACGCTTCTTGATGTGTGCTCCCTGACACCGCTGCTCTCCCTGTTCTGGTCCCTTATGGTTGTTGCGGCCCTGGTGGCAACCGTGATTGTAGTCCGGTTATTCGCTTTCTCGGACCTGCGCGAAGAGAATCGATCCCTGAAGGTGTTGCTGTTCGGCTTCGAGCTCAGTCCTGCCGACAAATCATGGAAGCTGACACACTACCTGGAAGACCTTTCGCTCATAACCCTTGGCCTGCTTTGCATGGCATTCGCCTATGCCCAATACGAGAAGTATGGATTCATCACCAGGAACATGGGAGTTTTCGTTCTATTCTGGTGGGGCTACCTGGCGATCAGGTTCTCCCGCCCATCCGCCGGCACGGAAAATGCGGGGCGCGAAAATAATAGATTGGGCCTGCTCCGGGCATGGCGGCAACTTGCCGTGGTACCGTTTCTGTACAGTACAGGGGGATGGTTCCTGATCGATCATGGCGTACTGTGGGAACCCTCCGCATGGAAGGTGATCGCGATCGTGACCATCTACCTTATCGCCGTGGCATTCTGGAGCAGTACCCTGGAACAACGAGCCCGTTTCGTCAGAAACCCGCGGAGCAGAATCTGGGGTCAGGTGGCACAGTCTGTAGATGGAAGGTTCCTCACCTCCGGATGGTGGCGTTTGGGACGCAAAATCGACTATACCGGCGAATTACTGGTCCTCGTCTGTATTGCGCTGAGTGGTGGTTTTACCCACACGCTGCCGCTGATTGTGCCTGCCTTTCACCTGTTTTACCTACTCCACCGTTCCAGGCAGGAAGAAACTTATGCGCGGTCAACATTCGGTCAATCCTGGGACAAGTACTGCACACGGGTGCCCTATCGATTCTTTCCACTCATCTATTAGCACGGACCCACGGTGGACGTGAAGGGATCATCCAGCCACAGCCTCGAAACCGGACCTGCTTCGGAGAGCAGTAGTACATCCTGTCCCTTCAAGCGCCACCCCTTTTTTTTGTTGCTGTTAACAATCCTGATCGCCGCGGGTGTCCTGTTCGTAATCAGCGAGTTCCGCATTAGCGAAAACAATATCGATTTCACGGCTGCGGCGGCCAATCAATACCCGGACCGGGGTGGCATGGTACTTATCCCGGCAGGGAAATTCTGGTATGGCTGCGTAAATGCCAGAGACAGGAACTGTGACGAAAATGAGGAAGCAGGCCGCTGGATGCATGCCGAAGCCTTCTGGATCGATCGATATGAAATAACAGTTGCGCAATACCGCGCCTGCGTCAAGGCAGGTGCGTGTACGTACAAGGGATTAAAAATCCCCGTTTGGTTCAATAACGAACGCCACCCGGAACTGGCCTGGTCATGCAACTGGGGCAAGCGCGACCGCGACAACCATCCAATTAACTGTGTGAGCTGGTCACAGGCAACCCAGTACTGTGTGTGGCTGAACAAACGATTGCCAACGGACCCTGAATTTGAAAAGGCGGCACGCGGTGACAGGGACGACCGTATTTACCCATGGGGTGATGACAGTTATGGAACTGGCGCAGTGTTTGCCAATATCGCCGATGAAGCCGCGCTGGCAGAATTTCCTGACTGGCCAGCACAGCGAAACTACAACGACGGCGCCATCGCCACGGCGCCGGTTGGCAGCTATCCAGCCGGTATTTCCCCCTACGGCATCTACGATCTTATCGGCAACGTTGAGGAATGGACCTCGGATTGGTACAGCCAGGAGAAATCATATCGCTCCATACGTGGCAGTTCATGGCACCGCGCACCGTCACGAGCAAGAATCTCCCGGAAATATCCATCCGACATGAATTCGCAGCCGGATTATGGAGGTTTTCGTTGTGCCCGTTCTCAATAGATGCGCACCAGGCAGGTTAACCTGGTTTCCCGTCATCACCGACGGGATACGGCGCCGTGCCTGGCTAACGTACCAGGAAACAATACAGACAGGCTCTAGGAAACGGGCCGGAATTTACCTGTTACTGCCCACAGGTGACAGTATCGAACTGTAATTCTTCTCCAGCTCGCGGGATATATTTTCAGCAATCCAGCGATTACCAGCGTATGTGTAGTGTCCCTCATCCACGCCGCCATCAATGAAAAAGCCGGCAACCCTGCCTGCAGGCAGCTGGCGCATGGCAGGCGTAATATCCACAAACGGGTAATGCAACTCCGCCATAACTTCCCTGGTCCAGTTGCGCCATGCCAGATTTCCTGCGATATCCTTCTCGGTCGGCAGATAAACAAAGAGAATTGAACGACCAGCGGTCGTGCCGGCCTTGACGAGCTCCTCAAAAACCCTGCGCGCCACTTTCCTTGTGCTTTCCGGCACTGCTTTCCTTGTCCTGTCCGGCACTGCCTGAAGTGGACTATCCGGAGAGCCCAACCTGAGCAAACGGGTCAGTATCCTGTCACCCAGTTCGACCATGCGCAGGTCTGCCGCCCTGGCCTTTCTGGTCAGCCAGTACTTGAAACGTGGCACGGGAACATTTGCTATCTCGATTTCGTTATCCCTCAACCGAAGTATCGGCTTACCGGTATTCCACTTTTCGGTAACACTCATTCTGTCGAGATCGGCACTTATAAATGCAAATACATGAACCCGGTGCTGCAATTTCTGCCCGGCTTCCATATACCAAAGGTATGACTGATCCACACCGTATCCACTCTGTCCCAGATTTACAGTGTCAATGCCTGGCAAGTAGTCTCGCAACTGATGACACCATGTCTCGTCATTAGCAACGCCCTGTCCGAAGGTGAACGAATTACCCGAACAGATAATCCGGGCACTTCCCTGCGGCTCTGCCAATGGTGTATCGCTGTCTTCACGAAATCCCTGGCCATTAATATTTACATACTTGTCAGGCCCGAAGAAGTCCGGGTAGTTGGTATTTTTGCGGCCTGTCCACCCGATCACTTCATGATAATCCTGATAGGACTTGTGTCCCTCTAATACACTGGAAATGCCCATTGCAAGACTGCTGATACCCTCCAGAAAAACGAGGATTACTGCAGTGATAGCAATAACAAGGATTAATATAACCCCCGGATCTTTCGAACTGTTACGGCTGCCATTCATGGGTACAGTCTAACTACGAGGGAGAATACGTCATTTCGATTCCAGTATCGCCCTGACCCAGCTGCTGCTCGTGTCTTGCCGGCCAGAGATCATTCGTGCCGGCAACCACCTCGCCCCGTGTAAACGAGTCACCCAGCGTTACAATGCGTACTGTATCCGGTTGCCGGGCTACGGTTTCGTATGGTGAACGTATATGCAATATATTCCGTTTATCGACATGGTCATACCTGGTTTCCCACATTGCCCGCTCTGCCGGTGTTCCGAATTCCCACGCAAGTGCCGGCATGTGAAACACAAGTTCTGCCGCTCCAAGCACCAGGCAAACAGCAAGCGCAGTTGCCGCTCCTCCCAGCAACGTATTTTCAAGCACCTGCTCACCCCATACAGCGGCAACCAGAAAAACAGGCGCTATACACCAGGTTATTAAAAAAACGGCCATTGCCACGCTGAAAACAAGGGCCACCAGGATAAAGAGTGCGGCAAGCACAATCAGGGCCATTCTGGCTGCTTGCTTGTGCAACAGCTTATTGATCGCCGTTGTGGCCCTGATTGCCAATGAAGGGACAAAAAGCACAACAGCCCCGATAGCAACACCCGTGATACCGATTACTATCAGAGACCAGTCTGCACCAATGAGTGTAATTGCCATCAGTGTGGCGAGCAGTGCCCAACCGAATCGCAGTTCTTTCAACATCATTTGACCCCCTGTGAAACTGGAACCCGCTTCTCAACCCGGTAAAGGCTGTAATTACCATCGCGTGCAACTGGCTGAAAAATATATTCTGGATCGTGCCACAACCAGCTGCGTGCAATATGGTTTAGAGGATTCATGTCATCAATGCGCCTGGCAATCAGATCCAGCCCCAGAGTCGAGGCAACACGCTTCAAATTCCGCAACGGCGGAAGCATGCCGTGACCGATGTAATACAGTGCCCGTCCTTCCAGTCGTTGCATACTCGCACTGTCCGCAATAAACACATCTCCATAGGTTCGCTGGCGGCGACGCATCCACTCTGGATCCGTAACAATCTCGTTTGCCTTATTTAATGGTGACTGCACCAGGTATACTGACCTCTCGGGAAATGCTACGCGCAGATAATGAAAGTCAGTATAGTTCCATGGTATCAGGACGGCTGCGTGAACATCGATTTCATGTACACGCTCCGCAAGACGCCGAAGCTCTCCTGCGTTCATCTCATACGGCATGAAAGGTAGTGACGCCCAGCTTACCAGCGGCACCACAGACAGAATCAGGCCCCAGGTGATCCACCGGCTATCAAGGCCCCTGAACCAGCTTTCCATGTACCGTGCGAACCAGTCCATTCCAAGGATTGTCAGGGCCGCCAGGGGAAATATTCCTGCGGAAAGAAATCGGGACTCGATATAGTTGCTTGAGAAAACAAAAAGCGGCAGCAGAGAAAACATTAGCCATACCACAAAGAATCTGACAGTCCTCCGATGCCGGGAAAATCCGGAACAGATTACGAATACGTACAAGGCGCTCCACGCGCTGGCGATGCCAAACAGCGATATCACCGGTGGCTTGATGTATTCCCTGAAGAATCCATACATGGCAAGGTAGTCAGCCAATGAAACGTCGTAGATGGTAGCTGCCAGGGCAAGTGCCAGCACAATCGAGCCAAATACAACGGCAGTCGGACCCAGCCAGCGCGCCATGGCAGTCGCTTTCGACCAGCAGCACGACCATGCCACGATAAACCCGAACACCAGCAGTGGCATGTAGTCCATTGCGAGAAACGACAGGGCCGCACACAATGCAGTTGCAGCCAACAGTAACAGCCGCCTGACACCGGACCCGGACAGACTCGCCGCAAACGCCCATATTCCAGCACTGGAGAATAACAGCGCAGGGCCCTCAGGCATGAGTTTGAATCCGATATACACCCCCAGGGGCGAAAGGAGAACAAGAACAGCAAACTGCCCAGTGTCGATTCCAATACCAAGACGCCTGAGTGCCAGGATGGCGAACAGGACTGCGAACGGCAACCAAAGACCATACAGGAGCTGCACTGCAAGAACGGTTGTTTGACCGGGACCCATGGCCTGCACGACACCCCTCAATACGGAAACGTGCAACATCTGCCCCCAGTACCATGCACCCACCTCCTCCGGCGTACGTTCCGGAGGAGGCCCCGGATCGAATACTCCCTGTCCCAGATCAGAAATCGAATAGTGTGTGGCCGAATATAGATAACGCCATTCATGCCAGTGATGGCGTTCATCAAATGCGAGGAATAAATACTGTACGGCGCACAATACAATAACGAACAGGGACCACATTTTCAGTGGCTTATTTCCTGCAGCTATTGCGTCAAGCCGCATTCCCGTCCTCTCCCACCTGCTGTGGATTTGGGCGAATCATGTCGATAAAAACCCGGTCTTCTTCCTCGAAGCCCAGCAGATACATCCCCGCCAGGTACGTTGCGCAAACCACCGATGTCAATGCTGCGACAAATAGCAAAACATACATTACAGTATACGTTTCAGTACCGAAAATTGAGCGCAGCCATAGCGCTACTACGAATCCGGCAACAGCAGCAGGTACGATACTGACAAAAGGTTTCACGACGATCCGGTTAAATGGTCTGACCTGTATGTATTTCTGTACCTGGTACCAGCGCAGAACCATGCCGAATGCGTTTACCAGCAGAAGTGAGATGGCCGCTCCAACCAGCCCAAGCATGGGTATAAGCACAAGATTGGTGGCTACCACCAGTCCCAGCAGGGTAAGCGTATTGAACAACTCAAGAGTCGGCCGATTACACATAACCAGCGTGTAGGCCAGAATACCCGACGGTATGTTGAACAGCTGGGCCAGGACGAGAACGGCCAATGTCAGGTGTTCAGATGCATATTCTGCACCCCAGAGCGACAGGATTTCTCGTGCTGAAAGGACAAAGATTACTACTATAGGCAGGCCGAGGATAAGACACCAGCGCGTGCTCAGCTGTAGAGCGCGTTCCAGTTTCTCCGGTGCGCCTGTATGGTAATACCCGGACGCCAAAGTCGCATAAATAGCATTTATCGCAACGGGGATTAAAACCAGCAACATCGAGGTCCGGATTGCTGCACTGTAGATCCCCACATCGCGCAGGACGAAGAAATAACTCACGAGCAGAGTATCGATCCAGCGATACAGGAAATGGCTCGCATCAGCGACCATGGCGGGAATGGCAAATGCGAACAAGGGGCCCAGTGCCATCCATCCACTGGCTGTCCTGATACCGGGCGCCACGACTCGCACCCAGCGGTATATGAGTACAATGGATATTATCAGCGACGCGGCAAATCCCGCGATCAGGCCAAACTGTTCATTATCGATAAAACTGAGAAACATTACCGTAAACAGGAACAGTGATGCTGGTTGCAACAAGTCACGCACCAGCACCACCTGCGTAATCCTCTGGTAGGATTGAACCACCATCATCATCAGGGCAAATAGCACATGCAGCGGCAAACTGAGGAAAAACCAGCGCAGATACGAAACCAGCACAGGATCCCAGTTAAAGTATCCACCCAGTACGGGAATCAGCAGGAACATCCCGACACCCACCACCAGACCAAACAAAACTCCGAGGCCAAGGGTTGTTCTGATGACACGAATACAGTTGTCGTGTCGACCCTGCTGCCATTCCGGGGGCAGGAAACGCAGCAGCGCGTCGGCAAAGCCAAAACGAGAGATTGCGCTAAGCAGCTGGACCCAGATCAGCGATAGATAGTAAACACCGACAAGCTCACTGCCCACAAGGCGCGATATGACAACACCGGTTAGATACGTAAACACTGCGCCCAGAATGCCGCCGGCGAAAGTAATCGAGGTGCCATGCGCAAGTTTCCTGACGTCTTTTTTTTCCATACAGAAGCCTGTGGGCAAATACTAGCCGTTTGAAAAATATACACGCATGCAGCGCGCCGCCAATACCACGGCGTCGATATCAAACGTGAATCATATCGGGGAGCCGATTATTTTTTCTTCTCTTGCGCCTTGCTTAACAGTTCCAGGGCAAGGTCATCGCGGTTGCGCAGCCCGTCTATGAAGCCGCGTATTTTGCCTATTACGCCTGGCAGGTGACCGCGCGCGCCCTCGACAACAAAAGCATAGCCAAAACCGGGTATGACGTAACAAAGATACTTGATCCAGTTTGTCACTGTCCCGTACTGCTTTATAAACCGAATGGCATTACGCGTCTCAAGGTACTTTTTGCGGTAACTGTAACGGCCGACCCCGGAGTGTGGTCTGTGCCAGACCCTGGCATCGGCACAACATACCACCCGCAACCCCAGGTTTTTCGCACGATAGC
>Ga0307423_1001871_pt1 | contig 12313 bp, 7 predicted proteins | sample SalMarWE160310MG_FD_202154 | JGI IMG/M metagenome (GOLD analysis project Ga0307423, IMG submission 202154) | Salt marsh sediment microbial communities from the Plum Island Ecosystem LTER, Massachusetts, United States - WE1603-10 | ecosystem: Environmental > Aquatic > Marine > Intertidal zone >...
TGCCTCGATTTCGCGAACACCTGGGGCGACCGGTCCGACGTCGGCAAGGACACGTTGACCGACTACGGGAAACTCCTCGACTGGGCCCATGGCGCCGGGGTGGTGAGCGATCGGGATCGCAGTGAGATCGAGATGCTGGCATACAGGGAAGAAGCCAAAGGATTCGGCGTTTTCCGGACCGCCATCGAACTCCGAGACACAATCTATCGCCTGTGTTCGGCGACCGCGGCTGGCGAGAAGCTCCCAGAACGGGACGTGGCGGCGCTGAATGCGGCCCTGCAGACGATCCCGAGGCAGCAGCTGTGTTGCAGCGGCTCGTGCTGTGATTGGGAGTGGCCAGCCGACAGGCCGGAGCTGCGGCAGGTCCTGTGGCCGATCATTCAATCGGCCGCCGACCTGGTGACCTCGTCCGAGGTGTCCCGCATCCGCGAATGCGAGGCGCCGGACTGCAACTGGCTCTTCCTCGACCGCAGCCGCGGCGGCCGGAGGCGGTGGTGCGACATGAGCACCTGCGGCAATCGGGCGAAGGCTCGCCGCTACTATGAGCGGCACCGGCGGAACACCAAGAGTGATCCTGCGTAATAAAAGGGAGGCGATTTTCCTGACCGGGAGGAGCGCGCGATGACGGCAGGCATCCGGGATCGGCGATTCGGCATGTGGATCTCAGCGGCGTTGGCAGCTCTGATCGCGACAGCGGCGACAGCCGAACGACCTGATGAAGGGCGACCGGTCACAGCAAGACCTTCGGTCGCCTCGGTTCTCGAGAATCTTGGCCCGGGACCGTTGCCGCCTCGACCGGCCGCCGGCAGGCGAGCGAATCTGCCGAAGGCGGCCACCCTCGAGGAAGCGATCGACCAGTGCGTCGAAAGAAACATGTCACGGCTCGACGCGCCGGGGGCGGCGGTTGCGGTGATTCTCGACGGCGAACTCTTGTACGAGAGCGGGTACGGAACCAGACGTCGGGGCTTCGACGCTCCGGTTAACCCTGAAACGATCTTCCGAATCGGGTCGGTTACCAAGCAGATGACCGCCGCTGCCGTCATGCAGCAGGTGGAGCTCGGCCGGGTGGATCTCGACGCGCCGGTGACCGATTACATTCCGGAGCTCGAGGTCGGCGGCCGCTGGCCGGCCGACCGGATCAAAGTGTGGCACACGCTCACCCATACGTCAGGCTTCCCCGATCGGGTCAACGACTATGTGACCGTCGGCGACCAGGCGCTGTCGACGTGGGCCCAGAATCAGGGTGACATCGAGCTCCACGCCCCACCCGGATCGTTCTGGAACTACTCGAACCCGAACTTCATGATTGCCGGGCTGGTGGCGGAACGGGCGAGCGGCACGCCCTACCGTGACCTGCTCAAGAACAGCGTGTGGGAGCCCGCGGGTATGCACTCGACCACGTTTGATGCAACGGAGGTTGTCCAATCGGCGAATTTCAGCAGAGGGCATTACTACGATGCTGGAGAAAATCGCGAGTACGCCATCAGTCCACATGATTACGACTCGTGGACACTCGGGCCTGCGGGCATGGCCTTCTCAACGGTTGGGGACCTGGTGCGGTGGGCGCTCCTGCTCATGGACGGCGGCGGGCCGACTTTGTCCCCGACGTCGGCGGCGAACATGCAGTATCCCCACCAGTGGACCCACTACACTCCGGACCTCTTCTATGGTTTTGGCATCATGATCGAGGAGTACAAGGGGCTCGACGTGCGCCAGCACGGCGGTAACGTCACCGGTTTCGGCACCTACCTGCTGTGGGTGCCGGAGCGGCGCTTCGCGGTGGCGTTGTTGACCAATGTCAGCTCGTCGCTCGACGCCGCCGCCTACTGCATCGTCGACGAGGTGCTCGAGCCGACTCCGGTGGACCCCCCCGATCTGTCAACGGATCCCTCGACCTGGACACGCTATGTCGGGGACTACGTGATCACCGATTACCTGGGAGCGATCACGGAAGCAACGGTCTACCTCGACGGCGATCGCCTGATGGGTGCGGTCGCCGACCCGGCGATGCCGGGAAGCAGCGCTACCTGGCGGCTGTACCAGGCCTTCCTCGACACATTTGTCTTCGATTCGGATGGCGACGGAACAACCGAAACAGACCTTACCTTCTGCAGCACCCGCGGTCGACCGGGAATCGTGAAGTGGATGCGCAACCGCCGTGCGGTCGGCGAGCACCAGAACAGACCGCGTGCAGCCGGACGCGCCGTGTCACCCTGACCACACCAGAAATTCCATGTGCGGGGGCTCTTTCGGTGGCCGGACGGTGATTTCGGTTCCGGTTCAAATCCGCGCGAATGTACACTGTGTGTCAGTCGTTGTCCGCAGGGAGACGGATGTTGAGAAGAGCTCTTGGTCTCGCGGCAGGGTGCGCCGGTTCTGTTCTCGTCACGTGGATCGCCACGTTTGCAGCGGCGGGGCCACGAGAGGCGGGAACGGTCCTTCCTTCTGGAGCGGCGCGGGAGGTCACCGAGATTCTCGAGCCGGGGCTGGTTTCGCCGCCCGCACAACCGTGGGCCGAGAGGCGCGCGCTTCAAAAGGCGGCGACCGTCGAAGACGCCATCGATGCGTGCGTCCTCAACGACATGACGTGGTTCGACGCGCCTGGGGCGGCGGTGGCGGTGATTCTGGACGGCGAGCCGCTTTACGAGAGGGGATACGGGGAGAAGCTACGAGACTCGAACCACCGGGTCAATCCGGGCACGATTTTCCGCATCGGTCCGGTGACCCAGCAGATGACGGCGGCCGCAGTGATGCAGCAGGTGGAGCTGGGCCGGGTGGCATTGACCGATCCGGTCACTGACCTGATCCCGGAGTTCGAGGTCTCAGGCCGCTGGCCCGCCGACCGTATCACCGTATGGCACACGCTGACCCACACCACGGGCTTCCCCGATGTTCTGGAGAGCGGCAGCGTTCAGAACGAGAATTCGCTGTCGCTGTGGGCCCAGCGGCAAAACGGCATGAGTCTGTACGCGCCGCCGGGCTCGTTCTGGAACTACTCGAACCCGAACTTCATGATTGCCGGGCTGGTGGCGGAACGGGCGAGCGGCACGCCCTACCGTGACCTGCTCAAGAACAGCGTGTGGGAGCCCGCGGGGATGAATTCGACGACCTTTGATCCCGCCGAGGTCGTCGCGAACGGCAATTACGCCCACGGGCACTGCTGGGTGTGCTCGATAGGCGGAGAAGTGGTGGTGCCGCCCGAAGAGAACGATCTCTGGGACGTCGGACCCGCAGGCACGGCTTTTTCGACCGTTCGCGATCTGGCGCGCTGGGCCCTGTTGTTGATGGACGGTGGTGGGCCGGTGCTGTCGACACGGTCCGCGCGGTCCATGCAGGCGAATCAACAGTGGACGCACCTCACTCCGGATCAATTCGTGGGCTTCGGCATCTTGATCGAGGACTACCGGGGCCTCGATGTCCGTTATTACCCGGGCGCCATCAAGGGATACGGCTCCTGCCTCCTGTGGGTACCGGAACGGCGCTTTGCGGTCGCGTTGCTCGCCAACGCAACGTCGGAGCTGACCTCGGCCGCCCATTGCGTCGTTGATGCGGTTCTCGAGCCGGACGCCGTCCCCCGACCGGATCTGACCACCGATCCGTCGACCTGGAGGCAATACGAGGGCGACTACCTCATGACCGAAGCCAATGGGTACCAGACTCACCTTCGGGTATACCTGGATGACGACAGACTCATGGCCGCAGTCACCGACCCGGCGGATCCGTCCTTCTTCTACCGCACCGAGCTCGTGCAGGCCTATCTCGACACGTTTCTTCTGGACTCGAATGACGATGGCAGGACGGACCTGGATTTCACGTTCTGCTCCCGCAGGGACAAGCCCGGCCCCCGCATGTGGATGCGTAACCACCAGATCGTCGGTGAGCGCCAGCTCGTTCCGCGCGCCGGCGGGTCGCGGAGGCCGTAGGCCGTCGACACAATCAGTAACCAGTAAACAGTTCCACAACTCTGATCAGTATTGTGGTGCGGGCGTCCCATCTCCGCCTGTCGACTCCGCCGTGGCAAGCCCGCCCGAGGATTGGTGAGTGATCGTTTTTTTTGTGATGCGGGCGTCTCGCCCGCACGATTCCACTGTTATCGGAAAAGTGCGGGCGGGACGGCCGCACCACAAGATGCTCTCCTGATTGCTGGGTGGGTGGGGGCATTCCTCATTCCTCATTCATCACGCTGTCCTGTTATTCTTTGCGCTGCTGTGTTGGAGGGGGTTCCACATGAAAAGAAACCTGCTCGTGCTCGTGATTCTGGCGGCTGTTGCGACTCCCGTTGCCGCGGCCGACGATGACCCTATTTTCAACTCACTCTCCTACCGTCTGGTCGGACCGTACCGCGGCGGCAGGGTGACGGCGGTGACCGGCGTCCCCGGCGATCCCATGACCTATTACATGGGCTCGACCGGCGGCGGGGTGTGGAAGACCACCGACGCCGGTGAGACCTGGCGCAACGTGTCGGACGCGGTGCGCGAGCTCGAGCCGAGCACCGAACCCGAGATCATGGGCGAGGTCGACCCGGCGTTGGCCGAGCTCGGTCTCTTGCGCGAGCCGATCGGCGGCCTGCCGACAACGGGCACCGAGTGGCGGCAACGCGGCGGCGACGCCTTCGGCACTGCCTCCATCGGCGCCATCGCGGTCGCGCCGTCCGACAGCAATGTGATCTACGTCGGCACTGGCTCGGCGTGCCCCCGCGGCAACGTCTCGCCCGGTGACGGCATCTACAAGTCGACCGACGCCGGCGACACCTGGCGCCACATCGGACTTCCCGAGGCCGGTCAGATCGGACGCATCGTGGTCCATCCGAGCGATCCCGACATCGTCTATGCCGCGGTCCTTGGCCACATTTTCGGGCCCAACCCGGAGCGCGGGGTCTACCGTTCGACCAACGGTGGTCTGAGTTGGTCGAAGGTGCTCTTCGTCTCCGACCAGGCGGGAGCGGTCGATTTGTCGATGGATGCCTCCAATCCGCGCATTCTCTACGCTGCGATCTGGCAGGCGCAGCGGAAGCCCTGGACGATGATCTCGGGCGGTCCCGGCAGCGGCCTCTACAAGACCGTCGACGGCGGCAACACCTGGGTCGAACTCACGGAAGGCCTCCCGGAAGGCGTCAAGGGCCGCATCGCGGTGGCGGCGTCGCCGGCGGCGCCGAATCGAGTCTGGGCCCTGATCGAGCACGAAGAGGGGGGCCTCTTCCGCTCGGACGACGGCGGCAAGAAGTTCCGCCTGGTGAGCTCGGATCGCGAGCTGCGGCAGCGCGCCTGGTACTACACCCACCTCGAGGCGGACCCGCAGGACGCCAACACGGTGTACGTTCTTAATGCGATGTTCTGGCGGTCGATCGACGGCGGCGAGAGCTTCCGACCGATCCGCGACCCGCACGGCGACAACCACGCCCTGTGGATCAATCCTGACGATCCCATGAATCTCATCGAGGGCAACGACGGCGGCGCCAACATCAGCTTCAACGGTGGCCGCAGCTGGTCGACGCAGCAGAACCAGCCGACCTCGGAAATCTATCGTGTGACGGTGGACGACCAATATCCCTACTGGCTCTACGGGGGGCAGCAGGACAACTCGGCGGTCGCCATTCCGAGCCGTTCACCCGGCGGCATCACGTGGCGCGATTGGTATGCGCCGGCCGGGTGCGAGTCGGCGACAATCGCGGTCGACCCGCGCAACCCGAACATCACCTACGGTGGCTGCTACGGTGGCTCGATCGGCCGCTACGACCACGAGCTCGAGGAGGAGCAGGAGGTCATGGCGTGGCCGCAGATGGCGGTCGGACAGCGGGCGCAGGATCTCCGCTACCGTTTCCAGTGGAACTCGCCGATCCGCATTTCGCCGCACGATCCGACGGTGCTCTACCACTGTGCCAACGTGGTCCTGAGGTCGACCGACGAAGGCCGGAGCTGGGAGGAGATCAGCCCCGATCTGACCCGCAACGACAAATCCAAGCAGGGTTACGCCGGCGAGCCGATCACCAGGGACAACACCGGCGTCGAGGTCTACGGCACGATCTTCGCCTTCGAGGAGTCGCCGCAACGCGCCGGTCTGCTGTGGGCGGGGAGCGACGATGGAGTGGTCTCCATTTCTGAGGACGACGGTGACAGCTGGCGCAACATCACTCCGGCCGCCATGCCGGAGTGGGGAACGGTCAACGCCATCGAGTTGTCCGCCCACGATCCCGGCCGAGCCTTCATCGCCGTCCATCGTTATCGCCAGAACGACTTCCGGCCCTACATTTTCCGCACCGATGACTACGGCGCCAGCTGGACCCTGCTCACGAACGGCTCGAACGGCATCCCTGCCGACCACTTCGTGCGTGTGGTGCGCGAGGACCCGGAGCGTAAAGGGCTGCTTTACGCGGGCACCGAGTTCGGGGTCTATATGTCGTTCGACAACGGTGTGACCTGGAAACCCTTCCAGCTCAACCTGCCGGTCACCCCGATCACCGATATGGCGGTCAAGCGTGGCGACCTCGTGATCTCGACCCAGGGCCGGTCATTCTGGATTCTGGATGACCTCAGCGTCCTCCACCAGCTGACCGACGAGGTGAGGGGCGCCGACTTCCACCTTTTCGACCCGCGGCCGGTGGTGCGGTGGGTCGACCAGTCGGGCGGCGGTCCCAGCCGTGGCGCGGTGGGCCAGAACCCGCCCTTCGGCGCCATCATCCACTACAAGCTCCCGGCCGGCCTCGACGGAAAGGACGCCGACGAGGTCAAGCTCGAGATCCTCGATGCCGACGGCGAGGTGCTGCGCAGCTTGTCGAGCAAGACTCCCGAACGCCGCGCGCCGAGCCCCTGGCGGCGCTTCTTCCCCGAGCTCTCCGAGCCGCCGCTGCTCGATGCCCGCGCCGGCGCCAACCGTTACGTCTGGAATCTGGCCCTCGCCGATGCCGGTCTGGTCGACGACGCCGTCGTGTGGGGTTGGCCCGGCGGGCCGACGGTCCCACCCGGAACGTACAAGGTTCGCCTCACAGTGGGGGAGTGGAGCGACACGGCGAGCTTCGAGGTCGTGCAGGACCCGCGGACCGACGTCAGCCAGGAAGCCATGGTCGAGCAGTACGAGCTCGCCAAAGCCATCTGGGAGGAGCTGACCCGTTCGCACGAGGCCATCGGCCGCATTCGTGCCGTCCGTGACCAGATTCGGTCGGTCGCCAAACGGGCGGATGACGAGGCGATCACGGAGAAGGCTGACGCCATTGCCGATTCGCTGACCGCAATCGAGGAAAAACTCCATCAGACGAAGGCCGAGTCGAGCCAGGACATCCTCAACTTCCCGCCCCAGATCGACAACCAGTTGCTCTACCTCCAGGGAATTGTCGAGAGCACCGTGGGCGCACCGACCGTATCGGCAAAGGGGCGATTCGAGGAGCTGCGGGCCGGGCTTGACAGGCTCGTGGCGGATCTCGATGCCGTCATCGCGGACCAGCTGCCCGAGCTCGAACGGATGCTCGAGAATGAAGATGTGAGCTACGTCATGGTCGAAAGCGCGCCTGGGCGGTAACACTCGGGATCGCAGGGGCACAATCTCATGGAGATGACGCGTCTGTTGCCCGAGGTGTAAGCTTGTGAGACGAGTGGGTGACGCCAATTGCGTTCCGGAGTGACTGAATGACGGTCTTGATCATGATCCTCGCCCTTGGTATGGCGAGTCTGCAGATTCCGTCGACCGCTGGAGACGATCCGCTCGACGGTTGCTCGAGGGTCAAGACCGCGCGTGCCCACTTTTCCGAAAAGACCGAAGCGCTGAGGCTCAAGAGCAGCAGCGACCCGCTGGCCGGACAGACCGACGTTCTCCATTACCGCCTCGACATCGAGGTGGACCCGGACTCCGAATACCTCAGCGGCAGCAACACGATGACGGTCACGACCCTGGTCGACGACGTGAGCGTCTTCCATTTCTGGCTCCACAGCGCGCTGTCGATCACCGCGGTCGAGGTCGAGGGCGAAGCCGTGGAGTGGCGGCGGCTCGATCCAGAGGTCATCGAAGTCTCGCTTGGCCGGACTTTTGTCCGCGCGCAAACCTTTCAGCTCCAGGTCGCCTACGAGGGCACGCCGGTGGGGGCGGGGTGGATGTCGATTGCCTTCGAAAGCCACCGCGGCACGCCAGTGGTGTCGACGCTCTCGGAGCCCTGGTACTCCTACACCTGGTGGCCGGTGAAGGAGGACAGTCGCGACAAGGCGACCGGTGAGCTCCTGATCACGGTTCCGAGCGAGCTGACGGTGGTTTCGAACGGGGTTCTCGCCGGCGTCGACAATCTCAGCGGCGGAAGGCGCCGCTTCCATTGGTCCACCGATTACCCGATGAGCCCCTACCTCTTCGCTTTTTCCGCCACCGACTACCACACCTTCGACGACTACTACGTGCATCCTGGTGGTTCGATGCCGGTCGAGTTCTTTGTCTATCCGGACTCGGACACGGCTTCGAATCGTGCTGTCTGGCGGCTCTCGGTGGACATGCTCTCGACCTTCGGTGATCTCTACGGACTGTACCCGTTCATCGACGAGAAGTACGCGATCTACGAGTTCCCCTTTGGCGGCGGAATGGAGCACCAGACGGCCACCGGTCAGGGAGCGTTCTGGGAATCCCTGACCGCGCATGAGCTCGCCCACCAGTGGTGGGGCGATATGGTGACCTGCGCGACCTGGAAGGACATCTGGCTCAACGAGGGCTTCGCCACCTACTCCGAGGCGCTGTGGTTCGAGAACAAATCCGGGACTCCCGATCCGTCGGCTCTGAAATCGGCGATGAGCCAGCGGCGGCCGAGTCGTGTTGACGGTACTGTCTACGTGCATGATCCATCGTATGTCTCGCGAATTTTTTCTTCCGACTACTCCTACCGCAAGGGCGCCTGGGTCCTGCATATGCTGCGCTCCGTGATCGGCGACGAAGCGTTTTTCGATGGGCTCAGAGCCTACCGGGATCGCTTCGAATACCGAACGGCCACAACCGAAGATTTCCGGGAGGTGGTGGAGGAAGTCTGTGGAGACGACCTTCGCTGGTTTTTCAACGAGTGGGTGTACGGCGGTGGCGCGCCGGCCTACCGATACGGGTGGCGCGAACAGGTACACGACGGGCAACGCTACCTCGAAGTCTCGCTCGAGCAGGCCCAAAGCGAGTCCGCGTTCGAAATGCCGGTGACGATCGAGACCCTCGAGCTCGGCGTGCGCCGAAGATACACGGTGTGGAACGACGAGCGCTCCGAGCACTTTCTGATCCCGGTTTCGACGGCGGTGGACGGAGTCACGCTCGATCCCGACGGCTGGATCCTCGCGCGCTCCAAGACTGAGGTGGCTTTCACGGGAGGGCCGCCCAGGGTGGTGGCGATCGACCCCCCAGCCGGCGCCACGGTTTCCGCCGGGACGCCACTGGCGATCGCCGTGACCTTTGACGAAGACGTGATCGTCGACGGCTCCCACTTTTCATTGAGACGGGTCGACCGGAGCGAGGTCGAGCTCGAAATGACTTACGACTCTGCAACATACACCGCACGGCTGGTGACGAACGGAATTCTCGGAGCCGGGACGTTCGAGCTCACTATCGAGGATGCAATCGTCGATGCCGCCGCCGGGTTCGCTCTCGACGGCGAGATCTCGGCCGCGGGCCCTCCTCAGCTCCCGAGCGGCGACGGGGTCGCGGGTGGCGACACCGTGATCGAGTACGTCACCGTTGTCACGCGCCGTCCCTCGGCCCGTCATGGTTCGGGCGGCTCGAAGGCAGTGGCTAGCGAAACCACCCTGGCTCTGCACCACGGAGACGTGCATCGCGGACGATCCGCGCCAGGCGCGCCCGTTCGGCGGCGATATCGTGGTCGAGCTGGCGCATTTTCAACTCCAGCTGTTCGAGACGCGCCATCGTCCTGGCGGTGAGGCCCTGATTCTCGATCTGATCGATCTCGATCGCGAGCTGCGAGCGGCGCCTCTCGAGAGCTGCGATGACCTGCCGCTGCTTGCGGTGGGCCGCCTGCCAACGCGAGCGCTCGGCGTTGTCTGCGCCCGTTGACGTGGTCGATTTCCTGCGCCCTTCCAGGGTGACGGTGCCGAGGGTGATCGAGCCGTCCGCGGCAAGGCCGGCGACGCTTTCGTTCGTGAGAATGACGCGACCCGTGCCGTCACCAAGAGCCGAGCGGTCGAGGGTGACCTTCTCGGCGTAGGCGGCGAGAGTGCCGGGCCGGGGCGTTGGCTGCGGCGAATCGCCGGCTGAGGCTGAGGACGCACTCAGGCTGATAAGAACACATGCGACCGCCGTGAGACGGCATGGCATATCCGATGAATAGGGTTTCATTGCCGGAATCCTTCCGGCGTGGGCGGGATGTCTGGAATGTACACCAACGAGGCGCCGAGAGCAACATCGGCCGGCGCGCTACGAGGTGGTGAACGACGATGGGAATCGTTCACACGATGGATAATCTCATTCTCTTGTTGATCGCGTATGATGGCGCCAACGTGAGACGAACGCGGGAACGAAGTCCGGGCGCGTTTCTTGATGGAGGAGGCATGCCATGAGGAGAGTTTCGCTTTGTGTGGTGATGGTTTTGGCAGTTGGTGCGATGGCCGAGGCGCAGGTGATTTGGGACTACGGCCCAACCACGGGAGCCAGTGGCGGCTGCTGGTCCAACACGACTGCTGGCCAGAATTTCGCTGAGGAAATCGTGTTTGCCAACCCAACGGCTGTGAACGGAATGGACATCTGGACCTGTATTGCCCCGACCGCCGGGACGGTTCACATCAAAATCCTGCTCGACAACGGATCGGGCGCTCCGGGTGCGGTGTTCACCGAGTGGGACCAGGCGCCGACGAGCTGGGTTGCCGATGGGCCGGGCTACATGGTGTCCGCGGATTTCGCGGACGTCAATCTGGCCGCCGGCCAGATCTACTGGATTGGCATTTCGGGCAATGGATTTGAACTGGGGCAGCTCTCGGTGTTGACGCCGGGTGACGGCTTTATGGCTCAGTTCTCAGGACCGGTGTTCTCACTTTTTACATCAATTGGCGACCAGATGTTCCAGCTGCGTGGGAGCGCGCTGGCATCGGGAAGCATCCCGACGCTGGGCGGAGTTGGGATCGTGGTGATGATGCTGCTGCTGGTGTCCGCCGGCATCATTCTCGTGCGACGTCAGCAATAAATCGACTCGTCGCGACACAAAGCCGGTCGACGTGTTCACGTCGACGCGTCATACGCTCCAGGCACGCTCAATACACGTCGAGGTCGTCGGCGAAGACCACCGGGCCGTCGAAGGAACGGCGGATTTCGGCCAGCAGCTCCGCCTCGGTCGCTCCCCACATCAGCTGGTGGTAGAGAACGAGAAGCTTGGGCTGGGCACGCGCGGCAATCTCGCCGAGCTCGATTCCGGAGGTGTGGGAAGCGCGGTGGTATTCCTGCCAGTCGGCGGTGCGGCGGTCGAGTCCTGCTTTGGCGTAGACCTCGTGGACCAGGATGTCGCATCCCCGGCAGGCCTCGACGACGGCATCGGTGGCCGTGGTGTCGCCGGTGATGACAATGGATCGGTCGGCGGTTTCGAATCGAAATCCGAAGGCGTACTTCCAGGCGCCGTGCGGCACCGCGAAGGCGGTCACCGTCACGTTCTCGTCCCTGTAGATCTCCCCCGGTTCGATCTCGTGGGTGATGACCTCGATTCCGGTCGAATTCTGTGGCTGGCTGTCGTGGAGGCGGATGTCGATGTCCTCGGAGTAGGCGGCGAGGATATGCTCGGTCATCGAGCGGATCCCCGGTGGTCCGAAGACCTCGAGCGGTTCCTCCCGGTCGAGCACCCACGGTGTGAGGATGAGGTCGGCGTAGCCGGCGGTGTGGTCGGAGTGGAGGTGGGTGACGAAAAGCCTCGTCAGGTTGGGCATGTCGAGGGCCGAGACCCCGGCGAGGTAGGCGGCCGCGGCGCGCCGGACCACGCCGGGGCCGCAGTCGACCAGGTATGGCCGGCCGCCGGCGACGACTGCGACTGCCGGCCCCGACCGCTCGGGATCCGGGTTCGGCGTTCCGGTTCCGAGCATGACGAGGAGTGTGGCGTCCGCGGAGGGCGTCGCTGTCGGTGCCGCGACGACATCGGTCGATGGCGATTGTTCCGCGATGGCCTTCTGCGTTGGTGGGGCCGGCGCCTCGATAACCGTGAAGGGTTGGGAATTTTCCTGAGAGCTGGCGCATGCGCCGATCAGAAGCAGGAAACAGAACGGGGCTCGTTGCAACATGGTCCCATGATGGCCCAGCCACGCCTCCGTTCAAACACCAATGTGCGATTTTGTCATCCCCAGATCTCCATCGGCGCCTGCAGCCGGCTGACGGGCTGGTT
>Ga0307423_1001872_pt1 | contig 12308 bp, 9 predicted proteins | sample SalMarWE160310MG_FD_202154 | JGI IMG/M metagenome (GOLD analysis project Ga0307423, IMG submission 202154) | Salt marsh sediment microbial communities from the Plum Island Ecosystem LTER, Massachusetts, United States - WE1603-10 | ecosystem: Environmental > Aquatic > Marine > Intertidal zone >...
TCATCCTCAAACTTTATACTTCTTCCTTTAAGAAAATCCCAACCTTTGTTTGCAATTATTCTTACCCTTTTATCAGATTTATCTAGAAGGAAGAATCCTATTTTATCAACAGGAATTAATGCATCTGTTTGAGAAACAATTTTTTCTGCCAATTGCAGGATATCGTTTGTGCTCTTTATATCATTGAGAAATCTATTCTGTTCTATGCGATAATCGTATTCCACGCGGAAAAATTTTTTATCCACAAATTTCTGGATTTTGTTTTTTACAGGTTGTAATAAAAATGCTATTGCAATTGCAGTTATCGCAGAAGGAAATAACAGGTTTATATCTGAAATAAATAGTGATATCACGCCGGAGAAAATAATATATACTATTACAATTCCCATAAAAATTCCTGTGTAAACCACACTTCGATTGATGATAAAGTTAATATCCATCAGACGGTATTTAATAATCGCAATACTGAAACTCAACGGCATTGCAATTAACAGGATTAATATCATGGATTCGGGAATAAGACTTTGTCCGGTGAGAATTAAAGGGATAACCCAGAAAACAATAAAACCAAACGGGCCTATGAAAAATCCGAAAAGCAACCATTGTAATCTTTTTCTTGCTTCTATATCCGTTGTCTTTTTAAAAACATAGATGCAGATTGAGATTGCAATCAGGATACAGGCGATAAGGAAGAATCTGAAAAACTGGCTAAAGAAGAAAACATAACTCTTTATGAAAACAAGATTGTTGGTTGTTGCAGCATTAATAAATAAATAAATAAGTACTGATGCACAGATAACAGAGCAAGAATATAATGTTATTAACAGTCTGTTGAATTTAGGAATAGGTTGATTTGCAAAAGAAGTTGTAAAATGAGCAAACAAAACCGGCGTAAAACTATAAGCTATTAACCAAAATATTCTATTGAAGTAGCCATATCCTAAAGGGGCTGTAAAATAATTGGACGCAGTACATGTAATAATAATTCCTAATCCTAAACACGCCCAGTGAAATATATTGGCGGATTTGCTTTCCTTTGCCATAAGTCTTACTATAATAGCGATCAGGAGAAATAATCCCCCCACGAACGCCATTATGAATAAGTTTAAAAAAGAATAGTAGTTTGTAAGTGGAATTATGGTCGAATGTTTCTTGCCATTTTCAATAAAAGATATTTTTACCTCATCATTTATGTTTTTACCATCAAGATAAAGTTCAATTTCTTCCCAATGGGAAAATGAATATCCATCAATTGTAGTAATAATATCTCCAGCAGAAATCCGCGAGGTTTCAGACTTACTAACAACTAACAGATTTGAATCGAGTAAGTTTGTTTTGAATGGTAAATCAGTTTTAATTGAATTAAGGTAGATGCCCAATGCACAAATAATAACAATACAAAAATCTGCAAGAAGAATAAAACCATCTTTCAAATCGATGTGTTTCAAAAAGTAGTATCCTTGTAATTAATATTATGATAAATATTAACAGCAGTGACATTCGGAGGCAAAAATATTTAATTAATATTACAGAGCTAAATTGATAAGGTCAATAAAAATCTTCTCAATTCTAAGAAAACAATATTCTTCACATTCTCCCAATTGAAAAATTTATTGTGAAATTGTGACATTTTCGTGGAAAACGGAGAGTATTAACAATTGATATTAGTGGAATATGATTTGCGTAAGCAGGTTCGCTCGGGTGGGTGTGTCTGTAATTTCTACCCGGCTTTATATCTCAACTAAAAAAGTTTTTGTATGTACAACTCAATTGTATTGGTTAAACAGGTTCCGGATACAGCAAACATATCCGGTAAAGTAATGAAAGATGACGGGACTGTTAACCGTGCAAAACTTCCTGCAATATTTAACCAGGAAGATAAAGTAGCACTCGAGCTCGCGTTACAGGTAAAAGAACGTTACGGCGGAAAGGTTACAGCAATTACAATGGGTCCGCCTCGTGCATCAGATATTTTGCGTGAGTGTCTTTACCTCGGCGCGGATGAAACGTACCTGATAAGCGATAGAAAATTTGCCGGTGCAGATACACTCGCAACTTCTTATGTTCTTTGCGAAGCGATTAAAAAGATTGGTGGTTATCATTTTATTTTTGCAGGAAGGCAGGCAATTGATGGCGATACCGCACAGGTTGGTCCACAGACTGCCGAGAAGCTGAACATACCGCAGATAACCTACACTGAAGAGATTATAGAAGTTTCCGAAGGCAAAGTAAAAGCAAGAAAAAAAATAGACGGTGGATACGAGATTATTGAATGCAAACTACCCGTCCTTCTTACGGTTTTAAAAGATGCAGTACAACCGCGTCCTTTTAGTGCGAAGAGAGTAATGGCTTTTAAGGGAGCCAAATCGTTAATGGATTTGGAAAAGCTTACAGAGGAGAACTCTCTTCTCTATATTGATAAGCTTACACACGAATATGAGGAGCGTGGCTTGTATATTAAAACATTAACTATGGATGATCTTAAGCTCGAAGACAATCGCTGTGGAGTAAAAGGTTCACCTACTAAAGTGTATAAAGTTGAGTCTGTTGTGCTCGCCGGTGGAAGCCATAAGAAGGTTGAAGCCACTAAGGAATCCCTGGGTGAGCTTATCGATCAATTAATGTCGGATCATATTTTCGGATGAACACATTGGAATTTACAAACGAGGTTTGGGTATTTATTGAGCAGCGGGATGATAACCCTGCTGATGTAAGCTTCGAGCTTCTTTGCAAAGGGCAAAAGCTCGCAGATGCAATGGGCGGAATTCTTAAATCCATTGTTATCGGTTCAGGTATTGATAAAATTGTTGAAAAAACTTTTACTTACGGCGCTGATGAAGCGCTCGTTATCGATCATCCATCATTAAAAACTTATGAAACGCTTCGTTATGCCGGGATACTAAATGATCTTGTAAAGAAAAATGTTCCGCGCATTGTCCTTTTTGGTGCAACTGTAATCGGAAGAGATCTGGCACCCAGAGTTGCTTCACACACAAAGAGCGGCTTAACTGCCGATTGTACAGATCTTCAGATTTCCGATGTAACGTATTTAAAGCAAAATCATCCTAAACTTCTTTTGCAGATAAGACCTGCATTCGGTGGAAATATTATTGCAACTATCATCACTCCCGATGTTCCAACACAAATGGCAACTGTTCGCGAAGGAGTTATGGAACTTCAACCGCTTGAGAAACCGAAAAAAGGAAAAATCACAAAGATAGAATACAAACCGAATCCTCTTGATGAACTTGTTAAGATAATTGAACAGCACAGGGAAGAAAGCAAAGTAAATCTTAAAGCAGCACCGATTATAGTTGCCGGCGGTTACGGATTAGCAACAAAAGAAAACTTCCGTTTGGTTGAAGAACTTGCTCATGCAATCGGTGGTGAAGTTGCAGGAAGTCGGGCTGCTGTGGATGCGGGATTTGTAACACCGGACAGACAGGTAGGACAAACCGGCGTTACTGTTCGTCCGAAGCTTTATATAGCCGTTGGTATTTCAGGGGCAATTCAGCACAGGGCGGGAATGCAGGATTCAAACAAGATCATTGCAATTAATAATGATCCCGAAGCTCCAATTTTTGATATAGCACATTATGGTATAGTTGGCGATGCTACGGAAGTGCTGCCGGCTTTCATAGAAGTTTATAAACATAAGTTAAAGTAATTGTAATGCCGAACTTTTTTAAAGACAATAAAGATCTGCAATTCATTTTTAACAATCTCGATTTAAGAGAAGTTGTCGATATTGCGGAGGATAGTTTTACACAGGCTAAGGAGTTTAACTATGCTCCAACCGATTATGAAGACGCAATGGAAAATTATCGTAAGGTACTTGAGGTAGTTGGAAATATTGCCGGTAACTTTATTGCGGAACGTGCTTCGGGTGTCGATGAAGAAGGTGCAGTACTTAAAGACGGTAAAGTTCATTATGCAAAAGGCACACAGGAAAATTTAAAACAGCTTGCCCAGGCTGATCTTCTTGGAATGATCTTCCCGAGGAAGTACGGTGGATTGAATTTTCCTTTTACAATGTATGTTATGTCTACTGAGCTTATTGCAACTGCAGATGCATCTCTAATGAACATTTTTGGTCTGCAGGATATCGGTGATACGATAATGAAGTTTGGTAGTGAGGAACAAAGACAGGAATTTTTACCCGGTTTCTGCAGGGGAGAATACACCGGGGCAATGGCATTAACAGAACCGGATGCCGGATCGGATTTGCAGGCAGTTAAGCTTCATGCTTACCAGGATGAGAAAGGACAATGGTATTTAAAGGGTGTAAAAAGATTTATCACCAACGGGAATGGAAACATACTTTTAGTTCTTGCCCGCTCCGAACCGGGAACAAAAGATGGTCGCGGCTTAAGTATGTTTGCTTGTTACCGCGGTGATAAAATTAAAGTAAGAAGAATAGAAAACAAGCTTGGTATACACGGCTCTCCTACCTGCGAGCTTCAGTTTAATGATGCCCCGGCACAGCTTGTTGGTCAAAGAAAGTTTGGATTGATAAAATATGTTTTTGATTTGATGTATCGTGCAAGAATGGGAGTTTCCGCACAGGCGCTTGGAATTGCACAGGCTGCGTACGGTGAAGCACTTAAATATGCAAAGGCAAGAGAGCAGTTCGGTAAATCGATTTACAACATTCCCGTCGTTGCAAATATGCTTATCGATATGCGTGTTATTATTGAAGCTAACAGGGCACTGTTTTATAACGTTGCTCAGATTGTCGATTTGAAAGAAAAGCTCGATGAGAAAATTAATAAGCTTAAAGAAAATGGTGAACCTTTTTCCGAAGAGAACATCAGGCTTAAGAAGATAGTAAAGGAAGCTAATCTCTTAACCCCGGTCGTAAAATTTATTCTAACTGAATCAGCAAACAAAATAACTTATGATGCATTGCAGATTCACGGCGGTACTGGTTATATGAAAGAGTTTAAAGTAGAAAGATTAGCACGCGATGCACGTATAACAAACATTTATGAAGGGACCTCACAACTTCAGATAGTTGCGGCAATTGGCGGAGTGGTTAATGATATCCTTGCAGAGAAATTTGATGATTGGGAAAAGAAAAATTATAAAGGCGGAGTTGCACCGCTGGTTAATCATCTTATAGAAATAAGAGAAATATTTAAAGATGCACTGAAGTATGTTCTTGAAAGAAAAGATCCTGTGTTCCAGGAAGTGGCCGCAAAAGATCTGGTTGAACTTTACAGTTACCTCTATATCGGTTACATACTTTTAGACCAGGCTGAGATAGAACCGAACAAAGTTTTTGTTGCCAACAGATATGTGTTGACTTCACTTGCTAGCGCAAGGAAGAATGCCGAATCAATAAAAGACGGTTTGTTCGGAGATATACTTCACGCTGAGAAAATTTTAGCATAATGAAGGGCAGAGGAGAAACCATGAGCAAAAAGCAACTCTTTTATTATCGTATTTACGATGATAAAGAAAAGCTTAACTACCTAAAAAGTTCTCTACCTCATGACAAAGTAGAGCATTGGCTGAAGGAATATGAAAGAACTCATCAGAAATATTTTAATCCCGAGTTCATTAATTTTTTGAACGAACATGATCCCGAAGCCGAAATTATAGAAATAAGCGATATGTCATATTAACCCCACCCGTTATTGTAGACTTCGCTTATGGATCCCGGCATACTGTGCAGTTAATCTTGTCCGGCGCCGGGATTTTTTATGTCTTTTCCACTTAGTGTCATTCTGTAAAGAATTCTTATATATAATTTGAAAAATAAATATTGGGTATTTCTGATTAACAAACAGAATTACCACTGAATAACGAATGTATAATCCGTATTTAACACTTTTCTTCATAAGCCTTAATTAAAATGGGAAATATAAATGTAAGAGTAGCAATGTTGTGTTTTATATTATTAGTCTGGTCGAATTTTGCTTTCATTTTTCTCTAATTGTTTCACTTTTTGATATATTTGGTCTGATAATTTCAAAATTTTCGTTTTTTTAGGAGTTTATTAATGTCTGTCGATATCGAATTACTTTCTATAAATACAATAAGATTTTTAGCAGTTGACGCTGTACAAAAAGCCAATTCAGGTCATCCGGGAATGCCGATGGCTTGTGCACCGATTGGTTACACTTTGTATAAAAAAGTTTTGAAACATAACCCTGCAAATCCTCACTGGTATAACAGGGATAGGTTTATTCTTTCTAACGGTCACGGCAGTATGCTTTTGTATTCTTTGCTTCATCTTTGTGGTTATAAAGTAACACTTGATGATCTGAAAAATTTCCGCCAGTGGGAAAGCATTACTCCCGGTCATCCGGAATATGGTTTAACTGAAGGTGTGGAAACCACAACCGGTCCGCTTGGACAAGGGTTTACAAATGCTGTGGGAATGGCGATAGCGCGGGAATATTTGGGAGCGTTATTCAACAAAGACGATCACAAAATAATTGATCATTATATCTACGGAATCTGTTCCGATGGTGATTTAATGGAGGGTATTTCCCACGAGGCTGCCGCACTTGCAGGTCATCTTAAACTCGGTAAATTTATTTTTTTCTACGATGATAATAAAATAACAATTGACGGCAGCACATCTCTTGCTTATTCTGATGATGTACAAAAAAGGTTTGAAGGTTATCACTGGCAGGTGTTACACATAGATGATGTGAATGATCTGACCCAGATGAATAAAGCAATAGAAACTGCACATAAATCAAATGACAAACCGACACTTATTATAACCAAAACACATATCGGTTTTGGCAGCCCGAATAAACAAGATACTGCTTCAGCACATGGTTCTCCCCTGGGTGAAGAGGAAGTGAAGTTAACAAAGCAAAATCTTAACTGGCCCGAGGATAAATTCTTCCATATTCCCGATGAAGTGAATGATCACTTTAAAGAGGTAAAGAAAAAGGGCGAAGAATATGAGGCTGAATGGAATAAATTGTTTGAATCTTATAAGAAAAAATATCCTTCTGAAGCTGACCGGTTTCTGAAGATAATGAAAGGTGAATTCGGCAATGAATGGAAAAAAGCCTTGCCTGTTTTTGAAAATGTGAATGAAAAACTTGCAACAAGAGCAGCTTCAGGTAAAGTGATTAACGCTATTGCAGAATACCTTCCAACGCTTATCGGAGGTTCTGCAGACCTTGAACCATCCAATAACACTATGATAAAAGGTAGCGCTAAATTCTCGGCAGATGACAGAAGCGGGAAGAACTTTCACTTCGGAATTCGCGAACATGGAATGGCAAGTATAATGAATGGTATGGCGCTGTACGGTGGAATAATTCCCTACGGCGGAACGTTCCTTGTTTTTTCAGATTATCTGCGTCCTGCTATCCGGCTCGCTTCAATATCGGGTGTTAAAGTTATTTATGTTTTTACTCACGATAGTGTTGGCCTGGGCGAAGATGGTCCTACACATCAACCGATAGAACATTTTGCAGCATTAAGAGCAATTCCCAAATTAGTTTTCATCCGTCCTTCCGATGCAACTGAAACGGTTGAGGCATGGAAAGCAGCGATTGAACATAAAGGAAGTCCTGTTGCATTGATCTTAACAAGACAAAAGCTTCCCATTTTCGATCGTAAACGGCTTGCTTCTGCGGAAAATTTACAAAAAGGTGCTTACATTATAAAAGACGCAAAAGACAATCCGCAATTGATTTTAATGGCATCAGGTTCGGAAGTTTATTTAGCTATTCATGCAGCAGAAAAACTTCAAGCAGAAAGAATTAATGTACGCGTTGTCAGCTTCCCAAGCTGGGAATTGTTTGAGAAACAGGATAGTAAATATAAATCACAGGTTTTGCCGGAATTTGTTAAAGCAAGAGTAGCGATTGAAGCAGGTGTTGCTATGGGCTGGAAAAGATATGTGGGTGATCTTGGTGAGGTTATCAGTATAGAAAAGTTTGGCGCATCTGCACCTTATACTACTATATTTGAAAACTATGGTTTCACCCCCGAAAATATTGTTAAAACAGCTTGGAAAGTCTTAAATAAGATAAAAGGAATGAATGCATGAAAAAAGTTGCGATAGTTTTTGTACTTATAGTCATAGGCATTCAATTTTTTTCGGTAAATAAAACCAATCCACCAGTAAATGCTGAGTTGGATGCTCCGTCCGAAATAAAAGGCATTTTCAAAAGGGCGTGTTACGATTGTCATTCAAATGAAACCAAATGGCCATGGTATGCAAGTGTTGCTCCTGTTTCCTGGTTAGTTGCCGATGATGTTGAGGAGGGAAGAAGACATCTTAATTTTTCAGAGTGGGGTAACTTAACACGGAAAAAAATAGCTCATACAAAAGAAGAAATCTGGGATGAAGTAAAAGATGACGATATGCCTTTATGGCAATATACTTTAATGCACTCGGAAGCGAGGCTTAGCCAAAAAGATAAAGAGACAATCCGGGAATGGACCGGCCAGGGAAAGGATAATTAAAAACAGAGATAATTCCGTTATTTATCGTTTGCCTGAAAACAGATTATTTTAATCCCAGCAGATAGTCAGCTAATTTCCCTAAATCCTTTATATCCTTATTACTGAAATTCGGCATCATTATGGTCGGAAATTGTTCCCTGTATTCTCTCAATCGAGCCGAACTCATAAACGACTGCGGGTTGCGAAGATATGAAATCAAATCCTTCCTGCTGTAATATTGACTGAGACTTTTTAATGCGGGTCCCTGCATTGTTCCTTGTAATTCCGAACCGTGGCAGTTTACACAGCCAAAGTTTACTATCAGTTCTTTAGCAGAAAGATTTTCAGATGTTGTTGGACTTGTTATTTGGGTTTGTGGGATATTCTTTACCGGTTCTTCTTTTTTTGTAATCCTGCCGAGGATAAATAAAATTATAAAAAGAACTAAAAAGGAAGCTATCCATATCTGTGGTTTGGTCATTTATGTTCTTGCACTCTCTCTCAACTAACATTAAATTTAACAAAATTGACCAGAAAATTATCGAAAAGAAAAAATTTTAACAAACTTAATTGTTATTCCCTGCTCTTAATATTCCTATCTTAGCAAGGATTATTTTCTTATTTTTTATAGATATTTTCAGTAACAAAGATTAACTTGAATATATTCATCGTAATCTTAGTTAACACCTCACAAAAGTAAAATGGAACAAGATAACAAATTCATAAAATCACTCATTGAGAGTGCACAAAACGGAAAAGTAGTTGCCTTAGAAGAGCTTTATAAGATGAATATTGATCGCATCTATGCAATAGCTCTTCGTTTAACGGGAAACGGACCGCTTGCCGGGTTGCTTGTCCAAAATGTGCTTATAAATGCATGGCAGCAGCTTACAAGAATAAGAGCAGATGTTTTATTTGCCGATTGGCTGAAGAGTATGACAATTTATGATACGCTTGGTGAACTCAGAGGAGGTGAGCTTCAGAAAGACAAGAAAACACTAAAACAATTTAAAGATGATGGGAAAACAGATTCACATTTTCATGAGCCTGTTGAAAAAGCAATATCGGAATTATCTGATAACCAGAGAATAGTAGTTGTATTATACCTGATTGAAAGTTATTCAATCTCGGAAATAGGGGATCTATTAAGTTTGCCCGAAAAGGAAACGCAAAATATACTTAACGACGCCGTACAAAAAATCGGGGAATCGGTGTCTAAAATAGAGCCTGATACGGAAGTTTCAGAACTGATTAAAAACCTGCCGGCAGAAATTCAACCCCATACAGAAATTATTCCCCATGTATTAGAATTTATAAGAGAAATAAAAACAGAAGAATTAAAAGAAGCTGAAAGTAAAGTAGTTGAAGAAGAGGAAGAACTGCCGGAAGAAAAAGATGAAGAGGAGATAGAAAGAGAGAGGGAAAAGGAAAGAAAGAAAGAGAAAGAAAAAGCAAAAGAAAAGAAACAGAAAAAAGAAAAAAGAAAAACGATTAAATCAATTATATGGTTAGTAGCAACCGTTGTTGTGGTTGCCGCTGCTTTTTATTTGTTAACTTTAAAAAAAACCTGGAGTATTTCGGGGCAAGCCGGAAATTATACTATAAATAACGAAGTTAACTCGGGGACTGAGATATCACAGGAAGAAATATTGTATACAAAAGCGTCATCTTCTGTTTATATAACGATACCAGATGTTGGTAAACTTAAGCTATTATCCAACTCGATACTTAAAAGATTAGATGAAAAAAACACTGCTCAATTAATCAGTGGAAATCTTATAGTGAATAATTCCGGGGCTGTTGAAAAATTTAAACTTTTAATTCCAGATGCTATAATTGAAGATTTCCAGATAGGAAGTAGTTATTCTGTAAATGTGGATGAAAATGAGAACTCATTAATTAAACCAAGTTCCGGATGGATTCGGGTACAAAGTGCACAAGGTGAATCCATACTTTCCCGGGGTTATGAACTGAATGTGGTTAAAGGAAAAGGAATTGGCATTCCGTATTTCTCGGATGCCGATCCCACGTATGTATCACAGTTAGATGAATATCTTTTTAACGGGAAAAGATTAAATGTACTTAGCATAGTTATTAGCAAATCCTCTGCAAAAGATGCAATTACTTTATGGAATCTTCTTAAAAGAGTCGATGAATCGCATAGGGTGCTTGTTTACAATAAACTTGCTGAGCTGGTCTCTCCACCTTCCTCAACAAATCAAAACGGATTGTTAAACCTTGACCACGGAATGATGCAATCGTGGCTTGAAGAGATCAAAATGAAAATGTAATTAGTAGTGTTTTTATTTTTTTCTTTTAGGTCTGTAAATATGAGTGCTTTGTCCAAAGAAAACTTCCGCAGCTTCCATTACTGTTTCGGATAAAGTCGGGTGAGGATGAATAGTTAATTTCAAATCAGTCAAGTTTGCCGCCATCTCTATTGCTAAAGTTCCTTCTGCAATTAGTTCTCCTGCTCCAGGTCCGCAAATGCCAATCCCAATGATTCCATTTGTTCCCGGTTCGGAAAGTATTTTTGTAACGCCGTCAAATCTATCTAAAGTTGTTGCTCTTCCCGATGCTGCCCACGGGAATTTGGAAACTTCAACATCGATATTTTTTTCTTTTGCCTGGTTTTCTGTTAATCCAGCCCATGCAATTTCAGGATCGGTAAAAACAACGGCGGGTATTGCTTTTGGTTCGAATGCAACTTTTTCCCCGGCAATTGCCTCAACGGCTACTCGTCCTTCGTGAGATGCTTTGTGTGCAAGCATTGGTTCACCAACTATATCACCGATAGCGTAAACATCGGGGTCGTCTGTTCTTAATTGTTCGTTAACTTTTATCCAGCCTCTTTCGTTTACCTTTACTTTTGTATTCTCTAAACCTAATCCTGAAGTATCCGGTTTTCTCCCGATTGACATTAACACATATTCGTAAATATTTTTCGTTGTATTTCCTTCTTTATCCTGTATCTTTACCTTTATGCCGCCATTAACTTCTTTTAGTTCAACAACCTTTGAACTCAGCATTATGTTTTCAAATTTTTCTTTTAATCTTTTGGAAAGATGAGAAACAAGATCGCGATCCGCACCGGGAAGTAACCCATCCATCATTTCAACAACAGAAACTTTTGCACCGAGTGCCTCGTAAACTGAGCCAAGTTCTAAACCAATATATCCTCCGCCAATAACCAAAAGTGATTTGGGAATTGCCGGAAGATCGAGAGCGGTCGTTGAATTCAGTAATCTTTTGCTATCAATATTAAGTGAAGGAATGGATGCAATTCTCGATCCAGTCGCAATGATTATTTTATCAAATTTTAATTCTTCTTTTTTTGATTCCGGTTTTTCAACAATTAAGGTGTGTGAATCTTTAAAGCTTGCTTTACCCTGAACGTAATTTATCTTTCTTTGCTTTGAAAGAATACCGAGCCCGCCGGTCATTTTAGCAACAACTTTACTTTTCCATTCTCTCAGTTTATCAAGATCGATCTTCGGTTTGGAAAATTCTATCCCCCAATTCTTTGCCTGCTCGGTTTCATCGAGAAGCTTTGCAACATGAAGCAATGCTTTAGAGGGGATACAGCCACGGTAAAGACAAACACCACCGGGATTATCTTCTTTATCGATTAAAGTAACATTCATTCCAAGATCGGCGGCAAGAAAAGCAGCAGCGTAACCGCCGGGTCCTGCACCAATTACGGCTAAGTTTATTTTTTCAGACATTCAATATTTCCTGTAAGATAATTGTTTAATTGCTGAAATACATTCAGAACAATTTAGCAATAAAACAGTTTAACAATTTAAAGTAAGAGTCTCAACGGCTGTTCAAGTATTTCACAAACCCATCTTAAAAACCTGATTGCGTCTGCACCATCGATTATC
>Ga0307423_1001873_pt1 | contig 12294 bp, 10 predicted proteins | sample SalMarWE160310MG_FD_202154 | JGI IMG/M metagenome (GOLD analysis project Ga0307423, IMG submission 202154) | Salt marsh sediment microbial communities from the Plum Island Ecosystem LTER, Massachusetts, United States - WE1603-10 | ecosystem: Environmental > Aquatic > Marine > Intertidal zone >...
GGCGCACCCCCCGAAAGCGGCGATGCGGTCGGCCATGTTCGCCCGGTCATAGGCCTCGGAAAGGGTGGACCCGTAGGCCGCACCGCAGGGGTTGTTGTGCTTCAGGATGACGGCTGCGGGGCCGGCGATGAGATATTTCATGATGTTGAGGGCATTGTCCACGTCCGTCAGGTTGGTCTTGCCCGGGTGCTTTCCACTCTGGATCATATCCTCTTCTGAAATGGCGGAGACCAGGCCGCGTCCCGGCTCAATGAAACGGCAGTCCCCCAACATGAGGTTCCCGTTCACGAGCTCGTAAAGGGCCGCTTCCTGGCCGGGGTTCTCACCGTATCGGAGTCCCTTTTCGATCACATCACCGCTCTTTTCATCCCTGATCTTCCAGGTGCGCTTCCGATACACCAGGGTCTGGTCGCCGAAGCGGATGCTCATTTCGGGAGGGAAATGATCATCCATTACGGTTCGATAGGCTTTCTTCAGGTCTTCTGCCATGGGGGCCCTCCGCTCTTTATGCTTCTTTTTTGTTTTATTAACCGGACAACGGGTTAACCAGCTCAACGGGCCAACGGGTCAACGGGCTCAACCGGCTCAACCGGCCAACGGGTCAACCGGCCAACCGGCCAACGGATCAACCCGGCCTATGCCTTATGCTTTTCAATGTACGCATAGGCGCTGTGATTGTGGATGGACTCGAAGTTTTCCGATTCCACGGAGAACCACGTAATGTTGGGGTCATTGTTCAGTTTGAGGGCGATATCCCGGACGATGTCTTCCACAAACATGGGGTTTTCGTAGGCCTTCTCGGTCACAAATTTCTCGTCTTCACGCTTGAGAACCGAGTAGACATCACTGGATGCCGATTCTTCCACAAGCCTGATCAAATCTTCGAGCCAGACGAATTTCTTGAATCGGACCTGGAGGCACACCTCACCTCGCTGGTTGTGGGCTCCGTAATCGCTGATTTCCTTTGAACAGGGGCAGAGGGTGGAAATGGGGACACGGATGATAGTGACCAGGTCGCTCCCATGGTTCAGGGAACCTTTGAAGGTGCATTCGTATTCCATGAGACCTTGGGCTCCGCTGACGGGCGCGGATTTGTTTATGAAATAGGGGAAGGTAATTTCCATGTGGGCGCTCTCGGCGTTGAGCCGGTTTTTCACCTCTTCCAGGATCTCTGAGAAGTTCTGGAGTGAAATGCGGCGGCTGTGCTCGTTGAGGACTTCAACGAACCGGCTCATGTGGGTTCCCTTGTAGTAGCGCGGCAGGTTGACATACATGTTGATCCTGGCAACGGTCTGCTGTTTCCCCATGTCCTTGTCCAGGACGGTAATGGGATACCGGATCCCCTTCACGCCCACCTGGTCTATGTCTATGTTTCTGGTATCTTTATGGTTTTGGATATCTTTCATGATTGAATCCTATTCAAAGATATGACTATTCCCCTATCCCATTTATTCTGCAAAGTCAACACAAACCCTGCTGAAATGACCATGGGTTTTCGGGTTTGAGTCGAGAAAGGCAGGGCCCCTATCCGGCGGTTTTTTCCTTCCCGATCTGCTCATGGAGATGGGAAAAGGAGAGAGGGGGTTCGTCATCCAGACGGCGTTTTAGGGAGATGGCCCCCGTGGGGCAGTCTACGGCGCAAACCCCGCAGCCGATGCACCAGTCCTGATCCACCCGGGCCTTTTCGTCAACTATCTGCACCCCATTGACGGGGCATATGTCTACACAGTTCCCGCATCCGATGCATTCCTCCGTTTCCGTCTCACGGGTGAAGTAGACAGCCATGAGCACGTCCCTCGGAATCTTGCGTCGCCTGATGATACCCACGTTCCAACAGTAATGCCCGCAGCAATTGCAGGTGTGCTTGATATCACCCCGGGCATTGTCCACCATGTGAACCAGTCCTTCTTTTTCTGCATTTCCAAGGATATGGAGGGCCTCATCCTTTGAAATCTCCCTGGCAAGTCCTTTCGTGATGACGAATTCCGCCAGCTCATCGTACTTGATACAGACCTCGAGACTGTGTTCACAATCCGTTCGTCCCAGGACCCGTGCGGAAATGCGGCAGGAGCAGTGGGCCACGGCGATCCTGTTGCTGGCACCCACGATGGGACCCATCAGCTCGTGGGGCAGAACTCCCTGCATGGGGATATCAACGGTCAGATCCGCGGGGCTGTATCTGAAGGACTTGGTGGGCGTGCCGCCGTAGACCTCCCTGGTGGTCGGCACGGTGAAGTACTTGAGCACCAGCTTGGCCATTTTCCTGGCCCGCTCGTCCTGCTTCCCTTCCCAGAAAAAGGTCTGGGGCATGCCGTACCCCACCTGGAGGTGGGCATACCCCATGGTCCCGTCCGCGGTCATGGCGGAATAGATCATGTTTCGCTCCGAAAGGGACGAAAGGACCTCCATCACGGCCGATTCGGGAAGACCCGTTCCGGACACAATTACATCCGCAGGGACCACTTCGAGCGGTTTCAGGTCCGCTGGGATGGCCATGGCCACTTCAGCCTCTGCCGGACTGAACATCTCCTTCAGAAGATCGATCAGGGCATCATGGAAAGGGTATCCCATGATGAGTGATTCAAGGTGCTTGGCCAACCTGCGATAGATATCTTCCATGGGTAGAACTCCCGTAAAAATTCAGTTGTGTGGATTTATCGGAACCTTTTTGATTTTTCGCAGGAAAAACCGCCGATGTCAACTCCCGCACCTCTGCGCTACGCGGCCGGCGGGGAAAATTTCCCCTTGATTTTAAAAAGAGAAATGACATAGATTGTAATTCTATTCATTCACGGGGCGTGGCGCAGCCTGGTAGCGCACCTGCTTTGGGAGCAGGGTGTCGGAGGTTCAAATCCTCTCGCCCCGACCAATAAAATCAAGGCCTTACAGAGAGGCCGAAACACGAGAATTTTATTTGTGACAGTTTTGTGACATATCATTTTTGACATAAGGTGTCAGTTCATTCAAAAGGTTTACAGCCCGTTTCTTACTTTCCTGGCTCAAGTGAGCATATCTTAAAGTCATGGTCATGCTTTTGTGACCGAGAATCTCTTGCACTTCCTTGAGACTCGCACATCTCATTACAAGGTGACTTGCAAAGGTATGCCTCAAATTATAAAACCTGAAATCATCTATTCCGGCCCTTCTCAAAGCTGAACAAAAGGCCCTGTCAATGCGCTGAAGGGTAAGGCCATTTTTCGTGAAAAGATATTCCGACTTGAGACCTTCTTCTTTGCGAATATCTTTAATACGCCCGGCCAACATGTAAAGAGATGATACGGGTAAGAACGTTCTCCCGAAGCATTCTGATCGGGAACCCGTTGAAAATGTCTTGGCAATTAATTTTGTTCTTAACGCGATGTCTTTTCTTCAGTTTCGAGCTCCCAAGTTTATCCGCCTCTGGAGGGCTGGTCTTTTAAATGATTTATCTACAGGGGAAATTGGCCCTCCGCATTCCAGTCCTCAGGGAAAAGAATTCTGAGGATCTGGCTGCCGCTTCCCCCATCGATAAGTCGCAAGAATACGACGCCCTCCCGCTAGTCACTCAGAGAAGACATCAGGTCATGTGCTCGCGGTAGTGAATCTACAATTGGTAGGCATGCATAATTCGGATGAACCATATCTATTCACATATAACAGGCTCTAATTCTCATGGATAAGTAAAAGAAGTTGAGTTTTCTATTTTTTACTTGACGATATTATCAATTAAATATATAAGTTTGTATATTATGTGAAATATTGATTGATTACGACGATCTGATTGAAAAAAGCACTCTCCTAGCAACTAATGAGCATAGGATAGCCTCTATTGCCATCACTTGCGAGAAAAGCAAGCGCCTTTCAAGACTGAAACGCTCTACTTTCGGAGGTGGCATATGAAGAAACGATCGCCGCATTTCTTTTTTATTTTCCATTTGGTTCTAAGCTTGGTAATCTGCCAAGCTGTTTTTGCTGCTTATCAAATTCCCCTACAAACACCGTTGGATGTGCCTCTGCCGGATGGCGGCTACATTAATTTTTATGTCGAAGTTCCACCAGACGCCACTAGGCTCATAGTCCAGACCACCGAGGCTACGGGAGATGTTGACATCTTCGTGGCATTTGGGGAGCCTTTTCAAGGAGCTGACTATTCTGATCTTTTTGCGTATGCAGATTTTTATTCAATCGAAGAGAATGCTACGGATGAAATGATTGAGATTAGTTTAGATTCCTTCCCTTCTCTGAGAGAAGGCCTTTGGTACGTGGTCGTAGCGAACTATGACAATTTCGATATCAATTTCACGTTAACAGCGGTTGTCGAAACATCAGATGGGAATTTGCTTCCTCTCCCTATGGGACAAAGCGCTTTTCCGATGTATGACCCCGTAGCATCCCCAAATTTCACTATCGTCCCGCGAGACGCAAAACCGATTGGCTGCGGTGAAGCTGCCTCCGCCGGGCCTATCCTCAGCCTTAAAGCGGAACTGGCTGAAGCTGAAGGACCGATAGACCTTTATGCAGGCGTTTTTGCTCCGCCCATCGATGCGAATGAAATATTTCTCTTTGGATCGGATGGCGGCATCTACCCGTACTCTACCTCTGGATTAATACCTTGGCGGCGTAGTGTGAAACAAGCCCTTGGAGACAAGTTAATCCCCGACATTCCATTGTATGCGCTTCCAGGCGGACCCTACTACATGTACTTTATGATGACTCCTGCAAACGACCGAAGTCGTTTTTCCCTTTGGTCCACGTATTTCATCGTTCCCAATGTGGCTCCTGAGGTCGATGTAGTCGTTGATGATGTAGTGATCGATTTTGGAAGGCTTGACGGCGTGCCGTTTACGGCATCGGACCGCCGGGTTTTAGGGGTGGGGCCTGCGGTAAATCTCCAGTTCCCTCCAAACCTCAACCCTCTTTTAGCTCCCAACATGACCACAGTGAGCCTCAGCCCAACCTATAGCTTCACCATCCCAAACCTCTGCCTCTATGGCCCCACACAGCCGCAGATACCGGTAACGACTTATTTGAAGACCTTGCCGATCATTGAGCAGACGCCCTCCGCCGTTACAACCCATTTCAACCCTTCTCAGTATCCCGGCGGCATGACCTGCGTGTATGGTCTTATGGCGGACGCCGATTCTTCTAACCTTGCTGGGAGGTTTATTATTCCCGAAGTGTTTGGGCGCGGGAACCTCTATACGGCCATCCCCATCCCCAATGCCTCAAACCCCGTTTCCGCTCAAATTAGAATGAGTGATGGAACGTCCATAGCGCAAAGATTCCCGGACGGGTACCCGGCGGGAGGTTCTTTACACGAGCCGATGGTTATGGAGGCCTATTCTGCCACCCTTTCCTATTATGCCAGCCAGGGATGGTTGCCCATACAAGCGCCTTCACCTCTGGTGTTTCCACCTCCGCCCCTTGACCATCCCAATGCTGACCGATATGTCATCGGTTTTATGCTGGGTCGGCAGCAAATCAATAAGGGCCAGACCATCATTCAGGCACCTTGGCCGGCGCCTCCATGGCCACGGGGCACTTCTTTCACCCACCCATGGGCTCTGGGCGGGTCGCCCTCTGGTGTGGTGAGTCAGGTCATTCTGGAAAAGGGTCGTTGGGAAGACGGATCGGCCAAGGGATATCTCTGGCTGGAGCAGGTGTATAGTCCCTTCTGGGACAGCAGGCTACAGTCACTTTACGGAGTAGGGGACGCAGGCCTTTATGTGGATGGCGTTAGGGTCGCAGAAGCGCATTTTGCGGGAACGGGATTTCCAGTCATCTGGGAAGCCCCGGATGACCCGAACATGGCATTCACCACTCACGATAAAAGGCATACGGACCCTGGAAGTATTGTAAACGGCGGAACTGTTTATTTGCAGGCACGGGCAAACGATGGGGTCGATCCGGAGCAACTTGATAACGCCCTCGTCGCCTATCCGGAAGGTGCCGCTCTAGAGATAGAGAAGACGGTCTACAGGGACCACAATAATGGTGCCTCATGCCCTGGTACAGAGTTGGTCAGCGGCCCCGTAGGAACTCCCGTTACATACTGCTTCGTGGTCCGGAATACCGGAACCACCTATCTTAACCAAATCACCCTCACCGACAATGATCTGAATATCAACCAGAACAACCTTACGCTCATCAGCGGAACTGTTCCCTTGGCGCCAGGAGCATCCCTGGTCGCCATTTATGAGACCACGATCCAGATAGATCTGGTCAATTCTGCGCAGGTTCAGGGTAATCCTTGCTATGCGGACGGGACGGACATCGCCGGTCAATCCAACCCGCGTGATTCCGATACCGCCGAAGTCAAGGTGTCAACGGACACAAATCTCGGCCGCTTCAACTGGATCTCTATTGAATTTGACGAACCATACCTCACTTACCTCAATTCAGACGGTGAAACTTGGGAGCAATATCTAACGCCCTTTTTTAGAGAATCTGCAACCGGTAGTTTTTCGGGTGGACGTTTTACCGCAAATTGGGATTATTCAGGCACGGCAACCTACAAAGGAAGTTGCACGGCTATTGTGGATCCCGAAACACTTGAACTCATAAGTTTAGAGGTATCAGCTTTTGAGGGCAGCGCAACCGTTCGATTCACCGTAAAGGGTCTTCCCAGATCCTCGGTTATCGATGATCCGGATACTCTCCGTTATTTCTCCGCTAACACGAATGTATGTAATTATGTTGAGTCGGTCCCCACGCTCTATTGGCGGCAGGAATCAGGCCTGTACTGGAAAGAGGTTACAAATTTCAGCTGTGTAAAAGAACATACTCTGTTGTCAGTGCAGTTCGAGGCAAGATGATCCACGTGCAAGAAGCGCCGATAACCGTGGAACGAGCCCGGATTTTTCATCCTGAGCAACTCGGGATGAAAAATCCGGGCTATTTTTTGATCGACTTTTTGAGTTCTTCCAGCGCCTCTTCCGACATCTTGAATGAATGTTCCGGACTGGGAAAGGCACCGCTCCGATACCGAGTTCCGTCACGCTGAGCGACTCAGACAGGAGCTTCCCGCGGGGCAAACACGGCCTCCATGATGATGGAAAAGAACGACAGATTCCTCTGTTGAAAGCCATAGAATTAAACGACTTCGACGGAAAGCACTATCGCTTCTGCCCATGGACACAGAAAATGCCCAGGAACGGATATTTTTCGATCAATTCAAATTCTAGATGGGTGAAATCGGCCGTGATTAACAATAGACCGAAAGAAAGGCGGGTTATGCCTGGTCTAAGTGGCTGAACTGCATAGTAAAGGCCACCTTGCATAGCATCTGGTCTTTTGCCGTTTGAATACTAAGGGTAAGGGGTGCCTTCATAATTCTTCAGCTACGTTGCCATACGCTGCTATGGGTTTGCTGTACGTTGCTAGGAGTGTTCTTTGAATACCTATCTTTCGGAGTTCAAGACCTTCCGTTGAGTCTTCAGCCATCACACCACATCCAATTCAAGATAAAGCCGGCAATTCATCAGCCTTGACAATATAAGATAGTTTAGATTAGCATGGAAGACAAAACAGAAGGTTTTTTAAAACAATTTAATTAAGGAGGATTGGGCTATGAAAAGATTGCCACTCAAAACACTGGTCATCGGTCTTGTTGTGATGTCTTTTGCATTCTTGGGAATGGTAACGCCATCGGCAGCACTGGCAGGTGGAATTGTATCTGTCCATGGCCATCATGGAAATATTGAATACCAGGATCGTGTTATCAGTTCAAGACAGTTTTTGGGATGGGGATTGGATTTTACCCAGGCTTCTGGTAACTATAATTGGATCCATTATTCTATCCCAACCCCCCTTTTTACCAATACAAGATATTTGGCCATTCAGTTTCTTACTGGCAGTGTAGACGTAGAAATTACAAAGTTTCATGTCTATGATGGTGCTCACAAGATTTTTTCTTTAGAGGGATTGGATTTGGCAGGAAACACCCATCAAGAAAACTGGTTCATTATTGATATGGGATCGGATAAGTTGATAACCAGAGCGCTGGGCCTTTCCATTGAAATAGGCGCGGGTGTTGAAATGATGAGTCATCAGGTAGCCATATATGCAGTTGGTGCCGAATGGCATTAGGCCGGCGACCGGTAGGCGGGGGTTAGTGGAGGTCAAAGCCCCTATCTTTTTGATTGAAAAACATCTCCATGAGAGTGCATGATATACTGAATGGAGTTTTGCAGACAGCGATTATCTTCGAAATGAAGCGAGCTCTTCCCCTGACGTCATCCTAATGTTTACTTGTTCGAGCCAGTTTCAAAACGTTCAATTTTGTTCGAGGTCAAGAAAGGCGAAAATTTTAACCACAGGAATATATTGAATATTTCGAGGATTAAAATTCGGGCCTGACGCAGATATCGGGCAAAAGGGGGCGTTTTGAAATTGGCTCGTTCTTTTATCATTGCAACTATGGAGGGGTATATTGATACCAGGCTCAGCCGACTAATGCATAATTTCTATAATAACCCATAAAATCAATAGGATATTATCTTTAAATTATAAGCGGAGAAACCAAGAAACACAATCTTTTTGAATGATGGCCTTCCCAAACACTTTTAATCAACAGGTTGAAAGGAAAAGGCTCTACCGCTAAGGAAGAATTTCTTTTAGGTGCCAATCGTGTATGATTTCGGCGACTAAGCTGTTTTAATTTTCCTTTCCTTTCAGCCTGTTACAAGGAACACGAAATAGTAAGTACGCAAAAACCTGATGAACCTAATGTTATAAAGAAATTCAAGATACAATAACTCAAATTGAGCAACTCTAATGTAAGCAGTAGATTTTTCAATTCAGTTTTTGCATAAAAAGGGGAGACCCTTAGGACAGTGGCGGTACGCTGTGTAGGATGTTTATGGTGCAAAACTCTATCCGTAAATTTTATCCAAATCGGAATTCCGGGGACAGTATATTAATTATCACTCTTTCTTGGTTTTCTCCCAGGCTTTCGAGGCCTTAATTCCCTGCCAAGCAAGTGTTCCAAGTTTGACACAAAAGACATATCGCCTAAGGGGCGACCTGTTTGTTTATGTTTGCGGATGTCCTTAAGTTCCTCAGACGATATTGCTTCCGCCAAGAAATTCCCCCAGTCGCCTTTGATAATCGAAAGCAGGGGATCGAAGAAACGGGTCCTGCCACAAATGTCCACGCCAGCCTGAGATTCTCCTTCTTTCCAGGCACGGCAATCAGGGATCTATTCGACCTTTTCCATGCTGTCCGTAAAATGAAGCGGGATCTTGATACTCCTGATTTCCTCATCATGGTGAAGAAAAAGCTCCATGTACCGGGTAACTCTCCTGTTGACAACTCTTTGGAATACAAGGGGGGGTTTGATCGGCAGCTGGAAGGTCAATTGAGGCCGGTGCTTCTGCCTGGGGATTTCAATAGTTTCAATATGGATGAAGCCTTTGACCTGATAGAACGGATCGCCAGGTCCCTGTCCGACTGACGGTTACTTCCCTCCTCATATCCCACTCATGATCTCTTTCGTAATTTGGATGGTCTTATGCTATAAAAGTGATGGTCTCATGAAAGAGTCCTGAATACTCTGTTCTGCTCAGTTGCAAATCAGGTTTGGTTTCACAGCATAATGAGGTCTCCACATGGCAGGCACTTTTGACGTTTTCGGGCTTGGACAATGTTCCCTTGACTGTATGGGAAGGATCGACGCCTATCCTCCTCCTGATGTGAAATGCGAATGTTCGGAGACGATTATCAAACAGCTGATGTTAGAAAGGCGAGTATTGCTAATAAGCGGTCCAAGGCAATGCAGCAAAACCACGCTGGCGCGTGAACTGGAATCCGATGAGACGGAATACCGAACACTTGGTGACGATACCCTTAGAGAAGCCGACGAAAATGATCCGCAGGGATTCATCAAGCACAGCGTCAAGATGTTGATTGTTGATGGAGTGCAGCGCGTCCCGTCCCTGCTTTCGGCAATAAATTGTGGACGATTCCCTTTGGTCTCTTGTGGTCTTAGCAAAAATTGAGAAATGGTTTGGCTGTTTCATTCACCAGACCGTCAATAAGGTTCTCACGGACTATCTGTGTTTGCCGAGAGGTTGTGAAATAGACCTATTCACCCAATTAGCCTTGAGGTACTTGCCGGATATCCGAAAAATGGCTGATCCATATAGCCCCTGAACTGTTGCCGGAGATAAGAAAGTGTAAGGTCACTCAGACTTTTGCTCCCACTTTAATCTTTGCAAGGTTTCACCCTCAACGTCAGCCCATCAACAGCTTGAACAACCACCTTATCCCCAGCCAATAGAGGAACATCACTGAGCGCTCTCCAAAGTTCGCCATTGACGAAAACTTGTCCTTCAGTTCCCTGATACTGTTTGATTTCGCCTACTTTTCCTAACATACCCGTCACTCCGCAGACGGATTTTCTCTTTCGGTCTTTGATGAACCAGATCAGAGGAAAGATCACATGTTCTACAAACTCGAACAATAGGAATCCGATTGCCAAAATGACCATTACGCTTTTCACCGTAGATTCCCCTCAGTCAACAATCAGGTGCCCCACAACCGGCACCAGAATCAATGGAACCAAAACAGCGAATATTTTTCTGCAGTTCCTTGTCGCTGTCACGGGCATAGCCAATCCTTCCTTCGGATCTCCCATAGAATTAGGTCTTGCTGATCTGCTTCAGGACTGCTGAAAATGCAACCGGTTCAGGCCTATTTTAGTCATCACGATGATGAGCAGAAGAGCGCTTCTCCTTCTTGTCATACCATCTCCCCTTAATCATTTTTCCGTGCCGGATCAAGTGCTTGAAAGACAACGAGATTTTCAAAAGTACCCAATCGGCGGCATACATTGTATATTTCCCCGCCCGGCGGGAAAAAGGTATGGCAAGATCTTCCCATAGATCCGATCTTTTTAGCTTGAATCTGGCGCTCTTCTTGCTCTTCTTTCCGGCATCATGATTTCCCGCCGGCCTTCCCGCACTCAGCCATCTTTTCCGTTTTTCCTGTCCGCTGTTCCAGGCCCTGCAATCATAAAGTGAAGATTGCGGGTAGTAATATCTTGTTTGATCCCATTTCGGCAGTTGCCGTAGATTCGCAAGAAAATCTCGTCTGATCAAATCGGACTGGATGTCTTGGCTTGGTCCAATGAACAAAATATCTTCTAAAACAGTGCATGTACCCTCTCTGACAGTCTTCAGGCCTATTGTTTTCCAAAGAATTTGTTCATCTTGTGTTTTTGTTATTTCATATCGTTGAAGCCTGAAAGCAACATCTCCTGCTGCCCCCTTGGTGGAGATATTGTTCGAACGCTGACGCGGTCCTTCTGAACAGAAGTTGTCTCCCCCGTCGGTACCCGGGCCGAACATCCACAGCAGCATTTCTTGTTTCGTAACTCTCTTGCATGTCTTGCAATGATATATGTCCAGACCCCTGCAACAATACTTCGTTTCCGACCACGCCGGGAATGGCTTGATATGATCAAGGAAATCTCCTTTTAAGAATCCAACCCGATCATTTTCTGCTGGACCGATGAACAGAATCATCCCTTTCCTGAAGCACCTTCCCTCCTGGAGCATAGCAAACCCAAAATGAGCCTCCCATCTCAATTCACCCATATTGGATTCAATGATTTTGTACTCTCCCAATTTGTAAATCTTCATCTTCCGTATCTCATGCGGTCATCTTTTCAACTTCCCGTTCTTTTTTGATTGCTGTTTGACGGCATTTGATGCTTCGGCCAATTATGAGCTAGACACTGCATATGCTGCCCGCCGATTTGGTCGTCAAATGTACTTCTGCGCCCTGTTTACTTTGGAATCGTAACGCTATCGTCGTCATAGATCCCATTCTCAGCAGTTGTGTGGCAGGCCAGGCAGTTGGATAGTGAACCGATGGATTTTCGTTTAAACACACTGGGCTGAAGTTCATGGTGCTTTCTTTGAATATAGGGAATCCCGGTTATTCTTAACGGTGTTTGATTCCCTATACTTTTGATTATCTTACCAGATAGTTTTGAAGGGGAATAATCTGCTGCATTCGCCTTAAGATATTCAGCTATTATCTTCTTTGATTCCGGATCAAGATCTATGTCCTCACCAAAATGGTCTGCAAGGCTATTAAGAATTTTCTCCCACGATCCTGAGGGTAATAATTCAGGTTGATATGTGAAATGACAAGCCCCGCAATTTTCCATGTACTTTGAATTATTCACGATTGCCATATTGCGTTTGTTTTTATGTTCAGAGTGTCTTCGCTCCCTTTTCTGATATCTCCGCCTTTCTTTGTCATCATCATGTTCAGCAAAGGCGGGAGAAAAGACCCCATTTGCTGTCA
>Ga0307423_1001874_pt1 | contig 12294 bp, 11 predicted proteins | sample SalMarWE160310MG_FD_202154 | JGI IMG/M metagenome (GOLD analysis project Ga0307423, IMG submission 202154) | Salt marsh sediment microbial communities from the Plum Island Ecosystem LTER, Massachusetts, United States - WE1603-10 | ecosystem: Environmental > Aquatic > Marine > Intertidal zone >...
CGACCAGGCCGCTCAAGCCTCTAAGAGTTTCACTTTTTTACCGGCGTCCCCAATTCCCAAGGAGTTCAACAGGAGAACTGACCTCTAGACTTTTTGACTTCCACTTGCCCATCACATTCTTCTTCCGGAATGTCAACAATTCACGAACGTCCCCCTTGTACCCGCCGCGAACTTCAGAAGAGGCAACATGATTGTCTGGTAGTCTGGAATTGGCATGAGAGAACTCCTTTCAGAGTGAAGCCTATGCAGGATTATCAATCTATTTTCGGGTCAGACCAAGCTATGGTTCAATATTCCAAAAGAACGTCTGGGGAATCGGCGGTTTTGTCCGCTCAGAAAGCTGTTTTGGGTAAGGCCTTATTTGACCTCAAATTGCAGCCATTACGGTTTAGCCTCGAGCAGTTGACGCAGCCCGCCCCGGCTGTGCCGGACCAAAGAAACTGAAAAACTGAAGGGCGTCCCGCTGACCCCTGATTCGTTGGAACCGGCCTGCCTCATTCTACCCCAACTGCCACGTCGGCTCGTCCTCAAAGTGGATGTTGTTCACCTGCAGCCAGTGTACTGGATCAAACTCTGGCTTACTTTTGAAGGCCCTTGTGAGTCCCACACTCAACACCACTGCCACATTGCTCTGTAATCGCCGCGCGATATGCTGAACAAGGGCCTCATTGGGGGTGACGTGATCATTGCCGTACAGGCGGATATCCGTCACGCCACAGTCGGGATAGAAATCGCCATCATTGAATCGCAAGCGAATCTGACTCGGCCTATCTGATCTTCTTCGAATATAGAGCGTCGGATGCCCCCGGGGGACAACGCATCCGAGGGAAGCCGACCCTTTGCCAACCTCGACAGCGTAGGACTCGCTGCCCACTGCCGTTAGGTCATCCCCAAAAACACCCCTTAATCTCGCCTCAGCGATCCGGGTAAGGAGGCTCCAGAATTTTCCTGCCTTAAGCGTCCCGATAGTCCTTACTCTGGATAGATCAACGACATGATCTTCGACTTCGGGCCTCCTTCGGAGAGACGTATGTGTGCCAAGATCCACAACGACACGCATGTCAAACGGGCCATTGTTGCGAACCAGGAGATTTGTACTCAGCCTCCCCGCTGCGGACACCGGCCTCACATGGTGTCCAGTATCCATATCGACGCCTGCGACACACATATAGCCCCGCTGCATCCGGGTTAGATGATTAACGACGATCCTCATGCGGCTTTTCTACAGGTGGACTATCTTTATGCTCCCCCACTTGTCTTTGAGATACTCGCCAACCAAACGTCTATGGCAATGATCTGCGGTGGGCTCACTGCAAAGGAGAACAGCCGGAACTTCAAACAGCGCCTTCTCAACTTTTTCCTCAATCCTGCGTTCAACCATCAGGGCCATGAAACGTAGCTCGTAATCCTGCCAGCTCATCTTCTTGTTCTTGTAATCATCGAGGATATCTTTGGTGGGGGCGAGTATGGGCATATGGAGGTATTCCGCATCACAAAGTTGTTCGAGAAAGAAAGAGAGATCATCCCGCTTGGTGAATCCGGCAAGCTGAGAAGAGTTGTTCAGTCTCACATCTATAAGACGCTTGATTCCGGCTTTTCTCAGTGCGCTGAAGAACTGTCGAGCTTTTTTCTTGGCAAAACCGATTGTGTAGACTTCCACTCGGGGACCTCCTCGTTGGACTCGAAAAGGCTTAGTTGAGCCTGTTCACCCTCGCTCTGGTACTCCTCCCGGGCAACTTTGTCTTCATCCTGAACCGTTCCGTCTCCACGAATGTGCCGAACACTGACTCCTCGCTTGGCGAGCACCCGACCGATCAGAAGCCGTCGATGGCAGTTCGCGGGATTCTCTTCGCTGCACATCACGGCTACACGATATATCTCGATTCCTTTCATCAGGCGATCAATGCCTTCAAGGAATAGTGAAGATTCGGCAATGCGCGAATACAAAACAAATCCTTGATTGTCGTAGTATTCTGGGTCCTGCGGCCTTCCACCAAGCTCCTTTCCCAGAAACAAATACTTCATGCTAGCTCCTTCGACTGCCTTCTCAAGCACTTCTTTGTTGAAATGGAATGAAAACCGCGAAAAGGGCTTGGAACGTATGTCAACCAACACATCAATCCTATGGCATTTCAACAAATCAATAAACATCTCCAGCGAATGGTTGGAATGACCAACAGTGAATATGGTGAGTCTTCTTTGCAAGTCTTTATCGTTCATGTCCAGCTCGTCGTTTTAAGAGATGCTGGCACGACTCCCCCTATAGCCTTAAGCATCGTTTTTTGACCCCGAAAACGGCCTTCTAAGACCTCATTATACCCCCGAATTGCGGGCATAACCATCCAATATCAATGAGTTGGCGACCCCGAAGCCGGAGCTGAGAATGAACTGGTTCACCGGAAGGTCAGACATTTGACCACAGAGCCGCTATATATGCCAGTTCAGCACCAAGGATCGCATCCAAGGTCGCTATTGGTACAGTTGGAGAAAATTGCCTTGCCCGCCGCAAATCGAGAACAGACATTATGGTACCTGATGGACATTGGCCACTCAAACAAGTCTCCATCAGGTGAGTTATGATATCGATTTTGTTCTTGGATAAAGGGTCAGCTTTGAAATAGATTTTGATTAAGTGAGGTTGACCGTTTATCTTGAGACCCAACTCTGGATTAACGCTAACATCGACGCCATGCAGAGAAAACAAGTCATCGGGTGGATTAAACCAGGTGAAGCTCTTCCTCCCCCACCACCTAGTATAGCCATCGACAAGTGCTGGATAGCCCGCCAATTTCTTAGGATCGTTCACCTTCCTAAGCACGTCTCTCACTGTAACCTTGGGTCTGTTGTTTTGGTGTATTTCGGTGATATGATCCCGTATGGGCTTATAAAAATCAAATGCTGGCTGGTAAGGGCGCCTGTTCTTTATCTGGCTGACCTTTGTTGCCTTGGGAGTGCCACTTGCCGAAACCACGTCAACGAAGTCTGTCAAAGATATTTTTGGCATGATTCCCTCCTATATACGCCAGATTTCTTCACGATCTGAAACCAAATCGCCCCTACGGATTGCGGTGCTGATGGCTTTACGCAAGGTTGTGTCAATTTGTTTATTGATCCGGGAAAAGCCTAAGTGCTGGGCAGACGCCCGGACGGCCTCTTCGCGTCTGTAATGCTGATCGCTCCGCATGACGGATCGCACGGTGTCAATTAGAAAATCGAGGGCGTAGTCGTCAATGGTTCGAGTCAAGGGGCGCACCAGGTCGCCGTTAGGCTCAACGATGCCCCGTAGAATAGCAGCTCGGAGATGGCCTTTCAGCCGTTCATGGACCGCAGAGCCTGTGCGCTGATAACCCAGGACCATGGCAACCTCTCTCAGCAGGTCCTCTCTTGACAACGACCCTCGACCCCGACAGGCTTTTCGGAACGCGGCCATGACCTCGTCTGGTTCCAACTCCAATATTGAAACAGGTTTGCTTTTTTGTGCAGAGTGTTGAACGTTGGCACGAGGAGAGGGTTTAGTCGGCTGCCTTACACTGGATATGGCGACCCGGTGCTCACTTTCGTCCTTAGTTGTTCTATCCTCCCTTTTTCGTAGTCTTTTCCGCGACGCTCGCCGGCTCTTAGGGCCTTGCTTCGCTTCCTGTGCTTCTCTCTCAGCCTTGATGCGTTCAAGCAGCACGGAAGCTGGTTCATAATCCCGCCCTTCGCGCCGAGCCAATTCAGCTTCGGTCGGAACCAGTTCTCCGCGGAAGGCTTTCGATAGGATGGACTGGGTCAGTTTGTCGGGATGCCCGGTCGCTGATGCCACCTGAACTTCAATCCTGTCAGCCAAATTGAGCAGATCGCTGACCCGACGGACAATCTCTTGCTGCTCGTAAAGAGGGGGAGTCGGAATCGCTAATGTCTTAAGTATTTGACCATTGATTCCAGGACGAGTCTGCCCTCTGATCTGACTGTTGATTTGCCTCCACACCTCGGTGTCACCGCGAAGTGCCAACATCAGATAGTATGGGTCGACGAGATTACGATCAGCGGTAATCCGGTATACATGCTTGGTGATAATCGCAGTTTCAACGTCCGCAGGTAAAACACAGCAGCGGCCGATGGTAGCCATGACTGTTATGAGAACGTCCAAGGGCTGAGCCTTGTACTTACTGAGTTCTCGGTACTTCTCCTTACTAATTCGGTGTTGGCTTCCAATAGAGAACTCCCCATCTAAGACGTTGTCAATACCTATAGCAAGAATGCCTGTGTCCCGAAACTCAGAATGCAATAAGTTGCTACCGAAGGGTCCACTTTGAATGGAACGAGGCTCCGGGGATGCTAACTGTTCAATTGTGGCCCAACACCAAGAGTCTGGGAGTCCGGGAAGGTCCCAGAGTCCAGGTAATGCGGGCTCTTTGTATTTTAGCTTATACCTGTTCCGGTTTGAGATCTTGCCAGGGGTTCGCGCTTTTTCTGTTTGAGTGACCTCCCATTTTTTCCGTCTTTTCGACAGCACTCGTTCAACAGTGTCGGCTGCACGTTCCAAGTTACAATATCCATCCCTCCAATCAGCGGTCAACCTCCCGGAACACGCCGAAGCGAGGACGGATTGGCGGAAGCGTTTGAGGATGGCGGGGACCCTGGCCAGGCGCTCCCGCGCCGCATTGACCCGCGCGAGCAGCCGTTCGACTTTGTTGACAATCCTTTCTTGCTCCGCAATGGGGGGAAATACAACAGGGATTGTCCTCATGACACCCTGATTCAATTTGAGACGAGTCGTTCCAGTAACAAAGTCACCAAAATCAAATACATCAAGGTAGAATTTGAGAAATCTGTTGCTGGTCAATCCCTGAATCGCCCGCAATACATGAGCATGGTTGTTGACCCAGGATTTACCTTTGATTACGTAAGCAATGGGCTTACTCTTATCCAAAAATGGGGCACCATCTTCGCCGAGAAGAAGTAGTTCCTCATCGAACAGATAATCGTCAATCCATCCAATTTGCCCCGTGGCTCCATAATAGGGAATTGGGCCGTGTCGCTCCCTTCTCTCTTCTCCGTTGACCGGAATGCGCATATGGTCGAGAATCTCTGTACAGTCTTCCATCGGTGATAAGACCCAACCTTCGGGGAGGTCACTTTTAGCGGATGCCGGCATGTGCGCACTGCATAGAGCTTGGCCGTTCACTCTTAGTCCCTCGTAGGCATCTCACGGGTCAATAGGCTATCGTTCTCTAATAACGAGACCACAGCATTCAAGTCCTGTACGGCAGCTTCAAGTTCTGCGATAGCATCAGCCGCCAACTCCTCCGGCTCCGGCAGACCGTTCCCGTCGTCAAGGGATTCATCTCTTAACCACTTCAGCCCATCGATCTTGAACTCCCGCTCCTTGACTTCGTTGATATGAAAACATCGCCAGCGGTCTTCTTTGGAATCTTTGGGATTTCGCTTGCCTCGCCCGTTTGGATCAGAACTGTAGCAAGTCTCGAATTCAGTGAAGTGCTCCGGCGTGAGGGGTCTGTCTTTCTTTGTTATGCGCGGCACATTGGTGCGGGCATCGTAGATCCAGACATTCTCGGTGGGATAGTCTTTGGTGAAGAAAATGACGTTCGTCTTAGTGCCCGGGCTGTACGGCGTAAAGGTGCCATTCGGCAGACGGAGCACCGTGTGAAGGTCGCAGTCCTCTGTGAGAATCTTGAACACCTCGCCGGCCTGGTCCGCAAAAAGCACGTTGTCCGGGACCACAATGGCTGCCCGGCCGCCCGGCCTGAGAATGCTCATGACATGCTGGACAAAGTTGAGCTGTTTGTTGCTGGTCGCGATCACAAAATCGTCGCGGGTGGGCGCCTGATTCGCCCCTTTGGTGCCGAAAGGCGGATTGGTCATAACACAGTCATAGGGGCCGCCGATCCTGGGCTCATAAATGGAATCGCCCAGACGAACGCCGGCCTGAATACCATGGAGATAGAGATTCATGAGCGCCAACCTGCGGGGGCGGGGCACAAGCTCAGTGCCGGAATACGTAGAGATCAAAATGCGCTTGGCTTCGGAGCGTTCAAAGCTGCCACCGGTTTGCTCAACAAGCCATTCATAGGCGCAGACCAGAAAGCCGCCCGTTCCGGCTGCGGGATCGTGAATAGTGAAATCGCTGGTCTTGCGGGGATCCGGCTTCATGCAACGAACGATCGATTGGATCAGGATGCGGGGCGTAAAGTACTGGCCGGCCCCTTTCTTCCCTTCTGCAGCCGATTTTTCCAGAAGGCCCTCATACGCTGCTGCCTTCACATCCACATTGAGACCCGTCCACTCCACTTCGTCTATCAGGTTAACCAGCTTTTTGAGGTTCACGGGATTGCTGAACCGGGATATGGCGCCGCCATAGATGTCTCCGAGGGTGCCTTTTTGTTTTCCCAGTTCGCGGAGTGTGTCCATGTAATGCTCGGTGAGCGCAACGCCGGATTTTTCCCGCAATACGGGCCACCCATATTTAGACGGGACCTCCACACCCTTTTCTTCGATCATCTTCAAAAACAGCAGATACGTGAGCTGCTCGATGTAATCGCCATAGTCGATGCCGTCATGGCGAAGCGTGTGACAGAACCCCCAAAGTTTACCCACAATGTCAGTCATCTTTTCGGCTCCACGGCTTCGCAAAAAGCCCATCTGCGGCGTTGTGCTTCGTTCCTTCTCGTTGCGACGAACTGAAAGGACGAATTGCGCCACTGCCTTTAGGGGGAAGCAACAGGATCGTCGGTCAGGCTACCTGGTAGGTTTTTCCAATTGGCTCAAATTCTGTTATATTTTCGTGCGCGAGCTTTTCTCTGATCTCTTCAAAACGAGATACCGTCTCTGGTGTGTATAAACGCTCGCCACAGTGAAGGCAAACCTCAGCCGTGACCTTAAGAACCGCTGCATTGGTTCCTCCCTTAAGGATCTTTTCCACTTCCTTTTCTACGACTTCGCCGCCGCACACCGGACATTTGTCGAATAGCTTCATGGTCTTCTCCTCACCTTGCCGTCTATCCACAGACGCGGGTCCGGGCTGTAGACGGTCACCAGAACGCTTGACCTGGTTGACTGATTATACGCCCACACGCTGTGAACCACCTCTCCCTTGGGATTCCTGCTCAAGATCAGGCAGCTTGGATAGGGCCTGTCATCAGGATAATCCTCAATGATCTCACCCGCCTCGATTGAACCGAGTATCTCCCCGACAGAGAGTCCATCATTATATGCCTCTTCATCTGCGTGGTCGGTTATTCTGACCCTCTCCCCCTGGATACTTTCTACGATCGACTCTATCCTAAGCATAACCTATGATATCCTAATCATGAGGGTGGGGGCAACAACGGGACTCAAATCCCAATATAAATCAGATGCTGTAAAGTCGAAAAAGGTTGCTCAGGCTGCCATAGCCTCATTGATTTGATGAATCATGGTTTCAAGCTCACCACCAAACACCTTATTCAGCTTAGCCCATGAAGCGCCTTCGCGGGCGAAAATCGGCAAATAGTCAAAATCCTCTTTTTCGAGCAGCAGGTTCTCAATCAGGTGCTGTCTGATCAGGGCCAGCCATTTTTGCTGTTCTTCCGTAAAGGCCCGGTCTGACTTGACCTTCATGAGCGCTTTGTCCACCCGGCGTTCTGCTGTGAGCAGCTCACCTCCCTGGGCCGCGTTACGGATCATGGAAATGATATCGGCGAGGTCCTGTTTGTAGGCCCGCCGCAAATTTTTTTCAGAAAACTTGTCCAAAAGGAAATCCGGCTGCATACTCAACGTCTCGCGCAATGCCTTTAACTGCCTTGTGTCAAATGCTTTGGGACGCTTCAAGAGAATCTCAAGGGCCTCAATGTGCTCAGGGTTTTCCTTTACGAATTTCTTGAATTCCTGCAAGTAGTCCTCCGGACCCAGCTCCCCGCCGTTTTTTGCCCTGAAAATGACCCGCGAAGTCACATAGTCTTCAGCGCCGTTGGCCCGGATAAAAGTCTTCTTAGGTCTGGGGTAGTTTACACATAAGTCCAAAAAGCTTTCACTTTGAAGTGTTTTAATCGTTTTAGCCCACGCCTGGTCCAGCCTTTCTTTCAATGTCTCGGCAAACACTTCAAGGTCACAGCCCAGAACATACTGGAATTGGTTCCTGCCCTCCTGGGTTGTGCTTTTGGCTATCCGGTGCAGGCGTTTCGACAGGACCCTGATATTGTAGGCCCGGTCTTCATTGTCTGCTATGGCCTGGACGATTTCGCGAATCGATTTTGTCGGTTTTGCCGGGGCTTCTGCTGTGATGCCCGTAATCTTTCTGAAGTACTCCAGAAGCGTCCCGTTAAAGCAATCAAAGACGGTAAATTTCCCCTTGTGGATTTCAGGACAGCGCCGTGTTCCCCGGCCCATCATCTGCTCGAAAAGGATTCTAGATTTCACCGGGCGCAAAAAGACAATGTTTTCTATTTTGGGAACATCCACGCCCGTGGAAAGCATGTCCACCGTCACCACAATGGCCGGGTTGGGGCGGTTTCTGAACTCTCGAATTCTTTGCAACGGCCTGTCCACAGAGGGACTGCCGGTGATCTTCTGGACAAAGCCATCCCCCCGGTTGAATTCCTCACGCAGAATCTGAACCAGCTGATCACAATGTGAGATGTGGGCAATGTCATTCTGCGCGAAGATGAGGACCTTGGGGAAATGGCCTAACTCTTTTTCCTGATCCAGGAGGTAGGTCTTGATCTCACGCACGATTTTCCTGTTTCGGTCGGGCGCGCTCCAGTCGATTTCCGTCGTCGGTGCGGGAAGCTCCCTCTCATCCTCCAGTGCCTCAAACTTGAGCTGGCCGGTGCGCGTATCTACGAGGCCAACCTCTTCGCCCTCATCAAGAAAAGCGCCCTTCAACGTGATGTCTGATTCAATCGCGACAGCATCATAATCCACCAGGAATCCTTCCCGAACCGCCCGCTCATAGTCATAGGTAAAAACGATCTCCTTGAAAAAGGCCGTGGTGTGCGCCGCGGGTGTGGCCGTAAGCCCTATTTTAATGCCGTCAAAATGGGTCAATACCTCACGCCATTTGCTTTCCTCCTGGGCCGTGTAGCCTCGGTGGCACTCATCAGCAATGATCACGTCAAAGGCATGAACGGGAACGTCCAGTTTGGAGGCATCGGAGTCATCATCCTGATCTCCCGAGGAAGAGCCGAACATGCCCTCATCGCCAAATAAATTAATCCGCATGCGCTGGATGGTGGACACGTAGACGTAGGTGTGTTTGGACTGCGGATTGGTCAGGTACTCAGGCGGCAGTTGCTTGACGTCAAACTTGAGATCTTCATCCAGATCTTCTTTGCGGATCTTTTGGCTATACACTTCATAGCATTTGTCGAACTTCAATCCGGGCTCCGCCTCAAAGCTGGCCATAGTCGTAACCGCCTGGGCTGCCAGGGCTCTGCGATCCACCAGAAATAGAACACGCTTGGCGTATTCTGACTTCATCAAGCGGTAGATCAGATTGACGATCGTAAAAGTCTTCCCCGTACCCGTGGCCATGGCCAGCAGCATATGCCTTTTTCGATCTATGATGGCTTGTTCTATGGCCTCAATGGCTTCGATCTGAAAAGGCCACAAATACTGATCATCGACAGGGTGGGATCTTTGCCAGGTGTCAAATGCCGAGGCATCCGAATCCAGCATTGCCATAAGGGCCCGAGGGGTGTGAAATCCTGCGACTTGCCGGGATAGATTTAAGGGGTCTCTGAGGTCCTGAAACCAGAAGACCATCCCGTTGGTCGAATAAACAAACGGCAGATGATATTCACCAAAAACGTATGAGCCTTCTTCTAACCCTCGAGCGTAGCGCTTGGCCTGCTGAAGCACATTTTGAGGGCCGACGGCCACTTTCTTTCCTTCCACACAGGCCAAAGCCTTTCCATCATGGAACAGGATGTAATCGGCAGGGCCTTTTGAGGTGGGATGTTCCTCCACAGCCGCATGGTCATATCGGACACTCTCATTGAAAGCGACGATCGGATCCCATCCGGCCGTTTTGAGGGCCTTATCTATGAAGATCTTTCTGGTTTTGGCCTCACTGATGTCTGTCTTGGCGGTCACGATGACACCTGCTTATAGCAGATTTCGTTCAACCATACTGAGAATCTCATTCTTGCCTAATATAATGTGATCCAGGATTCGAAGCCCCAGAGTCTCAGCACCCCTCTTGAGTTCCCTGGTTATCTCAACGTCATCTTCACTGGGTGAAGGGTTTCCGTTGGGATGGTTATGCACAAGGATAAGGGCAGAGGCCGACTCCCGTATGGCGGGCCGAAAGACCTCCCGGGGATGGGCAAGGCTTCGGTCGGAAAGGCCAACGGTGATTTTCTCGGTTCTGATCACACGATGGTTTTGGTCCAGAAGCACCACGTGAAATTCCTCTTGTTCGGCTTCACGGGCAAGTCGCGAAAAATGTTGCCGGCAAAATGTGAGGGCGTCCGCGGTACTCCGGATTCTGTGGTTCTGTGCTGATTCGAATGCTTGCTGACCAGCCATCCTTTTCCCAAGCTCAAGGGCAGCCATGATCTGGCAATACGCACTTTCACCCATGGCTTTGCTGATCACTTTTAGTTCCCCTCTGGCTTTCAAGGAAAGACTCTCAAGGTCGCTTCCGAAGCGGGCGGCCAGTTTCTCTCCCGCCTGGATCGCTGATTCGCCCTGAAGGCCTGAACGAATTAATATCGCCAGTAGTTCGGACGTCTTGAGTTTAGCGGGGCCTAAAAAGAGAAGGCGCTCCCGCGGACGGTCAGATGAAGGAGAGCTTTTTACCGTAGCGCTATAAACACGCTGATCCATCCAACGGCCTGTGTTGAATGTTTCTTTCTTTTTTGACCACCCATACCGCGGTTTGGCATTCGATCCTTTTTTTGTGAGGAATCCATCTTTGACCAACTCATTGATAACCCGTCCAATGAAGGCCTTGTGTTCCTCTTTCAGGCGGTCATAGATGTCGGGCTTTTCAAATGAATCCTTCGAAAGCAGGACCCCCAGGACTGACCGATATCTCTTAAGCCGTTGTGTCTCAGAGAGAATTTTCATTTTCTGAGGGATGAAGATGAGGATTTATTTGTGAAATCATTAATAATTTTGCCGGTTTTTTTATCACGAACGAATCCCAAAGTAAAGGTTTACCGGCAATCCATGGATTTTGCTTCTTATATCACAGCGGTGTGACAGATGCGGTCACAGAGTCGGCATGGGGCGAGGGGCATGGGGCGCGGGTTCGCCGTTGTCCGTGGACCGTTGACCGTTGTCGGCAAACGGCTATTTCTTCTTGCCACTCCCGGCGTACGCTGCCTTCTTCTCTTTGACCTCAAAGCCGATCTTCTTCTTGGGCGGATCATCGGGAGGTGCCATAAGTTCGGCGATGGCCTCAAAGACAATCTTGAACTGATCGTCGTATTTCTTTTCGAGTACAGCCAGTTTGCGCTTGAGATCCTTGTGGGAAGCCAGCATCTCGCGAAGACGAACAAAAGCCCTCATGATGCCAATGTTCACTTCGATGGCTCGGTCGCTATTGAGCACAGAGGAAAGCATCGCTACGCCCTGTTCTGTAAAGGCATGAACCCGCCTGGAATACTTGATTGTAGAGGATGTCACAATTTGTGATATGCTCTGAATCTCCTCCCTGGTCAACTCGAACATGAAATCCTCGGGGAAGCGTTTTTTGTTTCGACGGACAGCCTGGTTCAACACTCTGGTTTCAACATTATAGAGTTCGGCCAGGTCCCGATCCAGCATGACCTTTTGACTGCGAATCAGCAAAATCGACTTCTCAATCCGGTACGCAGGGACAGGGAGCCCTTTGCCTTCTTTTGTCTTTTTCATTCTTCACCTTCTACCCTGTTGAGTCGTAAGGTATGGGGCAAGGGAGCATTGTGGCCCCGTGCCCGTGAGATGTTGACCTTTGGCTGCTTTCACCCGCCAGCCTTCTGACTTCCGCGACGCTTCTTGTTTCGGCCCCCTTCCAAAATCTTCTTTCTTCCCCCTTGTCCGGGGGTTCAGGAGGCCTCAGGCGGCTTTTGCGCTGCCGCGCCTTGCGCTTTGTATCGCCGTACTTTCCGAACCTGCCGCCCATGCGAAGGTCCCCGCGCCCCCGATGGTTGGTTGAATTGAATTTTGTAAGGGGTATTAACTTGTCGAGTTCACTAATAATTTAGACTGGTTTGGTATCACGAAGGAACGCCAAAGTAAAGGTTTACCGGCAATCCATGGATTTTGTTTCTTATATCACAGCGGTGTGACAGATGTGGTCACGGACTGGGCAGGGGGCGGGGGGCA
>Ga0307423_1001879_pt1 | contig 12274 bp, 9 predicted proteins | sample SalMarWE160310MG_FD_202154 | JGI IMG/M metagenome (GOLD analysis project Ga0307423, IMG submission 202154) | Salt marsh sediment microbial communities from the Plum Island Ecosystem LTER, Massachusetts, United States - WE1603-10 | ecosystem: Environmental > Aquatic > Marine > Intertidal zone >...
TGGGGCTGGGAGAAACGACAAGCAATGCGCATTGCGAATCGCCGCAAAGCCTCATGGAAAAGTTTGGAAGATTCTTAAGAAACCTTTCCTCAAAAGGTTTCTTAAGCCGCCGGAGGCATTCGACGCGGCTCCCGAGCGGCCGCGCCCGGTTCCTCCAACATGACAAACCGTTCATCTTCTTGACATATCTCTGCAAGACGGCCTGCTTATTTCAATGCCATCGATAAAGCGTGGCCGGACGGAAAAGAACAAGGAGTTTTCATGAAAAGACGTTTTGGTTTTTATCCGTTCGCAATTTTGGCGATTGTAACCCTCTTTGCCTCACAGGCCTTGGCCGCCCTGCCGGAAATCGCCGGACTGGCGGAAAAGGCCGGACCGAGCGTGGTCAACATCAAGGCCGAAACCTCGGCCAAGGCGCCGAGCGGGCCACAAATGCGGCGCATGCCCATACCCCGGGGACGGGAAGGCATGGAAGAGTTCTTCAGGCAGTTCGAGGAGCGTTTCGGAGGCGGACGCCCCGCGCCCCGGCACGGCGCGGCCGTTGGCTCCGGCTTTGTCATCTCTTCGGACGGCTACATCCTGACCAACAACCATGTGGTCGAGGATGCGGACAAGTTGACCGTGACCTTCAAGCACGGCGGCAAGAAATATGACGCCGAAATCATCGGGCGCGACCCGGAAACCGATCTGGCGCTGATCAGGATCAAGCCTGACAAGCCGCTCCAGGCGCTCAGCCTCGGCGACTCCACCGGCTCCAAGGTCGGACAGTGGGTCGTGGCCATCGGCAACCCCTTCGGCCTGGAAAACACCGTCACCTCCGGCATCATCAGCGCCAAGGGGCGCGTGATCGGCGCCGGTCCCTATGACGACTTCATCCAGACCGACGCCTCCATCAACCCCGGCAACAGCGGCGGGCCGCTCCTGAACCTGGACGGCGACGTCATCGGCATCAACACCGCCATCGTGGCCTCGGGCCAGGGCATCGGCTTCGCCATCCCCAGCGCCATCGCCAAGAATGTGGTGGCGGAACTGAAGGAAAACGGGTCGGTCAAGCGCGGCCTGCTTGGCGTGAACATCCAGGATATCGACGAGAACACGGCCAAGGCTCTGGGCCTCGACGAGTCCCAGGGCGCCCTGGTGGCCCAACTGACCGACGGCGGCCCGGCCGAAAAAGCGGGCATTGAAGTGGGCGACGTGATCAATGAAGTCAACGGCGCGCCCGTCAAGGACGCCCGCGACCTGACCCGGACCATCGGCGCCATGCGCCCCGGCGAAAAGGTTGAAATCGGTCTGGTGCGCAAGGGCGAGGCCAAGACCGTGAACGCCTCCCTCACGGCCCGCGACCCCAAAATGCTGGCCGAGGCGGGTGCGGAAGACGCGACCCCCGATGCAGCTTTGGGCATGGCCGTGCGGCCCCTGCAAAAGGAAGAAGCCAAGGCCCTGGGCCTGAAAAATGACGACGGCCTGATTGTGACCGAGGTATCCGAAGGCTCCGTGGCCGCCGAAGGCGACCTGCGCCGGGGCGATGTGATTCTTGAAGTGAATCAGCGGCCGGTGCATACGGCCGACGACGTAACCAAAGCGGTCAAGGCCGCCGCGGACAAGACCGGCGTGGCCATGTTCCTGATCATGCGCGAAGGGCACAGCCTCTTCCGCACGGTTCCGGTCAAGGCTTAAGGCTGTCTGGCGGCGGTTGTGAAAAAAGACCGCGCGAACTGAAACCACCCTCGCCTTGTCCCGTCCGGCCTCACCCCCCCGGACCGGCCAAAGGTTGTCTCCTCCCTCCTCAGCCGGGCCCTCGTATTCCACGGGGGCCCGGCCTTTTTTCCGGGTATGGCCTTGAGAGTTCGCGCCGCTTCATGCGCCTCGTTCCGGCGTTCTTGGACGCGACCTTTTTCGGTCGTTCCCAAAATTTTCACCAACGCATTTCACATTTGCAATCGAAAGAGGTCATGATACAAAAGAAAAGACGGTGGGCGCATGCATGAGCGCGCCGGGCGCCCCAAGCGGGCCCCGAAACACGCCGACAGCAACCCGAAAAACATGGCAAAAAATAGAAACATCATCTCCAGAGGTCGCGTGAAACGGAAAAAGGGGACCGGGAGCAGGATTCTCCTGGCCGTTTCCTTTCTTTTTTTCATCGTGGCCGCCTACTATGTCATCGACTTCTTCACCGACGACACCCTGGCCGTGAAGCTCAAAAAGACCACGGCCATCGTGGAAGAGGTTCACGACTCCAACAATGTGTTGACCATCGTCACCTCCCAGGGCTTCTTCGTGGTGGATAAGAATCTCAAGTCGGACAAATACAAGAACATCTCCGACTTTTTCCAAAAGGTCATGGAGGACGGCTCGGCCGTGCGCATCGACTATAAGGACATCGGCGACGACAAGGTCATTGAAAACGTTTTCTACCGAGCCGAGTCCAGTAAATTCGGCAAGATTAGTTCCCTGAAATAACCCCTCTCCGGGCGCCGCCGCGGCTGTTCCATTTTTCCCTGAATGGATATATGTTTTTTGAGCGACCGTTGCGGCCGGGCGCGGAGTTTTTACTGCCTGCCAGGCGCCGGAAGGTTCGTAACGCCCGGCTCGTCCTCCAAGGAGATTCCAACATGATTTCGGCAAAATCTACCGCGCGCCCCTCGGGATGCGGCATGTTCAAGGTTCTCGTTCTGACCCTCGCGACCGTTTTCTTCGCCGCGCCCTCCCCAAGCTTGGCCCAGGCCCAGGGGAGATTCGTCTTCGGCGCCCTTCTGCCCTTGACCGGCAAGGACGCGGACAAAGGCAAGACATCCAAAGCCGCGCTGGAACTGGCCCGCGACGACATCATGAACTACCTGTCCCAAGCGGGATCAAATACCTCCGTGACCTTCATGCTGGCCGACACGGCCTCCGATCCCAACGTCGCCCAGGACAATCTCAAAGCCCTTGCCGAAAAGGGAGTCAACGTGGTCATCGGGCCGGTGAATGACAAGGTGGCCGATTCGCTGCTCGCCTTCGCCGACATGAACAACATTCTGCTTATAAGCCAGGGCAGTTCCGCCCAATACCTTGCAAAACAGGGCGACAACCTTTTTCGTCTGGCCCCGTCCAACACCTATCAGGCCGAGGCCGTCACCAGCCTGTCCCGGCAGGAGGGCGTCACCACGCTTATTCCCATCTGGCGCGGGGACAAATACGGCGACGAGATGGTGGTCCACGCCAAAGCCCGCTTCAAGCAGCTCGGGGGCGAAGCCCTGCCCGGCTCCCGTTTTGACCCTGACCGCACGGATTTCGCCCCCATCGTGGAGGATCTGAAGAAGCAAATCGACAAGGCCATGGCTGCGGACCCCAAGACCAAGATCGGCGTACTGCTCGTGGCCGACGAGGAGGCCGTGCCGATCCTCAAGACGGCGGCGGGCGTTCCGGGACTTGCCGGCCTCAACTGGTACGGCTGCGACGCCACGGCCATGAACGACGACATCGCCAAAGACCCGGCCAGCGCCGACTTCGCCATGCGCACCCGATTCCTCAGCCCGAGATATGGCGAGGGCGGCTCCAACGTCTACACCAAGCTTGAGCAACGCATCCAGGAGAAGACCGACCTTTTCCCCGACACCCAAAGCGCGGCCGCCTACGATGCGGCCTGGGCGGCCTTTTACACGGCCCTGGCCACGGGCGGAACCAGGAATTTCGAGACCTTCAAGCGCACGTTTCCCCAGACCTGCGAACACACCTACGGCGTGACCGGCTGGCTGGCGCTCAGCGACCAGGGCGACCGCCGCGAGGATTGGGATTTTGATTTCTGGACGCTGAAAAAGGACGGCGCGACCTATTTCTGGGAAAAAGCCGCCCGCTACCAGTTTGAGCCAGGCACGCCCAAAGAGCTTTTCATCAGCACGTCGCGATAAACGCCTCCGGCGGCCAGGGGGAAACTTCGTGAAAGAAGTTTCCCCCTGGCCGCCTTCAAGAGCGTCTTTATTCGCTTTGCGGGGTCCGTTGCTCGCCCGTCCGGGGACGGACGTAGAGCCAGACCAGATGCAGGAGGACGAAGACCGCTATGATGGAGCCTATGGTGAACGCCACAAGCTTTATGCGGTCGGTCTCCATGCGCTCCATGTCGTCAAGGTACGCCGCGTCAAGCGCTTGCGTATTGAAAGACTCGCCGAAGCGCTCCTTGTATTTCTTTTGCAACCCCTCATACTGCGCGTTCAGATCGGCCCGAAAGGGCTGGTCGTAGGGGCGAAATTCCTTATCGAGGACGTTGGCCAGTAAAAAGGCCTTGAGCAGCCGCTCCTTGGCGATGCGCTCGGGCGTGGGGTAATCCGAACGCGCCGCCGCAACTGCCAGAATCGCGTAGAGAATCCCGCAGCCGAGAAGACCCAGCCGCGTTTTGTCGAAACCTTTCACCTTCATCCGTCCTCACCGCCCTTTTTCCGTGACGTACGGGGGGTTGCGGGTTTGACCGGAGTCCTTGAGGCAGGCTTAGGCTTGGGTTTTCGGCCGGAGCGCGTGGACTGCTCAGCGTCCGTCGCCTTGCCCTTGCCCTCGCCAGACTTCTTCGGTTTGCCGGAACCCTTGGATTTGGCCGATTCCTCGGGCTTGGGGGAGCGGTCCCGCCGACGCGGCGCGCCTTCGCGGCGGCCGCCCTTGGCTTTGGGTTTGCCTGCGGCGCGCGGCTCATGCTCGCCCCCCTCGACCAGATTGAGATCCACCTCAAGCCGCCCAAGGTCCACATTCATGAGCTCCACCGTGATCAGCTGGCCGAGCCGCAAGACCCGACCCGTCCGCTCGCCCAAAAGCTCCTGGCGTTCCTGGATGAACCCGTAATAATCGTCGGAAAGCGTGGACAGTCGGACCATGCCCTCGGCCATGACCTCGCGAAACTCCACCCAGAAGCCGAAATCCGTCAGGGAATTGATGACTCCGGTAAATGTCTGGCCCACCTTGTCGGCCAGGAACAGGATGGTGACGCGCTTTAATATCTCGCGCTCGGCCTCCATGGCCACGCGCTCGCGCTTGCTGAGATGATCGGCGATCTTTTGCAGTTTCCCCGCCGGAACGGCCTTTGCCCCGTCGCCAGCCAGCGCCAGCTTCAAGGCCCGATGGACGACCAGATCGGCGTAGCGCCGGATGGGCGAGGTGAAATGCCCGTAACACTCGGACGCCAGTCCGAAATGGCGCTCATGGCGCGGCGAATAGGAAGCCTGCATCATGGTGCGCAGGGCGAGCCGGCTGACCAGATAGTCGAGTTCGGTCCCGGCGGCGATCTTGAGGATCTCCGGCAAGTCCGAGGCTGTCGGCTCATTGGGCATCTTTTCCCCGAGATCGGTCCTGGCCAGAAGTTTGAAGAAAGACTCCAGTTTGGCCGGGTCCGGGTCGGGATGGATGCGGTAGAGCATGGGGACGCCCTGCTCGGTCAGAAATCGGGCCACGGCCTCGTTGGCCGCGATCATGAATTCCTCGATGAGCTGGTGGGCGAAATTGCGCACCCTGGGCCGGATGTCCACGGTCTCGCCATTGAGGTTGAAATGAATCTCCGGCTCGGGCAGGTCGAAGTCCAGGGTGCCGCGCTCGCCGCGCAGGGCGTGCAGGGCGCGGGCCAGCGTTTCGGCGGTCAAAAGCATGGGCAGGACATGTTTGATCGTTTCCCGCTCGGCCTCGTCGCCCAGGAAAAGCGCCCGGTTCACCTGGGCATAGGTCAGTCGGGCCTTGCTCTGGATGACCGCCGTATAAAAGCGGGCGTCCTTGAATACGCCGGACTTGGAAAAATCCATCTCCGCCACCATGGACAGCCGGGGCACGTCGGGATTCAGGCTGCACAGGCCGTTGGAGAGCCTTTCCGGGAACATGGGTTCCACGGACTGGGGGAAATAATAGGAATTGCCGCGTTCGAGCGCCTCGGCGTCCAGATCGCCGTCTTCGGGGACGTAGTGGGACACGTCGGCGATGGCCACCCACAGACGAAAGCCCGTGCGGGTCGTCTTGACCAAAATGGCGTCGTCGAAATCCCTGGCCTTGGCGCCGTCGATGGTCACGAACTGCTCGCCGCGCAGATCCTTGCGGCCCGCAAAATCGCTCTCGCCGGGGGCCTCGGGCAATTCGGCGGCCATGGCCAGAACCCGTTCCGGGAACTCCGTGGGGATTGCGTGGTTGAGCTTGACGAGCTTTTCCTGGACGCCGGCGTCGTCCTGGCGTCCGAGCCAGTCCGCCACCGTTCCGGAGTAGAGCTTGTATTCCAGCCGGTCTCCGGGAACGATCTCAACCACGTCTTCCGCTCTGGGCTCGCCGCCCAGGGCCGCCGTGTCGTAGTCGGCCATGAAACTCATGATCTGGCGCCCGTCCGTGGGACGGCAGAGCAAAAAACCGCCCATGCGCTTGACCACCCGGCAGGGCAGGCTTTTCTTGCCCCGCTCGATGATGCGCACGATGCGGCCTTCGTTGCTCTTGGTCTTGCGTACGCGGGTGATGGCCGCGGCCACGTAGTCCCCGTGCCAGGCGTCGCCAAGATCCCTGGGGTTGATGAAGACATCCTTGCGGCGCTTGTCTTCGGGGATGACGAAGCCCACGCCCGAACGCTGGATTTCCAGGCGCCCCGTAACCATGTTCATGCTGTCCGCCAGACCGTAGGCCTTGCCGATGCGAATGATCTTCCCGGCCTCAACCAGGCCTTGCAGCGTGAAGTACAGTTCGTTCTTCAGGAATCTGGGGACCTGGGCGATTTCAATGACGTCTTTTTCCGAAAGCGGTTTCCCGGCCTCGCGAAAAGCCCGCAGAACCGTCTGGGCGTCCAGGCCTTTTCCCTTGCGCTCGGCGCGCCCTTTCTTTCTCTTTCTTGCGGCCATGCGGCCTCCTTTGCCGGCTGAAGCCGGACCTCATAATTTTATCATCGTATCCCTTGGCGCCCTGAAGAACAAGAGCGCGGCCGGGCGTGTTTTTCCCTATCATGGCGCGCCAAAAGCGCCGCGCCATTTAAACAAACGTGAATCTATTGATAATGTAATTCATTCACAGTAAAAATCTCATATATTCGCGTGAAAGCGACCCTTGCTCGCCGGTCATATTGGTACCGGCCTGAAGCATTGCCCGCCGCATGTATGCGTGCTAGGCCGGTTGCAGCGCCACAGTCTTAAGGAGAGACGCGTCATGGAAGAACGTTGCCTGATCGTCGGCGAAATCATGTTCGGAGCGGAAATTTCTTACGAACGATTAAGCGAACTCGAAGAAAACCTGAAAGCGGCCGTGGAGGAACATATGCACGCCCTGGGGGCGGCCCATCTGGACTTCGACCTCACTCACGACACCATCGTCTTTCAGAGTTCGGTCCCGGAATGCGCCGCCGACATGGTGGTCGAGGCCTGCGAAGCCATGATCCCGCTCATGGACGAAGGGGTCAAGGGGCGCATCGTCTGCGTCCGCCACGGCTTTGAGGAAATCACCGTCTGCCATTTCTCGCCCGACGGTTGCGAAGAAACGGCCGTCACCGAACCGTAAGCCCGAGCCGCATCCACAGGGGAACGTATTCCTCGGCATGGCGCAGGGCCTTGTCCAAGACGGCGCAGTCCGGCTCATGCGTTGCCACAAGCGCCCAGAAGCGGCCCGAATGGTTGAGATGGGTCGTGTGGCACAGTTCGTGGATGAAGACGTAGCGGGCCATGCGCCAGGGCAGAAAGGCCAGCTTGAGGTTCAGGCTGATATTTTTTTTTGCCGTGCAGCTCCCCCAACGCGTGCGCTGGGTCCGCACTCCGGCGCCGGCGAAAGGCAGGCCGATCTCCCGGCTGACCTCGCGCAGTCCGGCCACCAGAAGCGGCGTAGCCTTTTTCCGAAAAAAACACGCGAGCGCCGCGCAAACAGCCGCGCCATCCGCGAGCGGCCCCTTGACGAGAATCTCTCCAGGCCCCTTTTCCAGCGCTTTGCAGCCGCCTTCCCGGTCCGTATCCAGATAGCGAACCGCATATTCCGTGGAAAAAGCCGTCAGGACCAAGCGGCTCGGTCGCGGCGCGACCACGCCGCCGGGCAGGCGGCCGTCTTCAAGCATGGTCGTCACCGTGTTCTCGATCCAGGTCAGCTTTTCCTGGACCGCATACGGCAACCCCGAAAGATCGAAGGTTGCGGGCGTGGTAATTTCAAGGCCGCGCTCAGGCGTAACCCGAAGAATGACGCTCTTGGCCCTGGCGTTTTGCCGCACGCGCACGGGCACGGGCAGATCGAGCCAGTCCGAAAGCCTGCGCTCCATCTCCTCGCGAAATGTCCCGACCGGCCGCTTTCCCCGTAAAGCCCGGCCTTGGGGGCTTGAATTCCTCAGAGCCAACGTCTACCCTCCGTTTACGCGACCATCGCGCATGCGACGCGCCAAGCCCAGCCGCGCGCCCTTAGCGCTTAACACTGTAAAATACTTACCTTTATTACGAAGACCACTTCACGGATTTCGAGAATGCGACCTTAGACGCACGTTCGGGCCGCGTCAAGGATTCACGGCCCCGCACCTACGAACCACAGAGTTCTCCCATATGAAATCGATGTCGCAACGGATTACCCTTCTTGTCCTTCTCGCCGCCCTGTCCCTTTTCGGCGCAGGCTGCGCCAAAAAGACGCCGCATGCCCCGGTCATCCCGCCCAAGCAATACGCGGACAAGGCGGGACTGGCCGACTTTCGCAACCTGCCCCAGAATCTCACGGCCTACCTGGAAAAGGGCGACGCCAACGCCCCGCTGCTCTCCCCGGACAAGGCCCAGATGCGCGTCCTGGCCTTCCTGGAAAAGCAGTTTGAGCCATGGGACCGAAAACAACCGGCCTATTCCCTGAAAAGCGTGGCCGAGGCCTATACTACCTACAAAAAATCACCGGGCTGGGACGAAAACAACCTGCCGCGCGATCCGGACTGGGCGGCGGACCTTGAACGACTGTCCAACCTGCGGGCCTTTCCCTCCATGGCTAAAAAAGCGATCACCGTGCGCAACTCCAACCTGCGCTCCCTGCCCACGCGCGGAGCGCGCTTCGCCGACCCGACCAAACCGGGCGAGGGCTATCCTTTCGACTACCTCCAGCATTCAGCGGTGAGCATCGCCACCCCGCTCTTCGTCACCCACTTCACCACCGACCGCAAATGGCTCCTGGCCGAATCAGCCTTCACCTACGGCTGGCTCCCGGCCGAGGATGTGGCCTTTGTGGACGAAGCTTTCATGCAGGCATTTCGCACAGGAGGCTACGTCGCAGTGACCAGGGACAATACGCCCCTGCCGGGCGAGAAAGGCCTGACCGCCGACATCGGGGCCGTCCTGCCGGCGCTTGGGATCAGGGACGGCGGCTACGACGTTCTTTTGGCGGGCCGGGACGAAAACGGCATGGCCGTCAAGCGGCCCTCGTTTCTCCCGCGTCAGGCGGCGGCCCTTTTGCCCCTGGCCCTGACTCCGGCCAACGTGGCGGCCCTCGGCAATCAGATGATGGGACAAGTCTACGGATGGGGCGGCCTGGACGACAAGCGCGACTGCTCCTCGCTCACCCGCGACTTGTTTATTCCCTTCGGCTCGTGGCTGCCGCGCAATTCCACGGCCCAGGCCAAGAGCTACCCGACCATGAGCCTCGAAGGCCTGACGCCCAAAGAGAAGGAAGAGGCCATCCTGCGCCGGGGCGTCCCCTTCGCCACCCTTTTGTGGATGAAGGGGCATATCATGCTCTACATAGGGGAACGCGACGGCAAGCCGCTCATCTTCCACAACGCCTGGGGACTGCGGACCCTGGAACCTGACGGGAGCACAGGCAGGCTGATCATCGGCAAGGCGGCGGTGACCACGACCAGCGCCGGGCTTGAATTGCCAAAGGTCGGGCCGGAGAGGATCTGGATCAACCGCATCCAGGCCATGACTTTTTTAGCCGGGCCGAATTAGCCGTTGCAATCATTCGCTTTTCCTTGCTAAGCTGTTTCAGGCGTTGAAAACGAGAAGCGCGGCAACAGTTTTAGAAGGGGTCCAGGGAAACATTTTGGTTTCCCTTGGCCGCCGGAGGCATGATCATATGAACGCCTTGAGCACCTATTTCGCGGCGGGTTGTTTCGGGGGCCTCATCAACAGCCTGTTCGTCTGGTTGGCCGGGAAATATGGCCTGACGGCCTTTTTGGGCGTGGACATCGCCCCGGAGATCACCGCGCCTTGGCTTTACCAGCGAATCATCTGGGGGGGGCTGTGGGGCTTTTTGTTCTTGCTGCCCTTTCTTAAGGATTCCGTGGCTCGCCGTGGACTTGTGGCCAGTATTGGTCCGAGCCTGGTCATGCTGCTGCTCATTTTCCCCAACCAAATGGGCCAAGGGTACGGGGGGTTGGACCTGGGATACATGACGCCGCTTTTCGTCTGCATCGCCAACGCCGTATGGGGCGTCGCCGCCGCGCTCTGGGCCAGGCTCTCGGTGGAGCAATCCCGCCACATCAGCGTACTCTAACAGAGCCGTTGTTCCATCCCTTCTGGCGTCGTTGCTGCAAAATCTTCAAAATCGCGCGCAGTTAAATACAGCGCCGCTCTCATGATCCGTAAAACTCGAAGACTCGTTAACGGCTCAACGTCTTCAATCTTGAACTTTTTTTACGCCCGCCAGAGACAATTTTAGCGAATCTACGGTATGTCCGCAGGATTCGATGCGCGAGCCCAATATTTCGAACTGGCGCAGACTTCCATGCCCATGAGGCATTGCGGCGGATAGCGAAAAAGCTAGCAATTTGATCGCGCCGCAGATTTTGCGCGCAGTTTGTCCCGCCAAACACAGCAGTTCGTTCCTCCCCAAAACCATCTTCCGGCGTCGTATATCCGAGCTTTTTATTTGACTTTCTCCCAAAAACGTTAAATCCCTCAAACTTTGACGAGGAACGGCTCGGCCTTCCAAGTCGTCTTGAGGGTTTTCAAAAATGTCACTTTTTACCGTCCCACCCGCCGCAAGGCTTAAGCCGGATCGCCCGCCCGCAATCGGGCATCCGGAGAAACAGCTTCGAAAGACGTAAAGGATCGACTCATGCCCAAATCACTCCATTTCCGTCTGACCGCGACCATGATCGCCGGACTGCTCGCCGTGGCCCTGGTCTGCAACGGCGCCTATCTCCTGGAACTCGGTTCTCTGACCAAAGAAACCCGCATGACTCTGGAAACGAGTCTGGCCGGACAAACCGGCGCCGCCAAGGCCGTTGCGCAAGCCGAAATCGTCATCGGCGCCTCGATCAGCAACGCCCGGACCATAGCCGTATCCCTGAGTCTGGCCGCCCTGCTGGCCATGTCCGGAATTCTGGCCCTGATCATGCGCAAAAGCCTGCTCAGCCCGCTTGAAAATCTGGCGGAATTCGCCCGTAAGGCGGCGGCTGGAGACTTGGACGCCAAGATGGACGGAAAGTTCATCGGCAGGCTGGGCGTCCTCAAAGAAGCCCTCGAATCCATGATCGAGAACCTCAATAGCGGCATCGCCTCCTCACGCAAGAAGGCCGAGGAAGCCGAACATCACGCCGCCGAGACGGAAAAGGCCGTGCGACAGGCCGAACGGGCTCATAAAAAAGATGAGATCAGACGCCATGGCATGCTCGGGGCTGGAGAAACCTTGGAGAACGTGGCTGAAACCATCCAGGCGGCCACATCGGACTTGAAGACCGACGCCCGGGAGGTCAGCGATGGGGCCGAGGAGCAAAAAAGCCTGATCGACGAAACCGCCCAGGCCATGGACGACATGCTTTCTTCCATCATGAGCGTGGCTGAAAGCGCCACCCAGGCGGCCGACGCCTCCGAAGAAGCGGGCGGCAGGGCCAAAACCGGAGCGGACGTGGTCAACAATTCCGTGGAAGCCATCGGCCGGGTCAGCCATCTGGCGGAAGCGCTCAAGGACGAGATGGCCGATCTGGGGACGCAGGCCGAATCCATCGGGCAGGTCATGACCGTCATCTCCGACATCGCCGACCAGACCAACCTCCTGGCGCTCAACGCCGCCATTGAGGCGGCCCGAGCGGGCGAGGCGGGCCGCGGTTTCGCCGTGGTGGCCGACGAGGTCAGGAAGCTGGCCGAAAAGACCATGAGCGCCACAAGCGAAGTGGGCCGGGTCATCCAGGCCATCCAGAAAAGCGCCCGCGACAATATCAAAAACATGGACGAGGCGGCTGCGGCGGTGGATACGGCCACCTCGCTCGCCGGGCAGTCCCGCGACGCCCTTGGCGAGATCGTCTCCCTGTCGGATACGGCCTCGGCCAGAGTGCGGGCCATCGCCGCCGCCTCTGAGGAGCAGGTGCAGTCCAGCGAACGCATCAAGCAGGCCATCGACCGCATCCACGAGG
>Ga0307423_1001880_pt1 | contig 12273 bp, 11 predicted proteins | sample SalMarWE160310MG_FD_202154 | JGI IMG/M metagenome (GOLD analysis project Ga0307423, IMG submission 202154) | Salt marsh sediment microbial communities from the Plum Island Ecosystem LTER, Massachusetts, United States - WE1603-10 | ecosystem: Environmental > Aquatic > Marine > Intertidal zone >...
AGTTGGTAGCCGACAAATGGGAAGACTTCGATAGAAGGGTAAAAGCTGGGGAAAATCCAAAAAAGGTGCTGGACAGCTTAGGAGTAACAAGATATTGCTGTCGCCGAATGATCCTTTCACACATAGAGATTTCTGACAGCATTCTCAGGTTTTATGCAGCAAAAGGGAAAATGAACAACAATCAACAGTTTTAGTGGGTAACAGGCATGTCGTCAATCATTGAAGAGGTTATGGCGCGGAAACTTTTCAACAGCAGAGGAGAGGAAACAATAGAAGTTGACATCATAACCACTGACGGATTCGGAAGCGCCGCTGCCCCCGCAGGAGCCAGTAAAGGCAAAGCTGAGGTAGTTTCCTATCCTGCAGGCGGAGTGGATGTGGCTATACAGAAGCTGGAAGAGTTTGTTGTCCCCGAGCTAATAGGAATGGACGCTGAAGAACAAAACGAGATTGATGCTCTGCTCCACGAAATAGATGGAACAGATAACTTCAGCAATATTGGAGGAAACACGGTTTTTGCCATATCCGTGGCTAACGCAGAAGCAGCCGCAGCATCCTATGATTTGCCCATGTTTCAGCATCTGTCCGGGTACCTCGCAAACGAGCTTCCATATCCTCTTGGAAACGTTTTGGGCGGAGGAAAACATGCTCTAGGAAAGACAACGGACATCCAAGAGTATCTGGTTATCCCGCTTAATGCAAGCTGTTTCGCAGAGGCGGCTAAAGCCAACATCATGGTTCATAACAAGATTGGCGCTCTTCTCAGAAAGGCTGACCCAAACTTTACAGGCGGAAGAGGAGACGAGGGAGCTTGGGCGCCCAACATAAAAAATGAGGAGGCTTTGAAGATAGTTGTCAAAGCCTGTGAAGATGTTTCAGCTGAGCTGGGCATCGAATGCAGGGCATGTCTTGATGTTGCTGCTTCCAGTTTCTGGAATCCGAAAGAAGGCGTTTACGTTTATGCGATGGAAGGAAAAAAGCGAGATGCTGGAGAGCAGCTGGAGTTTATGCTGCATCTCATTGAAGAGTATAATCTGGCTTATGTTGAGGACCCCTTCGATGAGGATGATTATGATAGTTTTGCGGAACTCACAAAAAAAGTTAACAATTGCCTCATCTGCGGCGACGACCTGTTTGTCACAAACCGCGAAAGGTTAGCTAATGGCATAGAAATGTGTGCAGGGAACTCCATTATCATAAAAACGAACCAGGTGGGCACACTTACAGACGCTTGGGAGACCACAAGGCTGGCGAAGAGGGCTGGATATGTTCCGGTTATGTCCCACAGGTCTGGAGAAACAACTGATACACATTTAGCTCACTTAGCTGTTGGTTTCTCTTGCCCAGTCATCAAGACTGGCGTGTTACATGGAGAGCGAGTGGCGAAAATCAACGAGCTCATCCGCATAGAGGAAAATCTTGGAAATAGAGCACAAATGTCGATAATCTAAGTGATTGGAGGAAAAAAGTTTGTCCGAAAGTGAAGAAAACATGGAAACATTCAGTGAAGAAGAGCTTCTGTTACCCCAGGATACGTTGCTGTCCGCTGGGGTTCATATAGGAACCAGAATGCGAACAAAAGATATGGAACAGTTCATATACCGAGTTAGAGCCGACGGCTTGTTCGTTTTGGATGTCAAAAAAACTGATGAACGTATACGAGTTGCCGCCAAGTTTCTAGCCCGCTTTGAGCCCTCAAAGATAGCGGTTGTAGCAGGCAGATTGTATGGGCAGTCTCCGGTAGCGAAATTCTGTGAAGTAATCGGAGCAACCCCGATAGTTGGCAGGTTTATTCCTGGAATGCTTTCAAACCCGCTTTACCCAGACCGTCTTGAGCCTAGCGTGATAATAGTGTCTGACCCCAAAGCTGATGTGCAGGCAGTGAAAGAATCTGCTAGCATCGGAGTTCCGGTCATAGCCCTATGCAGCACAGACAACGACTTCTCCTTCGTAGACTTAGTTATACCCACCAACAATAAGGGAAGAAGGGCATTAGCAGTTATCTATTGGCTGCTGGCAAGACAGATACTACGGGAAAGAGGCGAAATCCCCGCAGATGGAGACCTAAGTCAGAGCATCGAAGACTTCGAAATCAAGCTGACAAGGGACCGAGGGGAAGTAGAAGAAGATTGAAACTCAGGTACCCAGCAGTAGCAGGTTCATGGTACGCTGGTACCGCCAACAGTTTACGGAAACAAATAGAACAACTTTTTACGCATAAGCTAGGACCAGGAAGCCTCCCTTCCGTAGTGGAGGATAGTCCTAGAAACGTGGTTGGGCTTGTTGTCCCCCACGCGGGATACATGGCTTCTGGTCCCGTAGCCGCCCACGCATATCACCATCTCGCAGAGGATGGAAAACCTGATGTTGTAGTGATTTTTGGTCCCAACCACACGGGACACGGAATCGTACTTGCCACCATGAATGAGGGAGCATGGCGTACTCCGTTGGGCGATGTTGAGGTTGACACAGAAACCGCAGACAAGATTCTGCAGGCATCCAGCATTGTTGATGTTGATGACCGTGCGCATGTTTACGAGCATTCTATCGAACTGCAACTTCCCTTTCTTCAATATCTTTACGGTTCAGGGTTCAGGTTTGTTCCAATCTGCTTTATGATGCAGGATTTGGAGTCCAGCCGCGAAGTAGGAAAAGCTGTTGCCTCAGCCTTGAAGGGCAAGAATGGACTGGTTATCGCATCCTCTGATTTGACGCATTATGAGCCTCAGGAAAGAGCAGAAAAGAAGGACAGAATGGCGATAGATGCTGCTCTAGAATTGGACGAAGAAGGATACTACCATACTGTAGAATCGTATGGGATATCCACCTGCGGTTACGGTCCCGTCATAGCCGCCATCACAGCAGCAAAAGAGTTGGGCGCCAAAAAAGCGGAGTTGTTAAGCTACAAGACGAGCGGTGACGTACTAGGCGACCGCTCTGCTGTAGTGGGCTACGCTTCAATGGTATTCACTAAAAAATAGTTTTTTAGAACATGTGTTCAGTAGAACATAATATTTATATATAATATTACAATATTATTTTAATTAACTGAATGAGTGTGAGTAAGTATGACAACGCCAATAACCAACAAAAGCAAATCCGAACTGGAAATGAAAAACGATATAACATTCAAAGAACTCGTCGAAATCTGGTTCTTCCCCAGAATCTAAAACAGCCAAAACCACCATAAACGCAAAACTACACTAAAACCTCACCCTCAAGGTAAGTCGATGACAGAAGCGGTCAGAATTGAGCAGAAAAACTTGCGTGCTGGCGCCCACAAACTCTTTGTAATCCTCCTTTTCTTTCTATACCTGAATATTTTTTTGTCAAACCCCGTTTTCGGGAAAAACCGTTAACCTAAAAGTATTTTATTATATTCTCTTCCATTCTGTTTTAGGTTAACTAAGATGGGAAGAGGTTCTGGTTTCGGAAAGACAATTTTGTTCGGTGAACACTTTGTTGTTCACGGCGTACCCGGAATTGCTTCAGCCGTTGATTCAACGGCTGATGCAGAGGTGAAAAAAGCCGCAAAAGGCATTAATGTGGCAGACGAGAGGACGGGCGCAAAGGGCTACGCCGAAAAGAAGAAACTGCAGCAGCTAGAGTCAATCCAAAGAATGTTAACAGCAATGAACTTGGACCCCCAGAAGACCGCAATGGACGTTTGGTTGGGCGGAAACCTGCCCGGTTTTAGTGGGCTTGGAGCTTCTGCAGCCAGCAGCGTCGCGATTGCCAGAGCCATAGCAGAAGAGTTCAACCTAAATTTGTCTGACGATAAGATTAATGATGTTGCCTATGAGGCGGAGAAGGCTTATGCGGGAAACCCTTCAGGAATCGACAACACCGCAGCAACGTTCGGCGGCTTGATATGGTTCAAAAAGAGTCTGGGCAGCGGCTCAAACACAATAAAGCAGCTGAGCATACGGGAGCCCGTTGAAATCGTGATAGGCAACACTGGAATCGTCGCCAACACCAAGGCTATGGTTGCTGGAGTAGCAGAGAGAAAAGAACAGAACCCCGAAGAATACGATGCAATCTTCAAGCAAGCAGAAGATTTGGCGCATAAAGGAAGAAAGGCGCTGGAAAAGTTAGATCTAAAACAGGTTGGCGAATTAATGAACGAGAACCATCGTTTACTCCAGGAAATCGAGGTCTCATGCAAAGAACTAGATTACCTCGTTGACTTAGCCAGAAAACAGGGTGCGTTTGGAGCGAAAATGACTGGTGGCGGAGGCGGAGGCTGTATGCTAGCCTTGACCCCCGGAAAAACGTTGCAGGAAAAGGTTGCTTCAGCCATAGAGAACGAAGGCTTTGAAGTGTTGAGAACAAAGATTGGCGTCAGGAAAGTGTGAGGGAAAAAATTTGGGTTTCAGAACATTCTTGAATCAGCTTGAACGTGAAGGAAAAGTAACAAGAATAAAAAAAGAGGTTTCAACTGACCTTGAGTTGGCGGGAATCATTGACGCATTGGACGAAAAGCCCTGCTTCTTTGAGAACGTGAAAGAGTCCAGCATGCCCGTTGTTGCGGGTTTGGTTTCATCTAAAGAGTTAGTTGCCAAAGCCTTGAACATGTGTATACAGCAGATTTTGCCTAAACTGTCGAGCGCTATAGAACATCCTGTGGCGCCAACTGTTGTGGAGAAGGGAGAATGCCAAGAAGTTGTAGAAAGAAACGTTGACTTAACGCGGTTGCCTATAATGAGGTACACGGAAAAGGACGGCGGAAAATATGTTCCATCCGCCATTTCTATAGTGAAAGACCCCGAGCTGGGCAGAAACATGTGTTTTCACAGGCTGATGATGATTGGCAAGAACAGGTTTGTGGCTCGAATCGTAGAAGACAGGGGAACGGACACTGCACTCAAAAAGGCTGGGGGCGAACTGGACATAGCAATGTGCATCGGCAACTCCACCGCTGTTCTTCTTGCCGCGTCTACATCCCTGCCGAAGGGCGTTGACGAGCTGGGACTGACAAATTTTCTAGAGAAAACGGAGCTGGTGAAGTGCAAGACAATAGATGTTGAGGTTCCAAGAGACTGCGAAATCGTGCTGGAGGGTCGGATAACAAAAGAGATTGTCTCGGAAGGACCGTTCCTTGATCTTACTGGGATTGTTGACAGGGTCCGACAGCAGCCTGTCATAGAAGTCAAATGCATAACTCACAGAAAGAACCCGATTTATCAGACGATTCTTGCTGGAAGAAACGAACATAAAATATTGATGGGGATGCCTAAGGAGCCCACAATCTTTAACGAAGTCAACAAGGTCTGCAAATGCAACGACGTTTACATCACCACTGGCGGCTGCAGCTGGTTACATGCTGTGGTACAAATAACTAAACAGAGTCCTGACGACGGAAAGAAGGCGATACAGGCGGCTTTTGAGGGACACAAATCATTGAAGCATTGCGTTGTCGTGGATGATGACATAAACATTTATGACAGCAACGATGTTGAGTGGGCGCTTGCAACCCGTTTCCAAGCAGACAAAGCTGCAGTCATAATACCGAACCAGCCTGGGTCGTCGCTTGATCCGTCAGGAGACTTGACTGAGGGAAAGAAAGCCAGAACATGTAAGATGGGCTTAGACGCAACAATCCCGTTGAGGGGAACAGGTAAAGGATTTAATAAGGAAAAATACCGAAAAGTTGACGTGAACAAGTTCCTGTGATCTTATGATTCTGACAAAAAATGAAGAGCGAATGCTGGATGGCGAAGAGGGCTACGCAGTAAAAAAGTCCATGGAAATACTGGTTGCCCTCGGAAACATTTACGGCGCCGAAAAACTCATAGAAGTTGGCTCCGTCCAGGTCGCGGGCGTATCCTACCATAACCTCGGAGACGCAGGGCTAGAGTTTCTGAATGAGTTGGCAAAAGACGGCAAAGTCAAAGTGCTCACAACCCTGAATCCCGCAGGAATGGACCTAGAAAACTGGCGAAACCTCGGAATCGACGAAGAGTTTGCGAAGAAACAGAATCTGGTTATTGAAGCTTTCAATAAAATGGGCATAATCATCTCCTGCACCTGCACGCCATACCTAATCGGCAACCTGCCAAGATACGGAGAACACATTGCCTGGTCGGAATCGTCTGCAGTTACGTTTGCGAACTCGGTTATCGGAGCGAAAACAAACAGGGAAGGCGGTCCATCGGCATTGGCCGCAGCGTTTGTCGGCAAAACGCCCTGTTATGGTCTTCACTTGGACGAGAACAGGGTTCCTGACACGCATGTGGAGGTGACCGCTGAATTGTCGAAGTTTTCGGATTGGGGCGCTCTCGGTTACTGTATTGGAAAAGGGGCGCAAAGCAAGATTCCGTACATTACGGGCATAAAAGACGCGAACGTGGACGAGCTGAAGACTTTCTGTGCTTCGGTGGTGACTTTTGGCGCAAAGCCGCTGTTCTACATGAAAGATATTACTCCGGCATCAGAGAACGTTCAGCCTCCGAAAGAAAAGATAACAATCACTGAAAGGGACATACAGGAAGCTTACAACGCAATCAATGATGAAACAGAAGACATCGACTTCGTGTGCATCGGCTGCCCACACGCGTCCATCAAAGAAATAGCGCAGATAGCTGCCCTGCTGAAAGACAAAAAAATATCGCCGACCACGGAGTTCTGGGTTGCAACCTCAAGACCCATGAAGCAGCTCGCGGACAAAAGAGGCTACACAAAAATAATCGAAGAGGCTGGAGGAAAGTTTGCCTGCGACACGTGCATGGCGGTGGCTCCTCTGAAGGGAAGATTTAGAGCAATCGCCACAACCTCCGCGAAAGGATGCTACTATTCACGGCATAACATGATGTTGACCAAAATGGGAAGCCTAGAAGAGTGCATAGATGCTGGGGTGACCGGAAAATGGAGCTGAAAGGAAGAATAATCTCCAGAGGAGTCGCCGAAGCAGAAGCATTAACGACGACTCAGCTGATCTCGTTCTATGGCGGAGTAGACCCGGAGACCAGCGAGATACTGGAAAAGGGGCATGAGCTGCAGGGAAAACTGATTAAAGGCAAAATACTGGTTTTTCCGACAGGCAAAGGCTCAACCGTTGGGTCGTATACTCTTTATAGGCTAAAGAAGGGCGGGGTTGCTCCTGCTGGAATCGTAAACAGCGAGTGCGAAACTGTGGTTGCTGTGGGCGCGATAATCTCGGAGATTCCCTGCGTTGACAAGATAGACATCTCAAAGATAGAGACTGGCGACATTGTTCGGATAGAGAACGGTGTTGTCACAATAAAGTAGGCATGTTGAAGAAATGCCAGTCAACAGTCATACAGTAAAAAAGGGTATGGTGAAAAGGATGAGCGTTAAGCCAACTGTTCTGAAGCTCGGCGGTTCTGTGATAACAGACAAGGAGAAGCCATTGACTCCCAACTTGGAGGCAATTGAACGGTTGGCAGACGAAATCGCCAGAGCCAACGTTTCGTCCCTTATCGTGGTTCATGGCGGTGGCTCTTTTGGGCATCATGTAGCGAAACAATACAATCTAACTGAAGGGTATGGTGACCCAGCGCAGGTTACGGGGTTTTCGGAGACCCATCGCGCTATGACCAAGCTGAACAGTTTGGTTATGGAGGCTCTAATAAGCCATAACATTAACGCGGTGGTTGTTCAGCCGTCTTCCTGTGTGGTAACTAAGGCGGGTCGAATCCAGAGCATGGAACGGAAGCCGCTGAAAAGAATGCTAGACATGGGGCTTGTGCCCGTCCTCTATGGGGACGCGGTTCTTGATTCAGAGAAAGGCTTCGCCATACTGTCCGGAGACCAGCTTGTTTCTTCGCTGGCAATAAATTTTGGCGCATCACGCATCATAATGGGCGGAGACGTTGACGGACTCTACACGAAGGAGCCCAAGGCAAACAAGTCAGCTCGGTTGGTTAAGCGTGTTACATTGGAAGAATTAAAAGCCCAAAAACATGATATTGAAGGGTCGAAGGCAACCGACGTGACGGGGGGCATGCTGGGGAAGATACGGGAATTGGTTCCTGCAATCGAGCATAATATTCAGGCGTTGCTTGTGAACGCCGCAAAGCCCTTGAGGGTCTACAAGGCGCTCAGGGGAAAAGAAGTGACGGGGACAATTATCGAGAAGGGGTGAAACTGTTGGATGATATGATTGGAGAAAGGAAAGCTGACCACATAGAGGTCTGTCTTAAAGAAGATGTTCAATCCAAGAAAGCAACAACTGGATTTGAGGACGTCCATCTGTTACATAGGGCTATTCCCGAGATTGAAAGAGAAAAAGTTGACCTTTCAACAACCGTTTTCGGGTACAAGTTTTCTGCTCCCCTCTTTGTTGGAGCCATGACAGGAGGCACAGCAAAAGCCACAAAAATCAACGCTGCAATAGCCGAAGCTGTAGAGGAACTGAGCCTTGGCATGGGTGTTGGAAGCCAAAGAATAGCAATTGACAACCCAAAAGTTGAGCATTCCTTTAGCGTAGTCCGAGAGAAGGCGCCAACAGCCTTTATCCTAGCCAACATTGGTGGTCCACAGCTGGTAGGCAAATACGGCGTGAAAGAGGCAAAAAAAGCGGTTGAAATGGTGAAAGCGAACGCTTTAGCGGTCCATTTGAATGCGTTACAGGAGGCTGTTCAGCCAGAAGGTGACACAAACTATTCAGGTCTACTCCGTAAGATAGGCGAGGTTGCCCAAGCGTTAGATGTTCCGGTAATCGTGAAAGAAACTGGTGCAGGAATATGTGCAGAGGATGCGACAATGCTTGCAGCAGAGGGTGTTGCAGCAATCGATGTTGCAGGGGTTGGGGGCACAAGTTGGGCAGCAGTGGAGTATTACAGGGCTAAGGCGCGTCAAGACGGTTTCAGCAAAAGGCTTGGGGAAACTTTCTGGGACTGGGGCATACCCACTGCAGCAAGTCTTGTGGAGGCTGTTCAGTCAGTCGATGTTCCTGTGATAGCTTCTGGCGGAATACGCACTGGAATAGATGTGACGAAGGCGTTGGCTTTAGGCGCAAGTTTAGCCAGTGCCACTTACCCGTTTCTGGAGCCAGCCACAAAAGGTTCGGAAGATGTTAAAAAGGCGCTTCAGTTAATGGTTGGGGAAGTGAGAAACGCGATGTTCCTTGTGGGCGCAGACTCGATTCAGAAGCTTCAGAAAGCTCCGGTTGTGTTGACCGGAAAAACTGCTGAATGGTTAGAGGCGCGTGGTTTTAAGCCTGAAGTTTATGCGAGGAGAAAAGCATGAGTCGGCTGTCATCTCAGATAGCGGAATCTGCTGAAAAAGTGGACAAGTTTATTGGAAAAGTTGTTGACTTAGAAAGTGAGCCCCAAGTTCTTTACAGGGCTGCCCGACACATTATCGATGCTGGAGGAAAACGGCTGAGACCGTTTCTTGTTTTGAAAAGCTGCAAGCTGGTGGGAGGAAACGAAGAGAATGCGCTTGCGACGGCGTCGTCTTTGGAGTTGCTTCACACTTTCACTCTTCTTCATGATGACATAATGGATCAGGATGAGAAGAGGCGGGGGGTTCCAAGTGTTCACACTAAATGGGGGGTACCAGTCGCCATAGTTGCGGGAGACCTTCTGTTCGCGAAGGTTTACGAGACAATAACCAAGTTTACGGACACCAAACGTGTAAAGCCCAAAAGAATACTGCAGGCATTACAGGAAATCAGCGAAGCAACCATAGTTCTTTGTGAGGGGCAGACCCGAGACATGATGTTCGAAAACAAAGAAACCGTTTCTGAGGCTGAATACTTCAAGATGATTGAAGGCAAAACTGCTGCACTGTTTAAAACTGCTGCCAGATGCGGAGGGCTGCTTGGCGGCGCAAACAAAACTCAAGTTAAACGCCTCGGAGAGTTTGGATTTTACGCTGGAATCGCATTTCAGGTAATCGACGATGTTTTGGCTTTGACTGCGGACGAGAAAGTTCTGAAGAAGCCTGTTGGGAATGATGTTCGTGAAGGAAAACGGACTTTGATGGTTGTTTATGCGCTTGAGAAGGCTTCGAAGAGTCAACGGAAACAGATTCTTGAAACCTTAGGAAACAAGGATGCGTCCACTGAACAGATACGAGAAACTATTGGGCTGATTGAGTCGTTGGGAGCAATTCATTACGCCAAAAAGTTGGCAGACAGGTACATCAAAAAAGCCAAGAAAGCGTTGTCCCGATTTCCTGACAGCGAAGACAAGGAAGACCTCATAAGCTTGGCAGACCTAATTTTTGCTAGACAACATTAAGTTAAGTGGAATACCTTGAATCTGAATGAAGAAAAAGAAGCCAGAGAAGTAATCAAAAAGATTGTTCTCCTAAACGCGCTTCGTTACGACGGAAAAGCTTCACAGAAACCTGTCTTCAGCAAACTGCTAGGCGAATATCCGCAGTTTAGGAGACAAATAAAAGAGGTTTCCTCAATCATCAGCGAGATTGTGCAAGAAATTAATGCTCTGTCGTTAGAGCAGCAGAAAGCGATTGTTGAGGAGAAGTGGCCTGAGGCTTTGGTTGAAGAGAAAACTGAAGAAAAGAGGCAGCTTCCGCCTTTGCCGAACGCCAAAAAATATGATAAGATTGTTACACGTTTTTCTCCGAACCCCGACTTTGTTCTGCACTTGGGCTCGGCTAGGGCAATAATTCTCAGTTACGATTACGCCAAAATGTATAACGGCATCTTCTATCTCCGCTTCGAGGACACGGACTCCAAAACCAAGAAACCAAAACTGGAGTTCTATGAGGCAGTCAGAGAGGATTTAAGGTGGCTCGGCTGCATGTGGGACGCCGAATTTATTCAAAGCGACAGGCTTCCAATATATTATGAGCATGCTGAAGAGCTGATTAAAGCGGGCAACGCCTACGTCTGCACCTGTGCGCGGGAAAGTTTTCAGGAAAAATCGAAAACAGGCAAACCGTGTCCGTGCCGAGAGTTGTCTGCGGAAGAGAATTTGGTTCTTTGGAGTCAGATGCTGGATGGAACGTACAGCGAAGGCGAGGCTGTTGTGCGGGTTAAAACAGATTTGGGTCATCCTAACCCTGCTGTCAGAGACTGGCCTGCCTTGAGAATAATCGACCCAGAAAAGTTTCCTCATCCCAGAGTGGGCAGCAAGTACCGTGTTTGGCCTCTCTACAACTTCTCCACAGGCATTGACGACCACCTGATGGGCATAACTCATATCATAAGGGGAAAGGAGCATCTTACCAATCAGGCTAGGCAGGAGTATATGTACAGGCATTTTGGATGGAAATATCCTGAAACAATCCATTATGGCAGACTGAAGATAACGGGGGCGTCGCTTAGTAAATCAGAAATCGTGAAGGGCATGGACAGCGGATTATACAAAAGCTGGGATGATCCACGGCTTGCCACTCTAGCTGCCCTGAGAAGGAGGGGGATAACCGCGGATGCGATTCACAGTTTGATGATTGATGTGGGTCCAAAGCCGCAGGATGTGGTTTTAAGCTGGAAAAACCTGTATGCTCACAACAGGAAGCTGGTTGACCCCACTGCTAAACGTTATTTCTTTGTGCATGACTCGATAGAAGTGTCAGTTAATGATGTTCCGCGTGCGTTTACGGCTAAGATTCCGGTGCATCCGGACCATCTCGAAATGGGTTTTCGTGTTTTCGAAATCGCGCCGACAGATGGAAAGGCAACGTTCTTGATTTCGAAAGATGATCTGGATCTTATAGAAGGCAAACCTGCAATCCGTTTTATGGATCTTTTTAATTTTCAGGTAAAAAAAACTGGAAAAGCTGGGGTTCAAGCCGTTTTTCGGGGCGAGTCTTATGAGGATGCTAAGAGGTTGAGGGCTCCGTTGATTCATTGGCTTCCTGTAAGCAGTGGTATAGAGTGTGAAGTTGTGATGCCTGACGCTTCTGTGGCTAAGGGAGTCGCAGAGGATGCCTGTAAGATGTTGAAGCCGGATGAGATTGTTCAGTTTCAGCGTTTTGGTTTCGTCAGAGTTGATAGCGTTAATGGGAAGTTGACGGCGTATTTTGCGTATCGGTAACAGTCTGTTTTCGTTGCTTAGGTTTTCAGGAAAAATACTGTTTTCAACAATGTACCTCTATTAGTCTCCTAATATGATTGTTTACTTGTTGTTGATGGAGAAGAGTTCGAGCAGCATTTCGTAGAGTTCTTCGCCGCCCTCAACTTTGGTGAAGAGGCTCTTTTCGGCGTGCAGGAGCTTTCCTGCTGTGTCGCAGGTTCGTTTCCATTCCAGTTCCTTCCACATCATTTTGTAGTTTTTGTGTTCTACCCATGCCCGAAATACGAGCACAGTGAACATGCCAATTGTAACCACGAGGTTT
>Ga0307423_1001881_pt1 | contig 12272 bp, 15 predicted proteins | sample SalMarWE160310MG_FD_202154 | JGI IMG/M metagenome (GOLD analysis project Ga0307423, IMG submission 202154) | Salt marsh sediment microbial communities from the Plum Island Ecosystem LTER, Massachusetts, United States - WE1603-10 | ecosystem: Environmental > Aquatic > Marine > Intertidal zone >...
AATGCTTCTACATTTGCCCTAAGCCCACACGCATCTCTTTTATTGTTTAATAGTTCAAAGAAGAAGCAAAATGCAGATGTGAATTTGAAAAACAAAAAATTTATTACTTCCCGTAGGCGAAGCATTAATCTGCTGATATAACTTAAACTGCAAAGAATTTTTGTTCGTACGAAGGACGTGACACAATTTGGTTGAGACAAAATATTGTTCCCCAAAATGTCGTTTATTTAAATGTATAAAACGAGCTGTAATCTACCAAGGAAACAGAATCTGGTGCAGATGGACCGATGAAGACTGCAGCATAGCAAACTGTAGCTACGCGACATGCGTAAGGAGACAGTTGCTGCCTGGCGGCGTATGCGGCGAATCTGTGAAACGCAAAACAGTTGAAAGAAAACTAGAAGAAGACGTGATACCCGCTGTGAAACTCAAAGGCAAAGCGTTACGAAAACTGGGAGACAAGGAATACTACTAAATTCCTTTCACCTTTTTCTATCCCGTTTCGTTTCCGATAAAATTAAGCACCTTAACAGTCAAAGGTATAACTGAACTGCTCATTATTGCTTCGCAGCTTCTGTTTAACGACTGTTGAAGTCGGAGCGATGCAGTTTTAGAAGTATTTCTGCAGGGCAGCTTTTGCTTCGTGAGGTTCAGAATTGAAGCATTCAGAAACGAAGGGACCACAGAAATTGATTTTTTTCAGTGATTCAGCGACTTTTTTCCATGGCACTGTGCCTTCTCCAACATCCAGATGGTCATCGGTTTTGCCGTTGTTGTCATGAAAGTGGATGTTGACTATTTTGTTTCCAAATTTTTGGATGTACGCTAGTGGTCCTTCATTCGTGTTTGCGTGACCGATATCCAGGCAAAGGTTCAAGTAGGGAGATTCGAGCTCAGACAACAAATAGTCGCACTCTTCGATGCTGTCTCCCAGATAGAAGAGCTCGGAGCCTTCAGGCATCGGATTAACGTTTTCGATTGCCAGCTTGACGTCAAGTTTTCGGCAATCCTGTAGAACCTGTTTGAGGTTCGCAGCCAACCTCAATAGTGCTTTTTGTTTGCTTGGTTTAACGCCTAAGCAGTATCCCACATGTGTGGTTACGTGTGTCGCATCCAGTTCATGGGCAACTGACACGCACAGTTTCAGGTAGGCGATGCTGGCATCCCTGATTGCAGGAATCTTGTCAGCAGGATTAACTGTAAAGGGAGTGTGCAGGCTCAAACCTATTTCATAGTCTCTTGATAACTGTCTCAATTTGCTGATTCGTTCAGCATCAAAAGTTTCGATAAACGAGCCTTCTCTGATTAAATCGATTTCTAGATGAGCCAAACCATATTCTGCGGCGTACCCAAAACATTCTTCGACAGGCTTTCTGACAACATCGAAACCAAACAATAAATCCATGGGACCAACTATGCAAAAATGTGGATATAACCCTTTGAGACTGCGCGCCAGTCAGATTGCTGAAAGAATCTTAAGGAATAAAAACTGCGGCTGCGAGAACCGTTGTCCACTGACCCGTTTTTTCTCCCTTCGCCGACTGCGTTATGTTGCTTGTTTTGATAATCATTCCGCTGGTTTGGAATATCTGCTTTTTCTCGTCCCACGCTTGCTCGGGATCAAAGGAAATTCCCATGGTTGTAGCAAGCATTGTCGCAGCCAAGTCCTCAGCGTAGTTTCCTACTGTTTCTGCTGTTTGCCCGAAAGAATGATGCTCAGAGAGGTAGCCGTAACTGTTTTTGCTTGAGGGAATTGCCAAGCCGATGGATGCTGCAATTAGCCTGTGGGGCTCTTGGACAGAGTTTTTGGACATGACGGCAAACGTTATCTCCCCTGGATGAATCATCTTCAATCCTCGCTCTTTAGAGATTTGTTTGCATCCTGGCGGCAATATGCTAGAAACAGTCACTATGTTGCATGCCTGTATTCCAGCGTTTCTCAAAGCCAACTCAAAAGACTGCAAATAGTCCTTATGTCTGCCTACTCCCTTAGTAAGGAACACATATCTCGGAATCATCACGTTCATTTACCGCCAAGACCAGATTTATTAGCATTCCATATTCCGATTTAAACTTGTCTTTTTTTAGCCTTCTGGGAAAATCCACGAAAAGTCTGGAGCCCGTTTCTTGCGTGCATCCGGTTTCACGCGCTCGTTGAGTGCATGGGTTATGATGGGCAGGGCGATGGTTGCATCGCAGTAGCATGTTACGTCCCCTCCTTTTCCGGAGACTTTGCCCCAGCTTTTAGCCTCCTCGAGGGTGCATCCGGATAATCCACCCCATTGGGGCGAATCAGTTGTGATTTGGATGGCATACTTGTGGGGGTAATAGTATTCCTGAATGCTTTTTCGGCGGTTTCCTTCTCTTCCCGGTATCTCCTGATCCATAGTTTTTGGCGAAATCGATATGGCAAGTAGCTGCGTGAAATCTTTTGGCACTCCGCCTCCAACATATATAACCGCTGTGTCTTTGGTTTTTTCGCCTATGCCCACAAACTGGTCGAACTCTTTAACTTGGTCCACTATCAGGTTGTGTCCTTCATTCTTTGCCATCAGCACTGCTTCGCCGTATGCGCTGTCCAGCATTGCGGGGCTGAAGATGGGGACGCCGTTCTCTGCTGCGGTTGCGGTTATGCTTTCTATATTCTTCTTGCTTAACCATTTGCCGAGCAGGTGAAGAATTTCCATGGAAGAGTACGGAATGTCTGTTTTCAGGGTTAACAGGAATTCGGTTAGGAGTTCCTCCATCTTTCTGTAGTCTGTTTCTATGCCATAAACGTCGTAGTATCTGTTTATGTCCGCTTCCAGGAGCTCCTCATCGTTAACGGTTTGGGTGGCTTGCCAGTAGCCGAGCCCCATGGCGTCAACAATGTCCTCGGAAACGTTTGCGCCTGTAGAAACAATAACGTCAACGAACCTGTTCTTGATGAGCCAATTAACCAGCGTCCACTGTCCAGCAGTGCTCATGGAGCCAGCTAAGCCCAGAACGATTACGAGGTCATCTTCTTTGACCATTTTTTCCCATAGGTCAACGGCTTCTGCCAGTTTTCTGCCCTGATACCCAGTTTTGCCCATTTCGGAAACAAGCTGAGAAACAGATTTTTTCTTAACTGTGAAGCCTTCAACTTTCTTAGTCAAAGGGATTCTCATATGGTTTTGTCTCCTTTTGTGAGTTTAAAAGTCTCTGATAGACTCGTATTTAAATATGCGGTTTCGGTGAAAGCGACGAAAAAACCGGCTGTTTCGCCTAGGCAAATAATGCTTGGCGCTGTTTTTGCAAAATTTTTGTTCGTTTTATCCGGTGGAGACCCGCTTCACTACGGGAGGTCTCTTCTTTTTGAGCACTCGGTAACCGCAGTAGGTGCATTTTACTCCTCCGCCGCGCAACTCAAGCTCTTCTGTTCTAACTTTCGCGCCACATTTCACGCATTCATAAGTGAGTCCACGTGCAGCTCTTTCTGACATAATATAAGCCTCTAAACTGAGGTAACGATGACTCACAGGATTTAAATGTTTTCTATTTCAGCAAAACGTGACAAAAGCTGTTCCATCAGAGATTAAGAATCATGCCTGACAAAACTTTAGCTCCGTCTCTTAGCACTGGAACTTGCCGTTTCTTTGCCTTTTCTATGGCAGCTACCAAACTTTCCAAAGTTAAGTCTGACAGAATCGTGGCGCCCACCTTTTTTGCGAAAATTTCAGAGTCTCGTCTTGGGAAAGTACGTTTCAGTTCTGGATTCGGAACTATAACCGAGGACTTCTTGTAGGCGGCAGCTTCCAGCGGCGTAGAGCCCTGATGCGTCACAACCGCTTCTGCGCCAGCGATAATCCCGCTAAACTTCAAGGAAAACCGTATAACCTTCCATTCGGGATGCCGCTTCCTGTAGGGCTCAGGATCAACTTCTCCTGTCTGCAAAACCACCTTCTTTAGGTCGCTTTCGTTCAGAACATCAAACAGGCGCTTGTGCCCCAAGGTGCCGCCAGTCACCAAGATATAACCGCCATTCCGAGGCGCGATTTCCAGTTTTGGAAACAGAGGACCAACCACGGTGCCTTTCAAGAAGTTTTTTTGTTCAGGCCACTGTAATGCCGTGACCGTTGAGAAGGGCTGCAGGATACGGGCTGTTTTGGATGCTCCGATAAAACGAGCCTCTGATTCTATGTTTATGAGGGGTATTCGTTTCAAAAAGGCGACCAATGCTGGGGGGATACAAAAGTTGCTGCCTGTGCTTACAACAGCATCAAACTCGCCTTTGACTTTCTTCATTGAAGCCGCAAATGCTCTGGCTATGTTATAGGTGAACTTTGCTGTGGACGTTTTGGCTCCACGCGGCTTTGGTAAAGTGTCCACTTTACCGAACACACTTAACCGTTTGCGGCTTAGGTCGTCTCCTTCTGGAATCAGGAAAGTCATGAACGCTTTGTTTTTCAGTCTTTGAGCTAACGCATAACCGAAGCCCGTGTGTCCTCCGCCACCTGCCAGTATCAAGATGCGTTTCTCTTTTTCCAAGAAGGGTCAGCCAAGCGAGTTTTAACGTCAACTGAATATAAAGTTGTGCATGAACCCTCAAACAGGGTCGTTGCATTTTTAAATCGTTTATGTCAGGCACGCTTCCTTTACTCACAAAATTGTCGAAGCACTAGAACAGATGCAACAGTTAAGGGCAGAGGCACCGCTTGCATCTTTCCCTTTTTTGGGTCTATAGTTGAACACGTAAAACCGAGAACGGCAAATGTTCAATATAGTTGTGCGGGAATTTGGTTACATTTTTTATAGTCAATCAGAAAATACTGTTCTGAGGGTATTCCAGATGGATGAGAAGTCTCTAATCTTCGGAGTCTCATACGCTGTTGACGATTTGATTATCGCACTGCTTAACCAGAAGATAGACTTGAACCTAGACGAAGATTATTACGTAAACATTTCCCCTCCGCCAATACCTGGAGTAGTCGAAGAGTTTGGTGACTCAGTTATTTCAGGGATATTCGTTGACTTATCAGTGGAGCTGGTTGAAGCAGTTCTTGTGTTGCTTCGGAACATAAAACAGGAACAGATGGAAAATCCAAAACTGAAAATCACTGTCGACGGAAACATTCTCAGTATAAACGTTCACGATATGGAAATGATACTGGAAATCTTGAAAGAGTGGTCTACAAAAAGGGAACAATGGGAGTAAAATCATCAAACATGGGCCTGAATAGGCTCCGCACTAGGGATAAAAAGTAAGCCGAAACGATAATGGACGTTTTGGAGTTTTCAATTTCGTCTCAATATCCTGTGCAGGAACCTGAGCAAACCCCAATCTTCTCGTTAAACGGCATCTTCGAAAACTATGTGAGTAACGTTTCAGAAAAACCAAGATAAGTATTATTTAGTTGCAGGTTCAGTATGAACTGAGGGAGTTTTCGTGAGCAAGGTTACCGTTCCTCACACATCGGTTGTCGACAAATCAGCACTCATCGGCGAGGGCACACGCGTCTGGAATTTTGTCCACGTTAGAGAAAACGCTGAAATAGGCAAAGAATGTGTGCTGGCAGACTATGTTTATGTGGGCAGAGGAGTAAAAGTCGGAAACAGCGTAAAGCTTGAAAACCGCGCAACAGTCTATGAAGGCGTAACAATCGAAGACAAAGTTTTTGTTGGCCCTCACGTCACCTTCACAAACGACTTTATTCCCAGAAGCTTCACAGACTGGAAAATCCTGCAGACACACGTAAAGGAAGGCGCCTCCATCGGAGCAGGAACAGTAATCGTTTGCGGTGCTACCATAGGAGAATACGCTTTGATAGGCGCAGGCAGCGTCGTCACAGAGAACATACCGTTGCACGCTTTAGCTTATGGTAACCCCGCTAGAATCAGAGGGTTCGTTTGCAGGTGCGGCAGAAAACTTGAAACTCAAGAAAAAAAGAAAGACTGCGTTTTGATGAAGTGCCCGTTCTGCAGAGAACACTACACGATACCCGTGGATGACTATAAGCGAATAAGAAAGGAAGAGTGAAAAGGCTGTTGAACCGAAAGATTTCCATCGCAAAACCGAACTTTGGCAAAGAAGAAGAGGATGCAGTAAAAGAGGTTCTGGAATCCGGTATCCTAGCTTCGGGACCGAAAACATGTTCGTTTGAAAAGGAGTTCGCAGAATACATTGGAGTAGAACATGCTGTTGCCATGACTAACGGCACCGTAGCGTTAGATGTGGCTCTTAAAGCTCTCAAGATAGGTCCCGGAGATGAAGTGATAACCTCAGCATTCTCTTTCATCGCCTCAGGCAACTGCATACTATTTCAGAACGCAAAACCCGTCTTCGCGGACATAAACCCAAAAACATTCAACATTGACCCCTCAGATGTAGCCGAGAAAATAACTGCCAAAACCAAGGCATTAATACCAATCCACATGTTTGGTCAGCCCGCAAACATGGATGCCCTGAAGGAAATCGCCCAAGACAACGGAATCGCCTTGATGGAGGATGCCGCCCAAGCCCACGGAGCCGAATATAAAGGACAGAAAGCGGGTAGCATAGGAGATGTGGCTTGCTTCAGTTTCTATGCAACGAAGAACATGACAGCGGGTGAAGGAGGAATGATTACCACGGATGACACGAAACTGGCTGATAATGCGCGTTTGCTCATAAATCATGGACAAAGCCGGAAGTATCACCATGACACGTTGGGCTACAATTATCGCATGACCGAATTCTGTGCTGCCATCGGGTCAGTCCAGCTCAGGAAACTTGACGGATTCAACGCCAAGAGAATAGAGAATGCATCTCTTTTGAGTAAAGGAATCCGAGGGTTCACGGGCTTAACTGTGCCCTACGTTGGTAAGGATATGAAGCATGTCTTCCACCAGTATGTTGTAAGAGTAGAAGACGCCTATCGCCTAGACAGGGATGAACTTGCCGATCATCTAACTGAACACGGTGTTGGAACAGCCGTTCATTATCCTGTCCCAATTTACAGGCAGCCGCTCTATCAACTGTTGGGCTACAGCGGGACAGTGTGCCCTAATACTGAGGAAGCTTGCAGCAGGGTCCTTAGTTTGCCTGTTCACCCTCTGGTTGACAGGAAAGACATCGAATACATCTTAGATATTCTGAAGGAAGTTTCGTAGCATCGGTGAAACAAATGGCTGGTCAACGTCCTCTCATTTCCGTGATATGCTGTGCACATAATGAGGAGGATTACGTCGACAAGTCTTTACCCTGCATCCTGAATTCTCTGAAGGGACTTCCTGCTGAGGTTTTGTTTGTTGCTGACAGGTGCACAGACAACACTGTAGACATTGCTCGCCGATACGATGTTACGGTGATTAAGAAAACATGGAAAAAATGGGGAAACAGCTACGCAGAATCGCTTCAAACAGGATATCTTGAGGCAAAAGGCACCTACGTAAGCATAATCGACGCGGACATAGCTGTTCCAGCCAACTTTTTCGCTAATCTCGCGTCAGTGACTGGAGGGGACGTGGCATCTGTTGCAGCGGATGTTGTTACCTGCCCTGATACATTCTGGAATCGGGTCTTCTACGCTTGGGAGAAAACGTATAACATTGCTCCGTTGGGTAAAGAACCGTATGGCGCAGCTAGGCTAATTGTGAAGAGGGCTTTAGACCGAATTGGCGGGTTTCAGGATGTTCCCGCTCCAGACACTAATCTTGACATTCGTTTGGCTAAGGAAGGATACAAAAGCTTGGCTGTATCCGCTGTGAAAGCTTACCATCTGCGGCATCTGTCTCTAGGAAAGATGATTAGCGGACAGATAATGAATGGTCGTGCCAGGTATCTTCTGGGCATAAGCCTCAAGCGGACACTGGGACATAGCATATTGAGGGTTAGACCATTGATTTTGCAGGGCTGGATGATGGAATGGATGAACAGGAATGCAACAGAAGAGAAGCCTGCAGAAACATGAACTAACTTTGAAACCACACCAAAAAATGTTGATTGACTGGAAAGAGTTAACGGTTCTCTTCGTTTTCCAGTTGCCGAATTCTCTTGAAGAACCTGCCCGTGGGCGAATCAAGTTTTACTTTTTGTTTTGCCTCATCCAGTTTGACGAAGTTGTATTTTGCCAGAAATTTCGTGACGTTCTCAACCTTGAAACGGGGTAGGCACGTTTTTTCTGTAATGTCCTTTAGGTAATGCCATTTTCCGTTCTCCAGTAACTGAAGAATAGTTTCAGTTGACATGATGAACTGCTCCTCTTTGAAGGCTAGTTACGTTAGGCATACAGGCGGTTAAATGGCTTCTGAAGCCATTCTACAGAAAAAACTTATAGAAAATTGAGCCGAAACTACCATTTAGTTCTGGTTTAGGGCTTGACTGCGGTGTCTGCTTTTTCTTTTTTCTCTTGGTCCTTGTAGTAGCTGAGTCCTGCGGTTAGGCCAGTGGATACTGCGAATCATATAATCATGGCTGTGATGTCGTCTTGAGTTACAATGTATGATAAGGCAATGGATGTGCCTTGGACGGCTGCTAAGATGGCAACGAATTTAGCTTTGAATTCTAGTTCCAGATGCTTCACCCCCTCCCTCTTACTGGTTGGTTTCCCATAGTTCGAAGCCTGCTTTAATCAGGTTCTTCCGCACCTCTTCAGGTCTCACATACGCTTTTTCGTGGTCTGCGTTTATCTCAGCTAACCTAATCAGGTCTTCAAGTTTGACGTCAGGTTTTTCTGTGCCCCAGTTTAGCCAACAGTCTGCTTTTTGGGGTCAAAGTGGAGGCTGCTGGGGTAGAGCTGGTACACGTTTTTTGGGGTTTTCTTGAACATGTCCAGAAACTTTAGCGTCTCAAGTCGCAGAATTTGGAGCCTTTCTGTGGTCCACGGCGCATAGTCATCACCAGTCAGAAAGAAGTGGGTTGTGGGGCTATCACCTTTTTCTTACATGTTCATTCTTTATTGACCTGCAGCAGAACGGTTATTCAGCAAGAAATAGCTAGGGGGAAATTGTTTCTTCGGGTAGATATATGAAGCGGGCAGGCAATTTCATGTTAAAAATGGTTCTGGGTTGGGCGTTTTTGGGGCTGTTTTGTCGGGTCAAAAGCCCTGTTTTTCTTGTGTAAGAACCGTTTTGTCTGGGCTATTTGTCATTGTTTGGGTGCCGTTCTTCGCATAGCATGCCTGCGCAGTGGTATCTGCTTTCTATTTCGATTGTTGAGTGTTCTATGTGATGTTTCTGGAGTGTTTCTTTGATTGTCTCTTTGGTCTGTTCTGCCTCTTTTTTGAGTGCATCATCATCTAATACCACATGTGCCGTGAAGACATCCGTTTCTCCCTCTAAGGACCAGATGTGGATGTCATGGATTCCGATCACGCCCTTGATTACCAATAGGTCTTTTTTGACGGCTTCGAGGTTGATATGTTTTGGTACGCCCTGCATGAGGATGTTGATTGCTTCTCTGAGGTTCTTGGTAACATTGTAGAGGATGAATGCTGTTAAGCCGACTGTCAATATTGGGTCGAGCAGATAAAATTTCCAGAAGTAGATGATTACGCCTCCAACAAGAATGCCCACCCAGCCCAGCACATCCTCTAAGAGGTGCCAAGACAAGACTTTCTCGTTTAGGCTTTCGCCCTTTTTTAGCAGAAAGAATCCTGCACTATTGAATATGATTCCGATGACTGCAATGCCTACCATCCCAAACGCGTTCACCAGTTCTGGATTGAAGAATCTGGGTATAGCCTGAAAAATGATGACGATTGAGCCGCCAATCAGGATAGAAGCAGAAAATAACGCAGAAAACAGGGAAAGCCTCTGATACCCGAATGTTCGGCTGGCGTCAGGAGACTTTTTGGCTCCCCGTTCGAACAGCCATGAGACAAGTAATGCGATGCTGTCACCGAAATCATGCAGTGCATCAGAGAGAATCGCTAAGCTGTTGGTCCAGATGCCGCCGACAAGCTCCAACACTGTGAATGCAACATTCAAGAACGCAGCAAAACGGACCCGTTTCTCCCGCTCAGGCATAAACCTAAGTACATTCTTGACTTGATAAAAACATATCCAAAACAAACAATGAATGGAAGAAGGCAGCGTTTAGCGATAACTGTTTGGGGTTAACTTTAACTCTTGAAAAAAGGGGACAATGCTGGCGATGTTTTACGCTAACTATTGTTAGTTACAATGGACAAATTTTGGGGCGCTTCAGCATGTTTTGTGTGTTCGGGGACGGGGGTTTAGGGTTATCTTTCTTGAATGTATTGAAAACCAGACTAAACCAATTAAGAAAACTATGGTTAGTATCACTATAATCGCAGACATTACTATGTTTTCAAGAAAAAGCCGATTTATGCTCCCGAGCACAATAACAAGAATCCCCAAAATGATTATGCCAATTTTCAGCTGAGTTACCGAATAATTTTCCAACATGGTTCTCGTTGAATTATTAAGAAAACTTTCCCTTTTCAGGTTTACCCCCAAATGCTCCAAGAGCATCCACATACAAATAAAGGAAGACATGAATAATGTATGAAAAGCGTTGACTATTTAGAGTTGGCACTCAAAAATTGATGGCTTGGAAAATATGGATAGAAAACTGTTTTTGGAAATAGCTGCAATCGCGTTTAACAAATGGCTAGCACAGAATTCTTCTCTGCGTGCTGCTGCCCTTGCATATTTCATCGTTCTACCCCTTCCATTGCTGCTTCTTATCATATTGGGAATTCTTTCGCTAATCTACGGTCAAGGCGAAGCTTTTCAGGCTTTAATACAACAGATAACAACCATAGCTGGACCCGCAGTGGCTGACCTGATGCGGCAGGTTCTAGATGCTGTTAAAACGCCGTTCACCTCTGTGCTCGCATCGTCAGTATCATTAGTTTTCACTGTTGTGGGTGCAATCGGCGCCTTCGGAGTGCTGCAAGAAACCATGAATGGGATATGGGGAGTATCCCAACTGAAGTTTGGTTTTGTGGAAAAAATAAAGCGCAAGATAATTCCGTTCTTGCTTGTTTCAGTCTTGGGATTTGCCATCATGGTTTGGACCGGATTTTCAACTGTTCTGCTTGGTTTCATAACCTTCGCGCTTGAACCCTTTGCTTCAGAAATGGTTGAGGTTATTCTGAGGATAACTCAGATTGGCTTGTCTTTTGTCTTAGCGACTCTTCTTTTCGCAATTATATACAAGCAGATTCCCGATTTGACCATTAAATGGAGAGATGTTGGCTTAGCCGCAATCATTACTGGTTTAATGTTTACTGTAACTAATTACCTGATTGGACTCGTTCTAGAGCTTTTTGCAATCACATCAGTGACTGGGGCAGCGGGGTCGTTGCTGATTTTGTTGCCTTGGCTCTTCTTGATTAACCAATTTATACTTTATGGAGCTACATTCTCTAAAGTCTACGCCGAAAAGATAGGGTCATATTCGTTAAAGCAACGAGAATAGATTAGCGGTAAACAATTGGTTTTGAAGCAGAAAAGATATTGCAAGTAATTGTGGAAGAATAGGTTGAGGGTTATGTCTCTGTTTGATGTTATTTTGGGTCTAGAAGCATTAGGCGCTACGAAGACAAGGAGATACCACAGGACGTTTTAGACAAGATAATTGAGGCGGGCAGGCAATCGCCTTAGAAAACATGGTGCTTGCGGCTTGGAGCCTAGGCGTCGGCTCATGCTGGATAGGAAGCTTCAATGAACAAAAAATCAAAGAACTGCTAAAGATTCCTGAAGACTGGAAAATCGTCGCCCTAGTTACCTTCGGATACCCCGCAGAAACGCCTAAACCAAGGAAAAAGAAGCCAGCAAACGAACTGTTTAGCTTTAACCAGTTTTAGCCAAAACGGGAAATATTCTATTTGATTGGTTTTAGTGTGATTGTTAGCCTGTTTGTTGTGTGTTCTACGTTTGCTTCCAATTCTTCGTCTAGGAACGGTTGAAGTAGGTCGTGGAATTCTTTAGGTATCGTCAGCGAATAGACTGGGTACTGGTATTCTGCCTTGCCATAGTACCGTTTCTTGACGAGCCGCTTCTGTATCTTCACCATAACCAACCATATCCTCAAAGTACAGCTAAAAGTGCTATGAACCAACAAACAGTCTGGTCCCACTGAGAGGTGACCAAAAATAAAACAACAAGCACCAAGCATAGCACAGAGGGTAACCTGTCTCAAGCGCTGATTCTATCTTTTAACATTCCCAGCCAACCTATCCTTCAGGTGTGCCAAGTTGCCGTGGGACCAAACCCAAATGTTCATCCGCTCAGGACACAGAAACCCTGAAGATTTTGATTCAGAAACCCTCAAAACCATAACCCTCAGCCAAGAAAAAGGAATC
>Ga0307423_1001882_pt1 | contig 12267 bp, 8 predicted proteins | sample SalMarWE160310MG_FD_202154 | JGI IMG/M metagenome (GOLD analysis project Ga0307423, IMG submission 202154) | Salt marsh sediment microbial communities from the Plum Island Ecosystem LTER, Massachusetts, United States - WE1603-10 | ecosystem: Environmental > Aquatic > Marine > Intertidal zone >...
ATTTATGGATGGTTAGCGGTTTCTTAGCATTTTTTTTGTTCATAGGCGCAGCTATTTTTGTCGATTATCTTAACCTTAAGATTACATTTAACAAAAAGGAAGTTAAAGATACAATTGCCAAACAATCAGACGAAATTTTGAATCAGCGAAAGCAGATCCAGAAATTTGCAGATGAGATCAATTCATTGAAATCTAGTCTCGTTAAATTAAATACTTTTGAACAAAAGATACGCATTATTGCCAACATAGAAAAATCCTCTGAAGAAGACAGCCTTTTCGGTGTCGGTGGGTCCATTCCTGAAGATCTTGACTCACAGCTTCCCCTAACTGAGAAACATAACAGCCTGTTGCGTGAAATGCATGAACAGACTCGGGAGCTGACTTTGGCTTCTGTCAGTCAGGAAAAAGTGTTTGAATCTTTATATGAAGGTCTTAAAAGCCAACGTAACCTATTGTCTTCTACACCCTCCATTCGTCCTACAGAAGGATGGTTATCTTCGGGATTCGGATATCGCGTGTCACCATTTACGGGTTTACGTGAATTCCACAAAGGCCTTGACATTGCAGGCCGAAAGGGAGCCAAGATTATTGCGCCCGCAGATGGTGTTGTATCGTTTGTCGGCCTTAATGGTTCCTATGGAAAAATGATGAAAATCGATCATGGGCACGGGATAATTACCCGATATGGGCATATTCAAAAGGCGTTAAAAGAGAGGGGTGAGGCGGTCAAAAGAGGTGATGTCATCGCATTGATGGGCAACACGGGGCGCAGCACCGGACCTCATCTCCATTACGAAGTTTATTTAGGCGGTATTCCTGTTAATCCCCAAAAATACATTCTAAACTAATGCCCATCCATATATGAATAGACACTAATCATATCTTTAAGAATCCCCAATTTTTTCCCTGTCTTTTCTTTCTCACCGAAAAAACTTTTTCTTTGCAAATTGTCTCAACAGTATTTTGCAAAAAATATTGATTGATGATATATTGGCTAAAAATTTGCATACAATAAAAAATAACATCATCCGACTTGCCATTTGAGTAAAGTGTATGATGTTATGAAATTGTTTAAACCCGTTTCAATTTAGGATTATAAAGATTCTCATCAATTTTCATACAAGATTCAGGTAATAAAACATCCGATTCAAGGAGGGATATATTATTAAATGGTTACGAATTTATTAACAAAGGTATTTGGAAGCAAAAACGAACGGGAATTAAAAAAGATTAACCCAATTGTTGAAAAGATTAATGCATTTGAACCCCAAATGCAATCCATGAGTGATGAAGCGTTGAAAGCTCAAACCCCATTATTCAAAGAGCGCCTGAACAATGGCGAGTCCCTTGATGATATCCTTCCGGAAGCCTTTGCAACAGTGAGAGAAGCGTCGATTCGTACCCTAAAAATGAGGCATTTCGATGTTCAGCTTATCGGTGGCATCGTTCTCCATCAGGGAAGGATTGCTGAAATGAAGACCGGTGAAGGTAAGACACTGGCGGCAACCCTCCCGGCTTACCTGAATGCGCTTACAGGAAAGGGCGTTCACATTATAACGGTGAACGACTACCTGGCAAGACGTGATACAGAATGGATGGGGCATATTTATAAATTTCTTGGGCTTTCCGTGGGCTGTATATTGCATGGGTTGGATGATAATGAGCGCAATGCTGCATACGGTTCGGATATTACTTACGGCACAAACAATGAGTTCGGCTTTGACTATTTAAGAGACAATATGAAGTTTGACATAGATACCATCGTTCAAAAAGAACTCAATTTTGCAATTGTTGATGAGGTTGACAGTATTTTGGTTGACGAAGCTCGAACACCGTTGATTATTTCCGGACCGGCTGAGAAATCGACGGAGCTGTACCATACGGTCAACGGTATCATTCCACGTCTTGTATCTGAACGTGACTTTACTGTGGATGAAAAGGCCCGATCAGCCGTGATGACCGAAGAAGGGATAGCAAAAGCGGAACAATTGCTCAAGGTCGACAACCTGTACGATCCAAAATATATCGAAATTCTTCATCACGTTAACCAGGCGCTTAAAGCACACACCCTCTTCAAGCGAGACGTCGATTATATAGTGAAAAATGGAGAAGTTATCATTGTAGATGAATTTACGGGCCGTCTGATGCCAGGCCGTCGATACAGTGAAGGGTTGCACCAGGCACTTGAAGCCAAAGAAAACGTAAAAATCGAAAATGAGAACCAGACACTGGCCACGGTTACCTTTCAGAACTATTTTAGAATGTACGATAAACTTGCCGGAATGACAGGGACCGCGGATACGGAAGCTGCCGAATTCAAAAAAATATATGATCTTGACGTCATGGTCATACCCACAAACCAGCCTATGATTCGAATCGATAACCCGGATGTGATTTATAAAACCCGCAAAGAGAAATTTGATGCGGCAATCAACGAGATCGTTGAATTGAACGAAAGAGGACAACCTGTTCTGGTGGGGACCATTTCCATTGATGTTTCAGAAAACTTTTCAAAAAAACTGATAAAAAGAGGAATTAAACATACGGTATTGAATGCAAAGAATCATGAGAAAGAGGCGGAGGTTATTGCACTGGCCGGTCAAAAAGGAGCGGTGACCATATCGACAAACATGGCCGGTCGTGGAACGGACATCGTTTTGGGAGGGGGCGTCATTGAGCTGGGCGGGCTCCATATTCTCGGAACTGAAAGACATGAAAGTCGGCGTATTGATAATCAGCTCAGGGGGCGTTCAGGGAGACAGGGAGATCCGGGATCGTCGCGTTTTTACCTTGCATTGGAGGATGATCTTTTGCGGATATTCGGTGGCGAACGAATCACTGGAATTATGGAAAAACTCGGGATGGAAGACGGTGAACCTATAGAAAACAGGATGATAAGCAAGGCCATCGAAAATGCCCAGGCAAAGGTTGAGGGACACAACTTTGATATCCGAAAGCAGCTCTTGGAGTACGACGATGTTATGAACCAACAAAGGGAAGTCGTTTACAGACAACGCCGAGAAGCTCTGAACGGTAAAAGTCTGAAACCTTCCATCGAAGAGATGATTCAAGATAAAGCCGAGGAAGTCGCATATAACTTTTCTGACGAAAAAACACATCCGGAAGAATGGGATTGGAAAGGATTGAAAAAGGCGGTATTTAAGCAATTTAATTTTCGACTGGATAAAATTGATGATGATACCATGGACGGTTTGACCCGGGAAGGGCTGGCTCAGCTGATCGCCGATTCCAGCCTATCGGTATATAACGAAAAAGAGGCCTCTGTGGGACATGAAGACTTCAGACATCTTGAACGCATAGTTATGTTGCAGACGGTTGACAACCTGTGGAAAGATCATCTTTTGAGTATGGACCATCTGAAGGAGGGAATCGGTCTGAGGGGGTATGCACAACAGGATCCTCTCATCGTATACAAAAAGGAAGGGTTTGAATTATTTCAGGAAATGATTTCCAGGATCAAGGAAGAGACATTGGGAATTTTGTACCGGATTCAAATATCCGAGCCCCAGAATATTGCCGACTTACAAAAGCCCAAGGAACAGGAACTGGTTTTTTCCGGCGGAGACGAGCCTGCAAAGAAGAATCCGGTTAAGCGAACACAAAAAAAAGTGGGGCGAAACGCTCCTTGTCCCTGTGGAAGCGGAAAGAAATATAAAAAGTGTTGCGGCACATAATGTAAAGAATGCAATTATTTTGATTGTACTCTTTACAAGATCGGACATCAATGATTATAGTATTTAGAGATGATCATTCCAACCCTGCTAATTTAGGGTTTAATTTTATTGAAGCAGAGGGTTCGGACCCAAATTCTTCAAGGGGCTAATCATGGAAAATGATTCAACGAACGGCTACAGCCCTGAACTAGAAGAAGACGTCATTTCTGAAGTCGGGGATGACATTGATGAGCCTTCAATGTACAGAGTGCTGCTGCATAATGACGATTACACAACCATGGAGTTTGTGGTTGAAATTCTGATCCTTGTTTTTAATAAATCGCCTGAAGATGCAGTGAGGATCATGTTGAACGTTCACCACAAAGGTGTTGGGATTTGTGGTGTATATACCTTTGAAGTCTCGGAAACCAAGGTGAATACGGTTAATGCCCTGGCTAGACAACACGATTTCCCACTGAAGTGTACAATGGAGAAAGAATAGACCAATGATAAGCAAAGAACTTAGCGAAACACTGGGTTTTGCAGTAAGAGAAGCCAAGAGAAGACGACACGAATATGTTTCTATAGAACACTTGCTTTTCGCTATTTTATACGACACGGAAGGTATTGAGATTATCGAGAATTGTGGTGGTAACGTTGAAAGCCTTAAAAATGCACTTGAATTATTTTTAAGCCAACAGATGGAAAGCGTTCCTGAAGAAAATGAATATGTCCTCCAGCAGACCGTCGGTTTTCAAAGGGTCATCCAGAGGGCGATTAATCATGTCCGCTCTGCAGAAAAACAACAGGTCGATGTGAGTGACATACTGGCTTCGATTTTTCAGGAAAAGGATTCTCACGCTGAATATTTTCTGAGCTCAGAAGGGGTTACCCGCCTTGATGTTTTAAGCTACATTTCTCACAATGTCTCCAAAACAATGGATAAGGATTTGGATCCTTTTGTAAAAACAGATACACGGGAGAAGAAGCGAAAGACCGATCCTCTGGATGCGTTTACCATTGACCTTGTAAATTATGCGGCCCTGGGAAAGTTGGATCCCTTAATCGGAAGAAACCTCGAAATGGAGCGGACCATTCAGGTGCTATGCCGTAGACGCAAGAACAATCCAATCTTTGTCGGAGACCCCGGAGTTGGTAAAACAGCAATGGCCGAAGGCCTGGCTATTCGGATAAATGATGGATTAATCCCTGAATTGCTTAAAAATGTTCGTATTTATTCCCTTGATCTTGGCGGCCTGCTCGCTGGTACTAAGTTTAGAGGAGACTTTGAGCAGCGTTTAAAAGGTGTTTTGTCTTCTTTGAAACAGAAAAAAGATGCTATTTTGTTTATCGATGAAATTCATACTACGGTAGGTGCCGGGGCCACCAGCAGAGGTTCCATGGATGCCTCAAATATATTGAAACCAGCTTTGGCAACCGGTGAGCTGCGGTGTATAGGCTCTACAACTTATGAAGATTATAAGAACTTTTTTGAAAAAGACCGTGCCCTTTCGCGTAGATTTGAAAAAATCGAAATTTTAGAACCTCCGGTTAAAGAGACTTTTCAAATTTTAAAGGGACTGCGATCCCGTTATGAGGAACACCACGGCATTGTATATACGGATCAGGCCTTAAAAGCCGCAGCCGAACTTTCTGCCAAATATATCAATGATCGCTATCTGCCTGATAAGGCGATAGATGTCATCGATGAAGCAGGGGCTTTTGTTCGATTGTCCAATCTCCCCCACAGAAAGAAGATCAATCCTAAAGATATTGAAAAAATTGTGGCCAAGATGGCCAGAATACCGACCCTCAGTGTGTCGACCCCTGATCGAACAAAATTGGAAAACCTTGAAGAAAAGATCAAAGAGGTGGTTTTTGGACAGGACAATGCCATTAAGTCCCTGGTTACATCCATTAAGCGCTCCCGTGCCGGGCTCGGAGCACCGGAAAGGCCCATTGGATCATTTTTATTTGCCGGTCCAACAGGTGTTGGAAAGACAGAGGTGAGTCTTCAAGTGGCCAGGATTCTCGGTGTTCATTTTTTACGATTTGACATGAGTGAATATATGGAAAAACATGCTGTGGCCCGTCTGATTGGTGCACCGCCGGGTTATATCGGTTTTGATCAGGGTGGACTCTTGACAGATGATATTCGAAAACACCCCTACAGCGTGCTTTTATTTGACGAAATAGAAAAAGCGCATCCGGATATGTTTAACATCCTTCTACAGGTTCTAGATCATTCAACACTGACGGACAACAACGGCAAAAAGGCTGATTTTAGAAACGTCATTATTATGATGACCTCCAATGCCGGTACACGGGAGATGAGCACGCAGACTATCGGCTTCGGAGACAAGCAATATGATACAGAAAATAAGGGAAAACAAGCCATTGAAAAATTTTTCAGTCCGGAATTTAGAAACCGTCTCGACGGTATCATTCATTTCAATGCGTTGAATGATGATATTATGAAAAAAGTGGTGGATAAGTTTATGAATGAGCTCAAAGGACAGCTTGTTGCTAAAAAAGTATCCATCAATCTTTCTCCGGATGCACGGACATGGCTGGCCCAAAAAGGGCATGACCCGCGTTATGGCGCCAGGCCATTGAGCCGATTGATACAAACTGAAATAAAAGATGTCCTGTCTGATGAGATTCTATTTGGGAGACTTAATAAAGGCGGCTATGTTCTTATTGATGTCGAAAATGAAAAGTTGACCTTTAACTACAATGCTAAGACTTCGTTAAGTGAAGATACAAGGGAATTAGAGACATTGGAATGATGGAATACTAAACGTGTTGTCCCACATAACGACTTGAAGATAAGTGCCTGTTTTTCTTTTATCAGATAAAATCGAATTTCCCCCACCCCACCTTGCCTCCGAAGACGGATTGCTGGCTGTTGGCGGTGACTTGAGCCAAAAACGTCTTCTCCTCGCCTATCGAATGGGCATTTTTCCATGGTTTTCAAATAATGAACCGATTCTTTGGTGGTCACCCGATCCTCGTTTTGTGTTGTTTCCCCATGAAATTAAGATTTCAAAAACGTTAAAGAAGATCATTAAAAAAGACATATTCAACGTGACCATGGATCTGGCTTTTAATGAGGTCATCACCCAGTGTGCCCAAGTTCGAGTGCAAAAAAACCAAGGAACCTGGATCGTTAAAGATATGATCGATGCCTACTGTAATCTCCATGAATCAGGATTTGCGCATTCGGTGGAAGTCTGGTTTCAGGGAGATCTTGTAGGAGGATTGTACGGGGTTTCTTTAGGAAGGTGTTTTTCCGGAGAATCCATGTTTACACTGGTCAGCAATGCTTCAAACGTAGGGTTGGTTAAACTTGCGGAACACCTTAAAGAATTATCGTTTGATTTAATAGACTGTCAGGTTCCTACCGAACATTTGACCCGTTTCGGTGCAAGGCAGATTCCCAGAATACGTTTTTTAAATCAGCTTGAAAAATCTCTAAAAGCACCGACCCGGAAAGGGAAATGGTGTTTTAGTGTTTAACCCCGATGCCTCATGGGCTTAATTCGTTGATGAATTCTTAATGAGTGATTAATAAGATAAGCCGTCATGACTCCTCGATAATCCCCAACACATCATTTCCTTACTTACTAATAAGTTAATTCAGGGGGCGGGGAGTTTCTGAACAATCGCTACATGGATAATCTTTTTTTAAACCGCATGAACTCGTGGCAAGAGATCGTAAAGAAAAAACAGGAAACTATCTTTGAAATATCAATAGGTTCTCTGCATCATTTTAAAATTCTTTTAAAGACACGATTTCGGTATGGGTCTGTTTTTTCTAACGATCCCTAAGCCACTCAGACAGCATCCGATTTATAAAAAGATCATCCATTCCGCTCTCCGAGGCGTTGGATCTACGAGCCGGAGGCTAATATTCAAGGATTTAGGACAAAAACTCCCCGACCCCTCAGTTAATTAAATACTCGGCATGTACATGTTCACAGAGTGTGTTTCCCCGTTTCACAAAGCTTGAGCATCTGGCAATTTATTGACGCATAATAGTCGGTTTTTTCCATTTTTTAGATAAAAGAATTTAAACTAATAAGTAACATTCTGAATTCCTTTAGTTAATATCATTCTTCCGGTTTGGCTTAATATTTGCATAGTTTTGCATAATTAATGGTAAAAAGGTATCGATATTGTTTGGAATCCGGTCGATTCAAACCATTAATCAAGAAAAATTGTTCGATTTTTTGCCATTAGTTAATGAAAAGGAGATCTATATTACGATGTCAAAAATAAGAAAAAGTTTTAAAAAAGTCGCTAACCAGCAAGGATTTACGCTCATCGAGATGGCCATTGTGCTGATCATTATCGGTATTATCATCGGTGCGGTGATCAAGGGGAAGGATCTTATCCGGAGCGCGGAACAAAAGAAGATTTACACGAAATATCTGAATGCTTGGCGCATGGCCTATGCCAGCGTCTATGATCGAACCGGAAAACGGCTAGGGGACTTTTATAGTACTGACGGTTCGTCGAAAGGGCAAGATGGAAAAGCAGATACGGATAGCAACAACGACGGTTCGATCAGCGATATTGAACGCGGATATCTTAAAACCGGAGATCCGGCTGGAACCGGTTTCAGAGGATTGGATGATGTAGGCCTTACGACGCCTTCAACCAATACCGGAAATTGCTGGGAATATACCTATACGGATAAAGATGGCGGCGGTCACAAATTATCTGTGGCATTTAAATATGATCCTATCGGCAAGTACAATTACATGTGGATTACCGAGTTGCCTAATGAGCTGGGGATGGCTGTAGATACCATCATCGATAATGAGGCGAACGGTATTTCCGGGGATTTTTTATGTTTCAATCCGGGCGATACGATAAATTCCGACTGGAAGGCACCGTCAACAGAAGTCAGTGCCCGCTGGAAGATGGATTTTTAAGAGATAGGTTGCCATGAAAACATTTAGATCATGTATCATGACCGGTCTTCTTGTGGTGTTATCGTTAATGGCCGGTCGTTATTTTTTGAACAGTTATCAAGGATATGTTGCGCATAAGGACAAAAAGACCCTACTGGTGCGGAACATCAGATGGTTGAGTCAACTTCAAAGCGAAAGAAAACAAAAATTGCACAGCATTATGAAAATCAACAATTTTTTGCATAATGCCAAATCGCTGGGATTAGAACAAAACAAATGGGCAGTGTATAATGTCGACATAGAAGATGCGGTTACCTTTTCCCAGATGAAAACAATTTTAAAACAGTGTTCCAATTCGAATTCTCACTATTTCCGGCCGGTATCTTTTCATATCAAATCTTTAAAAGCGACCGGTAATTATGAGAAGGTTCCGGGAAAGACCTTTGAAAATGAATCCGGGGATATTCTAATGACCCTTAAAGGTGCATTTGTTGTAAAAAATTAAAGCATAACGAAACATTGAGATGTGGATAGCAATGAGAAATAATAATAAACAATATGTCATTGAGCTGGATGGTGTTAAATACCACTTAAAGGGAAACCGCCTCAAGCAGATTACAGACTTAAAAGAGTCGAAAGGTGAATTCCGCTTTATCACAGAAATGCAGGAAACGATTTCCAGAACCATGACTGTTGAAGCACCGGTTAAATATGCAGAATTTGTGGTTCGAAAACGACTCCAGGAATCAGGTGATTTTGATGAGCCGATAAAAGTACTTACACACTGGAAAAAGAAGAGAGAAAAAAACACAACCGATATATTCTTCACGGCACTTACCGCCCGCCATTATCATGCCTACCTTGAGAAGATCCGGGGAAACGAAGACGGCATTCTGATGCTTCCTTTATATGCGTTTCTTTATAATGTCTTAAAAGAAATACGTACAGAAGATCCGGTTGCCGTGGTATTTCAGCACGGCAGATTCGCTGATTTGATTATTGGCGACAAAAAACAAATTTATTACTCAAACCGATGCGTGGCATTCGACATGAGCGATGAACAGATCGCAGTCCTCTGGGATGCCATTCGAACAGACATTCAGACCGTTCAGACTCAGAGCGGAATGAAGGTTAAGAAAGTGTATCAACTAAACTGGATCGACAGTAGTAGAGATTGTCCGGAATGGACTAAAAACGAGGAATATGAATTATATCACTTCGAAGAAGAATCCCTGTCTTTCAATAATGAAACATATCAAAATTCCTTTTCAATGGCATTGAAACGCCGAGCCGGGAAAGGCGGAATATCTCCTGGGGTAGAAAAAATATATCATTACACTCAAAAGTGGACAGCGTCATTGAATATATTACTTTTTGTCTTTTTGTTGGCTGTTTCAGGCGGTTTTTTTTTATACCAGAAAAAGACGGATATGCTTGAAAGAGAACTAAAACAACTGAATCATCAAGCAACCGTGCTTCAGAGCAAGAACGATTTGAATGCCATCCCCTTTAAAACGTATAAAGAAACCGTCGGTTTCATTAAAGGGTTGGTATATGATAAAGACGTACCGTCTTATCTTCATGTCATGAACACTGTTGCAAATGGTCTTTCTCCGGACATGGAGACAGAGATCCTTAAAATCGATTATACGCAAAATGCGATGTCTTTGGAAATTTTCGGTAAGATCAGGACGGCATTTAACACGGCTCATAAAGGGTATCAGCGATTTGTCTCTTTTATGAAATCAAAAGGATATAATGTTGTGGAGAATCGGTTTGACACTGACATCAATGACTCAAAATTTCTTGTCAAATTCACCAAGAGGATTGAATGAAAAGAAAACATCATGGAATAATCTCGATAATTATTATCGTTGTGGTTTTGATTCCAACAGCGATCTATGCTGTTTATTCTTTACAGGTTCCTTTGAAAGGAAATACCGTTCGTTTACCAGGGACTTCATCTGAGTTTATTGTTCCTGATATGACCGTAATGAAAGAAATATCAAAACTTGAGAAAAAAATGGCGAAGCTTGCCAACCCCATTGAGCTGGAATCATTGTCTGATCAGCCCATTCGTTTCTGGCAGTATTCAGATCAACATTATCCTCGTTACAATTCCATTGATCAGGGAGAAGAAAAAGTTAATTTTAAGACGGCATACGCCTTAACCTTTACATTTGCTTCAGGTGAAAAGAAATTTTGTATTATAGATGGATCTTTTTATCCCCAAGGCGCTGATCTTCCGGACGGAGGAAAAGTATTGAAAATAGAATCAGGCAAAGTATGGGTGAAAAAAGGAGAATTAACGACACGGATATCGCTTCCTGTCACTGCCAAATGGGGAGAAATCCAATAAAATATCACAGACGTTTCATTGTTGGAGGGTGCATGAGACAATTTAATATCATATTCGGAGTGATTTTTTTGCTCATCATTGCAGGGTGTGCAATCCAAAGAAATTCTTCACTTGAAAATTTATCGCTTCAGACCACTCAAAAACATATTAAGTCTGAATCCGAAAATTTGGAATCTTCGCAAAAGGAATTTATCCCAAGCTTGGAAAGAATTACGCCTCGTGAAATCAAAGAGGAACCCGTTATGCCGATTTACGATCCTCTTGAAGATCATACGGTTTCATTTTCAATGATCAATGAAGATCTTAAGGCAATTCTTTATTCTCTTTCTCAATCTGTGGGGATGAACCTTATCATTGACCCTGGCGTAAATCTTGAAAAGAAGCTTCTCACTCTTAATTTTCAAAATGTTTCAGCAGCTACCGTTTTGAAAGAGGTGCTCAATTCATATGACCTTTATTACGAGATTAACGGAAATGTCATCCGAATCCTTCCATTTAAAGAACATATTTTCAGTCTTGATTTTCTTGATACCAAGATTACTACCAATTTTAATGTCGGAGGAGATGTACTCGGGGCATCATCGGAAACCGCAAGCGGCTTAAAAGGTAAATTTGAACTTTCCGGCCAGGCAGCCAAACAGGGAAATGATTATGATGTGGTTGAGGAGATGATAACCCGAATCATTTCAAAAAACGGGAAGTATTCTCTGAATCGGTTGTCCGGAAGCCTGTATGTAAAGGATACGCCGACTATCGTTCGGTCCATATCAAAACTGATCAATAATTTCAAAACAATGCTATCCAGACAGATACTCATCGAAGCAAGAATTATTGAAGTGGGTCTTTCAGACAAATTTAAATATGGCATTGACTGGAGTGTGCTTAGAGACAAAGCCGCATCAATGACAACAAAAACAAACGTGGCATGGTCGTTGGGAAACGGCCTGGTTTTTAGTCATGAGAACAATGATGTATCCATCGATTCGGCCATGGATGCTTTGATGACGTTCGGCAAAGCAAAGGTGGTATCCAATCCAAGCATTCGAGTCAAACACGGAAAACCGGCACTCATTAGTGTTGGAACATCATTTACATACCAAAAAAAAGTTCAGACGACACGTGAAGTGACCACGGGAACTGATAGAGAGATCACAGATGTTGAAGTCTCAACGGTGTTTGATGGCCTTATTTTAGGTGTTATTCCGTTCATCGGAAAAAATCATAGGATATCCCTTTTAATTAATCCCATCAATAGTTCCGTGGATCGGAACAGCCTTATACCAAAAAGTCTAGGAGGTTCAACGTCGGGTTCGGA